>Ga0210400_10000061_pt1 | contig 167065 bp, 160 predicted proteins | sample IncBWH26MmetaG_FD_155456 | JGI IMG/M metagenome (GOLD analysis project Ga0210400, IMG submission 155456) | Forest soil microbial communities from Barre Woods Harvard Forest LTER site, Petersham, Massachusetts, United States - Inc-BW-H-26-M | ecosystem: Environmental > Terrestrial > Soil >... | reverse complement strand
AGGCCGTCGGCGCCCAGGCCAAGCGCCGAGATCAGGCCCCGGTGCACGATCAGGTCGGCGTAGCGGCGGATCGGCGAGGTGAAGTGGGCGTATTTCGCCAGATTCAGGCCGAAGTGGCCGATGTTCTCGGTGGAATAGATCGCCTGCATCTGGCTGCGCAGGACGACCTCGTTGACGATGTCGCCGTGCTCGGTCTCGCGGGTCTCGTCCAGCAGCTTGTTGAAGCGCGCGGTGGTCGGCGCCTCGCCCTTTGACCAGGCGATGCCCAGCGTCTGGAGGAAATCGACCAGGGCCTGGACCTTCTCCGGGCTCGGGGTGTCGTGGATGCGATAGATCAGCGGGATGCGCTTGGCCTCAAGCGTCTCGGCGGCCGAGACGTTGGCCTGGATCATCATCTCCTCGATCAGTTTGTGGGCTTCGAGGCTGGCGCGCGGGGTGATCGAGGCGACCTCGCCCTCGCGGCTGATGACGATGCGCCGCTCGGCGCTCTCGATGGCCAGGGGCGAGCGGACGTCGCGGCCCTTCTTCAGCACCGCGTAGGCGGCGTAGAGCGGCTGGAGGATCGACTTGGCGATCGGGCGGGTCTTGTCGTCGGGCTGGCCGTCGGCGCAGGCCTGGGCCTGCTCGTAGGAGAGCTTGGCGGCCGAGCGCATCAGGCCGCGGACGAATTTGTGGCTGCGCTTGCGGCCGTCGGCGCCGAACACCATCCGCACCGCCATGCAGGCGCGGTTTTCGCCCTCACGCAGGGAGCAGAGGCCGTTGGACAGCACTTCCGGCAGCATCGGCTCCACACGGTCGGGGAAATAGACGCTGTTGGCCTTCTCGCGGGCCGTCTCGTCGAGGGCCGAGTTCGGGCGCACGTAGGCGGCGACGTCGGCGATGGCCACCCAGACGATCCAGCCGCCGGGGTTCTTGGGGTCGTCGTCGGCCTGCGCATAGACCGCATCGTCGTGGTCGCGGGCGTCGGCCGGGTCGATGGTGATGAAGGGGACGTCGCGCAGGTCCTCGCGGCCGGCGAGCGTCGGAGGCTGGGCGGCTTCCGCCTCGACCTCCGCGGCGGCGCTGAAGCCGGTGGGAATGCCATGGGCGTAGATGGCCAGCAGGGAGGCCGAGCGCGGCTCGTCCTCGCGGCCGATGACCTCCAGCAGCTTGCCGCGCTTGGGGCCGTAGCGGGTCTCCGCCGTGGTCGCCTGGGCGAGCACCAGGTCGCCGTCGCGCAGGCTCTCGGCCTGGGGATCGGTGAGCAACAGGCTTTCCTTGGACCGGCGATCCACCGGCTCCACGCGCACCTCGCGCCGCGCCTTGCGGATCACGCCAAGGATGCGCTGGCCGCCGGCGCCCAGCGCCTTGATCAGCCGCGCCTCGGTCGAGCCGTTCTCCAGCCGGGCGAAGCGGACCAGCAGGCGGTCGCCGACGCCGGGCGCGGGTCCGGCGTCGTCCTTGCGGGCGGGGGCCAGGGGGACCAGCGGGGCGTCCTCGCCCTTGGTCAGCTTGACCATCAGCTCGCCGTCGGCGTTGCGCTCGATGACGTCGACGACGCCGACCTCGGGCAGGGCGCCCACTTCGGCGAAGCCGCGCCGGCCCCTGCGGCCGAGCGCGCCCTCGGCCTCCATGGTTTGTAGGAGTTGGCGGAGCGCGCGGCGCTCCTCGCCCTTCAGCGCGAAGGCCTTGGCGATGGCGGCCTTGTCGGTCTCGCCGCTATCTCGGATGTACTTGAGGAGGGTGTCTCTATCGGGAAGTCCCTTGGGGAATCGGGTGGACTTCGGTTGTCTGGGTTTCGGCATAAGGGGGTGCTTAGCACCTTTCTTGGGTGTCTTCAGAGTTGGGTGAGCGGGGGCGCGAAGCCCGGCGTCAGCGTTCGAATTGGAGGCTGTCCGCATTCGTCGCGGCCCGTCGGGCCAGCGATGCGCAGGGCTCATATAGGCGCTCGGGGTTAAGATTGCACCCCTGGGCGCGGTCAGCCCCCGATCAGGAACGCCGTCATGGCGGGAACGGCGGTGCGGTCCTGGATGATGAACAGGTGGCCGCCGTCGAAGACCTGCAGCCGGGCGCCGGGGATGCGGGCGGCCATCTTCTCCTGGATGGCCGGGAGCGCGATGCCGTCGTAGCGGCCGGCGGCGATCAGGGTCGGGCAGGCGATCTGCGGCAGCCGGTCCCAGGTGTCGTGGGCGGCGCGGGCCGCGAGCTGCCGATGCGCACCCATGGCGTGCCCGGGCTCCTCCGCATAGGGGTCCGCCGCGCCCATGGCGACGAAGAGGGCGTACCGGTCCGGATGCGCCGCGGCCCAGGCGTCATCGCGGCGGGTGTCGCTGATCGGAATCATGTGCCGGGCGCGGGCCTCGCCCTTCAGGTGCTCGATCTCATGGAACGGGAAGGACGCGCCGCCGGCCCCGCCCGGGGACGTGCAGGCCAGCACCAGGCGTTTCACGCGTCGCGGATGCCGGATCGCCAGTTCCTGGGCCACCATGCCGCCGAACGAGACCCCGATCACCAGGGCGTCGTCCCATCCCTGGCCGGCCATCAGGGCCGCAGCGTCGTCGGCGTAGTCGGCCATGGAATAGGGGGTGTCGGGTTTTTCGGTCTGGCCCAGGCCGCGCTGATCGTAGGCCAGCAGGTCGAAAGCCTTGGCCAGCGGCCCGTCGAAGACGTTCGGCTTTATGCGCAGGTCGCCGCCCGTGCCGGAGATGAACAGCAGCGGCGGGCCGGAGCCCGCGCGTTCGAAATAGAGCTCCAATCCGTTGACGGTCGTGAACGGCATCTCAAACTCCGCTCATGCGGGGGTCAGGCCGACGCCGCCTTCTTCACAGCCGGCTTCTTCTTGGCCGCCGCCTTCTTCGCCGGAGCCTTCTTCGCCGCGGTCTTGGGCGCCGCCTTGGCCTTGGCGCCGCGGGCCGGCTTCTTGCCGCCGCCTTTCGCCGCGCGTTCGGCCAGCAACAGGACGGCCTGCTCCAGCGTCACGTTCTGCGGATCGGTGCCGCGGGGCACGTTGGCGTTGGTGGCGCCGTGCTTGATGTAGGGGCCATAGCGGCCGGACAGCACCTTCACCGGCGCGCCGTCCGCCGGGTGGGCGCCCAGGTCCTTCAGCGCCGCGGTCTCGCCGCGCCCGTTGCGGCCGCCGGCGCGCTTTTCGGCCAGCAGGGTGACGGCGCGGTTCAGCCCCACCTCGAACACCTCGTCGGCGCCCGTCAGGTTGGCGTAGGTGCCGGCGTGCAGGACGAAGGGCCCGAAGCGGCCGATGCCGGCCAGGATCGGCTGGCTGTCTTCCGGGTGCAGGCCGACCTCGCGCGGCAGGCGCAGGAGGCGCAGGCCCTTCTCCAGGTCCATGTCCGGCGCCGACCAGCCCTTGGGCAGGCTCGACCGCTTGGGCTTCTCGCCCTCGCCGAGCTGGACGTAGGCGCCGAAGCGGCCGGATTTCAGGAAGACCGTCAGGCCGGTGTCCGGATCGACCCCCAGTTCGCGGTCGCCGGAGGGCGTGTCGCCGTCCTCGGCCTCGGAGATCGGCCGGGTGTAGCGGCATTCCGGATAGTTCGAGCAGCCGACGAAGGGCCCGAACCGGCTGGTCTTCAGGCTGAGCCGGCCGGCGCCGCAGGTCGGGCAGGTGCGCGGATCGGAGCCGTCGGCCTTCGGCGGATAGAGGAAGGTCGCCAGCGCGCCGTCGAGGGAATCCAGCACCTCGCGGGTCGAGACCTTCAGCACTTCCTCGGTCTTCGGATGGAAGTCGGTCCAGAACTCGCGCAGCAGCACCTTCCAGTCGAGCTCGCCGGCCGAGACCAGGTCGAGCTTCTCCTCCAGCGCGGCGGTGAAGTCGTACTCCACGTAGCGGCGGAAGAACTCCTCGAGGAAGATCGTGACGAGGCGTCCCTTGTCCTCGGGAATGAACCGGTTCTTGTCCATCCGCACATAGGCGCGGTCGCGCAGCACCGTCAGGATCGAGGCGTAGGTGGAGGGCCGCCCGATGCCGAGCTCCTCCATCCGCTTGACCAGGCTGGCTTCCGAGAAGCGCGGCGGCGGCTCGGTGAAATGCTGGTCGGCGCGGGCGGCCAGCGTCTTGGCCTGGGCGCCCTGAGTCACCGCGGGCAGCTTTGAGACCGCCTCTTCCTCCGGGTCGTCGCGGCCTTCCTCGTAGACCGCCAGGTAACCGTCGAAGAGAGTCACGTCGCCGGAGGCGCGCAGCGCCGTCTTCCCGTCGCTGGATTCGAGATCGATGGTGGTGCGCTCGATGCGCGCGCTTTCCATCTGCGAGGCGATCATCCGCTTCCAGATCAGCTCATAGAGCCGGCCGAGGTCGGGATCGAGGCGCAGCTTGCCGGGGTTGCGCGCCAGGCTGGTCGGGCGGATCGCCTCGTGGGCCTCCTGGGCGTTCTTGGCCTTGGTGGAATAGAACCGGGGCTTCTCCGGCACATACTCCTTGCCATAGAGCCCGCCGATCACGCCGCGCGCCTCGTCCAGCGCCTCGGGCGCGGTCTGCACGCCGTCGGTCCGCATGTAGGTGATCAGGCCGACGGTCTCGCCGCCGATGTCGACGCCCTCATAGAGCCGCTGGGCGGCCTGCATGGTGCGCTGCGCGTTGAAGCCCAGCTTGCGCGAGGCCTCCTGCTGCAGGGTCGAGGTGGTGAAGGGCGGCGGCGGGGAACGTTTGGCCGGGCGCTTTTCCACCGCCGCGATGGTCAGGGCCGCGGCCTTGACCGCGTCGCGCGCCGCGAAGGCCGCCGCTTCATTGCCCAGGTCGAACTTGGTGAGGCGCTTGCCTTCGTGTTTGGTCAGGCGGGCCAGGAAGGGATCGCCGCCGGCCGAGACGTCGGCCTCGACGGTCCAGTATTCCTGAGTCTTGAACTGCTCGATCTCGATCTCGCGGTCGACCACCAGGCGCAGCGCCACCGACTGCACGCGTCCCGCCGAGCGCGAGCCCGGCAGCTTGCGCCACAGAACCGGCGAGAGCGTGAAGCCCACCAGATAGTCCAGCGCCCGGCGCGCGAGATAGGCGTCGACCAGCTCCATGTCGATGTCGCGCGGGGCCTTCATGGCCTCGGTGACGGCGGTCTTGGTGATGGCGTTGAACACCACCCGCTGCACGACCTGGCCCTTGATGGCTTTCTTCTTCTGCAACACCTCCAGCACGTGCCAGGAGATCGCCTCGCCCTCGCGGTCGGGGTCGGTGGCCAGGATGATCTTGTCCGCGCCCTTGGCGGCCGCGATGATCTCGTTCAGCGGCTTGGTGGAACGCGCGCCCACCTCCCAGGTCATGGCGAAGTCTTCGTCGGGGCGGACCGAGCCGTCCTTCTCCACCAGGTCGCGGACATGGCCGACGCTCGCCAGGACCTTGTAGTCCGAGCCCAGGTACTTGTTGATGGTCTTGGCCTTGGCCGGGCTCTCGACGACGACGAGGTTCATGCGGGGGCGGTCTGAGGTTTCCATGGCGAAGCCCCCGGCTCGGCCGGGCGCTTGAAGGACGCGGAAAGTGGGGGTGGCGCCGGGGGGCTGTCAACGGCCCTTGAAGGCGCGCGGCGCGGAGCCCCTTAGGGGCTCTTTTTGCGGGCCTCGTCGGCCGTTGCGCCCGTCAGGCCTCGGATTCGGCCGAAACCGGCGCCGATCGGGGCGCCGGCCCGACCGTGGCGGCTATTGGCCGTGGGGCTGCCGGCGCGGCATCTTGGACATGGCGTCGGCGCAGGGCGCGCTCAGCTTGGCGGCGTTGTCGCGCAGGCAGGCCATCATCCCATGCTGCTCCTTGCCGGCGCAGAGGGACTGCGACTCGGTCGCGCAGGCCTTCCTCACGGCGTCGCGCGCGGCGTGCGCCTCAGGCGACAGGCCGCCGCCCTGGGCATGGGCCGCTCCGGCGGCGGCGAGGGCGGCGAGGGCGATCAGCGGCGTCAGTCTCATCATGCGGTCTCCAGGTTGCGGTCCCCCAGGATCGTCCGCCCAAATGGCCACGAAAAGGCCGGCGTCCTTCAGGAGCGCCGGCCCATCCGTCATTTCAGAAATGTGTCGGACCTACTGGCCGGCCGGCGGACGGCGCGAGGCCATCATCTTGGCCACCGCGTCCTTGCAGGGCGTGCTGATCTTGTCGGCGTTGTCGCGGATGCACATCATCGCCTCGCGGCCGGTCTTGCCGTCGCAGAGCGTCTTCATGTCGGCCGCGCAGGCCTCCTGCATCGCCTGCCGGGCCGCCTGCATCTCGGGCGAGGGCGGGCCGCCGCCGCCGCCCGGTTGGGCGAAGGCCGAGCCCGCGACGGCGAGCGCGGCGAGGGTGATCGCGATCCTTAGTTTCATAGAGGTGGTCTCCGACTTGGTTTTTGAGCCGTCATCCTAGGCTCTGTCCCTAGCGCCAATATTTCCGCGCCTTGCGGTCAGATTGCGGCGTTAGCTGGTTGAGACCATGCCGCCGGGCGCCAGCTCGCAACGCCCGGCCAGGGCCAGTTCCACCAAGGCTGCGAACACCGCCGGGGCCGGAGCGCCGGTGGCCCGCACGATCTCGTCGCGCGAAACCGGGGTGGGCGAGATCAGGGCCGCCACCGCCGCGCGCAGGGCGTCGTCCGGATCGCCGGCGGCGGCGTCGTCATAGCGGCGGTCCGGCTCGCGCAGGCTGCGCAGGCCGTCCAGCGCCCGCAGCACGTCCTCCGCGCCCTCGCAGAGGGCGGCGCCCTGGCGGATCAGGTCGTTGGTCCCCTTGGCGCGGGGGTCGAGCGGCGAGCCCGGCACGGCCAGCACCTCGCGCCCCTGCTCGGCGGCCAGCCGCGCGGTGATCAGCGAGCCGGAGCGCAGCTCGGCCTCGACCACCACCACGGCCCGCGACAGGCCCGAGATGATCCGGTTGCGGCGCGGGAAGTCGCGGGCCACCGCCGTGCGGCCGGGCTCGCTCTCGGAAACCACGCAGCCCGCCTCGACCATCCGGCCATAGAGCGCCGCGTGCTCCGGCGGATAGATGTCGTCGATCCCGCCGCCCAGCACGGCCACCGTGCCGGTCGGCAGGGCGCCTTCGTGGGCGGCCGCGTCGATGCCGCGGGCCAGGCCCGAGACGATCACCTGGCCCGCCTGGCCGAGGTCCGAGGCCAGGCCGCGCGCGAACCTCTGCCCGGCGGCCGAGGCCACCCGTGCGCCGACCACGGCGACGCTGGAGCGGTCCAGCATCTCGACGCGACCGCGGGCCCACAGGATCGGCGGCGGCGGGTCCAGGGCCGCGAGCGCCCGCGGGAAGGCCGCCTCGCAAGAGGCGATCAGCCGCGCGCCCAGGGCCGCGCCGTCCGCCAGTTCCTTGTCCACCGCCGCATCGCCGGCCAGGGTGAGGCGGCGGCCGCCGCGCTTCGCCAGGTCCGGCAGGGCCTCCAGCGCTCGCCCGGCGGTCCCGAACCTCTGGATGAGCTGGTCGAACGTGACCGGGCCGACGTTCTCGGTGCGCGCCAACCGGAGCCAGTCGCGCCGCTCGGCCTCCGACAATGTGTCCGTCACGCGGCGGGTGCTTTCTTGGAGCCGCCGATCCGCGGCTCCTCGCCCTTCAGCAGGCGCCGGATGTTGGGGGCGTGGCGGATGTAGATCAGCACGGCCATCACCAGCGCCAGCGCCGCGACCGGCTGGCGGTTCAGCAGCAGGGCCGCCACCGGGGCCACGACCGCCGCCGTCAGGGCGGCCAGCGACGAGATCCGGAACACCGCCGCCATCAGCAGCCAGGTCGCGCCGGCGATCAGGCCGACCGGCCAGGCCGCCGCCAGCAGCGTGCCGAAGAAGGTCGCTACGCCCTTGCCGCCCTTGAAGCCCAGCCAGACGGGGAACAGGTGGCCCACGAAGGCCGCGCCGCCCGCGAGGCAGGTCAGCAGGGCCTGCCACTCACCTCCATCATTTCTACTCGCGAGCCAGGCGATCAGCACAGCCACCGCTCCCTTGCCCCCATCACCCAGCAGCGTCAGGGCGGCCAGATCCCGGCGGCCCGAGCGCAGCACGTTGGTCGCCCCGATGTTGCCTGAGCCGATGGCCCGAGGGTCGCCCGCGCCGGCCGCCTTCATAATGATCACGCCGAAGGGGATCGAGCCCAGGAGATACCCTCCGATCAGCGCCGCGGCGATTGCCGGCAAGATTGGGTTTTCGAACATGGACGCTCCCTCGAGGTGAGAGTCCTAGCCCGGCTACACGTCGTTGGAGAAGGCCTTCTTGAGCTCGGTGATCTTCGCTTCGTTGCGGCGATAGAAGGTCCACTGCTTGATCCGCTTGGGGATCACCAGCCCGGCCTGCGCCAGGATGCGCATGTGCTCGGACAGCGTCGGCTGGCTGACCCCAAGCTTCTCGGCGATCAGCAGGCCGCACACGCCGTCATCCACCAGGTCGCCGTCGACCTGCGGCCGGAAATGGGCGCGCGGGTCCTTCAGCCAGTCCAGGATCTGCAGGCGGCGGTCGTTTCCGAGCGCCTTCAGGGCATTGACGATAGGCATATTGCCAAATGGCTATGCGACGGGCGCCCCTGCATAGGCCGAGGGGCGGCAGGCGGCAAGTTGCGGCCGCCCGAGACCGACAGTGGCTTCCTTCCACGGCCCGTCTTCGCCTATGTGGATGTCGAAGCGGTCGGAACCAGGCTGCAAACATCACAGAACGCAGCAGCGTCGAGGGCAGGATGCACTACGCGGAACTCAATCAGGCCTGGGCTGACCTCACGGCGCCGGGGGCGCCCTTCGAGATCGCCGAGGTCGAGGTGCGGGGCGCGCGGCTGCGCAGCTTCAAGGCGGCGCCGCCCAACGTCCGCGCGCTCTGGCTCTCCACCGCCGCCTTCGGGCCGCGCGACTACCTGGTCTATGGCGACGAGCGGATCACCTATGCCCAGGCCCACGCCCAGGTCGCCTCGATCGCCAACTGGATGATGAGCGTGGGCGTGGCGCCGGGCGACCGCATCGCCATCGCCATGCGCAACTACCCGGAGTGGATGCTGATCTACTGGGCCGCGGTCAGCCTGGGCGTGGCGGTGGTGGGCATGAACGCCTGGTGGACCGCCGCCGAGATGGCCTATGGCCTGGGCGACGCGCGGCCCAAGGTCCTGTTCGCCGACGGCGAGCGCATCGCGCGCCTGGCGGAACAGCCCGGTATGCTGGGCGAGGCGGTTCTGGTCGGCGCGCGAGTTGACGCCCTTCCGAAGGGCGCCGTCGCGTGGAGCGACGTGATCGCCCACGGCGGCGACATGCCGGCCGTGGAGGTCGATCCGGACGCCGACGCCTGCATCTTCTACACGTCCGGCACGACGGGCTTCCCGAAGGGGGCGCAACTCACCCATCGCGGTTGCGTCACCAATCTGATGAACATGGCGTTCTCCGGCCAGGTGCAGGCGCTGGCCACCGCCCGCGCCACCGGCGTGGCCGTCGACCCGGCCGCTCCGCCGCCCGTGCCCGCGGTCCTGATCACCACGCCACTCTTCCATGTCACCGCCAACAACTGCGCCGCCTACGTCACCACCGCCGCCGGCGGGAAGATGGTGCTGATGTACCGCTGGGACGCGACCACGGCCCTGGAGTTGATCCAGCGCGAGAAGATCACCAGCGTCAGCGGTGTGCCGGTGATGTCCCGCGAGCTGGTCACCCACCCGGACTTCGCGAAATACGACACCTCAAGCCTGCTGACCGTCGGCGGCGGCGGCGCCCAGTTGCAGCCGGATCTGGTGGCCAAGATCGATTCGACCGTCGCCACCGCCCGGCCGAACACCGGCTACGGCATGACTGAGACCTGCGGCATCATCACGGCGGTGGCCGGCGACTTCTTCGTCGACAAGCCGGCGAGCTGCGGCCGCGCCATGCCGACCTTCGAGGTCAGGATCGTCGGCGACGACGGCCGGCCGGCCGCGGCGGGCCAGCCGGGCGAGCTGTGGGTCAAGGGCGCGGCGGTCATCAAGGGCTACATCAACCGCCCGGAGGCGACCGCGGAGTCGATCACCGACGGTTGGCTGCACACCGGCGACGTGGCCTACGTCGACAACGACGGCTTCATTTTCCTGGTCGACCGCAAGAAGGACATGGTCCTGCGCGGCGGCGAGAACATCTACTGCGCCGAGGTCGAGGCGGTGATCCACCAGCATGCCGGGGTGGCCGAATGCAGCGTCTTCGGCGTTGCCGACGACCGGCTGGGCGAGGAGGTCGGGGCGGCCATCGTCATGCGGCCCGGGCAGGGGATCGGCGCCGGCGAACTGCGCGAGCACTGCGCGGCCCTGATGGCCCGTCACAAGATCCCCCGCTACATCTGGATCCTCGAAGCCCCGCTGCCGCGCAACGCCAGCGGCAAGTTCCTCAAGCGCGAGCTGCGCGAGGGCCTGAAGCCCGCCGAAGCGCAGTGATCCGGCCCCGGCGGCAGGGCTTCAGCGAAGACCGAAGTTATTCGTCGCCGCAGGCTTCGGAGGCGTGAGGCGAAGGGGGCTTGACGTCGTCAAGCTCATAACGGATGCGTCCACAAACTGGGGGGCTTCGACCGGAGGCCGTACATGGCAGCTTTAGACTGGCGCGCGATTGAGGCCGCCGAATTGGTCCGGGATCCCTTCGACCACATCGCTCTTCCCCAGGTGCTCGAACCGGAATGCGCCGCCGCGATCCCGGGCGAATTCCCGGCCATCAAGAGCGCCGGATCCTTCTCCCTGACCGATGCTCCGCCCGGGCCGGCGCTCGGCGCCCTGATCGACGACCTGATGTCGGACAGGTTCCGCGCGCAGATGGCCCGCATCTTCCAGGTGGACCTGAAGGACCGGCCGGGGATTGTGACCCTGCGCGGCCATTGCTCGGCGCGCGACGGGCGGGTGCACACCGATTCCAAGTCGAAGATTCTGTCGCTGCTGATCTATCTCAACGACGATTGGCGCCACCACGACGGGCAACTTCGGCTGATGAGCCGCGAGGACGGCTTCTACGAGGCGCCGGTGGAGATTCCCGCCACCATGGGATCGATGGTGGTCTTCCGGCGCACCGACAATTCCTGGCACGGCCATGCGCCGTTCGTCGGCCCGCGCCGCGCGCTGCAGTTCAACTATGTGGAATCCGGCCGCGTGTCGGTCGTCGGGCAGTTTCGCCATCGGCTGTCGGCCTTCACCAAGCAACTCGTGGCCTAGGCGGAGTGAGCGGCGCCGGCCGGCCTCCCGGCGACCTGCGCGTCTGGCATCTGACCACCGGAGAGACCGGGACCCGCCAGCAGGCGCGCGGCCTGGCGAGCGCGCTGTCGCCCGAGGCCCAGGAGCGCGTCGTCCGGGTCAACCGGTTCTGGGCGCTGGGGCCGCCGGCCTTCGTCGGGCTTTCGCCGCCATCGGTCACCGCGGTCACCGGCCTTCTTCAGCCACCCTGGCCTGACGTCCTGGTCACCTGTGGCCGGCGCAGCGCCCTGGTGGCGATGGCGATCCGGCGGCGCAACCTGCGGCCCATGATCTGCGTCCACATCCAGCCGCCGAGCCATCCTGAGGCCTTCGACCTGGTGGTCGCCATGCCGCACGACGGGCTGAGGGGCGCCAATGTGCTGTCGGTCGACACCACCTTGCACGCCATCCGCCCGGAGGACCTGGCGGCCGCCGCGGCGCGGGGCGATCCGCGGTTCGCCGGCCTGCCGCGCCCCTGGACCGGCGTGCTGCTCGGCGGATCCACCTATCGCAGGGAGTTCGCCCAGGATGACGCCGAGCGCCTGGCCGACCAGCTCGACGCCCTGCGCCGCGAGGTCGGCGGATCGCTCCTCATCACCCCGTCGCGCCGGACCCCGGGCGCCGTCGTCGCGGCGCTTGGCGCGCGCTACCTGGACGACCCGACGGTGCGCATCTGGGACGGCGAGCCACCCAACCCCTACCTGCCGATTCTGGCCCTGGCGGACCGACTGGTGGTCACCAGCGACAGCGTCTCGATGATCTCCGAGGCGCTCGCCACCACCGCGCCGGTGGCGATCTTCAGCCTGCCGATGGGCCGGCGCCACGGCCGCTTCGTCGAGGCGCTGGCGGACAAGAAGCTGGTGACGATGCTGGGCGAGGCAATGCCTGCCGGACCGCGCGCGCCTGTCGACGCGACGCCCGTGGCGGCCGACGCGGTTCGCCGCCTGCTCGCCCGCGTCCGCTGAAGTCGCCGCGCCGCGGGCGCGTCAGGCCGAGAACACCGTCCGTCCGTCGACCACGGTGCGCAGCACCTTACCCTGCAGCCTGCGCCCGTCGAACGGCGAGTTCTTCGACTTCGAGACCAGCTTGTCGGCGTCGATGATCAGGGGCGCATTGAGATCGCAGAGCACCAGGTCGGCCGGCGCGCCCTTGGCCAAGCGCCCGGACGCCAGGCCCAGGAGGTCGGCGGGCGCGCAGGTCACCGCGCGGATCAGGTCGATCAGCGGGATGCGGCCTTCGTGGTGGAAGGTCAGCAGGGCCGGCAGCAGGGTCTGCAGGCCCACCGCTCCTGGCGCGGCTTCGTCATAGGGCAGGCGCTTGTCCTCGGCCGGGGCCGGGGCGTGGGCGGACACCACGACGGAGATCAGGCCCGACGCCACCGCCTCGATCACCGCCTGGCGGTCGTCCTCGCTGCGCAGCGGCGGGTCGACCTTGCAGAAGGTGCGGTAGTCGCCGATGTCGATCTCGTTGAACGACAGGTGGTTGATCGAGGTGGTGGCGGTGACCGGCAGGCCGCGGTCGCGGGCGCGCCGGAAGCTTTCGATGGCGTCGGCGGTGGTCAGCTGGTCGACGAGGAACGGCGCGCCGGTCAGTTCCACCAGCGCCAGGTCGCGCTCCAGCATGATCTTCTCGGCGATGGCCGGCACGCTGGGCAGGCCCATGCGCGAGGCGAACTCGCCTTCGCTGGCCGCCGCTCCGGCCGAGAGCCAAGGGTCGGCGGGCCGGTGCGCCACCAGAACCCCGAACGCCTTGGCGTAGGCCAGCACCCGGCGCAGCACCTTGGAATCCACGATCGGCCGGTCGGCGTCGGTGACGTAGACGCAGCCCGCCTCGGCCATCAGCCCGATCTCGGCCATCCGCTGGCCTTCCGCGCCCTTGGTGGCGGCGCCGGCCGGGTAGACCTTCACCAGTTCGATGTCGCGGGCGCGGCGCAGGATGAAGTCGACCACCGACGGCTCGTCGATCGTCGGATGGGTGTCGGGCTGCACCACGATGGAGGTGACCCCGCCGGCCGCCGCCGCCAGGGCGGCCGATTTCAGGGTCTCCTTGGTCTCGGTCCCCGGCTCGCCGGTCTTGACCCGGATGTCCACCAGGCCGGGCAGCAGCAGGGCGCCCTTGCCGTCGATCACCTCGACGTCCTTGGACAGGGAGCCGAGGTCCGCGCCCTTCACCACGTCGGCGATCACGCCTTCGGTGACGATCACGCCGCCGGGGCCGTCATAGCCGCTGGCGGGGTCGACAAGGCGGACGTTAGCGAAGGCGATGGGACGCGAACTCATCGGTCGTTCTCGAGCCGCGCGGCCAGGGAGGTCAGCACGGCCATGCGCGCGGCCACGCCCATCTCCACCTGGTCCTGGATCAGGCTGACCGACAGGTCGTCGGCCACGTCGCTGTCGATTTCGACGCCGCGGTTCATCGGCCCGGGGTGCATCACCCGGACGTGCGGCGCCGCGAAAGCCAGCTTCTCGCGGTCCAGGCCGAAGAAGCGGAAATACTCGCGCTGCGAGGGCGCCATGACCCCATCCATGCGCTCGAGCTGCAGGCGCAGCATCATCACCACGTCGCAGCCGGCGACGCCCTCGCGCATGTCGTGGAAGATCGCCACGTTCCAGCGGTCGGCCTGCGGCGGCATCAGTGTTGGCGGACCCACCAGCCGCACCTCCGCGCCCAGCATCTGCAGCAAGGCCAGGTTGGAGCGCGCCACGCGGGAGTGCGCCACGTCCCCGCAGATCGCCACCTTCAGCCCGGCGATCCGCCCGAAGGCCCGGCGCATGGACAGGGCGTCCAGCAGGGCCTGGGTCGGGTGCTCATGCTGGCCGTCTCCGGCGTTGATCACCGAACAGCTCACCTTCTGCGACAGCAGGCTGGCCGCGCCGGACGAGGAGTGGCGCACCACCAACAGGTCCGGCTGCATGGCGTTCAGCGTCACCGCCGTGTCGATCAGGGTCTCGCCCTTGGCGATCGACGAGGAGCGGGGGCTCATGTTGACCACGTCGGCGCCGAGCCGCTTGCCGGCCAGCTCGAAGGAGCTCTGAGTCCGCGTCGAGTTCTCGAAGAACAGGTTCATCAGCGTCCTGCCCTTGAGCAGGTCGAGCTTCTTCGAGGTCTGGCGGTTCAGGCTGACGAATCCGTCGGCGAGGTCGAGCAAATTCTCGACTTCGACCTCGTTCAGATCGGTGCTGGATAGGAAGTGACGTTTCGGGAACGAGAAGGTCCGTTGCAGGACCTCGTTCAGACCAGGCGGCGTGGCATTCATTAAAGGGGCGTCTTAGGCGGCTTTGTGCGGGGAGGGAAGCCGCCCTTTGCCGACTCTCCCGCGGACCGGTAGGAGAACGGCCCAAAGCCAACCAGGAAGCGCCTCGTGACCGTCAGCCTCTTCACCTTCGTCGACCTGTTCTCCCGTCAGCTCACCACGCTCGACAGCCTGCTCGCCAAGGGCGCGGCGCACGCCAAGACTATCGGCGCATCCGAGACGGAGATGCTCGATTGGCGGCTGATCGAGGACATGGCGCCGCTGCGTTTCCAGGCGATGGTGGTCTGCAACTTCGCCCGCCAGTGGACGGCGCGCGCCGCAGGCCTGGAGGTCCCGGCGGCCTATGCCGACACCCTCGACCTTGCCGGCTTCAAGGCCGCCATCGCCGAGGCCAAGGCCTATCTCGCGGCGCTGACGCCCGAGCAGTTCGCCGGCCGCGACGACGCGCCGCTCACCGTAGAGATCGGCAACGGCATGTCGCCGACCCTACCGGCCGGCCAGTGGCTAACCGTGTTCGCGACCACCAACCTCTATTTCCACCTCTCGACCGCCTATGGAATCCTGCGCGCCAAGGGCGTGCAGATCGGCAAGATCGACCTTTTCGCGGGCGGCCTCTAGCCGTTCCGCAGCCGGTCCAGGGCGCCTTGCAGGATCCAGCCGGCCGCGGCCTTGTCCACCACCTCGGCGCGGCGGGCGCGGTTCATGTCGGCCTCGTCGATCAGCATGCGATTGATGGCCATGGAGCTCATCCGTTCGTCCCAGAAGGCGATGGGGATGTCCTTCAGGCGCAGGAGGTTGCGCGCGAACGCGCGGCTGGACTGGCAGCGGGGCCCTTCCGTGCCGTCCATGTTGACCGGCAGGCCGATGACGATCCCGCCGGCCCCGCGGCTTTCCATCAGCTTGAAGAGGGCCTTGGCGTCGTCGGTGAACTTCACCTTGCGGATCAGCTCCAGCGGGCTCGCCACCGTGCGCGTAGCGTCGGAGACCGCAACGCCGATGGTCTTTTCGCCCAGGTCGAGCCCCACCAGCGGCGCGTAGGCGGGAAGGGCGGTTGGGAGTTCGAGGAGGTCGAGAACAGGCATCGTCCCCTTCCTTACCGTGTCATCCCGGTTTTCGCGGCACGCGAAAGACCGGGACCTATAAACACGAACGCCGCCAGTCGGATGAAGCGGCGGCGCCGCGCGCTTTCCGGGATGACATTGATAATTGCCGGCGCGGCGGCTAACCCACGCCCTCAAGTTCATGGAGGGATGGCATGGCCATCGACGCGGCGACCGTTCGCAAGGTCGCGAGGCTGGCGCGGATCGCCGAGCCCGAGGAGAAGCTGGAGGGCCTCGCCAAGGAGCTGAACGGCATCCTGGCGTGGATCGAGCAGCTCAACGAGGTCGACACCGACGGTGTCGAGCCGATGACCTCGGCCGTGCACGTGCCCCTGCCCATGCGCGACGACGTGATCACCGAGGGCGGCGACCCGGAGGCGGTGCTGTCCAATTCGCCCAGGCGCGCCGGGAATTTCTACGTCGTGCCGAAGGTGGTCGAATAGATGTCCGACCTCACCTCCTTCACGCTGAAGGCCGCGCTCGACGGCCTGAACGACAAGTCCTTCTCCTCGGTAGAGCTCACCCGGGCGCATGTGGAGGCGGTCGAGGCCGCCCGCGCGCTCAACGCCTATGTTCTGGAGACCCCGGAGCAGGCGATCGAGATGGCCAAGGCCTCGGACGCCCGCCGCGCCTCGGGCAATGCGGGTCCGCTGGACGGCGCGCCGCTGGGGATCAAGGACCTCTTCTGCACCAAGGGCGTGCGCTCCACCGCCGGCTCGAAGATCATCGGCGAGTTCGTCCCGACCTACGAAAGCACCGTCACCTCGAACCTGTGGCGCGACGGGGCGGTGATGCTGGGCAAGCTGAACCTGGACGAGTTCGCCATGGGCTCGTCCAACGAGACCTCGGCCTGGGGGCCGGTGGTCAATCCGTGGCGCGCCCAGGGCGGCAACGCCAAGCTGACCCCCGGCGGCTCGTCCGGCGGCTCGGCCGCGGCGGTGGCGGCCCAGCTCTGCCTCGGGGCCACGGCCACCGACACCGGCGGCTCGATACGCCAGCCGGCCGCCTTCACCGGCACGGTCGGGATCAAGCCCACCTACGGCCGCTGCTCGCGCTGGGGGATCGTGGCCTTCGCCTCTTCCCTCGACCAGGCGGGTCCGATGGCGCGCACGGTGCAGGATACCGCGATCCTGCTGACCTCCATGGCCGGCCACGACCCGAAGGACTCCACCAGCCTTCCCGTGGAAACACCTGATTTCGCGAGCTTTGTCGGCCGGTCGGTGAAGGGCTTGAGGATCGGCGTTCCCAAGGAATACCGCGTCGACAACATGCCGCCCGAGATCGACGCCCTGTGGGAACAGGGCATCGCCTGGCTGAAGGACGCCGGCTGCGAGATCGTCGAGGTGAGCCTGCCGCACACCAAATATGCGCTTCCGGCCTACTACATCGTGGCGCCTGCCGAGGCCTCGTCGAACCTGGCCCGCTACGACGGCATGCGCTACGGCCTGCGCGTCGAGGGCGGCAACCTCACCGACACCTACGAGAAGTCCCGCGCCGAGGGCTTCGGCGCGGAGGTGAAGCGCCGCATCCTGATCGGCACCTACGTCCTCTCGGCCGGCTACTACGACGCCTACTACGTGAAGGCGCTGAAGGTGCGCCGCCGCATCGCCGACGACTTCGACCAGGCGTTCCAGAAGGTCGACGCGCTGCTGACGCCGACCGCGCCCAGCGCGGCCTTCGGCCTCGGCGACCGCTCGGACGATCCGCTGGCCATGTACCTGAACGACATCTTCACGGTGACGGTGAACCTGGCCGGCCTGCCGGGGATGAGCGTGCCCGCGGGGCTCGACGCCCAGGGCCTGCCGCTCGGCCTGCAACTCATCGGCCGCGCCCTCGATGAGGGCACCCTGTTCTCGCTGGGCGGGGCGCTGGAAAAGGCCGCCAACTTCCAGGCCAGGCCGCAGAAGTGGTGGTAGGCTGACTCGGCGCCCTTCGGTTGAGCGGCGCCGAAGAGCTTGAGAGGGCGACATGAACGTCGGCAAGATCTGCGGCTTGGCCGCGACCATGGTCTTGGTGGCGGGCGCCGCCCGCGCCGCGCCTGCGCCCGACGAGGTCGGCAAACTCGCCAAGCCCTACGCCATCAACCTGTTGAACAAGACGGCCGTCACCTCCGCCGACCTGAAAGGCAAGGTGGTCGTGATAAACCGCTGGGCGACCTGGTGCACGCCCTGCAAGGCCGAGATGGTGACGTTCGAGACCTACCTGCGCACCCATCCGGGGACGGACCTGAAGATCTACGCCGTCACGACCGAACTCAGCTTTCCGGCGCGCAAGCTGGAGCCGCTCCAGCAAAAGCTGTCCTACGCGCTCGGCACCAGCGTCTCTGGCCGGGATTATGGGATAAAGGGCGCGGTGCCGACCAGCTACGTCATCGATCGGGCGGGTGTCGTCCGCTTCGCGGCGGCGGGGGCGTTCAACGACGAGAGCTTCGACGCCCTGATCACGCCGCTTCTCAAAGAGCCGGCGCCGGCCGCGATCGCACAGACGGCAGCCAGCCTGCAACCGGCCAAACCCTAGCGTCCGGCCCGCGGAATGAGCCGGCCTCCCGCACGGGGTGCGGAAGGCCGGCGATCCGTCTTACTTCCCGGCGGCCTTGTCGAGGTCGGCCTGGATCTGCTTCAGCTTGGCGTCGTCGATGGCGCCTTGGCTCATGGGAGCCACCTGGGCCAGCGTCATGTCCTTGATCTGGTCCATGTACTGTTCGATGCCGGGGACGTCCTTCTGCAGGACGGCCTTGCCCTTTTCGTCGGCCCAGATGGCGCCGATGGTGGACTTGTCGACCGACATCGGGCCGGCGGCCGGGGCGGTTTGCGCGAAGGCCGGGATGGCGGCGAGGGTCGCGAGGGCGGCAAGGCCCGCAACGAGCTTGGTCTTCATGGCTTGTGGGTCCTTCCCCAATGATGTGTCCGCGAAGCATGAGTGCGACCGCGGGGCGCCGCGCAAGAACGAAGCAATAAGCGCGGCAATTTGGCTCGCCCAAAAAAACGGCGATATTACGAACGTTGCTCGTTTGGTTCAGCTTGTCGAGATCGGCTCCCAGCCTCTTCGTCCGCAGGGGAGTTGATGGCCTCTTTCGCCGCCGCGCGCAAGGTGACGCTTGAGTCACGAATTGCGCAGACCGGCCCCAGCGAGCGGGCTCAGCCTTCCGCTTTCGCCCGGTCGGCGCTAGGGAAACGGCATGACTGAGAAGAGCAAGCTGATCGAAGGCCGCACCGGCTCGTGGGAAATCGTCCTGGGCCTGGAGGTCCACGCCCAGGTGGCCTCCAACGCCAAGCTGTTCAGCGGCGCGGCGGTGGGCGCGGGCGCGGGCCCCAACACGCAGGTCAGCCTGGTGGACGCCGCCATGCCGGGCATGCTGCCGGTGATCAACCGCCACTGCGTCGAGCAGGCCGTGAAAACCGGCCTCGGCCTGAAGGCGCAGATCAACCTGAAGAGCCACTTCGACCGGAAGAACTACTTCTACCCCGACCTGCCGCAGGGCTATCAGATCAGCCAGTACAAGGACCCGATCGTGGGCGCGGGCGAGGTGATCGTCGAGCATGACGACGGCTCGACCTTCACGGTGCGCATCGAGCGGCTGCACCTGGAGCAGGACGCCGCCAAGCTCCTGCACGATCAGGACCCCAACGCCACCTACGCCGACCTGAACCGCGCCGGCACCGCGCTGATGGAGATCGTCTCCATGCCGGACATGCGCTCCTCCGAGGAAGCCGCGGCCTATGTGAAGAAGCTCAGGACCATCCTGGTCTATCTCGGCACCTGCGATGGCGACATGGAGAAGGGCAATCTGCGCGCCGACGTGAATGTCTCGGTTTGCCGCCCCGGCGACTACGAGAAGTTCCGCGCGACCGGCAGTTTCAGCCACCTCGGCACGCGCTGCGAGATCAAGAACGTCAACTCCTACCGCTACATCCAGCAAGCCATCGAATACGAGGCCCGCCGCCAGATCGAGATCCTGGAGGACGGCGGCAAGATCGATCAGGAGACCCGGCTGTTCGACCCCACTAAGGGCGAGACGCGCTCCATGCGCTCCAAGGAAGAGGCGCACGACTATCGCTATTTCCCCGACCCCGACCTGCTGCCCCTGGAGCTCGACCCGGCGTGGGTGAAGCGCATCGAGGCGACCCTGCCGGAACTGCCGGACGCCAAGAAGGCGCGCCTGCAAAGCCAGTACGGGCTCACCGCCTATGACGCCCAGGTGCTGATCACCGAGCAGGCCCGGGCCGACTTCTATGAGGCCGCCGCCCAGGGCCGCGACGCCAAGCTGGTCGCCAACTGGGTGACCAACGACCTGGCGGCGCGCCTGACGGCCGGCGGCATCGACATCGAGAACAGTCCGATCTTCCCGGCCGCCATCGCCGAGCTCGTCCAGTTGATCGAGGAGGGGGTGATCTCCTCGAAGATCGCCAAGGACGTCTTCGAGCGGATGTGGCTGGGCGAGGGCTCGGCGACCGAGATCGTCGAGAAGCAGGGCCTGCGCCAAGTGTCCGACACCGGGGCCCTGGAAGCCATCATCGACAAGCTGATCGCGGCCAATCCAGGCCAGGCCGCGCAGGTGAAGGAAAAGCCCCAGGCCATCGGCTGGTTCGTCGGCCAGGTGATGAAGGAGACCGGCGGCAAGGCCAACCCCGGCGTCATCAACCAGATGCTGCGCGCCAAGCTCGGCTGATCATCCCTCCCGTTCGGGGAGGGCTGGCCTCTAGTAGGGCACGACGTCGAAGACCTGGCCGGTGGACTGCGACACCAGCGCCATGCCTCGCGACGTGCGCACCCACTCATAGCCGCGGGGCGGCGGGCGCAGACGGAACCGGCCGGGGTCCTGGATCACCTCGCCGCCGGCGCCGGGGCCCAGATAGCCGCCGCGCCGGGCCGCGCCGCCATAGCTGGGCGGGGCCGCATAGGCGCGCGGGTCATAGCGCGGGTCGGCGCGGTAGCCGTAGCGCGGGTCGTTTCTGGGATCCATTCTGGTGTCGCCGCCCTGCGGGTAGCCGCGGGGTTCGTAGCCGCCGCCACCGCCGCGGTAGTCCTCGCCGCGATAGGCCTGGCCCGGCGGCCCCTGGCGGCCCGGCGCCCAGCGGCCGCCCTCGCCGCGCCCGGGGCCTTGCTCCCGGTGACCCTCCTCGCGGTGGCCCCCCTGGTGGTCCTTCCCCATAGCGTCGCCGGCCCCAGCCAGGAGTCCGGCTGAGAGCGCAATGACGGCCAGAAGCGGGATCGCGCGGCGCATTTCGCCAATCATCCTCAAAAAGGCGTCTCGGTCGATGCTTACACTGTCAGCTACGCCTGAACTGCGCCTGAACAGGTTCAGTGCAAATGCCCTCGCGCCCGCCGACGATCCCCGTGGAGACCTGGATAGCAGCCGTCTTCGCCTGGGAACTGCGACCTTTTAACACCTGTGGCAAGATGAAGGCCTGACAACAGTCGCCTTAACCATGTGTTCAGCGCGCGCCTGTTTCCATGCCCCTGCCAAGGCCGGACATCGGCGTCCAGAACGGACACCAGCCGGCTGTTGAAGGGACAAAGGTCATGCTTGCGCAAATGCAGGTCGCCAACGAAGGGCTGCCGCTGCCCAGCGCGGAAGCCTCGGGCGACGAACTCTTCCGTCTGGGCCTGCTCTATTCGACGGGGCAGGGCGGCGCGCCGCTGGATTACGTTTCGGCCCACATGCTGTTCAACTTGGCCGCCATGCGCGGTTCGGTGGAAGCCAAGGTCTACCGCAAGGAGCTCTCCGAAGAGATGGCGTCCGACGAGGTGGCCGAAGCGCAGCGCCAGGCCCGCGAATGGCTCGCCCACGGCTGAAGCAGTCGGTTCTGCAACCGCTGGTCGGGAGATAGTCCCGGCGAATCAAGGCAGTAGGCGTGCGCTGTGCATGTGAGCGGGGACGGCGGACGATGAGTGCGATGAGCAAGTGGACTGCGGGCGTGCTGGGGGCCTTGGCGCTGGGATGCGCCGGCGCCGGCCACGCCGCCACCTATCTGCTCGACGTCGACGACTGCGTCGGGGCGGGCTGCGGACTGTCGTCCTACGGCACGGTGACCGTAACCCCGGGCGGCGCCGGAGGCCTGCACATCGCCGTGGACCTCGCCAACGGCGTCTATTTCGACCAGGGCGACAACGGCTGGGACGCGGTGGCGTTTGACGCGATGGGCTCGCCGATCACGACGACCGGGATCTCCGGCGACTTCTTCGCCTACAGCCCACATACGGCCCAAAGCCACCTCGAAGGCCCCGCGGCCCCCAACGCGCTCGGCGTCTCGCAACTCGGCGGCTTCTCCTATGTGGTCGACTGGGATCCGCGCGCCGGGACGACGCCGCAGATCGGCCAGCTCGCCTTCGACATCTCGGCCGGCAGCCTGACGTCGACCGCCAGCAACGATCAGCCGATCTATTTCGCGGTCGATGTAAAGCGCGCGACGCCGGGCGGAACTGTCTCCGGGGTGATCGGCGCGACCCTCGGCCCCAACATCCAGCAGGCCGGCGTCCCCGAACCGGCCGCCTGGGCCCTGACGATCATGGGCTTCGGGGCCGTGGGCGCCGGCCTGCGCCGCCGTGTGAGAGCCCTCGCAGCCTGATCAGGGGCCGTTCTCACGCCACCTGCGAGGTTTTCAACCATAGGGTGAGGGCGCTTGTAAATGTAACCTGCCGCGCCAGTTTGCCCCCAGGGCGGTAGCGTAAAGCTTGCCCGTGGCATTGAGGGCAAGCGATCATGACCAAGCGTTTTGGACTTCTGGCGGCGACGGCGATCGCCTGTGTCGGGGCCTTCGGAGGCGCGCAGGCGGCCACTCTGACGCCCATCCCTTCCTATGTGGATCCGGCCGGGGGAACGACCTCGGTGCTGGGTATCAACAACGCGGGCTGGATGACCGGCAATATCGCCGAGGCCAACGGCAGCAGCCTCGGCTTTGTGCGGGACGCGGCGGGGAACTACACGACCTTCTCGGCGAACGGCCTGTTCGCCACCTATGGTCGAGCGATCGACAATTCCAACACCGTCATCGGCTACGCGACCGACGCGGCCGGCGCGATCAACACCGACACCCAGTTCACGCGCACCACCGGCGGCGCGGTCACGGCCCTGCAGAATCCCAACACCGGGGTTCCTCTCCACGGCATCGCCCAGGGCGTGAACGCGACCGGGGCCATCGTCGGCGACTACTACTCGGGGCCCGGCGCCACCACGCCGCTGCTGGGCTACGTCCTCGACGGCTCGACCTTCACCACGCTCACGGCGCCCGGCTCGACGCGCACGGCGGCGCGCGGGATCGAGGACGACGGTACGGTGGCCGGCTGGGCCATCGTCGGCGGGGTCCAGGAGGGCTTCATCGAGCAGGGCGGCGCCTACAGCTTCTTCCAGGCGCCGGACGCGGGCAGCGTCGGCACGGTGTTCGAGGACATCAACAACAATGGCCTGGTGTCCGGCGAATGGATGGACGCCGGCGGTGACAGCCATGCGTTTGTGTTCAACAGCGTCGCCGACGCCTTCACCGACATCGACGTCCTGGGGGCGACCTCCACCTCCGCGTTCGGGCTCAACGACGCCGGCGACGTGGTCGTCACGGCCTCTGGCGTCGCCGAGGGGCCGAACAACTTCCTCTACCACGCCGACGCGGTCCCCGAGCCGACGACGTGGGCCATGCTGATCCTGGGCTTCTTCGGCCTGGGCGGCCTGCTTCGCCGCCGCAACGCCGCGCTAGCCGTCTAGGCAGAACCTTCATCGTCGGCTAGAAACCGCGATCCCGCCGCGGCCCATCGATCCGGGCCCGCGGCGGGGCGATGACGCCGGGAGGAATCCCGAGCGTTTTCAACAAGGTGACGTGGCCGAGTGGCTGAAGGCAACGGTTTGCTAAATCGTCATACCTGAAAGGGTATCGAGGGTTCGAATCCCTCCGTCACCGCCATCCTGCCTCGTGGAAGCGCTTCGCAGGGCAGGGCCGCCGGAGCGCCAATCGGCCGCAGCGGCTGCGACCGGATGCCAACTCCTCGGATATCGGTGTTCCGTATAGATCGGACGGATGTCCAGCAGCCGAATCTCCGCGGAGCGAGCCTGCCACTTCTCCCGCCTGTCCGATGCGGCGCGCTCCGATGACGAGCGGGACAGCTACCGGGGCATCGCGGCGGCCTTCCTCGAGCGGGCAAAGAGCGAAGCCCGGCGGCAGACCGAGGCGCCGGGCCGCAGGGATCGCGACGAACCCTGAGTCGCAGCTTCAAGGCGGGGAACGATCGGGCCGCGAACCTGCCGACCGATGCCGAACATGGCCTCCCGGCGCCGGTTGGCGCTGTCAGGCGACCGAGGCCGCCTGGCCTTCCGATGCGTCCGCCGGGGGCTCCAGGGCCTGCTCCATGGCGCCGAACAGGGCGGCGATGTCGATCGGCTTGGGGACCATGCCGTCCATGCCGGCCGTCTCGTATTCCGCTACCTGATGGGTCATGGCGTTGGCGGTCACCGCCAGGATCGGGGTGCGCGGCCGGCCGGTCGTGCGCTCCCGTTCGCGGATGGCGAAGGTCGCGGCCACCCCGGCTATGATCGGCATCTGGATGTCCATCAGGATGATGTCCCAGTGCTGGGCCTCCCACGCCTCCACCGCCTGGCGACCGTTCGCCACCAGGGTCGGGGTGATTCCGGCCTGGGCCAAGAGGGTCTTCAGCACGAGCTGGTTGGTGTCGTTGTCCTCCGCGGCCAGCACGCGCAGCTCGCTCGCCGCTTGAGGCTCAGCCGCGTCTTCGGCGGGGCGGACGGGCTCCTCGCGGGCCACCGCCGGCGTGAGCGGCAGGCGCACAACGAAGGTCGAGCCGACGCCGGGCTCGCTCGCCGCCTCAATGACGCCGCCCATGAGCTGGGTCATCTCGCGGCAGATGGCCAGGCCCAGGCCCGCGCCGCCGAAGCGCCGCGTGCTCCCGGAGTCGGCCTGGTAGAACCCTTCGAACAGGTGTTCCAGGTCGTGGGACTCGATGCCGATGCCGGTGTCGGTCACCGTGAACACCACCTCGCCGGCGGTGCGCGCGACCGTCAGGGTCACCCCGCCGGCCTCGCTGAACTTCACCGCGTTGTCGGCCAGGCTGTAGAGCACGCGGCGGATGCGCGCGGAGTCGCCCATGTAGCGGCCGCAGGCGTCCTCGCCGATCTCGAAGTGGAACGCCAGGTCCTTCTTGTCGGCGAGCGGACGGTAGGCGGCCACCACGCCGCGCACCAAATGCTCCAGGTCGAACTCGGCCATTTCTAGCTCAAGCGCGCTGGATTCGATCTTCGACAGGTCGAGGAGGTCGTTCAGCACCGCCAGCAGGCTTTCGCTGGAGCGGCGGATGATCTTCACCCGCTCCTGCTGCACCTGGGTCAGGCGTTCGGTGGTCAGGGCCTGGGCCATGCCCAGGACGCCGTTCAGGGGCGTGCGCAGCTCGTGGCTCATGGTGGCCAGGAAGTTGGACTTGGCGCGGTTGGCCGCCTCGGCGGCGCGCTCGCGCTCCTCCGCCGCCTGCCGGGCGCGCATGAGCTCGTCCCAGGACGCCGCGAGCTGGGCGCGGGCCGACCAGAACTGCACCGCGAACAGCAGCAGGGTGAAGCCGGCGGCGATGGCGCCCAGCGTGTGGCCGGCGATGAGTTCCGTGCGCGCCTGGCCGAAGGCGATCAGGCCCAGGATGGCGATGTAGGGCGACAGGCTCGCGATCAGCACCCAGCGCGTGCGGTAGTAGCGCATGAGCACATGCACCATCGAGACGCTCATCAGGGCGAAGGCGAACAGGCGCTGGACCGGGCCGCCGCGGCTGATCAGGGCCAGAGCCGCCAGGGCGTAGAGGACGGTGGCCAGGACGCGCAGCACCGGCGCGACCCGCGACGCAAAGGCGGCGAAGCGGCCGTTGTGCGCCACCTGGCGCAGCAGAAGGTCTTCGGAGGCCAGGACGGAGACCGCCACCATGGTCCAGCCCATGACGTAGGGCCAGGGCGTCACGGGCAGGGCGGTCAGCACCACCATCGCCAGGCCCGAGACCTGGATAACGATATTCCGGCTGGTCTGAACAGCCAGAGCCACTGCGTGCGGGAACAGGTCCAGCGCCGCGCGGGCGTTTCCTTGGCGGGGAGACATCTGCGGGTCCTCCTCTCGCCTCATAGGATCGCCATAAAGTACTGACGTAAGGTTACGACCGGAAGTTGCGTTGCCGGGCCCGGTCGCTCGCCTCAGGTCACGGCCGCCCGGCGTTGAAACTGCGGGCGGTCCCAGGCCCGGCCGGCCAGCACCTGGGCCAGCGTCTCGGCAGCGTCCCAGACCTGGGCGTAGCTGAGGAACAGGGGCGAGAAGCCGAAGCGGGCGATGTCGGGGGCCCTGAAGTCGCCGACGACGCCGCGCGCCATCATCGCCTGCACCACGGCGTAGCCTTGCGGGTGGGCGAAGGAGACATGCAGGCCGCGCGCCGCGGCGTCGCGGGGCCCGGTCAGCGCCAGGTCGGCGTCGCCGGCCCGCGCCAGGGCCTCGGCGATGAACAGCTCCGCAAGGGCCAGGCCCTTGGCCTCCACCAGCGCCGGATCGGCCTGGAGTTGCAGATCGACGCCGGCCTCCAGCGCCGCCAGGCCCAGGATAGGCGGCGTGCCGGTGACCTGGCCGCGGATGCCGGCGGCAGGGCGGTAGCCGTCCTCGAAGGCGAAGGGCTCGGCGTGGCCCATCCAGCCGGTGAGCGGCGAGCGGATCGCCGCCTGGTGGCGGGCGGCCACGAACAGGAAGGCCGGCGCGCCCGGTCCGCCGTTCAGGTACTTGTAGCTGCAGCCCACCGCCAGGTCGGCCCGCGCCCCGTTCAGATCGACGGCGACGGCGCCGACGCTATGGCACAGGTCCCACAGCATCAGCGCATCCTTGGCGTGGGCGGCGTCGGTCACGGCGGCGAGGTCCCAGCGCCGTGAGGTCTTGTAGTGCACCTGGGTGAGGACGACGGCGGCGGTGTCCTCGTCGATCGCGCCGATCAGCTCGTCAGGGGCCACGGTCTTCAGCCGCACGCGGCCGTCCAGCAGGGCGCCCAGGCCCTGCACGGCGTAGAGGTCGGTGGGGAAGTTTCCGGCCTCCGAGAGGATCGTGGTCCGCCCGGGCCGCAGGGAACAGGCGCCCGCCGCCAGCTTGAAGAGGTTCACCGTGGTGGAATCCGCCACCGTCACCTCGCCGGGCGCGGCCCCGATCAGCCGGGCGATCTTGTCGCCGACCCGGGTGGGCGCCCCGATCCAGTCGGCGGTGTTCCAACTGCGCACCAGGCCCTCGCCCCATTCGCGGCGCGAGACCTCCGCCAGGCGCTCGTGGACCGCGAGCGGCGGCGGCCCGAGCGAATTGCCGTCGAGGTAGATCACGCCCTGCGGCAGGGCGAAGGCCTCGCGGAAGCCCGCCAGGGGATCGGCGGCGTCGAGCGCCAGGGCCTCGTCGCGGGTCACGGCTGCGGTCTCGTGCACATGGCAAGGCTCATAGAGCGCGCGGGCGCGGACAGAAAGGGGCGGCTGACGGGCCGGGGCGGCCTGTGCTTAAGTCACCTCCTGCGGACCTTGCGCCGCGGCCATTTGAACCAAGCCATTTCGCGGGCGAAGACCCGCCGGGGGAACGTCCAAGATGAACAAGCTGACCCATTTCGCCTTGGCCTCGGCCATCGCGCTGAGCCTGGCCGCCGGCGGCGCTTCGGCGGCCGACAAGCCGCCCGCCAAGCCCGCCGCCACGGCTGCGGCGGCCGCCAAGTGGCCGGGCCTGCCGCCGGGCGCGGTGGAGGAATATGCGGTCATGCGCGACGGGACCCGGCTCGCCGCCAACGTCTTCAAGCCCGCGGGAACCGGCCCCTGGCCCGTGGTGATGACCCGCACGCCCTATCTGAAGGACGGCCGCATCGACAAGGAGCACGATCCCGACGGCTCGAAGATGCGCGAGGCCCAGGTCAAGCAGGCCAGGCACTACACCGACGCGGGCTATGTCTTCGTCCTGCAGGACACGCGCGGCAAGGGCCGCTCCCAGGGCTTTTACGCCGCCTTCGAGAACGACGTGGAGGACGGCTACGACAGCGTCGAATGGGCGGCCGGCCGGCCGTGGAGCAACGGCAGGATCGGGCTCACCGGCGGCTCAGCCATGGGCATCACCGCCAATGAAGCGGCCATGGCCGCCCCGCCGCACCTGAAGGCGGCCTACGTCGTCGTCGCCCCCTTTGACCTGCTGCAGAACAGCTACCCCGGCGGCGTGCTGAAGGAGAAGGACGTGCTGGGCTGGTCGAAGGGCCAGGGCGTTTCCGACGAGGTGCTCGACACCCAGCGCCGCCGCGTCGAGGACGACATCTTCTGGAACCGCTCGGCGATGAGCGCGAACCGCAAGTACATCCAGATCCCGATCTACAACGTCGGCGGCTGGTACGACATCTTCAACCACGGCAACATTTCCAACTTCGAGTACCTGCAGAACCAGGGCGCGAAGGGCGCGCGCGGCAACCAGAAGCTGATGATGGGCCCGTTCGGCCACGGGGCCTTGTCGGGCAACCTGGAATATCCCGGCTTCGACCGCCTGAACCTGGCCGGCGACCAGGAGATCCGCTGGTTCGACTACTGGCTGAAGGGCGTCGACAACGGCATCATGGACGAGCCGCCGGTGACCTATTTCATGATGGCCGGCGCGGAGAAGGGCGCGATCTCGCCCAAGAACGGCATGCGCGCCTCCGCCAACTGGCCGCCGGCCAACCGCGAGCTGCGCTTCTACCTGACGCCGGACAAGACCCTGACCGGCAAGGCGCCGACGGGCGAGGGCACCAAGCTCAGCTATCGCTTCGATCCGGCCAATCCGGTCCCGACGGTGGGCGGGGCGAACCTGACCTTCGAGCGCGGGCCGATGGACCAGCGCGCCATCCCGGCGCGGCCGGACTACCTGCGCTTCACGACGCCGGCGCTGGACAAGGACCTGGTGATCTCCGGGCCGGTGAAGGTCGAGCTCTACGGGGCCACCGACGGCCCCGACACCGACTTCATGGCCAAGCTGGTGGACGTCTATCCCGACGGCTACGAGGCCCTGGTGCTCGACGCCCCGGTCCGGGCCCGCTTCCGCAACGGCCGCATGCCGGACCAGGTCAAGATGATGACGCCGGGCGCGCCGGAAGAGCTGGATATCGATCTCTGGTCGACGGCGATCACCTTCGAGAAGGGCCACCGCATCGCGGTGCACATCACCTCGTCCAACAGCCCGCGCTTCGAGGTGAACCCCAATACCGGCGAGCCCGCCGGCCAGCACCGCCTGGCGCCGCGCGTCGCCACCAACAGCGTCTACATGGACGCCGCCCACCCCTCGGCCCTGGTCCTGCCGGTCATCTATCCCGACGGCAAATAGGCCCTAGTTCCGGCGCCTAGGCCTTACCGTCCGGCTTGTTCTTCGGCCGCTCGTCGAAGTCGTGGAAGAAGCCGAACCGCACGCCGCCCTGGTGGTAGCCGGGGCGGTAGGTCTGGTCGTGGCCAAACTCCGCGCCCGGCGAGCCCGCGCGGGCCCGGTCATTGCGCTTCAGCGCCTTGTTCAACCGCTCGTCCTCGACTTCGAAGCCGGGGTCGGCCGGTGCGTCCGCCGCCGCGTCCGGAGTCTGTTCGTGATCGGCCATGGCGTGGATCCTTTCGCGTTGACGTCCCGGACGATTCAACGGCCAAGGCCAAGCTCTCGTTCCCGTCAGGCCCGCCCCGCGACGGCGATGGTTTCCAGCGCCATCACATCGGTGGCGTCGTCGGCGTCCATGATCTTCAGCAGGCGCGCGCGGGCGCGGTTGACGCGGCTCTTGATGGTGCCGAGCGCGCAGCCGCAGATCTCGGCCGCCTCCTCGTAGGAGAGGCCCGCGGCGCCCACCAGCACCAGCGCCTCGCGATGTTCGTCGGGCAGCTTGCGCAGCGCGACCTGCAGCGAGTGGAGCGCGACGCTCCAGTCCTGGGTCGGCGGCGATTTCAGTGCGCTCGCGTATTCGCCGGTCTCGTCGCGCACCTCGCGCCGGCGGCGCAGGACGGCGGTGTAGTAGGTGTTGCGCAGGATCGTGAACAGCCAGGCGCGCAGGTTGGTGCCGACCTCGAACTTCTCGCGGTTGGTCCAGGCCTTGATCAGGGTGTCCTGCACCAGGTCGTCGGCGTCAGAACCGTTGTGGCAGAGCGACCAGGCGAAGGCGCGCAGGGCCGGGATCAAGGCCACCACCTCGTCGCGCCAGTGTGGGGCGTCGGACACGGCGCGGGGTTGGGCGATCATCTGTTCCGGGGTCATCACGCGACTGCACCTCTGGCCACCCCCAGCGCTGCCACAACGCGGCCCCTTCGCATCCGTTCCGGCGGTTTCGGGCAGCGGAAAAAAGAGTCCTGTTCGAGGACCTTGTTCGCGGGCCAAGGTTGCGCCCGCGCCTGGAATGCTTAGGTCTTGGCCTGGCGGGGAGGCGCGGCCGGCGACGGGCGCGCGGAGAGGAGGCCTATGGTCCAGTCCGACGAACCGCATGGGCTCGCGTCCGCGGCCGCCCAGCCACCCGTCGCCGCGGCGCATCCGCCCGTGTCGAGCGCCATGCACCGCTACCGCGCGGTGCGGCAGGCCACCGAGGTCCTGACCCGCGCGCTCACGCGGGAGGACCAGCTCGCCCAGTCCATGCCCGACGCCAGCCCCACAAAGTGGCACCTGGCGCACGTCACCTGGTTCTGGGAGACCTTCCTGCTGATCCCGAACCTGGCGGGCTACAAGCCCTTCGATCCGCGCTTCCACTACCTGTTCAATTCCTATTACGAGGCGCTCGGCCCGCGCCAGCCGCGGCCGCAGCGGGGCCTGCTGACCCGGCCGTCGCTGGACGACGTGATCGCCTATCGGGCGCATGTGGACGCCGCCATGGGCCGCCTCCTGGCCCCCGATGACGGCGGCGGCGCGGGCGCGCTTTCGTCCCTTCTCGACCTCGGCCTGGCCCATGAGGAGCAGCATCAGGAGCTGATCCTGATGGACGTCCTGCACCTCTTCGCCCAGTCGCCGTTGCAGCCGGCCTATGCGCCGCCGCGCCCCGCGCCCTCAGGCCAGGTTCCCGAGGCGCCGCGCTTCGTGGGCTTCGAGGGCGGGCTGGTGGAGATCGGCCACGGCGGGCAGGGCTTCGCCTTCGACAACGAGGGGCCGCGCCACAAGGTGTGGCTGGAACCGTTCGAGCTGGCCGACCGCCTGGTGACCAACGGCGAATGGCTGGCCTTCATGGCCGACGGCGGCTACCGCCGCCCCGAGCTGTGGCTTTCCGAGGGCTGGGCGAGGGCCCGGGAGGAAGACTGGCAGGCGCCGCTCTATTGGCAGCAAGGCCCTGGCGATCAGGGCGGCGATTGGTGCGCCATGACCCTGCACGGCCTGCGCCCCGTCGATCCCGCCGCGCCGGTCGCCCATGTCAGCTTCTATGAGGCGGAGGCCTATGCCGCCTGGGCCGGCGCGCGCCTGCCCACCGAAGCCGAATGGGAGCACGCCGCGCAGGACCTGCCGGTCGCGGGGAATTTCCTGGGCTCGGGCCGCCTGGCGGCCGCCGCTGCGCCGCCGGGGACGGGCCTGCGCCAAGTGTTCGGCGACCTTTGGGAATGGACCCGCAGCGCCTATGCCCCCTATCCGGGCTTCAAGCCCGCCGCCGGCGCGGTGGGCGAGTACAACGGCAAGTTCATGGCCGGTCAGTTCGTCCTGCGCGGCGGGGCCTGCGTCACGCCCACCGGCCACGCGCGCGCCAGCTACCGCAACTTCTTCTATCCGCAGCAGCGCTGGATGTTCTCCGGGGTGCGCCTGGCCCGTGACGCTGCGCGCGACGCCCAGGCCGAGGTGACGAGCGCCTTCAAGGCCGACGTCCTGGAGGGTCTCGCCCGGCCGCAGAAGGCCGTGCCGCCGAAATACTTCTACGACGCCGAGGGCTCGCGCCTGTTCGAGGCGATCACCGAGCTGGCCGAATACTATCCGACCCGCACCGAGGTGGCGCTGCTGCGCAGGATTGCGCCTCGGATCGCCCAGATCATCTCCCGCGGCGCGGCCCTGGTGGAGTTCGGCAGCGGGGCCAGCACCAAGACGCGCCTGCTGCTCGACGCCGCCCCGCAGATCGCCGTCTACGCCCCGATCGACATCAGCCGCGCCGCCCTCGACGAGGCGGCCGGCGCCATCCGCCGCGACTATCCTAAGCTGACGGTGGCGCCGCTGCTGGAGGACTTCACCCGCGCCATCAGCCTGCCAGCGGCGGCGCAGGGCCGCCCGGTGACCGGCTTCTTTCCGGGCTCGACCATCGGCAACTTCACGCCCCAGGAGGCGCAGGCCTTCCTGGCGAGCGCGCGGGGCCTGTTGGGGGCCGGATCGCGCTTCCTGGTCGGCATCGACGTGGTGAAGGACGAAAAGGTCCTGGTGGCCGCCTATGACGACGCCCTGGGCGTCACCGCGGCGTTCAACAAGAACCTGCTGGCGCGGATCAACCGCGAACTCGGCGCGGACTTCGACCTGAGCGCCTTCGCCCACCGCGCCGTCTGGAACGCCGAGGAGAGCCGGATCGAGATGCACCTCGAAAGCCTGTGCGATCAGCGGGTGCGGGTGGCCGGCTCGGTCTTCTCCTTCGCCAAGGGTGAGACCATCCACACGGAGAACTCGGCCAAGTTCACGGTGGAGCGCTTCGCGGCCCTGGCGAACAAGGCGGGCTGGACCCTTGAAACCAGTTGGCTCAGCGAGGACCCCGCCTTCGCGGTCGTGTCGCTGATGGCCTGAGCGTTCCCGGCCGGCGTCAAAGCCGGCCGGTCAGGCTCTGCGACCCTGCCGGGACGCTGGGGCGCGCTAGCCCAGATCGCGGTTGCGATTGCGGCCGCCGCCACGGCTGGCCTCGCCGCCCTTGCGGCCGGCGGCGGCGGCGAGATCGCGGTCCTTGGCGAAGCTGCGCTTCTCGCCCGGCACCGAGGCGCCGCCCTTGCGGGCGATCTCGCGGCGGCGTTCGGGGTTCATCGCGGCGAAACCTCGGCGGGCGCGGGGCTTTCCGGTGTCAGCGGTGGGCATGGGGGGTCTGCTCCTCGGGCGTCTGGTGACCTTCGGTGGGGCTAACCAACGAGGCGCGGCCAAGGTTGCGTTGAAAATCGACGGAGTTGCGCAGAAACGGGCGTCGGCGGCCCAAGCTTCGCCTTGCGGCGGGTTCCGCAGGGTCATTCACAAGTTCGCGAGGGCGCGCTCTAAAGCGGCAGTTGGACGCGCGCCGTCAGGCCGCCGCCGATGCGGTTGATCAGGTCCACGTCCCCGCCGTGGCCGCGGGCGATGGAGCGGACCACCGCCAGGCCCAGGCCGATGCCGCCGGTCTGGCGGCTGCGCGAGGGCTCGCGCCGGTAGAAGGGTTCGAACACCTTTTCGCGGTCGGAGGGCGGGATGCCGGGCCCGTCGTCCTCGATTTCCACGAAGGCGTTGGCGCCGTCGCGGAACACCCGGGTCCGCGCCCGCCCGCCGAACTTCACGGCGTTCTCCAGCAGGTTGGAGAACAGCCGGCGCAGCGCCATGGGATCGCCCTCCAGCACCACCTTCTCCCCGCTCTCCACCTCGGTGGAGGCGCCGGTCTCGGCCATCTCGTCGCAGAGGCTTTCCAGCAGGGACGACAGCTCCAGGGGCGTGCGTTCGCCCGGCTGGCTGGCGTCGCGGACGAAGGTCAGGGCCGCGGAGATCATCTCCTCCATCTGGTCGATGTCGGCGCCCATCTTGGCCTTCTGCTCGTCCGGCAGGCCCTCGATGCGGAACCGCAGGCGGGTCAGCGGGGTGCGCAGGTCGTGGGCGATGGCCCCCACCATGGCGGTGCGGTCCTCCACGTAGCGCCGCAACCGCTCCTGCATGTCGTTGAAGGCGTTCGCCGCCACGCGGATCTCGGCCGGGCCTTTCACCGGCAGCGGCTCGGCGCGCGGGTCGCGCCCCAGCCGCTCGGCGGCGTCGGCGAACAGTTGGATCGGCGCCGCCAGCCGCCGGGCGAAGACATAGGCCACCGGGGCCATGACGACGGCCGAGAGGACGAACCACAGGGCGACGCGCTGCTGCCAGGGGCTGAGGCCGAACGCGGGCTGCGAGCGGACCACCGCCCATCGGCCATCGGCCTGCCGCACCCCGACCTGGAACGGCGCGATCAGGAAATGCTCCTCCTCACGTACGCCCACCCTGGCCGCCCGGTCGCGGATGATCCGGCCGACACGGCGGTCGGACAGGGGGCCGCGCTCTCCGGCGACGACGATGCTGTCCGCGGGCACGGCCAGATCCTGCGCGAGCTTGCCGCGGATGGCGGGCATCGACTGGCCGTCCAGGGCCGGCGAAGGCGGACGGCCCATGGAAATTCGCTCGAGCGGCTTGCGCTCGGCCAGAGTGATCGGCGCACCGCGATAGGTGCGTTCGATCTCGGTGAGGCGATAGAAATCCGGGGCGGGCGGCGGCAGCATGAACAGGAGCAGGGTGCTCATCGCCCAGGCCAGCACCAGGGTCAGGCCGGTCAGGGTCAAGAGCTGGACGAACAGCGACCCGGTCGGCCTCGCCTTCGTCCAGTCCATCATCCTGCGACGCTCCTGGCGGCGCTTCGCAGGGATCGTCCTTCGAAGCCTTGCCGAAGAAGGATCATGTGCGTTTCACCTTGGCGGTGAACATATAGCCCTCGTTGCGGATCGTGCGGATCAGCTCGTGGCTGCCGCCGCCGTCGTCCAGCTTGCGCCGAAGCCGGCTGATCTGCACATCGATCGCCCGGTCGAAGGCATCGGAGTCCGGGCCGCGGGCGAACTCCAGCAACTGGTCGCGGGTCAGCACCCGCTGCGGCCGCTCGACGAAGGCCCGCAGCAGGGAGAATTCGCCGCTCGACAGGTTGACCACCACCCCGGCCGGGGAGCGCAGCTCGCGGCGCACCAGGTCGAGGCGCCAGCCCGCGAACTCGCAGCCCGCGCCCACGCCGCCCGAGGACGAGCGCTGTTCGGCCCGGCGCAGCACCGCGCGCACCCGCGCCAGCAGCTCGCGCGGATTGCAGGGCTTGGCCAGGTAGTCGTCGGCGCCCAGCTCCAGGCCCACGATCCGGTCGGTGTCCTCGCCCATGGCCGACAGCATGATGATCGGCGGGCCGCCTTCGCCGTTGGCGAGCCTGCGGCACACCGCCAGGCCGTCCTCGCCCGGCAGCATCACATCGAGCACGATCAGGTCCACGGGGCCGCGCTCCAGCGCCTGCTCCATCTCCGTCGCATCGCCGGCGGTGTCGACCCTGTAGCCGTGCTTGCCCAGGAAGTCGGACACGACATCGCGGATACCGGGGTCGTCGTCGACCATCAGGATGCGGGCGCCCGCGCTGCTCATTTCGAGGATCTGCTCCATGGCCGAGAGGTTGGCGGCGGCGCGTAACGCGCCGATTTCGCGGCTGAAATCACGTGTGTGACAAGACGTCGTCGGCGACAAAGGGGTTGGACCGCCGCTCCTGGCCGAAGCTGGACATCGGTCCATGCCCCGGCACGAAGCGTACATCGTCGCCCAGGGGCCATAGCTTGCCGGTGATGGCGGCGATCAATTGGGCGTGGTCGCCGCGCGGAAAGTCGGTGCGCCCGATCGAGCCCTGGAACAGCACGTCGCCCACCTGGGCGAACCGCGCCTCGCGGTGGAAGAAGATGACATGCCCCGGGGTGTGCCCCGGACAGTGGTAGACCTCGAACCGGGTCTCGCCCAGCGTCACCACGTCGCCGTCCTGCAGCCAGCGGTCCGGCGTGAAGCCCTTCGCGTCAGGCATGCCCCACTTGGCGCCCGAGGCTTCGATCTGGTCGATCCAGAAGGCGTCGTCGGGGTGCGGTCCCTCGATGGGGACGCCGGTGGCCGCCTTCAGCGCCGCCGTGCCGCCGGCGTGGTCCAGGTGGCCGTGGGTGATCCAGATCTTCTCGAGCGTCAGCCCCTGGCTTTCCAGCGCCTCCAGCAGGCGCGGGACCTCGCCGCCCGGATCGATTACCGCGGCCTTCAGGGTCTTGGCGCACCAGACGATGGTGCAGTTCTGCTGCAGCGGCGTCACCGGCGCGATCAGGGCGCGGATCGGCAGGTCCTGTTTCGTGGGGGGAGGCGGCTGCGGCGCGTTCATCTCCCCCTATGATCGTGTGTTACGGCCCATAAGAAAAGGCCCGGGCGAAACCCGGGCCTTTCCGTCGCCGTCGATGCGGGTCCGCTAGAGGGGCGTGCCCCCCGGACCTTCGATCAGCGGCTCGTCGAATTCGACGCCCCGGCGGACGTTCGATTTCCAGAAGCCGTAGCTGAAGTAGAAGACCAGCCCGATCGCGGTCCAGCTATAGAACAGGGCCTTCGACTTGACGTCGAGGCTCAGGAACAGGGTCACGCAGCCGATGATCGACAGGGGCGCGACGACGAACAGCAGCGGCGTCTTGAACGGCCGCACGCGGTTCTTGTCGGTGAAGCGCAGGATCATCACCCCCAGCGACACCGCCCCGAAGGCGAACAGCGTCCCGGAGTTGGAGTAGTCCGCCAACTGCCCGACCGGCAGGAAGGCGGCGAACAGCGCCACCACGATCCCGGTCACCAGGGTGATGATCCAGGGCGTCTTGAACTTCGGGTGCACGGTGGAGAGGACCGGCGGCAGCAGGCCGTCGCGGGCCATGACGAAGAAGATCCGCGTCTGGCCGTACATCATCAGCAGCACGACCGACGGAAGCGCGATGGTCGCGGCGAGCGCGACCACATTGCCGAAGAACGGATGGCCGACCTCGCGCAGCACATAGGCCAGCGCTTCCTTGGAGCAGACCAGCGGCGCGTGGGCGCCGATGGCCGTGCACTGGGCGGCCAGTTCCGGCGAGCCGGCGGCGTAGGGCGCGCCGTCCGGGCCAACCAGCGGCTGGGCCCCGAAGGCCCCGACCGCGCCGCCTGCGGCCAGCAAGTAGAAGACCGTGCAGATCAGCAAGGACCCGATCAGGCCGATCGGCACGTTGCGCTGCGGGTTCTTGGTTTCCTCGGCGGCGGTGGAGACCGCGTCGAAGCCTACATAGGCGAAGAAGATGGAGGCCGCGGCCCCCAGCACGCCCGTCCCGGACGAGCCCAGGGGATTGCCCCATCCGCGCGGCGTAAAGGGCTGGAAGTGGTCCATGTGGCCGGTGATCATCGGCACGGTCAGCACCACGAACAGGCTGAGCGCCGCCACCTTGATCGCCACCAGCACGGCGTTGACCGTGGCGCTCTCCTTGGTGCCGATCACCAGCAGCAGCGTCACCAGGGCGGTGATGATCACCGCCGGAAGGTTGATGAAGCCGCCGGCCTCGCCGCCTTCCAGGAAGGTGCCGATGGTGATCTTCGGCCCCACAGTGAGCGCGTGGGGGATGTGCCAGCCGATGGCGTCGAACAGGCCGACGATGTGGCCCGACCAGCCCACCGCCACGGCGCTGGCGCCCAGGGCGTATTCGAGGATCAGGGCCCAGCCGACCAGCCAGGCCACGAGCTCGCCCATGACGGCGTAGGAATAGGTGTAGGCCGATCCCGCCACCGGCACCATCGAGGCCAGTTCTGAGTAGCAGAGCGCCGCCACGGCGCAGACCGCGCCGGCGATGATGAACGAGACCATCATGCCCGGGCCGGCCTTCTGCGCCGCCGTGGCGGTAAGCACGAAGATCCCGGTCCCGATGACCGCGCCGATGCCGAGCAGGGTGAGTTGCAGCGGCCCCAGCGAGCGGTGCAACGACTTCTTTTCCGCCGTCGCCAAAATGGCGTCGAGCGACTTAATTCGCCACATAGGGCCTCCAAACAAGCGGGCCCCATGGCCGCTGGCAATTTACCGGCGCGACCGTGGCGTGACGCTCCTGCGGCGTCAACTGGCGCGCATCGTTTGCGCTGCAGCTTGTGGCGACGGAAGGAAGGCGGCGCTCGAATCCAGGGCGGATCCGGACGAATTGACCCGGATCGCCCCGTCCACGCGACCGGTCATTGCCGAGAGGCGCCAGCGCGACTAGCGTGCCCCGGCGGGTGACGGGTGGGTCGCCCAACATTGGGGAGAATCGCCGGATGGCGAACGCTTCGGGCATCGGGCGCATCTTCCTGCGCAAGTCGGTCGGCCAGATTCAGGCCGAACATGAGCACGGCGAGCTCAAGCGCTCGCTGGGCGCGCTCAACCTGGTGCTCCTGGGCATCGGCTGCATCATCGGCACCGGCATCTTCGTCCTCACCGGCCGGGCCGCGGCGCAGTTCGCGGGGCCGGGCATCACGGTCTCCTTCGTCATCACCGGCCTGCTCTGCGCCTTCGTCGCCCTCTGCTACGCCGAGCTGGCCTCGGCGCTGCCGGTCTCCGGCTCGGCCTATAGCTACACCTACGCCTCAATGGGCGAGGGGGCGGCCTGGGTGATGGGCCTGCTTCTGCTCCTGGAATACGGCCTGGCGGGCTCGACCGTCGCGCTCGGCTGGTCCGGCTATTTCGTCAGCCTGGCGAGGGACATGGGGATCATCATCCCGCCGGAGCTCACCGCGGCCCCGGGGGTGGCCGTCAAGGACATGACCGGCGCGGTGATCGCCACCGGCGTCGTGAACCTGCCGGCGATCGTGATCCTGGGCCTGGTCACCCTGCTGCTGATCCGCGGCGTCACGGAGTCGGCGACGGTCAACAACATCATCGTGGCCATCAAGCTGACCGTGGTCATCGCCTTCATCCTCATCGGCATCCGCTACGTGCACCCCTCGCAGTGGTCGCCGCTGGTGCCGGCCGAGATCCCGGCCCGGCCGCCGGGCACGAACATGGACATGTGGCATCAGATCGGCCGCGCCCTGACCGCCGTCATCACCGGCGACACCTCCCACAAGTACGGGGTCGGCGGCGTGATCCATGGCGCGGCGGTGATCTTCTTCGCCTACCTGGGGTTCGAGGCGGTCTCCACCGCCGGGGCCGAGGCGCGCAACCCGGCCAAGGACATGCCTATCGGCATCCTGGGCGCCCTGGTGATCTGCACCGTGCTCTACATCATGACCTCGGCGGTGCTGGTCGGGATCGTGCCCTACAACCTGCTGGACGTGCCCGCGCCGATCGCGCTCGCCACCGACATGATGGGGCTGAAGTGGTTCTCGGTGCTGGTGAAGATCGGCGCGATCGCCGGCCTCTCCAGCGTCATGCTGGTGCTGCTCTACGGCCAGACGCGGATCTTCTACACCATGAGCCGCGACGGCCTGCTGCCCACGGCCCTGGCCGCGGTGCACAAGACGTTCCGCACGCCCTGGATCAACACCATCATCGTGGGCCTGCTGGCCATGGGCGCGGCGGGGTTCCTGTCGCTGGACGCCCTGTCGGACCTGTCCAACGTCGGCTCGCTGGCGGCCTTCGCCCTGGTCTGCATCACGGTCATCTACCTGAGGGTCAGCGAGCCGGGGCTGGTGCGCCCCTTCCGCACGCCGCTCTATCCCGTGGTGCCGGTCCTGGGCGCGATCATGTGCTTGGTGCTGCTGCTCAGCCTGATGTCGACGCCGGCCACGCGGAACTTCTTCCTGGGCTACCTGGTGGTCGGGATCGTCATCTACTTCCTCTACGGCATCCGGGCCTCGAAGCTGGGGCGCGGGGTGCTGGTGACGGGCCACGAGCCGGCGCCGTTCGCCGATCTCCCTCTCAAGGGCGACTTGGATTCGTAGACGGGGACTCGTATCCGGGGGGCGGCGCGCTCTAAAAGGCGCCCATGCCGCCGCCCCCCGATCTGCCCATTTGGGAGGCCCTGCCGGACCTGAAGGCGGCGCTCCGCGCGGGGAGCGTCGCGGTGCTGGTGGCCCCGCCGGGCGCCGGCAAGACCACGGTGGTCCCGCTGGAGCTCCTGGCCGAGCCCTGGGCCGTGGGCGGCAAGATCATCGTCCTGGAGCCGCGCCGCCTGGCCGCCCGCGCCGCCGCCGAACGGATGGCCGCCACCCTGGGCGAGCCGGTCGGCCGCACGGTCGGCTTCCGGGTGCGGATGCAGTCGAAGGTCTCGGCCGCCACCCGGATCGAGGTGGTCACCGAGGGCGTCTTCACGCGGATGATCCTGGGCGACCCGGAGCTGGCGGGCGTGGCCTGCGTGATCTTCGACGAGTTCCACGAACGCAGCCTCGACGCCGACCTGGGCCTGGCCCTGGCCCGCGACGCCCAGGGGCTGCTGCGCGAGGACCTTCGCATCCTGGTGATGTCGGCGACCCTCGACGGCGCGGCGGTGGCGCGCCTGCTTGGCGACGCGCCGGTGATCGAGAGCCTGGGCCGCGCGTGGCCGGTGGAGACCCACTACCTCGGCCGTGACGAGCGCCTGCGCCTCGAGGACCGCGCCGTCCGGGCCACCGAACGCGCCCTGGCCGAGCAGACCGGCTCCCTGCTGGTCTTCCTGCCGGGGCAGGGGGAGATCCTGCGCACCGCCGAGCGGCTGCGCGAGCGTCCGCGCGCCGGCGTCGAGATCGCCCCGCTGTTCGGCGCCCTGGACGCCCGCGACCAGGACCGCGCCATCGCGCCGCCGCCGCCCGGGATCCGCAAGGTGGTCCTGGCCACCTCCATCGCCGAGACCAGCCTGACCATCCAGGGCGTCCGCGTGGTGATCGACGCCGGCGTCGCCCGCGTGCCCCGCTTCGATCCGGCCAGCGGTCTGACGCGGCTCGCCACCGTGCGCGTCTCCCGCGCCGCAGCCGACCAGCGCCGCGGCCGCGCCGGGCGCACCGAGCCCGGCGTCTGCTACCGCCTGTGGGACGAGGCCGAGACCCGCGCGCTCCCGGCCTACGCCGACCCGGAGATCCTCGACGCCGACCTTTCGGGCCTCGCCCTCGACCTCGCCCGCTGGGGCGCCAAGGACGCGAGCGGCCTGGCCTTCCTGGATCCGCCGCCGGCCGCCGCCTTCGCCGAGGCGCGGAGCCTGCTGGTCCGCCTGGAGGCCCTGACCGCCGACGGCGTCCTCACCGCCCACGGCCGCGCGCTCGCCGACATGCCGCTCAGCCCGCGCCTGGCGCACATGGTGCTGAAGGCCGCGGACACCGGCCAGGCGGCTCGCGCCGCGCGGATCGCCGCCCTGATCGTCGAGCGTAATCTCGGCGGCCGCGACGCCGACCTGCGCCACCGCCTCGACGCCCTGGACCGCGATCGCAGCCCGAGGGCCCGCGACGCGAAGGCGCTGGCCGATCGGTGGGCGGGGCCGAGTGGCAAGGGTGGAGCGGGCGACCCCCTGTCCGACGGCCTGCTGCTGGCCTTCGCCTATCCTGAGCGGATCGCCCGTGCGCGAGGCCCGCGCGGCGAGTTCCAGCTCGTCAGCGGCCGCGGCGCCTTCCTGGAGGCCACCGACGCGCTGGCGCGCGAGACCTGGCTGGCGGTGGCGGAACTGGGCGGCGGCGAGCGGCGCGACCGCATCCTGCTCGCCGCGCCGCTGGACGAGGCGGAGCTGGCCGAAGCCTTCGCCGCCCAGCTCACCGTCGAGGACCGGTTGGAGGAGAGCGGGGCAGGGCGCCTGCGCGCCAAGCGCCTCACCCGCCTGGGCCGCCTGACCCTGCGCGAGACGTTCGACGACAACCCCGATCCGGCCCTCATCGCCGCAGCCCTGGCCGACCGGGTGCGCGCCGAGGGGGTCGCCATCCTGCCGTGGGGCGAGGCGGCCGTGGCGTTGCGCCAACGCATCGCGTTCCTGCGGGGCCATGACCCCGCTTGGCCGGACCTCTCCGACGCCGCCCTGGCTGCGCGGCTCGACGACTGGCTGACGCCGATCCTGCCCGGCCTGCGGTCGCTGGCCGCCCTCAAGCCCGATGTCCTCGACGGCGCCCTGCGCGCCCTGATCCCCTGGGACCTGCAGCGCCGCCTGGACACCGACGCGCCCGCCCGCTGGACCGCGCCCACCGGCAACAGCTTCGCCATCGACTACGCCGCCGAGGCCGGCCCCCGGGTCGATGTCCGGGTGCAGGAGGTGTTCGGCGCCGCCGTTCACCCGACGGTCGCCGGGGTTCCGATCACCATGTCCTTGCTCTCGCCCGGCCACCGCCCGATCCAGACCACCAAGGACCTGCCCGGCTTCTGGAAAGGCTCCTGGAAGGACGTCCGCGCCGACATGCGCGGCCGCTATCCGAAGCACCTGTGGCCCGAGGACCCGGCGAGCGCCGAACCCACGGCCCGGGCCAAGCCGCGCGGGACCTGAGCGGCGCTGCACGCCGACTGACCTGCGCGCGCCACTTCTGCGTGCAGCTTGGGCGCCTCGGCGGCCTTGACGGAACAGCGTGCGGAATCCGGTTGCGGTCGGCAGAGCTTGCTCGACAACAGTAGGGAATTGATCCGCGAGCGGTCGCCGAATCTCCGGCCGCCGCGCCTCGAGAAGGATGAATTCCGGTGACCGAACCCAGCTCCGACTCTGCCCTGATGGACCGCCGCGCGCTGCTGCGCACCGCCGCCTTCGCGGCCGCCGCCATTCCGATCGCCAGCGAGGCGACCCTGGCGCAGGCCAAGATGGCCTCGCAGAGCATGGGCGTGTTGCCGCCCGACGCGGTGATCATCAACGCCAACGAGAACCCGCTCGGGCCCTGCAAGGCGGCCTGCGAGGCGATCACCAAGATCCTGCCGCTGGGCGGGCGCTACGACAGGATGGGCGAGCTCAACGCGCTGACCAACGAATACGCCGCCCTGCACGGGTTGAAGCCGGAGAACGTCGCCTTCTACGCCGGCTCGTCGGAGCCGCTGCACTACACGACGCTGGCCTTCACCGGTCCAGGCAAGGGGCTGGTCATGGCCGATCCGTCTTACGAGTCGGCCAACATGGCGGCGCAGATCTCCAAGGCGCCGGTGAAGAAGGTCCCGCTGACCAAGGCCTATTCGCACGACGTGAAGGCCATGGTCGCCGCCGACCCGAACGCCGGCCTGATCTACATCGTCAACCCGAACAACCCGACCGGCACGATCACGCCCCGCGAGGAGATCCTCTGGGCGCTGGAGAACAAGCCGAAGGGCTCGATCCTGCTGGTCGACGAGGCCTACATCCACCTGTCCGACGAGCAGTCGGTGGTGGACCAGGTCGCGGCGGGCAAGGACATCATCGTCCTGCGCACCTTCTCGAAGATCTATGGCATGGCCGGCATCCGCTGCGGCGTCGCCATCGCCCGCCCGGACCTGCTGGACAAGCTGCAGCCCTACTACCAGAACGCCATGCCGGTGACGGCGCTGGTGGCCGCGCGGGCCTCGCTCGCCGACAAGGACCTGATCCCGACCCGCAAGAAGTGGATCGCCGACAGCCGGGTCGAGACCCTCGCCTGGCTGAAGTCCAACGGCTACAAGCCGGTCGGAACCTCGGTCTCCAACTGCTTCATGATCGACACCGGCCGCCCGGCCCACACGGTCATCGCCGCGATGCAGAAGGAAAAGGTCTACATCGGCCGCATCTGGCCGGTCTGGCCCAACGCGGTCCGCATCTCGGTGGGCTCGCCCGAGGACATGGCCTCGTTCCGCACGGCCTTCAAGAAGGTGATGGACGCCCCCGCGGTGGCTTCCAACGCCGACCTGAAGGCAGGTCCGGTGGGCGTGACCCACGGCAAGTTCCTGTCGTAGGGACGCCTCATTCGACAGTCGGGGCCGCTCCGCGAGGGGCGGCCCTTTTTCTGTGATGGGCTAGGTCGCCGCGTAGATCATGATCCCGGTGGCCACCGACAGGTTCAGGCTGTCGGCCCGCCCGCGCATGGGGATCTTCACATTGACGTCGCAGAGGGCGGCCATGTCGGGCGGCAGGCCCTGCTGCTCGTTGCCCATCAGGATCAGGGCCGGCCGCGCGTAGGCCGCCTCGCGATGGTCGACCTCGGCGGTCAGCAGCGTGCCCACCACCGAGCCTGGCCAGCCGTTGCGCCAGGCGGCGAACTCGGCCTCTGAAGCCTTGATCAGCGGGATGGCGAAGATCGAGCCCATGGTCGCCCGCACCGCCTCCACCGAATAGGGATCGCAGCACTCGCCCACCAGGATCACCCCGCCGCAACCCGCCGCGTCGGCCGTGCGGACGATGGTCCCGAGGTTGCCGGGATCGCGCACCCGGTGCAGCGCCACCCAGCAACGCGCGGCCTGTGGTTCGATGACTTCGAGCGGCGTGAACACCTGGCGGAAGACGCCGACCACGGCCTGCGGATTTTCCCGCCGGCTCACCTTGGCCAGGATGTCCTGAGTGACCTCGATCACCTCGCCGTTGGCGGCCAGGGTCGCGGCGACGGCGGTGCGGGTCAGCGGGTGGGCGGCGGCCTCCGGACCGTGCATCAGGATCGCCGGCGCATGGCCCGTCTCGATCCCCTCGATCACCGCCTTCAACCCCTCGGCGACGAACAGGCCGGTCTCGTCGCGTTCCTTGCGCAGGTGCAGTGCGCGCACGGCCTTGACCGTGGGGTTGGTCAGGGAGGTCACGGTGCGGCTGGTCACGCCGACCATCTCGCGAAGAAGCTCATGCCGATCTCGCGCGCGCCGTCTTCCTGCACCAGGGCCAGTTCGCCCCATTCGATGGTCCCGCCGCGGCCCTTGAGCTTGTCGGCCAGCAGGCCCGACAGCGCCGCCCCGCTGATCCGCTCGGCATAGGCGTTCAGCACAAGGAATTTCGCGTTTTCCGAAAGAAGTTGCGCGCATAGGCCGGCAAGTTCAGGCAAATCCTCGAACAGTCGCCAGACCTCGCCGTCCGGCCCGCGGCCGTACTTCGGCGGATCGAGGATGATCCCCTCGTACGTCGAGCCGCGGCGTACTTCGCGGGCCACGTACTTGCGCGCGTCCTCGGTGATCCAGCGGATCGGGCGGTCGGCCAGGCCGGAGAGCGTCGCGTTCTCCCGCGCCCAGGCCACGGCCCGCTTCGACGCATCCACATGAGTCACCGCCGCCCCGGCGGCCGCCATCGCCAGGCTGGCCACCCCGGTATAGCCGAAAAGGTTCAACACCCGGGGCTGGGCCACGCCGCGCGCGCCGCGCACCGCGGCGTCCAGCCAGGCCCAGTTCGCGGCCTGCTCGGGAAAGAAGGCCAGGTGCCGGAAACTGGTGAACCGCCCGTTGAACTTCACGCCCTCCCAGGCCAGCGGCCAGGTCTCCGGCGCGGGCGCCTTCAGTTTCCAGCGCCCGGCGTCCTCCTCGTCAGTGGGATCGAACACCGCGTCGGCGGCCTCCCAGGCCGAGGCGGGCAGGGCGGGCGCCCACAGGCACTGCGGCTCCGGCCGGACAACCGTGTAGCGGCCATAACGCTCGAGCTTGCGGCCGTTCCCGCTGTCGACCAGCCCATAGTCGGCCCATCCGCGCGTGCGCATCACGCTGGGCAGTTCGGCGACCTTGGGCTCCGCGCGGCTCATGGTCCGCGCTTACGCGGTCGCGGGCCGCCTCGTCCAGACGAGAAGCGCGCCGGGGCGGTTGCAACGCCCTTGTCACATGCGCGGAATTGGGGTCCCGTAGCGTAAGGCCAAACAACAAGAAAGACGCCATTGTCGGTTGCCGCCACACCTCCGCGCCGCTCCGCCCGCAAGGCCAAGGGCGACGGTCACCTCCGCCGCGCCGAGATCCTCGAGGCCGCCGAACGCATCTTCATCGCCGAGGGCTACGAAGGCGCCACCATCCGCAAGATCGCCGACGAGGTCGGGGTCTCCTCGACCGCGCTCTACATGCATTTCCCGGACAAGAGCTGCATCCTGTTCGAGATCTGCGAGGGGACGCTGAAGCTGCTGCTGGAGCGCAACCGGGAGTTCGCGTCGCGGCCGCTCGATCCGGTGGTGCGCGTGCGGATGATGCTGGAGGCCTATATGCGCTGGGGGCTTGAGCACCCCAACGCCTATCAACTGGTGTTCTCCGGTCCCCGGATTGTCTCCGCCGCGCCGTGGCCCGAGGGGACGGCCGACATGGGCGCGGAGTGCTACGACATCTTCCGCGGCGTGGTGCGCGAGATCGCCGCCTCGGCGCGCCTGCGCACCGGCTCGGCGGATTCTGCGGCCCAGGCGATGTGGATGTCCTGCCACGGCGTCGTGGCGCTCTACGCCTCGCGCCCGAACTTCGGCTGGACCCCGGCCGACGAGCTGATCCAGGTGACCCTCGACGGCCTCCTGAACGGCCTCATCACCGACTGACGGACGCGCGGGAGTTCGCTTCCGAGACTCCGCGGCTGTGCGGCCTCTCAGAACCTGACGGGTTCGTGTGGTTCGTGGACAGAACGACGCTTAGCGCCCGGTCGTGGCGGCGGTGTCGGCCAGGGTGGGCAGGGGGTTCACCGGGGCCGCGCCATAGGCGCCGCGCTTCAGGTCCGCGCTCAGCGTGATCGGGATCGAGCCGCCGGCCATCTTCGCGCGATAGACCTGCATGTTCTCCATCACCCGCATGACGTAGTTGCGGGTTTCCGAGAACGGGATGCATTCGATGTAGTCCACCGGGTCGGTCGAGCCGCCGCGCGGGTCGCCGCAGAACTGGGTCCACTGGGTGGGGCGTCCGGGCCCGGCGTTATAGCCCGCGGCGGCCATGATGTAGGAGCCGGAGAACTGGCTCACCAACTGGCCCAGGAAGTTCGCGCCCAGGCGCATGTTGTACTCGGGCTCGTCGAGCTGGGAGGGCGAGTAGCTGATGCCGCTGCGCCGGGCGAGGATCTTCGCCGTCGCGGGCATGAGCTGCATCATGCCCCGCGCGCCCGCGCCGGAGCGCACGTTCGGGTCGAAGCTGCTCTCCTGGCGGGTGATGGCCAGCACCAGGGCCGGCTCGGCGGCCCCGCCGTCGGGGGCGCTGCGCAGCGGATAGGCCCGCTGCGGCAGGATGAAGCCCCGCTGCGCCGCGCCGCGCGCGGCCTTCATCGACAGCTCCATCTCGCCGTAGCCGCGGGCCAGGTCGACCAACTGCGCCTCGTCCTCGGCGGTGGGCAGGATGTCGTCCAGGTTCAGCACGAAGACCTTGAAGAGCTCGCGCTGGCCATAGTCGAACAGCAGGCGGGTGGCGGCGATCTCGTCGCGCGCCTCGAAGGCGCCGCGGGCCTGCGGCGTGATCGTGGGATCCGAGGCCAGCGTCAGGCGCTGGCCCAGCTTTTCCGCCGCCAGCATGCCGTAGAAGCAGGTGTTGTAGCGCGCGGCCTGGGCATAGAAGCCCTGGGCGGCGGTCTTGTCGCCGCGGGCCTCGGCCGCGCGGCCTTCCCAGTAGAACGCCCGGCCGCGGGTCACCGGCGAGGTGCCGATGCGCTCCAGGTTGGCGAAGTGCCTGGCCGCCTTGGCCGGGTCGCTGAGCTTGGTCAGAGCCACCCAGCCGGCGTCGAACTCGGCGTCGGCGCCCGGGGAGCCCGCCGTCAGGCCGCTGTCGGCCGCCGCCGCATAGGCCGCGTGGGCGTCGCCGGCGCGCAGGGCCGACAGCACCAGATGCCGCCGCTCTTCCCAGATCCGGTCGCCCTGGTCGGCGCTGGTCACCTCGTGCGGGAAATAGGCCACTTCCTCCAGCGCCGGCATGTCCATGCCCCGGCGCCGCAGATAGGCGGCCCGTTCGAAGGCGACGCCGGGCGACTGGGCCAGCTCGGGCGGCAGCGCGGCCACCAGGTCCGTGGCGTCGCGCGCATCGCCGCGCAGGGCCAGGCGCGCGCGGGCTGCGCCTTGCTGATCGGCGGGCAGCAGGCCCAACATGTCGCGCGCCGCCGCCAGTTCCTTGCCGTAGAGCAGGACGTCGACGCGGCGCAGGTGGTCGTCGGCGGTCAGGATGTCGCCGAAGCGGCCCAGCATGGTGCGCTGGACGGTCTCGTCGAAGCTCTTGTCGCGCCACCAATGCTTGACCAGCGTGGTGGCCTCGGACGTGCGGCCCAGGCCGCGATAGGCCGACGCCAGGGCCATGGCGCCCTGGGCCGTGGCGGGGTCGGCCCCGGCGAACCAGTCGACGACCTGTTGCGGGGTCTTGCCGGCAGTCTCCAGCAGGCGCTCGGCGGCGGCCTGGCGACGCTGCGCCCGGGGCCAGGCGGCGAGCTCGCGGCGCGCATTGTCGACCTCGTAGAAGCCGACCGCATCGGCGTCGCAGTCCACCAGCACCCAGGTCGCGGTCTTGCGCGCCAGCGGGTCGGTCATCTGCGAGATGGCGTCGCGCGCGCCGTTCACATTGGCCCGGCGCGCCGCCTCGATGGCCTGGCGCAGCAGGCCGGCGTCGCGGTCGCTCAGGCGGTGTGAGGCGTTGGCGGGCTGCAGGGGCGCATCGCCCATGATCGAGGGCTTGGTGACGCTCTCCAGCAGGTCGCCCAGCGGATCGACGGTCTGGGCGCGCGCAGCCACGCTCGCCATGACGGCGACCCCGGCGATCAACACGGACTTGCGGGCTAGTCTGTTCACGCGACGCCCCAACGGAACCGGAAGCGAATCAATAGGACATTGCGGGCAATGCCTAGGCCAACATATTGTCCCGCCGAATCTGAACGACGCCTTGATAAGCGTCCAATCACGGCAATTTGCATTCCATGACCGAGCCTATGTTCCGGGGCGTTCTTCCCGCTCTCGTCACCCCTTTCCGCGACGGGGAGGTGGACGAAGACGCCTTCGTGCGCCTCGTGGAGCGGCAGATCGCCGGCGGAGTCCACGGCCTGGTCCCGGTCGGCACCACCGGAGAGAGTGCGACTCTTAGCCACGACGAGCACCGCCGCGTGGTCGAGCTTTGCGTGAAGACCGCCGCCGGTCGCGTGCCGGTGGTCGCCGGGGCCGGCTCCAACTGCACCCGCGAGGCGATCGAACTGGTCCGCCATGCCAAGACCATCGGCGCCGACGCGGCCCTGGTGGTCACGCCCTACTACAATCGCCCGAGCCAGGAGGGCCTCTACGCCCATTTCGCGGCCATCGACGACGCCGTGCAACTCCCGGTTCTGGTCTACAACGTGCCCTCGCGCACGGCCGTGGACATTTCCAACGACACGCTCGCCCGGCTGGCGAAGCTGCCCAACATCGTCGGCATCAAGGACGCCACCGGCGACCTGCCGCGCGCCAGCCAGCAGCGGCTGATGTGCGGCGAGGGCTGGGTGATGCTGTCGGGCAACGACGATACCGCGCTGGGCTACATGGCGCACGGCGGCCACGGCTGCATCTCGGTCACCGCGAATGTGGCGCCGGAGCAGGTCTCGGCCTTCTACAACGACGCCCTGGCCGGCCGGTGGCAGGGCGCGCTCTACGGCCAGGATCGCCTGATCCGCCTGCACAAGGCGCTGTTCAGCGACGCCTCGCCGTCGCCCACCAAGTTCGCGCTCGCCCACCTGGGCCTCTGCGCCGAGGACGCGCGCCTGCCGATCGTGCCCGCTTCCGACGCCTCGCGAACCGAAGTGCTCGCGGCGATGCGGGACGCGGGGGTTCTCTGAGTGATCGCACCTTCTCCCGCTGAGCGGCTCTAGCGATGGCGGCCTCGGACACCCCGCGCAAGCTGATCGCCGAGAACCGCCGCGCGCGGTTCGACTACTTCCTCGAGCAGTTCTTCGAGGCCGGGCTGCAGCTCACCGGCTCCGAGGTGAAGTCCCTGCGCAACGGGCGAGCCAACATCGCCGAGAGCTATGCGGCGGTGGAGGGCGACGAGATCATGCTCGTCAACGCCGACATCCCGCCCTACGCCCAAGCCGGTCCGCACTTCAACCACGAGCCGCGGCGCCACCGGAAACTGCTGCTCAAGCGCAAGGAGATCGACAAGCTGATCGGCGCCGTGCAGCGCGAGGGCCGCACGATCATCCCGATCAAGCTGTTCTGGAACGATCGAGGCCTGGCCAAGCTCGAGGTGGCGCTCGCCAAGGGCAAGAAGGACCACGACAAGCGCGAAGCGACCGCCGAGCGCGACTGGCAGCGCGACAAGGCCCGGTTGATGCGGGAGAAGGGCTGACGTGGAGGCCGGCGCGATCGAGGCCCTGGAGCGCGACACCGTCGCCGCCGTCGCCCCGCCGCAGACCCTGGAGATCGGCGGCTGGCTCGCGCCCCTGGACAACGGGACCATCGGGCGGGCCAAGAGCGCGGTCCCCCTGCGCCACGACCTGGGCCCGGACGCCATCGGCGAGATCGAGGCGGCCTACCGCGAGCGGGGTCTGAAGGCCGGCTTCCGCATCGCCGATGTTGCGGGCCTCGAGGCCGTCCGCGCGGAGCTGGGCCGGCGTGGCTACAGGCCCGAACAGCCGACGATCTTCAAGACCGGCTCGATCGCCCAACTCTCCGCCTTTTCAGAGGCTTCCGCACGGATCCTCCCAAGACCGGACGAGGCCTGGGCCGCCGTCTTCCTGGGCGAAGGCTTTGATCCCGCCGATGGCGCGCACCGGGTGTCGGTGCTCACCCGCTCGCCGGGCGCGATCTACGGCGCGGCGGGCGAGAACGGGGCCACGGACGCCGTGGGCGTGATGAGCTTCGGCGCGGCCTGGGCGGGAATTCACGGCATGCGCACCGCGCCCGCCGCCCGCGGCCGCGGCTACGCCGGCGCCATCCTCGCCGCCATGGCCCGCGAGGCGCAGGCGCGCGGCGTCGAGCAGGTCTTCCTGCAGGTGGAGGAGGCTAGCCCCGCGCGCCGCATCTACCGGGCCGCGGGGTTCAGCCCGATCTGGACCTACCGCTACTGGCGGTGACGTCGGGGCTACTTCGCCAGGTCCTTCAGCACGCTTTCCCACTGGAACAGGGCGCCGTCGATACTGGCCAGGGGCACGCGCTCGTTCAGGCCGTGGGCGAAGTCGTCGGAGCCCTTCATGAACACCGCGCCGACCCCATAGGCCGGCACGCCCAAGGCGCGGAAGAACATCGAGTCCGTGGCCCCGGCCGACATCTGCGGCACCACCGGCAGGCCGGGATAGCGCGCATGCACCGCCTTGGTCACCGCGGCCAGCACGTCCGGCCGCAGCGGCGAGGCGCCGGCGTCGATGGCCCCGTCGTTCTGCCGCTCGATCCTGGCCTGCGGGTCGGCGATCACCTGGGCGATGGTGGCCCGCACCGCCTCCGACGAGACCCCGGGGAAGATGCGGCAGTTGATGTTGGCGGCGACCTTCTGAGGCAGGGCGTTGGTGGCGTGGCCGCCCTCGATCATGGTGGCCACGCAGGTGGTGCGTAGCTGGCCCACGAAGTCGGGGTCGGCCGACAGGGCCCCGATCGCGGCCTGGTCCTTCGGATTGGCCACATATCGGCGCAGCGCCTCGCCCACCGGCCCCGGGACCACCGGCGCAGTGGCCTTGAAGCCGGCCATGGTGATCTCGCTGGTCATCACCGGGAATCGGTACGCCTCCAGGCGCTCCAGGTCGTGGGCGAGCTGGTAGATGGCGTTGGTCTTGCCGGGCCGGCTGGAGTGGCCGCCGGGATTGGTGACGATGATCTGGAAGTCGGCGTAGGTCTTCTCCGCCGCCTGGATGCCGTAGCCGAGGGGCTTGCCTTCCTCGCTGAGCTGGCCGCCGCCGCCGTCGCCGTTCAGCACCAGCTCGGCGTTCTTCAGGTCGCCCGCGAACTTCCGCGCCGTCTGCTGCTGGGTCTCTTCGTCGCCGCTGAGCGCCAGGATCACGTCGCGCCCGGGCTTCCAGCCCTCGCGCCGCAGCTTGGCCAGCACTGTCACCACAATGGAGACGTCGAACTTGTCGTCCACGGCGCCGCGGCCGAAAACGTAGCCGTTCTCCACCACCGGGGTGAACGGGTCGCGGGTCCAGTCGGCCGCCCTGGCCTCGACCACGTCCATGTGGTCGATGACCACGATGGGCTTCTTGGAGGGGTCGGTCCCCGGATAGCGGGCGACCAGGATCGAGCTTCCGGCCACGGCCTCGATCTTGACCTCCTCGGGCCGGTAGCCGGCCTTCACCAGGACCGATTTCAGGTACTCGGCATAGGGCTTCACCTGGTCGCCGGGAACCACGGTGCGGAACGAGATGCCCTTCTTCAGCAGCTCCAGGGCCTCGTTGTGCAGCGCCGGGTCGACCTTGACGGTCTGCGCGAAGGCAGGGGCGGCGAGCACGGCGGCGCAGGCGGCGAGGCCGAGCAACAGGGGTGTCTTCAAGGTCGGGGAATCCATTTGGAGCTGAGGTCTCGCGAACCTAGCGGGGCGCGGACCGGGAAGCGAGCGGCGAGGCGTGGTCGGGCGCGCGCCGGAACCTTTCCGCGCCGCTTAAGCTTAGGTGACCCACAGGACGTCGCGCCGATTTGGCGGACGCCGCCAGAGACGGAAACGACCCATGGACACCCACAGTCTGATTGCCTGGCTGATCATCGGCGCCATCGCCGGCTGGTTGGCCGGGACCTTCGTCCGCGGCGGTGGCTTCGGCCTGGTCGGCGACATCGTGGTGGGCATCATCGGCGCCTTCATCGGCGGCTGGCTGGCCGGCGTGCTGCATGTCCATGTGGGCAGCGGCTGGATCTCCTCGATCATCACCGCCGCCATCGGCGCGGCACTGCTGCTGATCATCCTGCGGGCAGTTCGACGGACCTGACGGCTCTCCGCGGGCGGCGTTCCATCCAGACCTCGCCCTGCCGCGGCTAGTCGCGCTATAGTGACGTCCGCGGGCCGGAGGGAACGCGGATGGGACAGCCGGCGGCCGCTGCGGCCGCAAGCAGGCCTCGTGTCGTCATCGTGGGCGCCGGCTTCGGCGGGCTGCAGGCCGCGCGAGCCCTGGCGCATGCCGCCGCCGACGTGGTGCTCATCGACGCCAAGAACCACCACACCTTCCAACCCCTGCTCTATCAGGTGGCGACGGCGGCCCTGTCCCCGGCGGCCATCGCCTGGCCGATCCGAAACCTCCTGAAGACCCAGGCCAACGCCCAGGTGCTGATGACCCGGGCGACGGGCGTCGACCCGGCCGCGCGGCAGGTGCTGACCGAGGCCGGGCCGGTCGCCTACGACCAGTTGGTGGTCGCCGCCGGCGCGGCCCACTCCTATTTCGGTCACGACGGCTGGGCGGCCTTCGCGCCCGGCCTGAAGAGCGTCGAGGACGCGCTGGACGTCCGTCGCCGGATCCTCTCGGCCTTCGAGCGCGCGGAACTCGCCGGCCAGGGCAGGGCGGCGCCCGCGCTGACCACCTTCGTGGTGGTCGGCGGCGGACCGACCGGGGTCGAGCTGGCCGGCTCGATCGCCGAGATCGCCCGCGACGCCCTGAAGTCGGAGTTCCGCCACATCGATCCGGCCGCGGCCCACGTCGTGCTGGTCGAAGGAGGCCCGCGCATCCTGCCCAGCTTCCCGGAGAACCTGGCCGCCGAGGCGGCGCGCCGCCTGGCCCGCTACGGCGTGGACGTCAGGACCAACGCCATGGTGGTGGACATCGATGCGTCGGGCGTCACCCTGGAGGACGGGCGGATCGATGCGTCCACCGTTCTTTGGGGGGCGGGCGTCAGGGCCGCGCCGCTGGTGGCCGGCCTGCCGGGCGAGCACGACCGGGCGGGCCGCGTCCCCGTGGGGCCGGACCTGTCGCTGCCCGGCCATCCGGACATCTTCGTCGTCGGCGACGGCGCGGCGGTGGTCTCCGATGGCGGGCCGGTCCCCGGCATCGCCCCGGCCGCCAAGCAGATGGGCGGCTACGTCGGTCAGGTGATCGCCGCGCGCCTGTCCGGGCATCCGCCGCCGGGGCCGTTCCGCTACAAGCACGCCGGGGATCTCGCCACCATCGGCCGCGGAGCGGCGGTCGTGAAGGTGGGCGGCCTCCAGCTCACCGGGTTCGCGGGCTGGCTGTTCTGGGGCTTCATCCACGTCTATTTCCTGGTCGGTCTGCGCGCCCGCTTTTTCGTCGCCCTGGACTGGCTGTGGAGCTACGTCACCTATCACCGCGGCGCGCGGCTCATCACCGGCGCCTAGGCGGCGCCACGGCCGGCTTGATCAAGCCAGCCAGGATCGGACAGAGTCGTCGGCCGCATCTGGAGCCCGTCTCTTCCACTCAGGCTGATCCAACCAGAGCGGGAAGGGCTTAGGTTTCCAGCGGGAAGTCGCCTTCGCGCCACGCCTTCATGCCGCCGTCCAGCGCCACGGCGCGACCATAGCCCAGTTGGCGCAGGGTGGCCGCCGCAAGGGTCGAGATCTTGCCGAACTCGCAGACGGTCAGGATGCGCGCCGTCGGGTCCGGCAGCTCTGCGTTCACCCGCAGCTCCAACTGGCCCCTCGGCAGGTGGCGCGCGCCCGGCACGTGGCCGGCGTCGAAGGCATCCTTCTCGCGGACATCAAGGACGACGAGGTCGCGCCGGTTGCCGCCGATCCGCTCGGCAAGCTCCTGCATCGACATGAAGGGTGTGATCGCCGCCGCCTCGCTGAGCAGTTGCGCCACCGTCTTGCCGCCGCTCATGTTGGTGCGCAGCGCCTCGGTGAGGTGGGTGGGCGCAGCGAGGTCCAGCGCCTGCATCATCTCCACGAACGCGCCGCGCTCGGTCTTCTGCAGCCGCGGATTCTCGGCGATCTCCGTCCCGATGGTCGAGTGCGATCGGCCTTTGTAGTCGTGCGCCGGGTAGACCCTGGTCTCCGCGGGCAGGCGCAGCAGGCCCTCGAACAGGCTGTCGAACAGCTCGTACGGGTCGCCGGTCGGCAGGTCAGTGCGCCCGGTCCCGCCGATCAGCAGCGTGTCCCCCGTGAAGACCCGGTCGTCCATCACCAGGCTCATGGAATCGCGCGTATGCCCGGGTGTGTGCAGCGCCTTCAACTTCAGCCCGCCGGCGATCAGCATGTCCCCGTCGTCCAGCCGCATGTCGGCGTAGGGCGCCGGCGCGAGGCGATGCATCACCACCGGGGCCCCCAGCGCCTTGCCGAGCTCACGGCTGGCCGAGAAATGGTCGGCGTGGGTGTGGGTGTCGACTACGTACTTCGCGGCGAGTCCGTGCTGGGCCAGCAGGCCCCGATAGTGGTCGATGCGGGAAAGCTCCGGGTCGATCAGCACCGCGGCCTTGGTCGCCTCGCAGCCCAGCAGGTAGCTCTGGCATCCGCCGGTGGCGATCTGTTCGAAAATCATGCCGGTCCCCGACCCCCAACCTGGCTCATCCCGGCGAAAGTCGGGATCCACGCCGAGTCTGGGACCTGAAGGTGCGCGCGTCAAAGGGCGATGGGTTGAACGGATCTCAGCCTTCGCCGGGACGCGGGGAGACGGGATTTACCAGCCGATCAGGGTCCGCGCCCGTCGGAACACGGCTTCGAACATCTCCGGCGTCAGTCGTCCGGTGTTCGTGTTGAGCCGCGAGCAATGGTAGCTGTTCAGCACCACATAGGGACCCGCCTCGAACTCCGTCCCGTGACCGGGCAGGCCTGCCGAGGCCTTCAGGCCGAGGGCCTTCAGCACATTGCGCCTCGACACGTCGCCCAGGGTCACGATGACCTTCAGCCGGGGCAGGGCGGCGATCCGCGCGGTGAGGAACGGGCGGCAATGGTTCTCTTCCGAGGTCTCCGGCTTGTTGCCCGGCGGCGCGCAGCGCACGGCGTTGGAGATCATGCAGTCGGTGAGCGTCAGGTCGTCGTGGCCGTCCGGGTCGTAGGTCCCGGTGGCGAAGCCCGCCTTCTTCAGCGTCGCATAGAGCAGCCAGCCGGCGTGGTCGCCGGTGAACGGGCGGCCCGTTCGGTTCGCGCCCTGCCGTCCGGGGGCCAGGCCCGCCACCAGCAGGCGCGCGTCGGGATCGCCGAACGAGGGCGCCGGGCCGTTGAACCACTCGGGATGGGCGGCCGCGTTGGCCGCGCGGTAGGCGACCAGGCGCGGGCAGAGCGGGCAGTCGCGCGCAGGTTCCGGCTCGACGCCCGCTTCAGGCCTCAGCATCGGCCTCGGGTTCTTCCTCGTGGCGCCGCTCGCTGCGGCTTTCCTGGATGAAGCGCGGTAGGCGCGAAGGCCGGCCGATGATGTCCGACAGGTCCGCCAGGTCGACGAAATTGTCCGCCTGCCGGCGCAGGTCGTCCGAGGCCATCGGCGGCTGCGACTTCACCGTGGAGACCACCGTCACCCGCGCGCCCTTTCGCTGCACGGCCGCCACCAGGGCGCGGAAGTCCCCGTCGCCGGAGAACAGCACCAGGTGGTCTGCGCCGCCCGCGGCCATCTCCATCATGTCGACGGCGATCTCCACGTCCATGTCGCCGCGCCAGCGCTTGCGGCCCTGGCTGTCGGTGTATTGCCGCGCGGCCTTCGTCACCAGGCTGTAGCCGTTGTAGTCCAGCCAATCGACCAGCGGCCGGATCGGCGAGTACTCCTCGTCCTCCACCAGGGCGGTGTAGTAGTAGGCGCGCACCAGGACGCCCCGCTTGCGGAACTCTTCCAGGAGCTTGCGGTAGTCGATGTCGAACCCGAGGCCCTTGGCCGCCGAATAGAGGTTCGACCCGTCGATGAAGAGCGCCAGTCGGTCGGTGGGGTAAAAGGTCATCGTCTCGAAATTCCCAATGGCGAAATTCTCAGGCGCCGATCGCTTGGGGCTGGATGCGGCGGTGATCGTGGCCCTGGGCTCGAATATGCCCGGCGATCAGCCGTCGTCCGAAGCCTTGCTTGAAGCGGCCCTGTCGCTGTTCCCCCGGGCCGGATTGCCCGTTCTCGCCCGGTCGCGCTGGTGGAGCTCTGCCGCCTGGCCCGATCCGAAGGGAAATGAATATCGCAACGGGATCGCGATTGTCGAGGCGAACGGCCCTCCTCAGGCGGTTTTGGAGGCGCTTTTTGCCATCGAGCGGCGGTTCGGCCGAATCCGCGGCGAGCCCAACGCGCCGCGCACCCTGGACCTCGACCTGATCGCCCACGGCCGCGAAGTCCGCGCGGGTCCCGGCCTGATCCTGCCCCATCCCAGGGCGCACGAACGGCTCTTCGTCATGGGTCCCCTGGCCGAGATCGCGCCGGGATGGGTGCACCCGACCTTAGGGCGAACCGCCGCCGACCTGGCGGTCAACGCCTCGGTTGGCCGCGACGCCGCGCCGATCTGATCCACGAACCACACGGACGGGTACTCTTCCGAGACACCGCGGCAGCGGAGGCTCAATCCTTTTCAACCGGATCGCACGGATTTCCACGGATAGCGCCGGCGCCATCCGTGCGATCCGTGGTTCCAATCGGAAGGCGCCCGCGGCGCGGGCCTTTCGAGACCAGGCGCGTTCGTGGGGTTCGTGCGGTTCGTGGGCCGGCCGCTAAGCCACCACGCCATGCCGCCGGTCGTCGCGGGCGATCTGCAGGCCGCGGGGCCCGGGCGCCAAGGTCCAGCGGCCTCGCTCGACGAGGGCGGGGTCGAGCTTGGAAGCGATGATCGCGCCCTCCATGATCAGTCCGGCGGCCAGCTTGGGCGGCACGACCTGCGCCGTCTGGGCCATCAGCCGCGCGGCGACAAGGCCCATCAGCGACGACCAATGCGCCTCGTGCAGAGGGGGCTCGTCGCCCACTTCCATGGGCATGGGCGCATTGAGGATGCGGCGCGCCGCGGGCCACAGCACGCGCAACAGGTCCTGCGGCCGGGCGAGCGGCCCGCGGTCCTCGCTGGCCTCCAGCCGGCCGAACTCGCCCTCGGCGGCGCTCTTGGCGATCTTCCGCTCCAGCTCCCAGTAGTCCGCGAATTCGGTGCGTTTGACCCCCGCCGCCGAGGCCGCCTGAACCACGAACCGTTGCAGCGGCGAGCCGTGGCCATAGCCCAGCAGCAGCGCCGCATTGATCCAGCGCCCCGCCAGGAACCGCTGACCGTCCTTGCCGTTGCGCAGCATCAGGCTTTCCGGCGCCACCAGGTCACGCCTGGCGGTGAGCAGCTCACCCTGTTCCAGTGCGGCGTTCTGGGCCGCGAAACCTGAGAGCGCGCCGGCCGCCACCAGCAGGCTCTGCGCGCGCACGTCCGTGGCCGGGATCTTCTGCAGCAGGAACTGGCGCACGCCCGCGGTCGCCAGGTTGGCGCGGTTGACCGACTCCGGCTCCCAGGGGAAGCGGTCCTGGCGAGCAGGCGACGCGGACGACATACTGGGCTCCGGGGAGGCTCGAAGCGTCACCTTAGCGAGCCATCGGTTGAGGCTTTGCAACCTATCGTGGTGAACGGAAGATGAGCCGGGCGACGGCTGGCCGGCGATTCCATCGTCCACGAACGACACGAACAGGCCCGGGGTCGAGACTCCGCGAAGGCGGAGGTTCAGTCATTTCAACCATGGCCGATTGGGAAGCCGCCCGCCGCGCGGGCCTGTCAGAAACACCGCGCTCGTGTGGCTCCTGCGGTTCGTGGCCTTTCTCTCCCCGCCCTGCGGCCTTTGCGGCATTGCACAATGGTCCCCGAACCTCTATTTTCCCGCGTTCTCCCCCCGTTCCGAGGACTCCATGGCTCGCGTCACTGTCGAAGACTGCATCGAAAAGGTGCCCAACCGCTTCAACCTCGTGTTGCTGGCGGCGCATCGCGCCCGCGCCATCTCGGCCGGCGCCCAGATCCTGGTCGATCGCGACAACGACAAGAACCCGGTCGTCTCCCTGCGCGAGATCGCCGACGACGTGGTCGACGCCGAGGAGCTGCGCGAGACCCTGATCGGCACGCTGCAGCGGGTCGACGAGCGTTCGGAAGCCGAGGAAGAGGCCGAAACCCTGGCCCTGCTGGCCGATCCGACCCACATGCAGATGAGCGAGCTGGAACTGGTCCGCGCGCTGCAGAGCGACCGCGATGGCGGTCAGGAGGAGCGGTACTGAGCCCGGAAGGCACAGAACCTCTCACTACCAAGGCGGCGCCCCAAACCGCCGCCCCCTCTAAGGACGCCCCAATTCCTGTCGCAGCTCCCGCCCCTCCATCGGGCAAAGGGGGGGCCGCGCCGGCGCGTCCGAAAATGCTCCGCCAATTCGAGCTGATCGAGAAGGTCCGCTCCTACGATCCCACCGCCGACGAGGCGCTCCTGAACCGCGCCTATGTCTACGCCATGCGCATGCACGGGGCGCAGAAGCGGGCCTCCGGCGACCCCTATTTCGCCCACCCCATCGAGGTGGCGGGCATCCTCACCGACTACCGGCTCGACACCGAGACCATCGTCACGGCCCTCTTGCACGACGTGATCGAGGACACCCCGGTCACCCGCGCCGAGATCGACGAGCTGTTCGGCTCCGAGATCGGCGAACTGGTCGAGGGCGTCACCAAGCTGTCGAAGCTGGAGCTCTCCTCCGAGCATCTTCGGCAGGCCGAGAACCTGCGCAAGTTCATCCTGGCGATCAGCCGCGACGTGCGCGTCCTGCTGGTGAAGCTGGCCGACCGGCTGCACAACATGCGCACGCTGGGCTTCATCACCAGCCCCGCCAAGCGCGAGCGGATCGCCCGCGAGACGCTCGACATCTACGCCCCACTCGCCCGCTCCATCGGCGTGCACCGCATCTGCACCGAGCTGGAAGAGCTGGCCTTCGAGCACCTCAACCCGGTCGCCCGCGACGCCATCAACCGCCGCCTCGAGACACTTCGCCAGCAGCAGGGCGGCGCGGTCAGCCTGGTCTCCGGCGAGATCGCCGAGCGGCTGGAGGAGGGCGGCATCCCGGCCCGGGTCTTCGGGCGCGAGAAGAACGCCTATTCGATCTGGCGCAAGCTGCAGCGCAAGTCGATCGGCTTCTCACAGCTCTCCGACATCTACGCCTTCCGGGTGATCGTCGACAGCGAGGACGACTGCTACCGCGCGCTGGGCGTCATCCACCGGGCCTGGCCCTCGATCCCCGAGCGGTTCAAGGACTTCATCTCGACGCCCAAGCGCAACAACTACCGCTCGCTGCACACCACGGTTGTCGGACCCCGGGGAATGAGGATCGAGATGCAGATCCGCACCGAGGCCATGGACCGCGTGGCCGAGGAGGGCGTGGCCGCCCACTGGCGCTACAAGGACAAGTCCTACGGCTTCGACCTGGAGCATCAGAAGGCCGCCGGCGGCCGCGACCCGCTGGTCAACCTGCGCCACCTCGTCCAGGTGCTCGAGCACGGCGGCGACGCCGAGGAGCTGATGGAGCACGCCAAGCTCGAGATGTTCCTCGACCAGGCCTTCGTCTTCACGCCCAAGGGCCGACTGGTCAGCCTGCCCACCGGCGCCATGCCGCTGGATTTCGCCTATGCCCTGCACACCGACATCGGCGACACCTGCATCGGGGTGAAGATCAACGGCGAGCTGAAGCCCCTGCGCACCGTGCTGCAGAACGGCGACGTGGTGGAGGTGATCCGCGGCGGCAAGCCCGTGGTGCCGCCGGATTGGCGCTCGATCACCATCACCGGCCGCGCCCGCTCGGCCATCCGCCGCCACATCCGCCAGACGGAGAAGGAAGAGTTCACGAGGCTGGGGCGCGCTACCGTCGACCAGACCTTCGAGGCGGCGGGCAAGTCGCGCAAGGACGTGTCCCTGCGGCCGGCCCTCGACCGCTTCGGCGTCGCCACCGAGGACGAGCTGTTCAGCGCCGTCGGCCGCGGCCGGGTCTCGCCGCCGCAGGTGCTGGAGGCCCTGTTCCCGGGCCTCAAGGCCGAGGAGCGCAAGGCCGCCACCGCCCGCCACCGGATCGAGGACGGCAAGGCCGCCAAGCTCTACGTCCGCGGCGGGGGCCTGACGCCGGGGGTCAGCATCCACTTCCACGAGGGCTGCTCGCCGGTGCCGGGCGACCGGATCGTCGGCATCCTGGAGGAGGACGGCAAGGGGCTCACCGTCCACACCATCGACTGCGACAGCCTGGCGGCCTTCGAGGACCGCGAGGAGGCCTGGCGCGACCTGCAGTGGACGCCGGAGGCCGAGCGCAACTCCATCGCCCGCGCCAAGCTGATCGCCACAATCCGCAATGCGCCCGGCGTGCTGGGCCAGGTCTGCACGATCATCGGCGAGGCCGGCGGCAACATCGTCCAGTTGCGCATGCACCACCGCCAGAACGACTTCTTCGACGTGGACATCGACGTCGACGTCAACGACGCCCGCCACCTGACCCACATCGCCGCGGCGCTCCGCGCCAACCCCAGCGTCGAGACCGTCGACCGGCGGAAGGTGTAGTCGATTCCGTTCGTACGGCCTTCACCACGGCAAACGGCCCAAGTGGCCAGCGCCTTGAATATATGACGTCGACGCTGGCCACTTTGGCTAACACAGCGCCTTGAGTTTCAACTGCGTCCAAGCGGTGAAAAGGGGTGTTGGAGTAATTCGAAGCGAAGTGGATTGATGTTTCCCACGCTCCGCCACAGCCTTGTCCTCGATAATTCTTCGGCGCGAATTTCGCATGTGGCGCAAGTACTTCTCGGCAGAGATGAATCCCCTGGACGAGAACGGGGCGGCTCCTAGGGTCCTCTGTGGCTCGCCCGTTCCGGACGGCCCTGGCTCGCCGGATTGGGGACTTCATGAGATTTCGAATTTTAAGCGCGGCGCTCGCCGCCGCCGGCCTGATGAGCTGCGCGTCGCAGGCGGCCGCCGACGGCTTCATCCTGACCTACCAGGGGACAGTGTCCTACGGCTCGGACGACACCAACATCTTCGGCCTGGGGGCCGGCGCCAACCTGGCGGGCCAGGCGATCACCGAGAGCTTCGTGGTCGACTACGCCGGCGGCGGCAATCACGACATCTCCGGAGCGCCCTACTTCCGGAGCACCATCGGCGGGGCGGGATTCATGACCTCCAGCGTCACCATCAACGGCGTCACCACGTCCGTGGGTTCGGACACCGGCCTTGACGACCGCACCGACCAGCACCTGAACCCGGGCTGCGGAAGCTGCAATTCGAGTTTCAGCGAATCCACGGAAGACGAGTCGTTCGTGAACACCGGCGACCTGCACGAGAGCTGGATCACATTCGGCGACGATCTCGGGCGCGGCCTGAACTACCACCCCAGCCTGGCGCTCGGGCCGCCGGTCTTCACGGCCGCCGACAACCTGGACCTCGAGGGCACCTTCACGATTTCGCACGAGCTCGACAACCAGACGGCCGGAACTGTGGTGTTCAACTACCAGACCACCGCGACGTTTACGCCGGACGTGGTCACGATCACCACCTTCGGCGTGCCGGAGCCGGCCGCCTGGGCCTTGATGCTGGTAGGCTTCGGGGCGACGGGCGCGGCCCTTCGCCGGCGGCGCTCGGCGACGGCGCTGGCCTAGGGTTCCGGCCCGCGGGTCGCGCGACGGCTCCCGATATAGCCGACCACCCTGTTTGATCCCGGCTGACTTGACTCAAGTTGGCCGGGACAGGCTCTACGCCGCCATCTTCAGGCGTTTCTCGGCCTGCCAGTCCCTGGCGATGCGGTTGAGGATGTAGGGCGGGGTCCAGCCGAAGTCGCCATCGTCCTCGGGGTCTTCGGCCAGGAACAGCGGGGTGAACACCTTGTAGTTCTGCTCCACGATCGCCTCGCAGAACGAGCGCAGCAGCTCCGGGTCGCTCAGGTGGCGGCCGATGCCCTCGTCGCGGACGTCCGCCCGCGCGCCGGCGCCGACCGGCAGCCAGATCATCGGATAGGGTTGCTCGTCCATCACCCCGCGCAGCTTCTGGGCGCCGGAGAAATGCAGCGGCAGGGGCTCGTCGGAGACGGCGTAGGAGCTGGTCAGCAGGAAGGCCAGGTCCGCCGACAGGATCAGCCGGCGCGGGCTCGACCAGGCGGTCAGCCGGAAGCCGGTGTCGATCGACGGGCCCACGAAGTCGCGGATGATGTCGTGGCGGCCGTTTCCGCCGTACCACTGGTCGCGCATCTCGGCCTGCAGCAGGACGGCGTCGTCGATCCGGTCGGAGCGGAACTGCGCCCCGCCACGGCGGAAGAAGACCTCGGAATTGGGCGCCGGGAACAGCGCGATCCACGCCGTGGATTTTACATCGATGTCCTCGACCAGGGTGGCCAGGTCGCAGCGGTAGGCGCTGAGCGCCGCCAGCCAGATGTGGATCGCATCCACCGCCTGGGCGCGGGTGGAGAGGTCGCAGGTGTAGAGAAGCTCGTCGCCGTTGGACTTCCAGAATTCCGGCGGCGCGATGTGGGCGTTGCTGCGCTGCCGGAAGGCCCGGTACTGCGCATGAACGATCTGGTCGAAGTCGCGGTAGAAGTTAAGCAGCGCCGGCAACCAGGCCGGGCGCGACTGCTTGAACGCCGTGGAGCCTACGAGGTCGATGCTGAAGAACAGCCGAATCCTCGGCTTCAGCCCCTCGGGCAGGTCGACCGGCAGCGTTTTCTTCTCGTTCAGCGACACGGGGGTCGGTCCCACCTAGCGTATTGCGGCCGGCTTGCAGCCAGCCGCCCCGGCGCCGAGCCCGGCCGCACGCGCCCCCCAACAGCACGCACATCGGTACTCGACGAGCCTCGGTATATCGCCGGTCACATTCGGCGAAGTTAAGGAGGCTGGTTAAATGCGCCTTAACGACACCCGCCCGGCTGCGGCGCAGTGAAGCAGCCACGAGGCCGGCGCGCGCGCCGCCTTAAGGTTCGGCGCGGCGGCGACGGCGCGCCTCAGGGCGTCTCCTGCCGCCGGAACAGCGACAGTTCCTCACCCTGGAAGGCGCGCACCCAGGGGCCCGGCGGCGCCTGCGGCCCGCTCGCCAGAACCACCGCGGCGTCCGCCAGCTCGACGGCCGGCGCCTGGCCGGGTTCTCCGGACCAGACCCGGGGCCGGGCCTCCAGGCGCAGGAACACCAGGTGGTCGATGTTGGCGTCCGGGGTGAGCAGCACCACCGTCCCGGCGCGGGGCAGGGCGGGCGCGATGGCGCGCAGGTCGCGCTCGAGGGCGTTGCGCTGGGCGATCATCTGTCCGGTCCAGGCGTGATCCAGCGAGGTCGACAGCGCGCTCAACGCCAGCACCAACCCCAGGCCCGCCGCCAGCGGCCGCGCCCGCGAGGCCAGCGCCGCGGCCGCCAGCAGGACGGCGGCGGCCGCCAGGGCGCGATAGGGCAGGGCGGCGTTCAGCGGCGCGCGCACCGGATCGGAGCGGAAAAAGGCCGTCAGCGCGCCGGCGTCCCAGGGGAACAGGACGATGCCGGCGTGGAAGCTCGCCAGCAGGCCCAGGAGGCCCGCCAGCAGCAGGCCGGCGCAGGCCCAGGCCGTCCGCCGCCCGACGGGGCGCGCCAGCGCCGGCCCGGCCGCCAGCCACAGCAGCGGGGCGAAGAACTCGAAATAGCGGCCCCACAGCCGCTTGGTCTCGCTGGGCGTCCAGGCCACCTGCATGGCGAACAGAGTGACCATCGCGACGGTCGCGGCCAGCGCCAGGGCCAGCAACAGGAAGACCAGCTCGGTCCCTTCGGCTTCGAACCTCCCGCGCCGCGCGCGCCGGCGCTGGGCCAGGTCGGTGAGGCCCACCGCCAGGGGAACGCCCGCTAGCACCGCCGCCGCCGAGGCCATGGCCGCGGCCTGCAGGAGCCCCACGCGCCAAGCCCCGGGCGGCGGCGCCATGGCCAGGTCGCCGCCATAGCCCCGGCTGACGAAGAAGGTCAGCGGGTTGGCCACCGGCTCCTCGGCCGCGAACTGGATCAGGTTGCCGACCGCGAGGAAGCTGGCCGCCAACAGCGCGAGGCGCAGCGGCAGGATCCGCCAGCGTCCGCTGGCCCAGGCGTCGGCCGCCATCACGGCCGCCAGGGCCGCGACCGCTGCGATCCCGTTGGGCTTGACCAGCACCAGGGCCGCGGCCAGCACCCCGGCGAGCAGGGCGTGGACGACCGGGCGGCTGCGATACCAGCGGCCCGTGGCGACGCAGAGCAGCGCCAGCACGGCCACGAACAACCCCTCGGCCAGGTTCGAGAAGGCGAAGCGGTAGTAGGGAAAGCCCAGGGCCAGCAGGCCTAGCGCCGCCTGGTCAAGCCGCGGCAGCCGCGCCGCGCACGCCCGCCAGACCAGCGCCAGCCCGGCCAGATAGGCCGCCGCATTGACCAGCCGGTCGCCGACAACCACCGGCGCCCCCAGCCCGTAGACCGCGCGGATGACGCTCAGGTGGACCCCGTCATTGGCCGAGGCCACGCTCGGGTCGAGCGCCACCACCCCGTCCGGATAGAGCGCCCGGATCAGGTAGACCGCCTCGTCGGCCGCGAACAGCGGCAGGGGCATGGCCAGGCGCCCGGCATAGAAGCCGAGGACGGCCAGGACCACGACGGCCGCGAGGCCCAGTCCGATCCACGCTGCCCACCTTTGCGCCGGCATCAGTCGCCCGACGGCGCCGGCCCCAGGTGGGCCAGGACGAACTCGACCGCCCGCACGGCCGCCTCGCCGTGCGCCTGCCCGAGGATCGTGGTGTGGGACGCCCCGCGCACGGCCTCGAACATGCCGGCGCGCGAGGCCAGCTCCGGCGCGCGCCGCGGGTCCGGCGCGCCGTCGGGCTCGCCGCGATAGGCGACCACCACCGCCACCGGCCACTTCGGGTCATAGGGCGGGGCCAGCCGCGCCTCGGCGGCGCTGCGCGGCCAGTTCTCGACCTCCTCGGCGGCGGTGCGGGCGTGGCGGCCGGAGACATAGGCGTGACGCTTCTCGGCGCTGCCCTGGCTGGGCAGGCCGATCCGGTCGCCGGCCGCCCAGTAGAGCGGCAGGGTGGTCCCGACGCTGGCCGACACGGCGGCCACCTGGGCCAGGCGGGTGAAGCCGCCGATGAACCTCTCCGTCCCCGGGTTGTCGATCTGCTCGGGCGTGGTGGCCTCGATCAGCACCAGGCCCGCCACCTTGTCCGGGTCGCGGCCGGCGAACAGGCGCGCGTAGAGCCCGGCCATGGAATGGCCCATCAGGATGAACGGCCCGGGCTCGCCGGAGGCCGCGATCAGCTTTTCCAGGTCGTCGGTGATGGTCGTGGCGTCGCGCGGCTTCGGCCCGGGGTCCGACCAGCCCATGCCCGCGCGGTCATAGGCGCAGGAGCGGATACCCCTGGCGGTCAGCTTCTCCTGGATCGCCGCGAAGTCCGCCGCCAGGCCGAAGGCGCCCGGCTCCATCCAGACCGTGGGCCGCTCGGCGCTGGCCGGCGGCCCCGCGCAGACCAGCCGCAGCTTACGACCGCCGATGTCGACATATCGGCCGGAGGGCGCGAACGGGCTCGCCGCGGCGACCATGGCCGCGCCGGCGGCGATCCAGACGGTCAGGACGAGGACGGCCCCCAGCAGCATTCGCTTCATCCTCGCACCTAAGGATGCGTCGCGCACGTCCGCAACCGCGGACATATTACAGTCGGCCGATATCTTCCGACCGCGCCGAAAGAGCGGTATCGAGGGACCATGAACACCGAACAGGTCCTAGACGAATTCCGCGGCGCCGGCGCCCTGCGCGAAGGCCATTTCATCCTGGCCTCCGGCCGGCACAGCCCGATGTTCCTGCAGAAGAACCTGGTCTTCCAGTTCCCGGAACGCACCGCGCGCCTGTGCAAGGCGCTCGCCGAGAAGATCGAGGCGCAGTTCGGCAAGCCCGACGTCATCGTCTCTCCGGCGGTCGGCGCGATCATCCCGGGCTACGAGACCGCCCGCTGGCTGGGCGTGCCGGCCATGTACGTCGAGCGCGAGGACGGGGCCTTCAGGCTGCGCCGCGCCTTCCGAATCGCCCCGGGCGCCAAGGTCGTGGTGATCGAGGACGTGATCACCACCGGCGGCTCCTTCCGCGAGGCGGTCGAGCCGATCGAGGCGGCCGGCGGCGTCGTGCTCTGCTGCGCCTGCATCGTCGACCGCTCCGGCGGCCGCGCCGACGTCGGCTTCCCCCTGGTGGCGCTGGCGACCCTGGACGTGCCGTCCTACGCGCCCGACGCGATCCCCCCCGAACTCGCCGCCTTGCCGGCCGAGGAGCCCGGCAGCAAGAGGTTGCGGGCATGAGCGTCCGGCCTGTCATCCCGGAAGCCGCGCAGCGGCTATCCGGGACCCATACGCACCGGTCTGGCGGCACAGGATGTTGCGGCGGCGCTTCGAGAACCCATCTCCATCGGAGTCCATGGGTCCCGGACAAGCGCTGGCGCGCTTTTCGGGATGACAGCCTGGGCATGGGATGAGCGGGGGGTTGGATGTCTAAGCTCAGACTCGGCGTCAACATCGACCACGTAGCCACCGTGCGGAACGCGCGCGGCGAGGGCTATCCGGATCCGGTGCGCGCCGCCGAGATGGCGCTGGCCGCCGGCGCCGACGGGATCACCGCCCACCTGCGCGAGGACCGCCGGCACATCTCCGACGCCGACATCGACGCGCTCGCCGTCACCTGCCGCCGGCGCGGGCGGCCGCTGAACTTCGAGATGGCGGTGACGCCGGAGATGGAGGCCATTGCGCTCGCCCACCGGCCGCATGCCGCCTGCCTGGTGCCGGAGCGGCGCGAAGAGGTGACCACTGAAGGCGGCCTCGACGTCGTAAAGGGCCACAACGCCATCTCACCCGTCGTCCGCCGCCTCGCGGACGCGGGGATCCGCGTCTCCTGCTTCATCGACGCAGACCTCGGCCAGGTCGCGGCTTCCAAGTCCGCCGGCGCGCAGGTCGTGGAACTGCACACCGGCGCCTATTGCCAGGCCGTCCGCGAGCATTCGCCCGACGCCGAACGCCTGTTGCAGAACCTGAAGGCCGCCGCGGCGGAGGCCGCGCGCCTCGGCCTGGAAGTCCACGCCGGCCACGGCATCGACTACGAGACCGTGAAGCCGATCGCCGCCATCCCGGAGCTGATGGAGCTCAACATCGGCCACTTCCTGATTGGCGAGGCGATCTTCATCGGCCTGGGCCCCGCCATCCAGCGGATGCGCGCGCTGATGGACGAAGCCAGATCGGTGCGGGCGGCGTGATCATCGGCCTGGGCTCCGACCTCTCGGACATCCGCCGGATCGAGAAGACTCTGGAACGGCACGGCGAGCGCTTCACCCAGCGCCTCTTCACCGAGGTCGAACGCACCCGCTCGGAGCGCAAGAACGACCGCGCCGCCTCCTACGCCAAGCGCTTCGCCGCCAAGGAGGCCTGCGCCAAGGCGCTGGGCACCGGCATGCGCCGGGGCGTCTTCTGGCGCGACATGGGGGTGGTCAACCTGCGCTCGGGCCAGCCCACCATGGCGCTGACCGGGGGCGCCCAGGCCCGCCTCATGGAAATGACGCCGCCGGGCCACCGCCCGGTGATCCACCTCAGCCTCACCGACGACCACCCCTATGCCCAGGCCTTCGTGATCATCGAGGCCCTGCCGGAGTAGGGTTCCTGTGCCGTCCAGGCGACGGCGGGGCTCGCCGCTACTTGTGGCAGACGTCCTTCACCGAGATGCAGGCGTTGCCGCAGCGCTTGCCCTTCTTGCAGTTCGGGCCGCCGGCGGCCGCCATCGGCGTCGCTGCACGGGCGGACGCCGTGACGGGCGCGGTCGCCGCCGCGGGCGACGCGGCGGCGGTCGCGGCGACCGCATCGCAACTGACGAAGGCTCCGTTGGACGAGCGGCACCGCTTGGTCGTCGCCTTGGCGGCGGCCGCGGGGCAGGCGGTGAAGTGGCCCTGGGCGTCGCGGCAGGGCTTGGCCTGGGCTTGCGCCTGGATGGCTCCGAAGGAGAGGCTGACGGCCACGGCGATAGCGAGATAATTGTATCGATTCATCGGGATCGTCCTCGGCACGGAGGCGTGCGTTAGCCAACCGTGGGCGACGCATAAGGTTCCTCATTCGACGAACGATGTTCTATCGTTGGATCCTGCCGTGGACCGCGCTCTAGGAGCGCGCGCCCGCGAGCTCCGCCACCAGGCCCCGCGCCGCGTCCATCGCCGGGCCCCAGTCGCCGAAGGCGGGCGCGGTCAGGACGCGCGCGTGCGGATACCAGGGCAGGGTCTCGGTCCCAAGGCGCGGCCAGGCCGTCGGCGCGCCGAGGACCGCCGCCTCGGCCCCGATCGCGCCGGCCAGGGCCGCGGTGGCGTTGGCCACGCACACCGTCAGGTCGAGCGCGCTCAGGAGCGCGGCCAGCCCGTCGATGTCCTCGCGGAGATCGAGGCCCGGCGGCTCCAGGATCTCCGCGCCGGTCTCGGCCCGGAACGCCGCCAGCTCCTCGGCGCAGTCGCCGTACTGGACGTTGACGAAGCGCACGCCGGGCGTCCGCAGCAGAGGCTCCCACAGGCCGCGCGGCGGATACTGCCGGCGCCGGTCGCCGGCGACCTTGCCGCTGCGCCAGCTCAGGCCCACCGCCGGGGGGCCGTCGCCCAGCCAGCGCAGCCACCGGCCGGCCAGGACGGGATGCGGCGCCAGGTAGCCGGCGGCGGCCGGAAAGCGGGCGATCGAACGGCGGAACTCGCGGGGCAGGGACCCCATCGGCGCCCACAGGTCCATCTCGCGCGGACGCTCGAGGCCGGGCGCTGAGCGGCGGAACCCGGGCCCGGCCCGCGCGGTGGCGTGGGCGACCACCTCGGCCGTGGGGAAGCTGCGGGCGAAGAGCTGGACCAGCCTGGGCTCCACCGCCAGGCTCAGCCGTCCCTGCGGCCCCAGGGCGTCCAGCACGTCGGGCAACAGGTTGGCGAACATCAACTCGTCGCCGAGGCCCTGCTCGCCGACGATGAGCAGGCGCCGCCCGGCCAGGCGCGCGCCGGGCGACCAGCGCCGCCCGGGAAGGTCGAAGCCGAGCGCGCCGGTCCGATGCCGGGAAAGCCGCGCCTCATAGGCGTCCCAGGCTCGGGCCAGATCCCCCCGGGCCAGCGCCACGGTGGCCTCGGCGAAGGCGATGGCGGCCAGGTAGGCGGGGTTCCGGGCCACCCGGTGCGCCTGGCGATAGTCGGCGGCCGCGCCCTCCAGGTCGCCCAGGTCGAACCGTGCGTTGCCGCGATTGTAGATCGCCGCGGCGAGCCGGCGGTCCAGCCGCAGCGCCTCGTCGAAGAAGATGATGGCCTCGGCTGCGTGGCTGTCCTGGGTCAGGGTCACGCCCAGGCTGTTCCACAGCCTCGCCTCCTGCGGATTGCGGATCAGCGCCTCCCGCAGGAGCGCGACCGCGTCTTCGAACCGGCCGAGGTCGCGCAGGGCGCGGGCCTGGCCGTCGACGGCCTCCAGCCGCGGCGGGTCCAGGCGGCGCACCTCTTCCCACAGCCGCGCGGCGACGTCGGCCAGCTCCATGCGGCCGGCCAGGCTCGCGAGCCCGGCCAGGATCTCCGGATCCTCCGGCCGCGCGGCGAGCGCAGTCTCATAGGCGGCGAAGGCGCTCGGCAGGTCGCCAGCCCGCTCCAGCGCCGCGGCCTTCGCCAACGGGCTTCGCGCCGCGCTCGCCACAACCGGTTCAGGCCGCCAGACCGACATCCGCCTCTTCCCCCTGCCGCGCCGCGGAGGGATCGAAGCCGCGACGAAAACACCCTCGCCGCGGTCGCTAACGGCGAAGTCTGGCGGCAAGACGCCGCCTTTCGACCGCAGGGTTTCAAGCTGGAACAGGCCGGTCGGCCCGGCGGTCGGCGGCGCAAAAAGCGGGGCGGTCTGTGGCCGGCGTGTCCAGAAGGTTTCCGGCCGAGCCCCCTGTATCGCCCGCGTTGCAAACCGCTTTCGGCGATCGCCGGGCTGTTAAGGCGCCGGCTTGGCGGGCACGGAACTTGCTCGCGTCGGGCGCAGCGCGTAGCTAACGGCCCGACCGCTTCGGCGGGCCTGTTCCCAAGGACTGTCCATGAACGACACCACCCAGGCTTCCGCGCCTCCCGAGAAGTCCGGCGCGATGGCCGAGATCGTCGAGATCATCAAGACCGTCGTCTACGCCCTCGCGATCGCGCTCTTCCTGCGCGTGCTGTTCTTCCAGCCCTACACCATTCCCTCGGCGTCGATGGAGCCCAACCTCTACGAGGGCGACTACATCATCGTGTCGAAGTGGACCTACGGCTATTCGAAGTTCTCGATCCCGTTCGCCCCGCCGATCATCTCGGGCCGGATCGCCGAGCAGAAGGCGCACCGCGGCGACATCGTGGTCTTCGCCCTGCCGCACGATCCGCACGTCGACTACATCAAGCGCATCATCGGCATCCCCGGCGACCGCATCCAGATGAAGCACGGCCTGCTCTACCTGAACGGCGTGCAGGTGCCGCGCGTCTTCAAGGGCACGTTCCGCGAGGACAGCGGCTACGGCTTCATGCACGACGTCAGCCGCTACCAGGAGACGCTTCCCGGCGGGAAGACCTACATGACCAACGACTTCGGTCCTGACGGCGACCTCGACAACACCGACGTCTTCGTCGTGCCGGAGCACCACTATTTCATGATGGGCGACAACCGCGACAACTCCTCCGACAGCCGCGTCTCGCCCGAGGCGGGCGGCGTGGGCTACGTCCCGGCGGAGAACCTCGAGGGCAAGGCGCAGATCATCCTGCTGTCGTGGTCCAAGGGCGCCTCGATCTTCAAGCCCTGGACCTGGGTCCTGAACCTGCAGCCGCACCGGTTCTTCAACCTGCTGCAGTGATGAACGCCCTGATCCCATGAGTACGAGAATTGCGGCGATCGATGAGCTGGAACGCCGCATCGGCCACGTGTTCGCCGACCGCGAGCTCCTGGAGCGCGCCCTAACCCACGCCAGCGTCGGCGACGGCGCCAAGGCCGTGCGCCACAACGAGCGGCTGGAGTTCCTCGGCGACCGGGTGCTGAACCTGGTCGCGGCCGAGCGGCTGATGGCGATGGATCCCGACGCGCGGGAAGGGGAGATGTCGCGGCTGATGGCGGGCCTGGTGAACTACCACGCCTGCTCGCGCGCCGCCCGGGCCTGCGGCCTGCCCGACGCCATGCGGTTCTCCGCCAGCGCCAGCAAGGTAGGCGCGCGCGACTCCGACGCGGTATTGGGCGACGCCTGCGAGGCCCTGATCGCGGCCCTCTACATCGACGGCGGGCTGGAGACGGCGCGGGCCTTCTTCCTGACCTTCTGGAAGGACGAGTTCGCCCGCCTGGATGAGCCGCGCGCCAAGGACCCCAAGACCCAGCTCCAGGAGTGGGCGCAGGGCCGCGGCCTGCCGCTGCCGGCCTATGAGCTGGTGGCCCGCGAGGGGCCCGACCATGCGCCGATCTTCACCATCGCCGTCGCCATCCAGGGCTTCGCCCCGGAGCGCGGGCAGGGGCGCTCGCGCCAGGACGCGGAGAAGGCGGCGGCCGCCCAGATGCTGCACAAACAGGAGGGGGCCGACCCCTCGGAAAGCTTGAACCCATGACCCGCGCCGGCTTCGCCGCCATCATCGGCGCCCCCAATGCGGGCAAGTCGACCCTGACCAACCGCCTCGTCGGGGCCAAGGTGTCGATCGTCACCCAGAAGGTGCAGACCACCCGCTTTCCGGTGCGCGGCGTGGCCATGGCCGGCGAGGCCCAGATCGTCCTGGTCGACACCCCCGGGATCTTCCAGCCCCGCCGCCGGCTCGACCGGGCGATGATCCGCGCCGCCTGGGGCGGCGCCCAGGACGCCGACGTGATCGTCCACCTGGTGGACAGCGCCGCCGAGCTGGCCGCCGAGGAGCCGGGCGCCAAGGCCGCCGACAAGCGCGCCGCCGTCGACGTGGAATCCATCGTCGAGGGGCTGAAGGCGGCCGGCAAGACGGCCATCCTGGCGCTGAACAAGATCGACGGCATGAAGCGGGACACCCTGCTCGCGCTGTCGAAAAAGCTTTTCGACACAGGGGTCTATTCGGAGGTCTTCATGATCTCCGCGGCCGACGGGAACGGGGTCGACGACCTGAAGAACCGACTGGCGGCCCTGATGAAGGAAGGTCCCTGGTTCTATCCCGCCGAACAGACCGCCGACATCCCCGCGCGGCTGCTGGCCGCCGAGATCACTCGCGAAAAGCTCTATCTGCGGGTCCACGAGGAGCTGCCCTACGCCGCCGCCGTCGAGACCACCGCCTTCGAGGAGCGCAAGGACGGCTCGGCCCGCATCGAGCAGACGATCTATGTGGAGCGCGAGAGCCAGCGCCCGATCATCCTCGGCAAGGGCGGCCAGACCCTCAAATGGATCGGCCAAAAGGCCCGCGAGGAACTGATCCAGCTCTTCGACCGCCCGGTCCACCTCTTCCTGCACGTCAAGGTCGACGAACGCTGGGCCGACAAGCGCGAGTTCTACGGCGACGTCGGCCTGGATTTCGACGCCTGAGGGCGGCCAACCGAAAAGCCCCGGCGCTCTTGCGAGGCCGGGGCTCAACGGTTCGATCTGTCAGACGTCAGGTGGCGAACGCGACCTGCCGCCGCCGCCAGCGGATCGCGGCGCCCAGGCCGCCGAAGCCCAGCAGCATCAAAGCCCAGCTCGCCGGTTCCGGCACGCCGCCGCCGCCGCCTGGATCGTTGATCCCCGTCGTGCCGATCGCACGCCAGTTGAGGGACTCGTTCGTGTTGTACTGCGGCACCCCGCCGCCGCCGGTGTGGAGGTGGTTGTAGTTCGCGGTGTCGTAGCCCCCTGTGTCGAGCACATGTCCCGAATCGTTGAAGGCCGTCGTGACGCCGTCGATCGTGAAGTTCACGATAGGGGCTGTGTTCATGCAGAGGGCCGTCGCGGCGAGCGGACCGACGCTGCAATTGTTCGTGTTGGGATCGAATCCAGCCTGGGAATTCGCCGCGTTCGAATAGTCGCTGGAGTCGAAGTTGTAATTTGCGGTCGACGTAAAGATGACGCCTGTGCCTGCGGCCAGAGTAAGACCGGCCCCCAGTTGTAGCGGGCCCGCGCCTGTCCAGATCTGAAAATCGCCGTTGGCGGTGCCGACGTGGCTGACATCCAGGTTGTTGATCGTGATGTTGGTGGCGCCGGTATTGAGCAGCATGACGCCGCCCGCATCTATGCCGTTGTTCACGTCGCCGAGCAGATTGCTGATTGTGTAGGTGTGTCCCCCGGTTGTGTAGGTCTCACCTACGGCGGAAGGGTTCGGGTAGTCGGCGCCGCCTCGCAAGCCATCGAAATAGCCCACGAAAACAGCGGCAGAGCCGGCCTGCGCCGACGTCGCGACAGAAGCGGTGAGCGCCGCCGTTGAGAGAAACGAGGCCGCCAGAACCAAGGCTTTCAGTTTCATGTCATGCCCTTCCCCAGCCGATCGCGGCGAGCTGAAAAGGCCACTCGCCTATCGATGTTCACCGTAAACAGTTCATTTGGGTTGAGACAACACCGTTCGCCTAACAGGGGAATTCAAGCTTGACCGCCTGACCAGGCTTCCCCGCGAAGCGGTGGGAAGGGGACCGTCGGCCCCCGGGCCGACCATTGCTCCCGCATTGGGGATGGTGGTGCTAGCTAGGGCCATGGAATTTGAAGACGACGCCTTCGTGCTTTCCGCCCGGCCGTTCGGCGAGACCGGGGCGATCGTGGAGCTGCTCACCGCCCGCCACGGCAAGTACGCCGCGCACGTGGCCGGCGGCGCGTCGCGCAAGATGAAGCCTTTCCTGCAGGCCGGGGCCGCGGTGGGCGTCCGCTACCGCGCGCGGGTCTCCGACCAGCTTGGCGCGGCCAGCCTGGAGCCCGTGGGCGAGGGGCCTGCGGCCCTGTTCGACGATCCCCTGGCGCTGGCGGGCCTTTCGGCCGCCGCCGCCGTGGCCGCGGGCGCCCTGCCGGAGCGCGAGCCGCATCCGGGCGCCTACCTGGCCTTCCAGGCGCTCAGCGAGGCCCTGGCCGCCATCGACGACTGGCCCGCCGTCTTCGTGCGCTTCGAGGCGGGCCTGCTGCAGGAGCTGGGCTTCGGCCTGGACCTCTCCAAGTGCGCGGCCACGGGGACCACCGACGACCTGGTCTACGTCAGCCCCAAGACCGGCCGCGCCGTCTCCCGCGCCGCCGGCGATCCCTACAAGGACCGCATGCTGGTCCTGCCGGCCTTCCTGCTCTCCAGCCAGTCCCGCCTCGAGGCCGGCGACGTGGGCGCGGGCCTGGCCCTCACCGCCCACTTCCTGGAGCAGTTCATCTTCAACCCCATCAACCGCCCCCTGCCGCCGGCCCGCCTTTGGCTGGTGGACCGGCTGAGCGATGCGGGGCGGCTTTAGGGGCGGTCGCGCCCGCCGCCTTGATGAACGGGTCGACTGCCGCTTGCCGGTCGGCGGCGAAAATCTCGTCGGACCGGCCGGCGAGGGTGCCCGACAGGTTCCCCTCCGCCTGCACGGCCAACAAGAAGTCGCCGGGCGACGCCAGGGGCGCCTCGCCTTCGGCCTTGTCCGGCAGCGGCGCGGCCTCCGGCGTCGTGCAGGCGAACACGCCGGTCAGCGAGCGCACGCAATACTCACGCTGCAGGAAGCTCGCCAGCTTCCAACGATAGCGGTCGCCGCCGCCGTCCGCCGGCCGCACCTGGGTTACGGCGGCGGTCACGAACAAGACCTGGCGCACCACCATCTCTTCGCGCCGCCCGGCTTTCACCAGATTCAGCGGCAGGTCGAAGTTGGCGGCCACTATGGTGTGGTCGCTTCGTGCGACCACCACCTCGGCGGCAGGCGGCGGGGTGGGCGGCGCGTCAGCCTGGATCATGGGAACGCCTCACCCGATGGAAGGCGACTTCGGACCCGGGTCGCGCAGGGCGTTGAGCCTGGCCGCGGCCTCCGGATCGGTCGGCAGGCTCCAGCGGATCGGGATCGTGATCCGTCCATCCGCCGTCGGCGCGCCGTCCACGGTCTGCGGCCGCATTCGGAACAGTCCTGCGAGCTCCAGAGTGGCCTTGCGGAAATCCTCACGGATGGCCTCGGGCGCGCCGAAGGTCATGATTCCGGTGGCCACGCAGTCGGTCAGACGACCGTCTTTGTCCACGCCACAGAACAGGGTCGTGGTCCCCTCGAAGTTCTGCTTCTGCGCCTCCGCCGGGTAGAAGCGGGCGAAGTCGGCGCCGACCGGCTTCTCGAGCCAGATCGGTTGGGCGATCACCCGCGGCGCGACGGGGGACGCCAGAGCCGCCCAGTCCGCCGCCGGCGCATAGCTGACCGGCGTGGGACGCACCGGGGCGGGCGCGGTCTTGGCCTTCGCCGGCGGGCCGGGCAGGAAGTCGGGGAAGCGGGTGACCGGCGGGTCCGCCGGCGGGCCGCCCGGCATGGCCGGGTGGTCGTTGAACTGGATGATGTAGAAGCCCCGCGGCGGCAGGGGCGCATCGTTCGGGCCAGGATTGGTCTTCAGCCGGATGATCGAGATCACCCGCACCGCAGCCTGCTCGAAGGCGGCCTTCAATTCCGGCCGCTCGGCCGCGCCGTCGAAGTGGTAGCCCACGCACTGGTCCAGACGCCGTTGGGCGAGATCCGGGGTGCATTGCAGGGTGACCGAGCCGGTCAGGCCGGCCTTCTTCGCCCGCGCCGGCCATTCGCGCTGCACATCAGCGGCGGTGGCGATGGTCTCGAAGGGTGTGCCGGTCATCCGGCAGTTGTGCAACTGGCGGTTCGCGTCCGGCTTGCACAGAAAGGATAGGCCTGGCCGCCAGAGCTTGCGGGCCTCCTCTGGCTCCAGATGGCCGTTATTGGGGATGGCGTCGAGGTCTGCGGCCATCGGCGAGGCTTGTGGCGCGCTCGGCGCGGGCTGGCTGGCCCAGGCGAGGCCGGCGGCGCCGGCGCAGGCGAGGAGCGCCACCGCTGCGCCCAAGCGTCGGGCCGCGCGGGCGGGCAGGGGAGACTTCAGCATGGCGATCCTCTCTTTCAGGGGATGCTCCGCGCCGGCCGGCCAGTGGCAGCCGAGCGGCAGGGGTTGGGTGACGAGCTGAGTCTTGAGCAGCAGTTCGGCGTAGGTCCGCCGCTCGCCAGGGAAGTGGCCGATCACCGCGGCGTCGCAGGCCAGTTCCTGGTCCACGCGCGCCAGTCGGGCCGCCAGATGGACCAAAGGGTTGAACCAGCAGACGCACCGCACAGCGCAGGCGGCGGCGTTGGCGAGCGCGTCGTGAGCCCGCAGGTGCGCGGTCTCGTGCGCCAGGATCAGCCTCCGCTCGCCCTCCGCATAGCACGTCTCAAAGTCGGCTGGCGCGACCACTTTGGGCTTCAGCACGCCGACCACCGCCGGGCCGACGCCTGTGCGTTCGGCGCGGAACAGGCCGGGTTCGCACATCGGCGTTAGGCGCCCCAGAGAGGCCACGAACCGCGCCTGTCGCCGGGCCAGCGATCCGGCCGCCGCCAAGCCGCCTGCGATCCAGGCGGCCAGCAGCAGGGCCGGGATGTCCGGCGCGCTACGCGGCGTAGCGGCGGCGACGAACTCGTCCGTCACGGCTTCGGCCTGCAACACCATGGGTGCGACCATCGGTGGGACTTCGGAGATCTTGGCCGCCGGGTGCGGCAGCAGCACCGCAACCGCCGCCAGCAGGGGCGCTAGCCAAAGCGCATAGGCCGCTCGCGCGCCGAGCCGCCCACGCACCGCCTTGCGCGCGGCGAGCACCAAGACCACCACCGCGGCCGCGGCCAGGTTGGCCTTGAGAAGGCCCAGCAGGATGGCGTCGATCATGGCTCGAATCCCTCGATCAGCTTCTTCAGCTCGGCGATGTCTTCGGGGGTGAGCTTCCGGGCCTGCGACAGATGGCTGACCAAGGGCGCCAAGCGGCCGTCGAACAGCCGGTCCAACAGGCCTTGGCTCTCTGCCTCCACATAGCCCGCGCGGGCCAGGAGCGGCCGGTAGAGGTAGCGGCGGCCGTCGCGCTCGGCGCCGATGGCGCCCTTGTTGAGCAGGCGGTTGATCAGGGTCTTCACCGTGGCTTCGGACCAGCCCTGGCCCTCGGCGACTTGCGCCGAGATGTCCTCGGCGCTCAGGGGTTCGCGGGTCCACAGGGCCCCCATGATCACGCTCTCGGCCGTGCTGATCTTCATGTTTACACCCGTAATCGGCACCTATCGATTACACTGGTAAACGTTGGAGTCAACAGGTTCTGCGTCCTTCTCCTCTTGTGGGAGAAGGTGGCCGCGAAGCGGTCGGATGAGGGGTCGAAAGCCTCATCCGATCTGGCCGCTCCGTCACGCAGACGACGGAGCACGGCCCCTCATCAATCGGCCCTCCGGCCGACACCTTCTCCCGCAAGGGGAGACGGAAGCTTAGATCGATGCGCCGCAGCGACGACGGGCTCGTGGCGCCCTAATAGTCAGTCGCGACTGACAATGTGATTCCTCACCCATGACCGACACCACCACCGCCCCGCCGCCCGGCGCTCCCGGCGACCGGATCATCGACGAGCCGCTCAGCGAGGCGCTGAGCCGGCGCTACCTGGCCTATGCGCTCAGTGTCATCACCGACCGGGCCCTGCCGGACGTGCGCGACGGGCTGAAGCCCGTGCAGCGGCGCGTGCTCTACGCCATGCGGGAGATGCGGCTGAACCCCGACGCCGCGGCGCGCAAGTGCGCCAAGGTGGTGGGCGAGGTGATGGGCGGCTACCACCCCCACGGCGACCAGTCGATCTACGACACCCTGGTGCGCATGGCCCAGGACTTCGCCCAGCGCTATCCGCTGGTCGACGGCCAGGGCAACTTCGGCAACATCGACGGCGATAACCCCGCCGCCATGCGCTACACCGAGGCCAAGCTCACCGAGGCGGCCACCCTGCTGCTGGACGGCATCGACGAGGACGCCGTCGACTTCAAGGCGACCTACGACGGCCAGGACACCGAGCCGGTCGTCCTGCCCACCGGCTTCCCGAACCTGCTGGCCAATGGCGCGACCGGCATCGCGGTCGGCATGGCGACCTCCATCCCGCCGCACAACGCCGCCGAGCTGACCGACGCCTGCCTGGCTCTGCTGGCCAATCCGGACGCCACCACCGCCGAGCTGATGGCCCATGTGAAGGGCCCGGACTTCCCCACCGGCGGCGTCATCGTCGAGCCCGCGCACTCGCTCCTGGAGACCTACGAGACCGGCCGCGGCGGGGTGCGCCTGCGCGCCCAGTGGTTCAAGGAGGAGACCGGCCGCGGGACCTACCAGATCGTGGTCACCCAGATCCCCTACCAGGTGAAGAAGGCCGACCTGGTCGAACAGCTCGCCGAGCTGATCGAGGCCAAGCGCGTCCCCCTGCTCGGCGACGTCCGCGACGAGAGCGCCGAGGACGTGCGCCTGGTGCTGGAGCCCAAGTCCCGCAACGTCGAGCCGGAAGTCCTGATGGAGAGCCTGTTCAAGCTCTCCGACCTGGAGAACCGCTTCAGCGTCAACCTGAACGTCCTCGACGCGCGCGGCACGCCGGGCGTGATGGGGCTCAAAGCGGTCCTGCAATCCTTCCTCGACCACCGCCGCGAGGTGCTGGTCCGCCGCGCCCGCCACCGCCTGGGCAAGATCGAGGCGCGGCTGCACATCCTCGACGGCCTGCTGATCGCCTACCTCAACCTCGACGAGGTGATCCGCATCGTCCGCTACGAGGACGAGCCCAAGGCCCGGCTGATCGAGGCCTTCGACCTCTCCGAGATCCAGGCCGAGGCGATCCTCAACACCCGCCTGCGCCAGCTCGCCCGGCTGGAGGAGATGGAGCTGCGCCGCGAGCACGCCGAACTGGCCGAGGAGCGCGATGGCATCTTAGGGATGCTCGCCAACGACAAGGCCCAGTGGAAGCTGGTGGGCGAGGGGCTGAAGCACACCTTGAAGACCATCGGGGCTGAGACCACCCTCGGCAAACGCCGCTCGGTCTTCGCCGACGCGCCCGAGGTCGACGCCGAGGCGGCCATAGAGGCGATGATCGTGCGCGAGCCGATCACCGTGATCCTGTCGGACCGCGGCTGGATCCGCGCCGCCAAGGGCCGGGTCGACGATCCCTCGGAGCTGAAGTTCAAGGAGGGCGACAAGCTCTCGTTCCTGGTCCCGGCCGAGACCACCGACAAGCTGCTGATCTTCGCCTCCGACGGCCGGTTCTTTACGCTCGCCTGCGACAAGCTGCCGAGCGCGCGGGGCCACGGCGAGCCGCTGCGGCTGATGATCGACCTCGACGACCGCGTGGGCCTGGTCGACGTCTTCGTCCACCGGCCCGGCGGCAAGCGCATCCTGGCCTCCAAGGAGGGCTACGGCTTCATCCTGCCGGAGGACGAGGCCATCGCCTTCCGCCGCGCGGGCAAGCAGGTGCTGAACGCCGGCGCCAAGGGCGCCCTGGTCAGCCTGCCGCTCGGCGCGGCCGACCAACTGGCGGTCATCGGCGACAACGGCAAGATCCTGATCTTCCCCACCGCCGAGCTGCCCGAGATGCCCCGGGGCAAGGGCGTCAAGCTGCAGGCCTACCGCGAAGGCGGCCTGCGCGACGCCACGGCGTTCAACGCGGACGAGGGCGCGTCCTGGATCGACCCCGCGGGCCGCACCCATGGGTGGCCCGAGTGGCGCGACTGGCTCGGCAAGCGGGCAGGGGCTGGGAAGCTGGCGCCGAGGGGCTTCCCGGCGAGCAAGCGGTTCAGGCCAAAGGGTTAGGACCCTTCTCCCCTCGCGGGAGAAGGTGGCCTGCGAAGTAGGTCGGATGAGGGGGACTTTGGGACGAAGCCGCCAACTTCCCCCTCATCCGTCAGCCTTCGGCCGACACCTTCTCCCGCGAGGGGAGAAGGGACACACTGCCTCCATGTCCCCCAGCGACGACGACCCACCGACCCGCTACATCGAACGCACCCACGCCTGGTACGCGGCCCTGGGCTATGCCGAGCCCTACCGCTACGCCCAGCATGCCGAGGTCCCGTTCACGCCGCTCGGCCTCCCGCTCGCGAGCGCCCGCATCGTGCTCCTCACCACCGCGGCGCCCTACCGGCCGGAGCTCGGCGACCAGTCGGCCAGGGCGCCCTACAACGCGGCCGCCAAGTTCCATGCGGTCTATTCCGGTGACACCGCCCGCGACCACGACCTGCGGGTCAGCCACGTCAGCGTCGACCGCGCCCACCTGGAGGACGACGGAAGTTGCTGGTTCCCGCTGCCGGCGCTGCGCCGGGCGCAGGGCAGGGGACGCATCGGCGCGATCGCCGCCCGCTTCCACGGCGTCCCCACCACCTACAGCCAGCGCCAGACCCTTCAGGTCGACGCGCCGGAGGTCCTGGCCCGCTGCCGCGAAGACCGCGCGGACGCCGCCGTCCTGGTCGCCAACTGCCCGGTTTGCCACCAGACGCTGAGCCTGGTCGCCCGCACTCTGGAGGCCGCCGGCCTCCCCACCGTCCTGATGGGCGCCGCCAGGGACATCGTCGAGCTTTGCGGGGTCCCGAGGTTCCTGTTCAGCGATGTGCCCTTAGGCCGCGCCGCGGGCCTGCCGTGGGACGAGGCGTCCCAGGACGCCACCCTCGACCTGGCCCTCAGCCTCCTGGAACAGGCCCCCGGGCCCCGCACCACCGTCCGCAACCCGCTCCGCTGGCCCGGCCCGCCGGGCTGGCGCGCGGACTTCATGAGCCTGGCGGGGCTGTCGCCGGAGGACCTGGCGCGGGAACGGGCGCGGAATGACGAGGCGAGGGCGATGGCGTTGGGGGTGCGGGAGGGGGCGTCGGGCGGAGTAAAGGCCGAAGGCGCTTGAATTCGACGTTCGCCCGGCGTCATCGAATGCTTGGTGGGACCACGAGTGGAGCGATCAGCAGCCGCTGCGTTCCGTCCGCTGACGGGATCGACGCCGAACTCGTCGCGCCTGCAGCGTCGTGGACTAGGAACACCAATTTGGCTAAACACCCGTTATTAAAGTCTTCCTGACTCATCGCCAGATTACTATGTCCATACCTGCCCAATCCAACGAATTCATTCGCCGAAATCTCTGATCGTAAATATATTTTCCCACAGATTTCGTCACCCGGCATAGCGACAGGCTTACCCCATCTGTACAGGTGACCCATAATCTTCGCGTTGGCGAGATTGGAATTCTTTTTTCCGACGTCGGACTGATCTGGATTCGGCGTGACGGCAATTGGGTAATCTCTGATAAGATCTTTTAGGTTCCCATTCGCCTTATATCGATAGATTGCCGAGAGGCGACGCAAATTATCGCCGTCATTTACTGGCGCGATATTCCAACTTTGTGTCCATTGATCAGAAGCCTGAATTCCCAATGACTGTGCGATTGTTCTCGTCGCTTGAATCGCCGGTGTGGCCGATATGGTGTTCTGCTTCGCCTTGGTAAAGCCATAGGACGGATTTGGAGATACAGAGTTGGTCGTCGAAATCGTGCCAGCGGAGACCAGAGATTGAGATGGAATTGCGTTTGGGTCTCGAATGAAACGCTCGACGTTGTCCAATATTTGAGAAATCTCAATGTTCGCGGTGGATCGAGCGACGTCTGCTGTGTTGGCTGACAACTGGGTTGACGCGCAACCGGATAATGCGATCCCGACAGCGGAGAGGACACAGTTTCGATAGCTCATCGCAATTCCCCCCTTGCGAGAGGAGGAGAATTACACAACCTATAGCTGAAGGCAAGGATACCTGCAGCCTGGTCAGCGCTAACCCGCCAACCGCCACACCGCTCCATCCCGCACGACATGCCCCGCCGTCGGCGCGGTGAAGTGGGTGCCGATCACCAGGGTCTCCGTCCCCGCCAGGTCCGCGAACATCCGCGCGCGGGTCGCCGTGGAGGCCGCCGGGTCGTAGTCGGCGAGGCTGGCCCATTCGGGGTGGGTGAACTGGCAGGGGTGGTGGATGAAGTCGCCGGTGATCAGGGCCTCGGCGCCTTTGGAGCGGATGCGGACGCTGACGTGGCCGGGGGTGTGGCCGAGGGTCGGCTCCAGGGCGACTTCCGGGCAGACCTGGTGGTCGGTGGCGACCAGCTCGACGAGGCCGGCGTCCCACACCGGCTGGACGCTGTCGTGGAAGGGGGAGCGTTCGGGGCGCTCCACGGTCTCTTCCTCGGCCCGCCAGTATTCGAACTCGTCGCGGCCCAGCAGGTAGCGGGCGTTGGGGAAGGTCGGGACCCACTTGCCGCTCTCCAGCATGGTGTTCCAGCCCACGTGGTCGACGTGCAGGTGGGTGCAGAGCACCACGTCGATGCTCTCGCGCGGGAAGCCTGCGGCGGCCAGGTCGGCCAGGAAATTGGTCTGCAGGCCGCTCCAGGTCGGGATGTCGCGCTGCTTGTCGTTGCCGATGCAGGTGTCGACGACGATGCGCGCGGTCGGGGTCTCGACCACCAGGGCGTGGATGCTCATCCTGAGCTTGCCGTTCTCGTCGGCGAAGTGGGGGCTAAGCCAGCCGATCTCCTTGACGGCGTCCGGCGTCGCCTGCGGCAGGATGAACCGCGTGCCGCCGGTCGCCTCCAGCTCAAGAATCCGCGTGATCCGCACATCGCCCACCTGCCAGCTCAACATGACCCGCGTTCCTCCGTTCGGCGCGAGCGCGAGTTTGGCGCTGGGCGACGGCAGGGGCCATCGGAAATTCCGCGGGCGCCGTCCCGGATGGCGGCAGGGCCGACCCGGGACGTTGGTGCGCTACGCCGCGGGTCCTAGCAGGGGAACTCGCGGAGGATGTAGCGGCCGTAGTAGGGGTCCCAGACGCGGCGCTCGGTGAAGCAGGGGCCGGGGCCGTAGTCGCCGTAATAGCCGCCATAGTAGCCGTCGTAGTAGGGGGCATCGAGGGCGTAGCCCAGGGCAAGGCCGCCCAGGACGGCTCCGCCATAGCCCCAGCCGTAGCCGCCGCCGTACCCGCCGCGTCCGCGCCACTCGTGGCCGCCGCCCCGCCAGCCGCCTCCGCCGCCCCAATTGTGGCCGCCACCGCCGCCGTAGGCGTGTCCGCCGCCGCCGTAGCCGTGGCCTCCGCCGCCGCTGAAGCCGCCGCCGTGTCCGCCGCCCCCGCCGTGGCCGCCGCCATGGCCCTCGGCGAGCGCCGGGGCGGCGATGGCCAGCATGCAGCCTGCCGCGATCGCGGCGATCGGGCCGGCCTTCGAGAGTCGCTTCGTCATGAACACCTCCGTTGCGCGCGGTCCCGACTCAGGAGCGACGCGGCGCGCGTACTTGTTTCCCCATGGAATCTGGAAGGCGTGATCTGAATGCCGGCTGAATAGGCGTGGCCGTGGCGGGCGAACGGAGGTGAAAGCGACTGCTCGGCGAGAGAAGATCAAGCTTTGCCTTGGACCTCTGCGCCGCGGGCCGGCCGCGAATACGCGCGCGGGATCGGCGAGGCGGCTCGAATGCCGGAGACAACCTAAGCGAGAGGTGCGGAATTGCTTTGGCGCCGCCGTTCCCCTCCCCCTGCGGGGAGGGGCGTGACGGGGGGCGTTTGCCCCGAACGTCGATCGGTCCTAGGCCGCGGCCATCGCCGTGCGGCGGCGGCGGCGGAGCAGCGCCCCCAGGCCGGTGAAGCCCAGGATCATGGTCGCCCAGCTCGCCGGTTCCGGAACCGCGTCAGGGCCGATCACCAGGCCGAAGACCTTCAGGTTCGGGGCGCCGGAGGCGGTGTCGCCCGGATTGGAGCCGCCCCAGCCCAGGACGTCGAGGCTGGTCAGGTCCACAGCGGTCAGGTTGTAGGCCTGGCCCGGGGAGATGAAGGCGTTGGAGACGTCGTTGACGCCGCCGCCCAGCCAGTCGGTGCGGTCGCCGCCCGAGGCCGAATTGTTGAACGCCATCAGGCTTGTGTAGCCGCCGTTGATGCTGAAGTAGGCCGCGTCGTTGTAGCCGTAGTCCAGCTTGCCGGGGCCGCTGTAGCGGTAGAGGTCGTAGGGGGTGCGCCACGGCACGCTCGGATTGTCCACGCCCCCGATGCGGCCCAGCACCTCGGCGATCTCGTGGGCCGCGACGGCCTCGAAATCGAACGCGCCGGCGGTCACGCCGTCCGCCGGGTTGAAGTCATAGCCGGAGGTCGCGCCGGCGAAGCCGATATAGCCGTCGACGGCGCCGGAATTGCCCGACACGAGCCCCAGCGCCTTGGCCTCCGCGGAGGGGATCACATAGTTGGCGGGGCCCGCGGGCGCGCCGGCCGGCAGGTACTTCACGGCCGACCCCAGGGCGGTGTCGGACGGGTTGCTCCGCGAACTGTTGACCAGGTCGTTGCGCACCTGGCCGTAGCTGAAATAGCCGTAGAGGTTGTCGCTGCTGGCGCCGACCGCATTGGAGGGCAGGGCCTGGCCGGCCACCGAGCCCCAGCTCACGCCGATATTGACGGTCACCGGGTTGCTGAACACCGAGGCGTAGTCGTTCGCCACGGTGCGGAAGGCGCTCTCCACGGCCGCGGCGTTGGCGAGGCCGGTGACGCTGCTGTCGAAGTTCGGGATGATCGTCAGGGCCGCGGCGGGCGAGGCGGCCGCGGCGGCGATTGTGGCGGCAAGGGCGCCGACCGCGAGGGTTGGCCGGAGCCGGGCAGGGGGCGTAAGCCTTGGAAATTGGAGCAATTTTCACCTTTTGACGCGCGGCCCCCCGCCGGCGGCAATGTTTCAGAATCGAAGCGTTTGCACATGCGACGACTTCGCGCAGGGCGTGTTTTCGTGTGGGCGGCGACCTGGGCGCGTACGGCTCCGCTTGTTGCGGCCGCGGGCAAGCGGCGTCGAGGTGGGGCGGCCCTACTTCCCGCCCGCCGCCGCCTTGCCGTCCGCCGCCCGCGCCGCGCGCAGGATGCCGGGGAGGGAGTAGTTCCCCTCGTGGCAGGCGTATTCGAAGATGCCGCGCGGCTCGGTGCGGAAGACCATCTCCGCGCGCCAGGCCCTGGTGAAGAGGGTCGGGTCCTCGACGGTGAATCCGTAGGCGATCTCGTCCGGGGCGGAGCGCGTGAAGCGCTCGACGATGCGGGTGTGCTCCGAGAAGTAGAGGTTGTCGTCCATCTTGGTGGCGCCGGCGCGCAGGCCATAGGTCTCGACGACCAGGGTGGCGCCCTCCCAGCGGCCGACCGATTCGCCCTGCCAGTCCCTCAGGCGCGGGTCCGCGCCCGGCGTCGGCTGCGGCTCGCCGGCGCCCGCGATGCGGATCAGGCGCGCCTCGTGGTTCTTCTCCCCGACGACGGCCAGCCAGCCCGGCGTCTGGACGATCTGCACCACATTGCCGTCGTGGGAGTTGATGATCGGGGCCGAGCCGCCCGTGGTGGTCAGGCAGCGTTCGTCGGTGTCGCGATCCTCGACGTTGTCATAGACGTCCGGCGGTTCCCCGATGATCGGAAGCCGCTTCTTCGCCTCGTCGGTCCAGGGGATGCGGCCATCCGGCGGATCGACGATCCAGGACGAGCGGATCTCGCCGTGGATGCGCGCCAGGCCTGGGCCGTTGTCGGGGAACTCGCTCTCGTTCTGGCCAAGCAGGTCCTGCTTGGAGATCAGCTCGCCCTTGTGGGCGCGCCGCGGCGCCTCATAGGCCTCGGCCTCGGCGGGCGTGACGACCAGGCCCTTGAACGCCTTTGGCCGCTGCAGGCGGGTGTACCAGGCGTTGGTCCAGACGCCGGTCAGGTCGGTAGGCGCGAGCGTGGGCTTCGCGCCAGCCGGCCACGCGAAGGCCGCTCCAGCCGCCGCGAGAAGGCTTCGCCGATCGATCATCCGCTGCTCCCCATCCCGATGGCATATTAGCGCCGCCGAGCGCCCGCGCACCTGCACATATTTGCCGGGCGCGGATGGCTTCGCGGACCGCGACAAGGTTGGCTAATCCGCCGGCCCGCGCCATATCTCAGACTTGGCCGTTCGCGATGCGACGCGAGATCGCGGCGGGGAAATGGGGGAATGGTTTGGCCTCGTCTGGGCCGTCCGAGCGGCGCGCGGCGCCAGGGCCGCTGCTCGCGGCCTTCCTTGAGAAGCGCGAGAACCTCGTGCTGTTCCTGGCCGCGCGCGTCCGCTCCATGGCCACCGCCGAGGACCTTGTGCAGGACCTCTACCTGAAGATCGCCGCCATGCCGGCCGACGCGGCGGTGCAGGCGCCGACCGCGCTGCTCTACCGCATGGCGTCCAACCTGCTGGTCGACCATGTGCGCTCCGACCAGCGCGCCTCGCGGCGCAACGCCCAGTGGCGGATGGACACGCGGGTCACCCTGGGCGGCGTCGACGTGGTCTCCGAACCGGCCGCCGACGAGGCGCTGATGGAAAAGGACCGCGCGCGCCTGCTGGCCCAGGCGGTCGCCGATCTGCCGCCGCAGATGGGCCGCGCCTTCCGCCTGCACAAGCTCGAGGGCCGCTCCCAGGCCCAGACCGCCGAGCTGATGGGGATCTCCCAGAAGATGGTCGAACAGCATATCGCCGTGGCTATGCGCCGCCTGGCCGAGAGGTTCCGGTCATGACGCCTACGGAATTTACGCGGCCACCTAGGGATATGTCGGGTCGGCAACGTCTCCATGGCTGTCCCGCGCGTTCGGCGCCGGACAGGTGGGCAGGCCGATGAGCAGTCCGGTGTCGCGAGACGATGAAGCGAGGGCGCAGGCGGGCGCCTGGATCGCACGCCTCGGCGCCGGGGCGGCGGCGGCCGGCGACGATGGCGCGGCCTTCGACGCCTGGCTGTCCGCCGACCCCGCCAACCGTGCGGCCTATCGCCACGCGGTCGGCCTCTGGCACGAGTTCGACGCCCGCGCCCAGGACGTGCTGACCGAGCTGGCCGACACCGCCGACCTCGACCTGCCGCCCGCGCCGTTGGCGACCCTGACGCCTCGCACGGCGCGGCGATCGCCGCCGTCCGGCTGGTGGATCGGCGCCGGCGGCGCGGCGCTGGCCGCAGGCCTGGCGCTGGCGGTCATGCCGAGCTTCCTGACCGCGCCGCAGGCGCAGACCTTCGTCACGGCCAAGGGCCAGCACCGGCACGTCGCGCTGGCCGACGGCACGGGCATCGACCTCGACGCCGAGACCCGGCTCAGCATCACCCTTTCGGGGTCGGAACGCCGCGTGGCGCTCGCCGAGGGCCAGGCGATCTTCGACGTGGCGCACGACGAACGCCGCCCCTTCACGGTGCATGCCGGGAGCCGGGTGGTGCGCGATGTCGGGACCCAGTTCGACGTCCGCAAGCACGGCGCCGACGTCACCGTCACGGTCGCCAAGGGCCGCGTCGAGATCAGCTCAGAGGGCGCCGCGACCCTCAGCCGCGCCATCTTCCTCGACCCTGGCCAGCGGGTGGAGATCGAGCCCTCGGGCGCCGCCCAGATGAGCCTGGTCGATCCCCAGGAGACCTTTAGCTGGCGCTCCGGGCGGCTGGTCTACCGCGACCGGCCCCTGGCCGAAGTGGTCGCCGACCTGAACCGCCAGTTCGTCGAACAGACCCGGATCGCCGACCCCGAACTGGGCAAGACGCCGATCACCGGGGTGATCGTTCTCGACAATCCGCGCGCGGTGATGTCGCGCCTGAGCTTGATGCTTCCGATCAGGACGGTAGTTTCCGACAAAGGGCTGACCCTTCTTCGGAAGTAAGGCCCAGATTCGGGGGCGAAGCTGTCTAGACTGGGGCGTCGGGGATTTGCGGCCGGCATGGCCATCGCCGTCGCGGTGTCGGGCGCTTGCGGCGCCGCCCAGGCGGCGGTCCCGCGCGTGCGCTTCCACATCGAGCCCAAGCGCCTCTCAGAGGCCCTGCTCGACCTGGCCCAGCAGGCCAACGTCACCCTGATCGGCGCCGGCGCCTGCGACGGCGCCGTCTCGCGCACGACCCTCTCCGGCGCCCTGACCGTCCAACAGGCTCTGGACCAACTGCTCTCCGGCGCGCCCTGCGCCTGGAAGATGATCGCCCCGGACGCCGTGGAGATCCGCGACCTGGCGCGGAACGCGGCGGCCCCGGCCTCGCCGCCGGCCGTCTCCGAACTGCTGGTCACCGCCACCAAGCGGGTCCGCGACCCGCGGCAACTGGCGGTGTCGATGACCGCGGTCAGCGGCCAGGACCTGCAGGCCACGGGCGCCAGCGACGCCGCCGAGGGCGCGGCCCAACTCGACATCCTGTCGACCAACCTGGGCCCCGGCCGCGACAAGCTGCTGCTGCGCGGCCTCTCCGACGGCGCCTACACGGGCCGCGCCCGCTCCACCGTCGCCACCTATCTCGACGACCTGCCGATCAACTACAACGCTCCGGACCCCGACCTGCGGCTGGTGGACGTCGAGCGCGTCGAGATCGCCCGCGGTCCGCAGAGCACCCTGTTCGGCGCGGGGTTCCTGAGCGGCCTCTACCGCATCGTCTCGCGCAAGCCCGACCTGGGGCGCTTCTCCACCGAGCTGCGCGCCACCGGCTCGCTCACCGAAAGCGGCGGCCCGAGCGGCGCCGTCGAGGGCTATGTCAACCTGCCGGTCTGGCGAGACACCGTGGGCGTTCGCCTCTCGGCCTACGACGAACTGGACGGCGGTTATCTGAACGACATCGTGCTCAAGAAGGACGACGCCAACCGCACCGAGCGGCGCGGCGTGCGCTCGATCTTTCTCCTGCAGCCGCAGAGCGACTGGTCGGTCGAGATGACCATCGCGGCCCAGCACCTGCGCTCGAACGACACCCAGTACACGACGCCGGGCCTGGGCCTGAACCGGGACAACCGGATCGCCGAGCCGCACGTCAACGATATCGGCCTGGCCACTGTCAGCGTCCGCAAGTCGTGGGGCTGGGGCGACTTCACCTCCACCAGCGGCTTCGTGCGCCACGAATACGCCAGCTTCTACGACGCCACCGCGGTCCAGGACCTCTACACCTCCCACGCCCAGACCTCGGCCTATTCGGAGAAGGCGCGGGTGACGATGTTCGTGGAGGACGCCTTCCTGACCTCGCGCGGCGCCGGGCCCTTCCAATGGCTGGCGGGGGTCTACGGCTCCGACACCGAGGAGCACTCGCCGACCGAGTTCCTGGCGCAGCTCTCCTTCGTGCCGCAGGGCGTGCCGGTCTACGGCGACGACCGGCGCGACCGGATCAACGAGATCGCGGCCTATGGCGAGGCCTCCTGGGCCTTCGCGCCGCGCTGGCTGGCGGCGGTCGGCGGCCGGGCGTTCGACATCCATACCCACACGACCTCGAGCGTGGTGTCCGAGCGGTTCGACCCGCGCAGCCTGGACCGCGACGTGACCTTCAAGGGCTTCGCACCGAAGCTGTCGGTGCAGCGCGAGCTGTCGGCCGGCGACCTGATCTATGCGGTGATGTCCGAAGGCTTGCGCACCGGCGGCGTCAACTCGGGCGGGGCGGTGCCCCTGGCGCCCCAGCAGGAGACCTTCGGGCCGGATCGGCTGACCAACTACGAGGCGGGCCTCAAGATGCGGTTTTGGCACGACCGCGTGGCCCTCAATTCGGCGGTCTTCTATGACGTGTGGAAGAACATCCAGACCGACCAGTTCCGGCCCTCGGGCATCCCCTTCACCACCAACGCCGGCGACGCCGGCATCCTGGGCCTGGAGGCGGAGGCGCAGATCCAGATTTCCGACAGCCTGTCGGCCCAGTTCAACGGCCGCCTCGACCGCACGCGGATCACCAACGCCAATCCGATCTTCACCTCCGCCATCGTCAACGGGCTGCCGGATGCGCCGGCGGTGTCCGGAGGCGGGGTGCTGACCTACCAGCGGGCGCTGCGGGGCGACTGGAAGCTCAGGCTGGTGGGCGAGACCACCTATGTCGGCCGCTCGCGGGTGAACTTCGACACCCGGTTCCCGGAGATGGGCGGTTATGTGCGCACCAAGCTGCTGGTGGAGATTCGCCGCAAGGCGGTCGGCCTGCAGGTCTTCCTGACCAACCCGACCAACGCCTTCAACGACACCTTCGCCTTCGGCAATCCCTTCAATCCCACCCAGATCCAGCAGGTGACGCCGCAGCGTCCGCGGACGCTGGGGATCACGCTTTTCGCGTCGCACTGATTTTTTGATCGCGCGACCTAGGGATTGGCAGGGCCGGCGACGTCTCTGCTACGACCCTCACGCCTCCCCGGGCGTGCAGGTCTTAGGCAACGTAGCGTGTCCCGAGCCCAAACCACGCTGCGTCCGGCCTGCGCGGCCCTGACGAGGAGAGACGTCCGGGGCCGCGCTGTGCCGCCTTGCTCACATGAAAATTTGGCGCAGCCGTCGAGCGATGCTAGACTGTAGGGGTCGGGCGTGGCCGCCTTCTGCGCACGACGTCTGAAGGCCGAGTAATCGGCCCGCCAGCATCCAGTCGCTGGCGCGAGATATCGCCCCGGCTGGAGCCGTCACACCTCGGCCGGGGCATTCTCCTCCAAGACCCGCTCCGTCAAGACCCGGCCAGGCGCCTGGCCCATGTTACGTGCGCGAAACGCATGGCGGCTTGCACCGGCGCGGGCGCTCCCTAAGCTCAACCGCATAATCCGAGGGGGACACCTGACATGCATCGCCGCGCCTATTTCGCCACGGCCCTGACCGCGGCCCTGCTGGTCGCCGGAGCCTGCGCCGCCGCCGATGCGCCGGCCGCCAAGCCGGCCGCCAAGGCCGCCGCCGTCCGCGACCTCTCGGCGACCGCCGCGCCCGAGGCCGTGGGCTTCGACTCCAGGCGGCTCAAGTCCCTCGACGACTACATGGCCAAGGTGGTCAGCGACGGCCGCGTGGCCGGCATGACGACCCTGCTGGCGCGTCACGGCAAGGTCGTGGAGTTCAAGACCTACGGCAAGACCAGCCTCGAGACCGGCCAGGCGATGCCGAAGGACGAGATCTTCCGAATCTATTCCATGTCCAAGCCCCTGACCGGCGTGGCCATGATGATCCTGTTCGAACAGGGCAAGTGGCGCCTGGACGACCCGGTCACCCGCTATGTGCCGGAGTTCAAGAACCTCAAGGTGATGGTCGAGGCCGACAAGGACGGGAACATCACCAAGACCGAGCCCATGAAGCGCCCGCCGACCATGCGGGAGATCATGAGCCACACCGCAGGCTTCGGCTACGGCCTGGGCGACGAGCATCCGGTGGACAAGCTCTACCGAAAGAACCAGGTGCTGGGCGCGACCGGCCTGCACCAGATGATCGAGCGGACCGCCGAGATCCCGCTGATGTACCAGCCGGGGACCAACTGGTCCTACTCCAGCGCCGTCGACATCCAGGGCTACATCGTCGAGAAGCTCACCGGCAAAACCCTGGGCCAGTTCCTGCAGGAAAACGTCTTCGCGCCCCTGAAAATGAGGGATACCGCCTTCTACACCGGCGCCGACAAGGCCCACCGCCTGGCCGCCGTCTACGTCGCTGAAAAGGGCGAGACCAAGATCCACGAGGCCAAGGAACTCTTCGGCAACAAGATGCCGGACTATTCGAAGCCGCCGGCGATGGAGTCGGGCGGCGGCGGCCTGACCTCGACCACCATGGACTACGCCCGCTTCTGCCAGATGATGCTCAACAAGGGCGAGCTGGACGGCGTGCGCATCCTGTCGCCGGCCTCGGTCGAGCTGATGGACACCAACGTCATCCCGCGCAACGTGCTCCTGAACACCAACGGCACCAGCGTGCTGCGCTTCAACGAGGCGGTCGGCTTCGGCCTCGACTTCCAGGTGGACATGAACCCGCGCCGGGCCGGCTCCCTGGAGGGCAGGAACACGATGAGCTGGGGCGGCGCGGCCGGCACCTGGTTCTGGATCGACCCGACCAACGACGTGCTGTTCGTGGGCATGATCCAGCGGATGGGCGGCTCGGGCGGGGACGACCTGGGGACCATGGCCCGGACCTTGACCTACCAGGCGTTGCTGCATCCGGAGAAGTAGGGGCTTTTTCCCTCCTCTTCATGAGGAGGGTCGAGCCGGCGGCGCCGGGCGGGGCGGGGACGTCCGGTTCAAGCCCTGAGCACGCGCTCCCACCCAATAGTTCCCCACCCGACCTCGCGGGGTTCGGCCACCCTCCCCATGACGGGGAGGGATTGCCCCGCGCCTTGACTTTCGCCCCCCTACATGCGCCCTTCCGCGCCTCGTAAAACAGCCGGTTTTCCTGAGCTAAATGCACGCCTACCGCACCCACACCTGCGGCGCGCTTCGCGCCGCCGACACCGGCAAGACGGTCCGCCTTTCCGGCTGGATCCACCGTAAGCGCGACCACGGCGGGCTGATGTTCGTGGACCTGCGCGACCACTACGGCCTCACCCAACTGGTGCTCTCGCCCGAAACCCCCGGTTTCGACCTTGTGGAGCACATCCGCGCGGAGAGCGTGATCCGTATCGACGGCGAGGTGGTGGCCCGCTCGCCCGACACCGTGAACCCGAACCTGCCGACCGGCGAGGTCGAGATCCGTGTGCGCCAGGTGGAGCTGCTGTCGGCCGCCGCCGAGCTGCCGCTGCCGGTCTTCGGCGAGCCGGACTACCCGGAAGAGATCCGGCTGAAGAATCGCCACCTCGACCTGCGCCGCGAGACCCTGCACCGCAATATCGTGCTGCGCTCCAAGGTCATCCACTCGATCCGCAATCGGATGATCGGCCAGGGCTTCCTGGAGTACCAGACGCCGATCCTGACGGCCTCGTCGCCGGAGGGGGCCCGGGACTTCCTGGTGCCTTCCCGCCTGCACCCGACCAAGTTCTACGCGCTGCCGCAGGCGCCCCAGCAGTTCAAGCAATTGCTGATGGTCTCCGGCTTCGACCGCTATTTCCAGATCGCGCCGTGTTTCCGTGACGAGGACCTGCGCGCCGACCGGAGCCTCGAGTTCTACCAGCTCGACGTCGAGATGAGCTTCGTCACCCAGGAAGACGTGTTCGCCGCCATCGAGCCGGTCATGCACGGCGTCTTCGAGGAGTTCGCCGACGGCAAGCCGGTGACGCCGTACCCGTTCCCGCGCATCCCGTTCCGCGAGTCGATCGCCAAGTACGGCACCGACAAGCCGGACCTGCGCAACCCGATCGTCATGCAAGACGTCTCCGAGCACTTCCGGGGCGGCGGCTTCGGCCTCTTCGCCCGCATCCTGGAGGACGCCCGGAACGCGGTGTGGGCGATCCCTGCGCCGAAGGGCGGCTCCAGAGCGTTCTGCGACCGCATGAATAGCTGGGCGCAGGGCGAGGGCCAGCCGGGCCTTGGCTACATCTTCTGGAGCGAGGACCAGGGCGGCTGGGGCGGCCCGATCGCCAAGAACCTCGGCCCGGAGAAGACCGCCGCGGCCATGGGCCAGCTCGGGATGGGGCAGGGCGACGCCGCCTTCTTCGTGGCCGGCGACCCCAAGAGCTTCGCGAAGTTCGCCGGCGCGGCGCGCACAAAGGTGGGCACAGACCTCAATCTGATCGACGAGAACCGCTTCGAATTCGTCTGGATCGTCGACTTCCCGATGTTCGAGATGAACGAGGAGACGCACCACGTCGACTTCAGCCACAACCCCTTCTCGATGCCGCAGGGCGAGCTGGAGGCCCTGAACACCAAGGACCCGCTCGACGTCCTGGCCTACCAGTACGACATCGTCTGCAACGGCTATGAGCTGTGCTCCGGCGCGATCCGGAACCACCTGCCGGAGATCATGCTGAAGGCCTTCGAGATCGCGGGCTATGGGCCGAACGTCGTCGAGGAGCAGTTCGGCGGCATGCTGAACGCCTTCCGCCATGGGGCCCCGCCGCACGGCGGCCTGGCCCCCGGCATCGACCGCATCGTCATGCTGCTGGCCGGCGAGACGGCCATCCGCGAGGTCATCGCCTTCCCGCTGAACCAGCAGGGGCAGGACCTGATGATGAACGCACCCTCAGAAGTCTCCGAGAAGCAATTGAAAGAACTGCATATCCGGCTCGCTCAGCCTATCAAGGCTTAGGGCGCGGCCCACACTGGCGACGTCACGATGTAGCGATAGGGGCCGGGCGGCGCGGGGGGCGCCGGCGGGGCCGGCGGCGCGGGGATCGTCACGTGGATGTGCGGCATCGGGATGTGCACCGAGCCGGAGCAGGGCTTGGCGGTCAGGCCGCTCGGGACCCGCGTGCGGCTGTTGGCGCAGGCGTCGTCGAGCTGGTCCTGGGTGAGGTTGCGGGCGTGCGACAGGTCGGCGTCGCCGATCTGGGTCCTGTGCAGGTCGGCGTCCTTGAAGTCCGCCCCGTCGAAGTTGCCGCCCATCAGCACGGCGAACTCGAGCACCGCGTCATGGAACTGGGCCTTTTCGAACCGCCCGTAGCTGAGGTTCGCGGCGCGGAGGGTGGCGTCGTGGAAGTCGGCGCCGTGGGCGACCACCTTGTTCAGGTTGGCCCCCGTCAGGTCGGTGTTGCGCATGATCGCGCCGACCATCTGGGCCTGGTTGAAGTTCGAGCCCTGGGCGGCGGAATCGGTGAAGTCGGCGCCCGACAGGTTGGCGTCGGCGAAGATGCTGCCGCTGGCCTGGGTGTCGCGCAACCTCGCACGGGTGAGGATGGCGTTGCTGAAATTGACGCCGAGGATCTGGGAGTCGGTCAGGTCGGCGCGCGTCAGATCGGCGCCGACGAAGATCGACGAGATGAAATGGGCCTCGCGCAGGTCCGAGCCCACCAGGGCGGCGCCGGAGAAATTGGCGTTCATGAAGTGGGCGCCGTGCAGCCGACGGCCGGAGAGCTCGCACTTCACACAATCGCCGCCGAAGGTGGTCGAGCGCGGGATGTCCCGGTCCCCGCCGCCGCCCGCGTGGGCCGCCATCGGGGCGGCGAGGGCCAGGGCCGTCAATGCGAGCAGCAGGGGTGAGGTCGTCTTGGCCACGCGGCGGCTATCCTTGAACTTGCAGGTTCCATGTGCCTGCGGGGAACCTTGGACGCCACTTAATTCGCGGTAATTGTTAAGGGCTTAGGCGACGGCGCCTATCCTCTGGCTATCCCTCAGGCGCCGAGATCCTCGCCCAATCGACCCGCGCGGACGCCGCAGCTCTCGCAGATCAGGGACGCGCCCTTGCGGACCACGGCCACATCGCCGCAGGCCGCGCAGACATCGGCCGCCTCATGCGCGGCCGGGCCGCTCGCACGGTTGGCGCTGGGCAAGAAGACCAGGTTGTCGGGCGCCGCCCCGCGCGAAAAGCCCCGTGAAATGAACCGCGAAGCCGGTTGCGGCCCCTCGGTCTCCAAAGGCTCGCCGTCCAGCGCCTCGGCCTTGCCGCGGCCCAGGCCGTCGGCATTGAGCTCGCCCGGATCGCCGGTCGCCAGGTCCTTGCGGCCCAGGTAGGAGACGCCCAGTTCGCGGAAGATGTAGTCCAGGATCGAGGTCGCCGACCTGACCGTATCGTTGCCGGTCACCGGCCCGGCAGGCTCGAAACGGGTGAAGACGAAAGCGTCGACGAATTCGTCCAGCGGCACGCCGTACTGCAGGCCGATGGAGATCGCGATGGCGAAATTGTTCATCAGCGAGCGGAAGGCGGCGCCTTCCTTGTGCATGTCGATGAAGATCTCGCCGAGTTCGCCGTCGTCGTACTCGCCGGTGTGGAGGTAGACCTTGTGGCCGCCCACCGCGGCCTTCTGGATATAGCCCTTGCGCCGGTCGGGCAGCTTGCGACGCGTGCGGTCGCGCTCCACCACGCGCTCGACGATGCGCGCCTCCGGCTCCGGTGCGCGGGCGGGGCGAGGCTCGCCGAGGTTGGGCAGGTCCAGGGAGAGGTCGGCCGGCGGCGAGGCGCGGCGGACGAGGACCGGCCCGGTCGCCTCGTTGAGGGCCGCCAGAACTTCGGCGGGCGTAGCGTTCCAGGCCAGCTCCACCTCGGCGACCCTGGGAACGCCCAGCGCCAGGTCCAGCGCCTGGGCCATGACTCGCCGGGGCGCCTCGCCCAGTTCCGCGGCGCTGCGGAAAACGCCGCGGGCGATCGGGGTGAGGAACGGCGCCTGGGCCAGGCTGTCGCCGCCGAGGGCGTGCCCTTCCGCGGCGGCCACGTCGGCGACGGTGAAGCCCATCAGCGCCAGCAGGTCGAACTGCGGGTCGGCCAACTGTTCGGGCGTGGCGCCCATCACGTCGCGCAGGAAGCCCTCGCCGATCACCGCCGGGCTGAAGGCGGCGGGCAGGCGGCCGACCAGGGGCAGGGCGGCCTCGACCGCGGCGATCTCGTGGTCGGTGAAGCCGCGGGCCAGCAGGGCGGCGTGGTTGACGCCGGGCGCGTCGCTGAGGTCGGCGCGCCCCAGCAGCAGGGCGTGCGCCTCGGCCGCCTCGACGCCGGCCAGCGCCAGGCCCCGCGCAGCCGCCTCGCTCAAGCTGCGGATCGACTCTCCGTCGGCGCTTTCGGCGAACGAGACGGGCCCGGCCCAGGGCTCGCCGGAAAGCCGCCCGCCGCCCAGGCGCAGCTCCAGCTCGGGATCGCGGAACAGGGCCAGGCCCGCGCCCGCGCCCTCGATGGCGGCGCCGGCGGCGAGGTAGAGTTCCCGGGCTGTCTCCCGGCCTACATCGCTGTCGTAGTCGAGGCCGTGCGCCACCAGCCATTCGCCGAGGCCGGCCAGCCCGATCAGCGCCGGGCCGTCGCCGGCCGCCGCCAGGGCCTCGGCGAGCAGGGCCGTGGCGGCCTCGAAGGCGTCGATGTCGAATCCGTCCGGCGACCAGAAGCCCATCAGGTCGACGCCGCCGCGCCAGCCGGCGGCGGCCGCGGCGATGGCCTCGGCGGTCGAGCGGCTCTGCGCCAGCACCACCGCGCCGGTCGCCCAGGCCGCCTGGGCCACGCCGGCGTCGGCCGGACCCACGACCACCAGCCGCGGGCCGCCGGAGGCGTCAGGCGGCTCGGCGTCCCAGGTGCTCTCCCCGGCGCGGGCCAGGGCCACCGCTTCCAGGATCATGGCGTCGGAGGCGCCCGCCGCGCGGGCGGCCTCGGCGGCGCGGGCGAGGCTGGGGTTGGCCTGCGGGTCGGCGCAGGCCTCGCGGTCGCCCTCGCAGCGCAGGACCGCGTCGATCACCGCCTGCAGCCGCCGGCCGAGTTCGATCGCGGCGGCCTGCGCCAGGGCCTGGCCCCGATGGGCCGCGACGGCCTGGGCGATCTGCGGCGAGCCGGCGGCGGCGATGGGCGTAGGCTCAGCCGCCGGCGGCAGGGCGATAGCAAGGGTCCCGGCCAGCAGGGCCTCGGTCAGGCCGTCGCGAAAGCGGGTGCGGGCGCGCACGTCCTTGACCAGCCCCTTGGCCTGGGCGCGGACGGTGAGCTGTTCGACAGCCTCGGCGATGGCGTGGGGCAGGTCGGTCTCGCCCTCCGCCCAGTCAATCCAGGCGTCGAGGCGCGCATTGGTCCAGTGCGCGGGCGCGTGGGCTTCCACGAAGCGTCCGCCGCGCTCCACGATCCGCGCCTCGATTCTCGTCCGCGATGCTTCGCGCGCCATCCGACGACTCCCTTAGGCGAGCCTAGGGCGCTGCGGCAGGCGCGATCAATAGATGTTGCGGTCGCGAATGGGTTCATCCCCAATATCTTGCAGGCGAGGGTGGCCGGGCGCAGCGCTGGACGCTCCAAATCGCCCCGCCTATAGTCCGGCCGCTCACTCGCCCCTCCCAGAGACATCGCCCTGTGCTGAATTTCCTGAAGTCGATCTTCACCTGGTGGAACGGCGCCACGATCGGCGCGCGCTTCCATATCGGCCGCCGCGGCGTCTATGTCGGCCAGGACGAGGGCGGCAACCGCTACTTCGAGGCCCGCGACAACTCCGACAGCTATGACGGGCGCAAGCGCCGCTGGGTGATCTACCAGGGCTACGCCGACGCCTCGAAGGTGGCGGCCGAGTGGCATGGCTGGCTGCACTACACCTTCGACGAGCCGCCGACGGTGGAGCCGTTCAAGATCAAGTCCTGGGAAAAGGACCACCTGCCGAACCTCACCGGCACCATCCACGCCTATCGTCCGCCGGGCGCGATCTCGCGCGGGGGCGAGCGGCCGAAGGCCACCGGCGACTACGAGGCCTGGGTTCCGAAATAGGGCCAGGTCCGCTGTCCTCCCGCCCGACATCGCGCGCGCTGTTCCGTCTGGCTTTGGTGGCCGGGATCGTCGTGGCCGGACTGGCCGCCGCCGCCCAACCCCCGCAGTCGGCTCCGCCGCCGCCTCCCGCCCCGGAAGTTGCGCCCGCCGAGCCGGCCCAGGCCCCCGTCGCGCCGCCGGCCGCCCCGCTCAACGTGCCGCCGATCACCGAGAAGGAAGTGGCCCCCGCGCCGCCGCCGGCCGCCGAGGCCAAGCCCCCGGGCGTTCCCGAGCGCCGCGCGCGCTACGACGTCGCCGTCATCGAGGCCCTCGACAAGGTGACCGCCCAGAGCCTGCGCTTCGAGGCCGCGGTGGGCCGGCCGGTGCGGTTCAAGAGCCTGGTCTTCACGGTGAAGGCCTGCGAGCGATCGGCGCCCGAAGAGGCGGTCGAGGACTCGGTGGCCTATGTCACCGTCGACAGCCAACCGCGCGGGGCGCCGGGCAAGCCGGCGCTGGCGCCGCGCCAGGCCTTCAAGGGGTGGATGTACGCCTCGTCGCCGGGGCTCCATCCGCTGGAGCACCCGGTCTATGACGCCTGGCTGATCACCTGCAGGGCCGCCGCGCCGCCCATCGCGCCCGCGCGCTGAAACTCGCCCTCGGCCGACAGCGCCGTGTTCAGCCGGCGGTGATAGTCGCGCCGTGAGATCTCCACAGCCCCGAACTGGGTCAGGTGCGCGGTCATGAACTGGGCGTCCAGCAGGCGGTAGCCGCCGGCGATCAGTCGGGCGACCAGGTGGACCAGGGCCACCTTGGAGGCGTCGCGGCGGCGCGAGAACATGCTTTCGCCGAAGAAGGCGCCCTCCAGCGATACGCCGTAGAGGCCGCCCACCAGCTCGCCGTCCTCCCAGCATTCCACGCTGTGGGCGAAACCCAGCTCCTGCAGCCGGACATAGAGATCCTCGATCGGGTGATTGATCCAGGTCTCGAGCCGCCCGGGGCCGGCCTCGGCGCAGGCCTGGACCACGGCGCGGAAGGCGGTGTCGGTGCGGATCTCGAAGGGCTCGGCGCGCACCGTCCGCGCCAGGCGACGGGAGACGTGGAAGCCGTCGAGCGGGATCACGCCGCGCCGCTCCGGATCGATCAGGAAGACGCGCTCGTCCTCGCGCGCGTCGGCCATCGGGAAGACGCCGCGCGCGTAGCAGGCCAGGAGATCGCGGGCGTCGAACTGCGCCATGGGCCGACAGTACAGAGGTTCGGCGTGGCCGGTAGCGTCTAGCCGCCCGCCGGCGCCACCGGCAGCACGATCCGCGAGGCCATGTCCGGCGCCGCATAGACCTTCTGGGTCGCGGCCACGAAGTCGCCGGCCTTGGCGTCGTAGATGCTGGGGGTGAAGGTCTGCGGATTGCGGTCGATCAGCGGGAACCAGCTCGACTGGACCTGCACCATGATCCGGTGCCCGGCCTTGAACACATGGTCGCGGTCGCGCAGCGGCACGTCCCATTTCACCGGCTTGTCGGGCGTCAGCGCCTGCGGGTGCTCGAAGCTCGTCAGATACCGGCCGCGGCGCACCTCCATGGCGATGGGCAGCTCATACCCGTCGGGGCTGCGGGCGTATTGGCCGGGCAGGGGGCCGTCGTCCGGCGCCCATGCCGGCTTCTGGGCGTCCTCCGGGGCCACGTCGATCAGCTTGACCACGAAGTCGCTGTCGCTGCCGGAGGTGGAGGCGAACAGCTCCGCGGCCACCGGGCCGGAGACGGTCAGGTCCTCGGTCAAGGGCGCGCTGACGTAGGTGAGCACGTCGGGGCGATGATCCACGAACCGCTGGTCGGCCGACTCCCAGGTGCGCCAGTCGCCGCCCGGGTAGGTCGGCGAGATCGGGCGCTGGCGATAGGGCACGGGGTTGGCCGGGTCGGAGACGTAGGTGCGGTGCGCGCCGGCCTCGCCGGGGCCGGGCGCCGTGAAGCTCAGGGTCCCGTCGGCGTGGAAATAGAGGCTGGTCGGCTTGGCGGCGGCCGGCGGCCACGCCGCGTAGGTCTTCCAGGCGTTGGAGCCGGTCTGGAACATGGTCGCCGCCCAGGCGGGCTTCTGCCCCTTGCCGTGCAGCCAGTAGGCGAAGAACGGCGCCTCGATCGTTTCGCGGAACGCGAGGCTGGTGTCCTGGCCGAGCGGGGTGGCCCCGATCGTGCCCACGCTGCGCCGCCAGCCGCCGTGGTACCAGGGGCCGGCCACCATCAGGTTGGTGTGCTTCGGATCGTTCTGGGCGGCGTGGCGATAGATCTGCCAGGGGCCCCAGGGGTCCTCCTGGTCCCAGAACCCGGCGACGTTGAGGTTCGGCACGGTCGAGCCGTGCAGCGCCTGCACCCAGGCCTGGCTCTTCCAGAAGTCGTCATAGTCCGGGTGGGCGATCGTCTCGTTCCAGTAGCGGATCTTGCCGTGGGTGTAGTCGGCGTTGAGCGTCGAGAGCGGCCCGGCGGCCAGGTACCACTCGTAGGTGTCCCACCTGTCGAAGGCGAAGTGGGTGTTGGCGTTCTTGTCGGCCTCCTCGTAAACCGCATATTCGAAGTCGTAGCTGAGCCGCAGGGCGCCGTAGCGGTGGTCGTCGTCGTTCATCCACTGATCGACCGGCGAGGCCTGTTCGCTGACCGCCTTCAGCGCCGGGTGCGGGCCGAGCAGCGTCGCCCCGGCGGTATAGCCGTCGTAGGAGACGCCGTAGATGCCGACGCGGCCGTTGTTCCCGGCGACGTTCTTCACCAGCCAGTCGACGGTGTCGTAGGCGTCGCGGGTCTCGATGGTGCCCTTGCCGGGGTCGACCTTCACGTCCTCCGACAGGCTGAAGGTCCCCTCGGACTTGAAACGCCCGCGGATGTTCTGGATCACGAAGATGTAGCCGTCGGCGTAGAGCTGCTTCAGCGGGTCCGGCACGTCCGTGTAGGGCTTGTCTGGCACCCCGTAGGGCGAGCGCCGCAGCAGGATCGGCAGGGGCCCCTTGGCGTTGGTGGGCGTCATGATCACGGTCTGCAGGCGCACCCCGTCGCGCATGGGGACCATGACTTCCTGATAGGTGAAAATCTGGGAGGCCGCGGGCGCCGCCGCGGCAGGCGCCGCCGTCGCCGGAGGTTGGGCGAGCGCAACCCCGCCGCCTGCGCAAACAGCCGCGGCCGCCACCCAAGCCAACACTGTCTTCATGCCAGGCTTCCCCCGAGACTCCCGCGAGCCTAAGGGATGGCGCGGCGCGCTGGAAGGCCGCCCGTTCAGGCGGCGGCCTGGGCCTTCATCCAGTTTTCCAGCCAGTGGATGTTGTAGTCGCCCGCGATGATGTCCGGCTGGGTCAGAAGCTCCTGGAAGAGCGGGATGTTGGTGTCGATCCCGGCCACCACCACCTCGCCGAGGCAGCGGTTCAGGCGCGCGATGCACTCGGCCCGGTCGCGGCCGTGAACGATCAGCTTGCCGATCAGGGAGTCGTAGTAGGGCGGGATCGTGTAGCCGGCGTAGAGGGCGCTATCCATCCGCACGCCCAGGCCGCCCGGCGCGTGGAAGTCGGTGACCAGGCCTGGCGAGGGGGCGAAGGTCTTCGGGTTCTCGGCGTTGATCCGGCACTCGATGGCGTGGCCCTCGAAGACCACGTCCTTCTGGGCGAAGCTGAGCGGCAGGCCGGCGGCGATGCGAATCTGCTCGCGCACCAGGTCGATGCCGGTGATCGCCTCGGTGACCGGGTGTTCCACCTGCAGGCGGGTGTTCATCTCGATGAAGAAGAACTCGCCGTTCTCGTAGAGGAACTCGATGGTGCCGACGCCCAGGTAGCCGATCGCCTTCACCGCATCGACCACCACCTTGCCGATCTTCTCGCGCGCGGCGGCGTCGATGGCCGGCGAGGGCGCCTCTTCCAGGACCTTCTGGTGGCGGCGCTGAAGCGAGCAGTCGCGTTCGCCCAGGTGGCAGACGTTGCCGAAGCTGTCGGCGACCACCTGCAACTCGATGTGCCGCGGGGTCTGGAGGTAGCGCTCCATGTAGACCGCGTCGTCGCCGAACGCCGCCTTGGCCTCGGAGCGGGCGGTGGACACCGCCTCGTAGAGATCGGCTTCGGTCTGGGCGACCTTCATGCCGCGCCCGCCGCCGCCCGCGGCGGCCTTGATCAGCACTGGGAAGCCGATGGCCTTGGCCGCCGCGAAGGCTTCCTCCTCGCTGGTCACCGCGCCGTCCGAGCCGGGCACCACCGGGATGCCAACCGCCTTCACCGCCTGCTTGGCGGTGATCTTGTCGCCCATCATCTTGATGTGCTCGGGCTTGGGTCCGATGAAGGTGAAGCCGTGAGCGCCGACGATCTCGGCGAAACGGGCGTTTTCCGAAAGGAATCCGTAGCCTGGATGGATCGCCTGAGCCCCGGTGATCTCCGCGGCGGCGATGATCGAGGGGATGTTCAGATAGCTCTTGGCCGCCGAAGGCGGCCCGATGCAGACGCTTTCGTCGGCGAGCCGCACCCACATGGCGCCCGAGTCGGCCTCGGAGTGCACGGCGACGGTGGAAATGCCCATCTCCTTGCACGCGCGGTGCACGCGAAGGGCGATCTCGCCGCGGTTGGCGATGAGGATCTTGTCGAACATGGGTCTAGTGTCCCGACCTCGAAATTCGCCAGCGCCTGGATCGATCTCGGGCGAATTTCGAGGTCGATGAGGACACTAGCAAGTATATGTTTTCTAGCGTGGTTTTCGGATTTGAAGTTCCCAGCGGCGCTTGCCGCTGGCGGGGTGGGAACTTCAAATCCACCACGCTAGCCGATGACCGCGAGCGGCTCGCCGAACTCCACGGGCTGGCCATCCTCCACCAGGATCGCCACGATCCGGCCGGCCTTGGGCGCGGGGATCGGGTTCATGGTCTTCATGGCCTCGATGATCATCAGGGTCTGGCCGGCCGCCACGGTGTCGCCGACCTTCACGAAGGGGTCGGCGCCCGGCTCGGGCTGCAGGTAGACGCTGCCCACCATCGGCGACTTCACCTCGTCGCCGGCGGCGCGGGCCGACGAGGCGGCCTCGGCGGAGGCGGCGGCCGACGCCACGGCGGCCGCGGCGACGGGTGCGGCCATGGCGGCGGGCGCGGCGTGCATCACCTGCATCGGCTGGGCGGTCAGGGTCTTGGCCACGCGGATCTTAAGGCCCGAGTGCTCGACCTCGATCTCCGACAGGCCGGTTTCCGTCAGGATGTCGGCCAGTCTGCGCACCAGGCGCGCGTCGATCGGATCGGCGGCGGGGGCCTTGGGAGGGCTAGCCATGGAGTTACCTTCGCTTCTTGTCTTTAGGCGTGTGGTCTAGGTCGGGCCGGTCAGGCCCGCGGCAGCCTCGACGGCCAGTTCATAGCTCGCGGCGCCGAACCCGGACACGACGCCGGTCGCGGCGAGGGAGACGTAGGTCTGATGCCGGAACGCCTCGCGCGCGGCGGGGTTCGAGAGGTGGCATTCGATCACCGGGACCCCGACCATCTTCAGCGCGTCGAGGATCGCCACCGAGGTGTGGCCATAGCCCGCCGGGTTGATGACCACGGCGCAGGCCTTCTCGCGGGCCTCCTGGATCCAGTCGATCAGCTCGCCCTCGTGGTTCGATTGCCGGAACACGACGGTGCGGCCCAAGGCCGACGCGCGGGCCTCGCAGAGCCGCTGCACGTCTTCCAAGGTCTGATGTCCGTAAATCTCCGGCTCGCGGGCGCCCAGGAGGTTGAGATTGGGCCCGCTCAGCACATAGATCGGTTTCGGCATTCGGCTCCGCCGTCGATTCCGGTGTCTTGTACCGGTAGGGCGACAGGGTCACAAGCTTGCTGGATTTCGAGGAGCCCGCATGAACCTCATCGTCAACGGAGAGGCCCGCACTTTCGAGCCGCTGCCGCACCTGGCGGCCCTGGTTTCGGCCCTGGGCCTGGACGGGCGCAAGGTGGCGATCGAGCGCAATCTGGAGATCGTGCCGCGGTCGGCCTATGGGAAGATGGCGCTCGCCGACGGCGACCGGATCGAGATCGTGCACTTCATCGGAGGCGGCTGACATGGACGGATCGACCCACGCAGCCCCGGACACCTGGACCGTCGCCGGCCGCACCTTCACCTCGCGGCTGATCGTCGGCACGGGCAAGTACAAGGACTATGCCGAAAACGCCGCGGCGGCCGACGCGGCGGGGGCCGAGATCGTCACCGTGGCGCTGCGCCGGGTGAACCTGTCGGACCCCAGCCAGCCCATGCTGGTCGACTATGTGAAGCCCGACCGCTTCACGTTCCTGCCCAACACCGCCGGTTGTTTCACCGGCGAGGAGGCCGTCCGCACCCTGCGCCTGGCGCGCGAGGCGGGCGGCTGGGACCTGGTGAAGCTGGAGGTGTTGTCCGACACCAAGCACCTACTGCCGGACATGGAGGAGACGCTTCGGGCGCTGAAGCTGCTGATCGCCGACGGCTTCCAGGTGATGGTCTATTGCTCGGACGACCCGGTCTACGCCCTGAAGCTGGAGGAGGCCGGCGCGGCGGCGATCATGCCGGCTGCGGCGCCGATCGGGTCGGGGCGCGGCATCCAGAATTTCCTCAACCTCGGCCTGATCATCGAGCAGGCGAAGGTGCCGGTGCTGGTGGACGCCGGCGTCGGCACGGCCTCCGACGCGGTGCTGGCCATGGAGGCCGGCTGCGACGCGGTGCTGATGAACACCGCCATTGCCGGGGCCAAGGACCCGATCCGCATGGCGGTCGCCATGAAGCACGCGGTGATCGCGGGCCGCGAAGCCTTCCTCGCCGGACGGATGGCCAAGAAGTCCTACGCCGATCCGTCCTCGCCGATGGCGGGGTTGATCTAGACCCCTTCCTTTCCCGCGTTGTGGCAAGGGAAAGTCAGGCGGCGGCGCGCTCGCGCACCCGCTCGATGTCGAGCTCCGGCGAGAGCCCGAGGCCCTGCAGCATCTCGGTCCGCTCGGGACCGCCGCGGGGCCGGTAGGCCTCGGCGTTGGCCGCCTTGCCGCGCGCCCAGTAGCCCAGCACCTTGGCCAGGTTCTTCGGCCGCTTCAGCCAGGCCTGCGGGTCCTCCAGCATGTGGAAGCCGCGCAGGGCGGCGCGCAACAGGTCCACGTCGGAGCGCACGGCGATGGCCACGCCGTCCTCCAGAAAGCCCTTGGCCAGGCGGCTCCTGAGGCTGGGCTGGTGGCCGGGGGTCAGCGCATGGCGGGCGCGGCGGATGGCGCTGCGGTCGGCGTCGCGCATGACCTTGTAATAAGGGCGAAGCTCCGCCTCCGTGCGGCGCTGATAGGCCTCCAGCCGCGCGGCCGGGTCCTCGAACATCTGCAGGGCGTCGCGCAGCAGGTGGGCGCTGACCGCGGCGAAGGAGCAGCCGCGCCCATAGAGCGGGTTCGACCGCACCAGGCTGTCGCCGACGGGGAAGAAGCCCAGCGCCGCGGCCTTGCCGCCGGGTGCGAAGTCGCGCCAGCGGCTGTGCAGGTCGCCCATGCCGAACACCCGGCTGATCGGCGTCGCGGTCGCCGGGTCGATCCAGGGCGCCAGGCCGGGCAGGCGCGCGCAGACGCCGTCGAACGTGGCCGGGTCGACCACCTTCTTGCGCAGCTCTTCCTCGACCTCGGGCACGCACAGGGTGATGGAAAAGCAGCCGTTGTCCCCCGGGAAGACCCCGAACTTCAGGTATTCCAGGTCCCCGGTGACCGGCGCCTTGCCGCGCGGCGGCTCCTCGACGCCCGGGTTCAACCGGTAGTGGCGGGTGAAGTAGAGGATGCCGCAGTCCTCGGACTCCTCGATGATCGTGGCGCCGGCCTCGCGCAGTTGCTCCACGGCGTCGGAGGTGCGGCCCGCGGCGTCGACCACGATGTCGGCCGAAAGCTCATGGACCCCGTCGGCGTCCTCGACGATCACGCCGGTGACGGTTGGAACCGGGCCGGGCGCGATTCTGAGCCCCTTCACGAAGGCGCTCGGGCGGATCGTGACATTGGGCTGGCGCTCGACGTAGCGGCGGATGATCAGCTCCAGCGTGGTGCGCCGGCTGGTCAGCACGGCCAGATCGCGGTCCACCGGATCGGGCGCGTAGCTGCGCTTGTGGATGTCGGTCAGGCCGCCCTCGAAGCCGAGGTCGCGGCAGCCGGCCGCCAGCAACTCCGCCAGCAGCTCCGGGTGCTGGTCGCGGATCAGCAGGCGCAGGCGGGCCAGGAAGGCGTGGCTGTGCCGCAGGTGGCCGACGCCGCGCCGGGCCCAACTGTCGAAGGCCGCGTCCGCGCCGCCCTCCGGCGGGCACGGGTCGCGTTCCAGCAGGGTCACGTGGCGACCCGTCGGCGCGAGCGCCAGCGCCGTCCAGAGCCCGGCCATGCCGGCGCCGATCACCAGCACCCGTTGCATCATCTCGTCGGCTCCCATTCGTCAGGACCGAACACTACGCCAAATGCTCGCTGCCCTCGCGTCAAGGCGCCGACCGCGGGTCAACTTGTGCTTTTGGCCGGGGCCGGGCCGCCCTTGGCGGCGGCGATGGCGGCCCGCAACGCGGGCAGGTCGGCGCCCGGGATCATGGTGTCGCCGATGATGAAGGCCGGCGTGCCTTCGATCTTCAGGTTCTCGGCGAGTGCGTGCGAATCGAGGATCTGGCGCTCGATCAGCGGATGCTCGGCGTCCTTGCGCGCCGCGGCGGGATCGATCCCCAGCTCGGTCAGGTGGCGGTCCAGCGCCGCGTCGTCCAGCGCCTTCTCGCTCATCAGGGCCTGATAGAGTTGCACGCCCTTGGCCTTGGCCTCGCGGGTGAGGGCCACCTTGGCGGCGGTGTCGGACACCTCGCCGAAGATCGGGAATTCCTTGAAGACGAACCGGATGTCCGGGTTCTGGTCGATCAGCTTGACCACCTCAGGCGCGGCCAGCTTGCAGTAGCCGCAGCGGTAGTCGAAGAACTCCACCACCGTGACCTTGCCGTTCGGGTTGGCGACGAAGTCGCGCGGGTCGTGCTCCAACTGGCCGCGAAACTTGGCGATCGCGTCGGTGGAGGCCTTCTCGGCCGCCAGTTTCTCGTTGTGATTGAGCTTCTCGGCCGCCTCGCGGATCACCTCGGGATGGGCCATCAGATAGGCGTGGACGCGTTGGCCGAAGGCCGCGTCGTCGGCTCTCTGGCATCCGGCGAGGCCGGCCGCGGAGAGGACCAGGACAGCGAGGGTGCGGGCGCGCAGGCCGCGAAGCAGGAATGTCATGCCCGCCAGATAGGCCGGATTGGCGACTTTTGCGAGGCGATCCAGCTAGACCCTGTCCCGGCTGACTTGGATCAAGTCAGCCGGGAAAGAACAGGGTCGTCGCCTATATCTGGAGCCCTTCTGGTCCACTGAGGTTGATTCAACCTGAGTGGGAAGGGCTCTTGGCCGTCAGTGGAACTGGCTGGTGATCTGCAGGCCTTGCCCGCCGCCGCGCCGCAGGTCGTCGCCGGTCGGCTGGGAGACCAGCACGATGTCCGTGGCGCGCCGCCAGTCGGCGCTGTCCTTCGGCAGCCGGTCACGGGCGCGGATCGCGAACTGGCGGGCCAGGACCATGTTGCCGACATTGAACTGGAATTCGGCGGTGGCCAGCCGCGCGAGGCCCTCGTCGCCATGCTTGTCATAGGCCTCGGCGAGGACCCGCCAGGCCGCGGCGTTGTCCGGTTCCTGGGTCAGCGCCTTCTTGAGCTCCGAGATGCCCTCCTCGGTCTTGGGGCGGCTATTGAGCGCGATCAGCGTCTGGCCAAGGTTGATCCGCAGCAGCGGGGCGTCAGGGCGCAGCTCCACGGACTTGCGCTGCGGCGCTTCCGCGCCCTCGACCTGGCCGAACTCGAACATGATCTGGCCCTTCAACTCGTAGAGGAAGGCGTTGTTCGGCTGTTCCTCGAGCAGGGCGTCCACCCGCTTCAACGCCTTTTCGGGCTCCTTCATCTGGTAGTAGGCGATCGCCCGGGCGTAGCGCGCCGGATAGGACGTGTCCTTCTCGTCGTACTTGCTGGCCGAGACCTGCGGATTGATGAAGCCGTCCAGCTTGGCCTTCATGATCTCGTGCTCGGCGATCGCCTCGGGGCTGTCCTTCTTGTAGTAGTGCGGCAAGGCCGCCACCCGGCTCTGCAACGACTCGATGCGGTCCGACGACAGCGGGTGGTCGATGAAGAACTTGTAGCGGCGGTACTGGGCGAAGACTTCCTGGTAGCGGTACTTGTTGAAGAACTCGGCCAGGCCGCGGGCCGAAAGGCCGGCCTTCTCCATGTAGGTGGCGCCGGCCTGGTCGGCTCGGCCTTCCTGTTCGCGGCTATAGCCGGCGGCGCCCAGGGCGCCGAAGTAGGGCGCGCTGGAGATGAGCCCCGCCGCGGCGTCCCCGGCGCCGGCGACGGCGGCCAGCACGCCCAGGCCCATGGTCAGGATCATCGGAACCATGCCGGCGCGCTGCATCTCCCCGGATCGGAAGCTGTGGCCGCCGGCCAGGTGGCCGATCTCGTGGGCCATGACGCCCTGCAACTCGTTGGGATTGTCCGACTGCAGGATCAGCGCCGTGGTGACCATCATCACCCCGGGCGCGGCCGCGGCGTTGGGCTCCTTCGAGCCCACCAGGACGATCTGGATGCCCTTCGGGTCGATTCCCGCGGCGGCGAAGATCGGCGCCACGTCGCGGTGCAGGATCTCCTCGATCTCGGTGTCGCGGATGAGGCTGTCACCGGGCGCGAATTGCGCCGCCGCGATCCCCGGCCTCAGCACCGTGCTGAAGGCCAGGGTCGCAGCCAGGGCCATGCGGAAGACCGAACGGGCAGGAGCGGCCATGCTCAACTCTCGACTGCGCCCCCCTGTTCGGAACCTAGCGCGTCAGCCGCGCCGCCACCAGCCTTTGCGGGGCGCGGCGGGCGGCGCGGAAATCTCCGCAGGGTCCGGCTCGCGCGGGGCGACGGCCACGGGTTCCGGAGCCGGTTTCGGCTCGGGCGCGACGATCGCTTCCGGTGCGGGCTCGGCGACCGCCTTCGCCTTCGCCCGGCTGGCGCGCGGCTTCTTGGCGGGCGGCGCGGCCTCGGCGGCGACAGGCTCCGGCGTGGGCTCGGGCTCCGGCGCCGCGACGGCGACCGCTTCCGGCTCCAGGACAGGCGTCGGGGCCTCGACGAGGGACTCCTCTGCGCCGCCGCGGCCGCGGCCGCGACCGCGGCGGGGACGCTTCGGGCGATCCTCGGCGGCGGGCAGCTCGACCCAGATCTCCTCGCCGCCGCTGTCGGCGGCGCGGGCCGCGGTGGTGGGAGCGGGGGCCGCGGCCTCAGCCGCCACGCGCGGCGCCTCACGCTGGTCGTTGGCGGGCGACGGCGCGGGTTCCTGCGCCTTCTTCATGTCTTCCGACGGGTCGTACCAGACGAACGGGTCGTCGCCGTAGGGCACCCAGGGGCGGGTCCAGGAGAACGGGTCGGCCGGGCGGCTGTCGTCGCGCATCCGGCGTCCGCCGCGGCGGCCCCGGCGGCGGCGGCGGCCCTCGCCGCCCTCGCTGTCGTCGCGCGGACCGTCGGCGGGGCGAGGCGCGGAGGCGCCGGCTTCGCGCGGCTCCCGCGGTTCGCCGTCCCTGCGGCCCCGGCGGCGGCGGCGGCGGCCGCGGCGGGCGCCTTCGCCCTCCTCGGACTCGTCGTCGCGCCGGGCGCGATCGGCGCGGGCGTGCGGCTCGTCGTCGTCGGTGTCTTCACGCTCGAGAGCGACCTCTTCCTCTTCGTCTTCCTCGTCCTCGTCCTCGACGGCCTCGTCGTCGTAGCCGTCGTCGACCATCGGCGCATAGGCCGCGGCCGGCGCGGCGACCAGGGCGTGGTCAGGCCGCTGCTCCATCGAGGTGCGCTCGATCAGGCAGTCGGCCTGGGTCATGGCGTCGTCCACCAGGATGGTGACGAACAGCCCGAGCGTCTGCTGCAGCCGCGCCAGGTGGGCGCGCTTCTCGTTCAGGATGTAGAGGCCGACCGCGCGGGGCGTCTTCAGCGTCGCCTCGCCGCCGCCCTTCAGGGCCTCCAGCTCCAGGCTGCGCAGGGCCGCGAGCGCGCTGGACTCCACCGAGCGCACCCGGCCGGTGCCGGCGCAATGTTCGCAGACGTGGGTGGTGCCCTCCAGCACGCCGGTGCGGCGGCGCTGGCGGGAGATTTCCATCAGGCCGAAGGCCGAGATCTTGCCCATCTGGACGCGCGCGCGGTCGTCCTTCAGGCAGTCCTTCAGCTTCTTCTCGACGGCGCGGTTGTTCTTCGACTCATCCATGTCGATGAAGTCGATGACGATCAGGCCGGCGAGGTCGCGCAGCCGGAGCTGGCGCGCGGCCTCCTCGGCGGCTTCCATGTTGGTCTTGAGCGCCGTGGCCTCGATGTTCCGCTCGCGCGTGGACTTGCCGGAGTTCACGTCGACGGCCACCAGGGCCTCGGTCTGGTTGATCACCAGGTAGCCGCCGCTGCGCAGCGGGACGACCGGCGAATAGATCTGGCTGAGGTGGTCCTCGACCCGGTGCTTGACGAACAGCGGCGTCGGCTCGCGGTAAAGCTGCACCTTCTTGGCCTGGCTGGGCATCAGCATGCGCATGAACTCGCGTGCTTCCTTGAAGCCGGCCTCGCCCTCGACGAAGACGCCGTCGATGTCCTTGTCGTAGAGGTCGCGGATCGCCCGCTTCACCAGGTCCTCTTCCTCGTAGATGAGGGCCGGCGCGATGGAGTGCAGCGTGGTCTCGCGGATGTTTTCCCAGAGCCTGAGCAGATAGTCGTAGTCGCGCTTCAGCTCGGCCTTGGTGCGCTTGGCGCCGGCGGTGCGCACGATCAGGCCCATGCCCTGCGGCACGTCCAGGCTCTGCACGATGCCCTTCAGGCGGCGGCGGTCGGTGGCGGTCTCGATCTTGCGGCTGATGCCGCCCCCTCTTGCCGTATTGGGCATGAGCACGCCGTAGCGGCCGGCCAGCGACAGGTAGGTGGTGAGCGCCGCGCCCTTGTTGCCGCGCTCTTCCTTGACGACCTGGACCAGCATGATCTGCCGGCGGCGGATCACTTCCTGGATCTTGTACTTGCGCATCAGCCGCCGGCGGCGCCGGGCGACCTCTTCCTCCATGACGTCGTCATCGTCCTCGGAGACGGCGTCGTGATCCTCGTCCTCGTCCTCGGAGCCGCCCTCGGAGGCGTCGGCCGACTTGCGGCGGCCGCGCGGTTCGTGGTGGTCATCCTCTTCCTCCGCCTCTTCGCGCATCAGCGCTTCGCGGTCGGCGACCGGGATCTGGTAGTAGTCGGGGTGGATTTCGTTGAAGGCCAGGAAGCCGTGGCGATTGCCGCCGTACTCGATGAACGCTGCCTGCAGCGACGGCTCAACGCGCGTCACCTTGGCGAGATAGATATTTCCCCTGAGCTGCTTTCGGTTGGAGCTCTCGAAATCGAACTCTTCAACGCGGGTTCCGTCGACCACCACCACGCGCGTCTCTTCCGCGTGGGCAGCGTCGATCAACATGTTCTTGGACATTAAGATTATCTCCGCGGCGCGCTCTGGGCTTTCGGACCAGGCGCAGCTCGCTTTTTGTGGGATGGACGCGCGCGCCGGCGGAGCAGGCGCCGCGAACGGCGTCTCCGAGGGCCTGAGGCCGGTATGTGGCGTGAGCAGCGCTGCCCATCGAGTGTGTTCCTAGGCGCGCCGGAATGGCGCGGATCGGATAGGGCGTCGGTCGCCGAGAAACGGTCAGCTGACGCGGGCTTTTGTTCGCGCGACCCTTCGCCCCGCATGACGCGAGAGGCGGTTTGGCGCGCGGCGGGACATTGCAACACCAGGCGGCAAAAGGAAAGCCGAACCGCGAAGGTCGCATGCCGCAAGGTGTGGTTAATCTTTTCTCCACCGGCTCAGCGCGTATATGGCTGTCGGATTGAGGACTTGAAGTACTCCTCGAGGGGTTGAGGCCAGAATGCGGTTGGGGGCAGGGGTCCTGATGCGGAACCGGGGGCGCGTGGCGATAGCCGCGGCGGCCGCCGTCGCCGTGGGCCTGGCCGGCGCCGTGGCCTCGCACGCCGCGGGCGCGCTGGGGGGTCTGCTGAAGGTGCGCCTGGGCGGCGATGCGCAGGCGACCCGGCTGGTCATGGACCTGGACCAGGCCGCCAGCGGCCGGCTGGTCGCCGACGGCGCCGGCGACGGCCACGCCGTCCTCGTCCTGCCCACCGTTTCGGCCGCCGGCGGCCTGCAGGGCCAGGGCCAGGGCCTGGTGAAAGCCTGGTCCGTCGACCAGACCTCCGGCGGCGCACGCCTGCAGATCGACCTCGCGCCCGACGCCAGGATCAAGGGCCGCTTCCTGCTGCCGCCCGCCGACGGCATCGACCACTACCGCTATGTGGTGGACGTGATTTCCGCGCCGGGCCAGGTGCGGATGACCAGCGCCAAGGCCTCTGCGATTCCGGTGTCCCTGAAGCTACGGCCGCAGATCGTGCCGGTGATCCACGCCGCGCCGGTCTCGCTGAAGAAGGTCATCGTCATCGACCCGGGCCACGGCGGCCACGATCCCGGCGCGGTCGGGGCCCAGGGCTTCGAGAAGGACGTCAACCTGGCCGCGGCCCTCGCCCTGAAGGAGCGCCTCGAGCGCTCGACCCGCTATCGCGTGGTGCTGACCCGCGAGGACGACACCTACGTGCCGCTACAGGACCGGGTGCGGATCGCCCAGCGGTCCGGCGCCGACCTGTTCATCTCCTTGCACTCCGACTCGGGCGGCGACGCCAGCGTGCGCGGAGCGTCCGTCTACACCCTTTCCGACAAGGCCTCGAACCGCGCCGCGCGATTCGTGAAGCAGGACGACTGGTTCATGAAGGCGAGCCTCACGGGCGACCGCGGGGTGCAGGACATTCTCTTCGACCTGACCCAGCGCAACACCAAGAACCGCTCGGCGGCCTTCGCCAACACGCTCGTCACCCACATCGACGGCAAGGCGCCGCTGCTGCGCCGCAGCCAGCGCGACGCCGGCTTCATGGTGCTGCTGGCCCCCGACGTGCCGGCCGTCCTGCTGGAGATGGGCTTCGTCACCAACGCCGAGGACGAGGCGTTCCTGCGCGACCCGTCCGAGCGCAAACGCCTGATGAGTTCGGTCGGCGACGCCATCGACGACTACTTCGCCGAGGCCACGCGGTTGGCGTCGCGCTGACGCAGGCGCGGCGCGCGCCCCGTTGGCGCCGCATTCGAAGCCGTTTAGACCGGGCCTGATGGGGCGGGGCGCCTCTGGAGGCCGTTAGTCCGTTGGATCTTCCCCGCGAAAGATGGGTCGCGATCGCCGGCGTGACGGTGCTGAGCCTCATCGCCGTGGCCGGCTTCGCCGTCGCCATCTGGGCCGCGTGGCTGTTCCACGACATGCCCGACGCCTCGGACCTGGCCGACTACCATCCGCCGACGGCCACCCGCGCCTACGCCTGGGACGGGACCCTGATCGGGGAGTTCTCCCGCGAGCGGCGGATCTTCGTGCCCTACGACAACATCCCGCCGCAGCTCGCCCAGGCCTTCCTGGCGGCGGAGGACCGCAATTTCTTCAAGCACGCCGGCCTCGACTACACCGGCATCGTCCGCGCCAGCGCCAAGGACATCATCAACATCGCCCAGGGCCGGCGGCTGGAGAGCGGCTCGACCATCACCCAGCAGGTGGCCAAGAACATCCTGCTGACCAACGACGCCACCCTCGGCCGCAAGCTGAAGGAGGCGATGATCGCCCAGCAGCTCGACGGCGCGCTCTCCAAGGAGCGGATCCTCGAGCTCTATCTGAACGAGATCTGGCTGGGCTACCGGTCCTATGGCGTGGGCGCGGCGGCCTACAACTATTTCGGCAAGTCGATCACCGACCTGGACCTGGCCCAGTGCGCGTACCTGGCGTCCCTGCCCAAGGGGCCGGACAACTACCACCCGATCCGGCACAAGGCCCAGGCCATGCAACGCCGCAACTGGGTGCTGGATCAGATGGCCGATTCCGGCTGGGTGACCCGCGCCCAGGCCGCCGCCGCCAAGCAGGAGGACCTGGTCGTCCAGCCGGAGCCGACGCGGGCGAAGTACCGCGACGCCGACTATTTCGTCGAAGAGGTGCGCCGCCGGGGCCTGGCGACGCTCGGCCCCCGCCTCACCGAGGGTGGCTACTACATGCGCACCACCCTGGACCCGCGCCTGCAGAGCGCGGCGCGTACGGCGCTGATGGACGGGCTGGAGCGCTACGACCACCGCCACGGCTGGCGCGGCGCCTGGGGCCATGTGGCGACCTTGGCCGGCTGGGAAGCCGTCGCCAAGAAGACGGTCACGCCCGCCGAGCGCCGCACCTGGCGCGCCGCCGTCGTCACCGACGTGAAGGGCGGAGCCCATATCCAGACGGTCGAGGGCCAGTCCGGCGCGCTCGCGCCCGAGGACGTCGCCTGGGCCCGCGCGGGCAAGGGCATCGGCGCCGGCGATCTGATCTTCGTGGCGCCCAACGAAAAGGGCGGGCCTGACTTCCGCCTGAAGCAGGTGCCCGCGGTGAACGGCGCCCTGGTGGCCATGGACCCGGACTCCGGGCGCGTGCTGGCCATGGTCGGCGGCTATTCCTTCTCGCTCTCCAGCTTCAACCGCGCCACCCAGGCGCTGCGCCAGCCCGGCTCGGCCTTCAAGCCGATCGTCTACGCCACGGCCCTGGAGAACGGCTACACGCCGGCCAGCGTGGTGCTGGACGGGCCGATCACGCTCACCGGCGCCAACGGCCAGGCCTGGACGCCGGAGAACTACGAGCACGACTACCTGGGCCCGCTGCAACTTCGGAAGGGCCTGGAGCTCAGCCGCAACACCATGACCGTGCGCCTGGCCCAGGGCGTCGGCATGCCGAAGATCAGCGCCTCGGCGATCCGGCTGGGCGTCGTCACCAAGATGGAAAACGTGCTGGCCATGGCGCTGGGCGCCGGCGAGACCACGGTGTTCAAGCTGACCGGGGCCTATTCCGCCTTCGTCAACGGCGGCCGCAAGGTCGAGCCGCACCTGATCGAGCTGGTCCAGGACCGCGAAGGCAAGACCATCTTCAAGGCCGACCAGCGCGAGTGCGACCGCTGCACCGCGGGCTTCAACGGCGACGAGAGCCCGCGCATTCCGCCGACCGGCGCCCAGGTCTGGGACCCGATCACCGCCTATCAGATCACCTCCATGCTGCAGGGCGTGGTCCAGCGCGGCACGGCGGCGGCGGCCAACGTCCTGGGTCGGCCCACCGGCGGCAAGACCGGCACCACCAGCGAGTTCCGCTCCGCCTGGTTCGTGGGCTTCACCCCGCACATCGTGGTGGGCACCTATGTGGGCTTCGACGACAACCGCAGCCTCGGCAACGGCGAGACGGGCGCCCAGGCCGCCCTGCCGATCTTCATCGGCTTCATGCAGGAGGCCAACAAGCTCTACGTCCCCGACGACTTCAAGGCGCCGGTCAACGCCCGCTACGCCATGGTCCGCGGCATCCGCGAAGCCTTCAAGCCCGGCACCGAGCCGAGGGTGGCCGACATTCAGGACCTGACCGGGCCGCAGCCCTACGACAAGGTGTTCGGCGCGGGGATCACCGGCGCCCCCAACGCCGCGGCCGCCGTCAACCCGCCGCCCAAGCCGCCCGCCAAGAAGGACGAGGTCAACGGCCTGTACTGACCCCAATCCTCTCCCCCGAGCGAAGCGAGAGAGGGAAGAGGCGAGGAGAGGGCGGCCCGACATTTCAGCCGCGCCGGAGGTTGACCGAGGATCATGGCGTGAACGTCTCGACGGGATCGTGCGCCGGCGCCGCTCTCTCCCGGCCCCTCCCTCTCGCTTTGCGGGGGAGAGGAGTTGTCGCGCCCGCTTGTCCTCGCGCCCGGAGCAGCCTATCTGGCCCGTCCGCTACCTGGAGTGTCCCCATGAGATTGGATGTCGAGGCCGCCAAGGCCGACATCGAGCAGTCGGTCGAACTGCTCAGGAGGCGTCTTTGACTGGGAGCCCGCGCTCCGCAGGCTCGACGAGCTGAACGCCCGGGTCGAGGACCCGACCCTCTGGGACAACGCCGAGGCCGCCCAGGCCCTGATGCGCGAGCGCAACCGCCTGGCCGGCCAGATCGAGGCCGTGAAGGGGCTGGAGCGCGATCTCGCCGACGCCCTGGGCTACGCCGAAATGGCCGACGAGGAGGGCGACGAGGCCTCGCTCGAGGAAGCCCGCGGCCAGCTCAAGGCGATCAAGGAGCGCGCCGGGCGGGCCGAGCTGGAGGCCCTGCTGAGCGGCGAGGCCGACGGCAACGACGCCTTCGTGGAAATCAACTCCGGCGCCGGGGGCACCGAGTCCTGCGACTGGGCCGGGATGCTGCTGCGCATGTACACCCGCTGGGCCAACGCCCACGGCATGGAGGTCGACTTCCTGGAAGAGACCGCCGGCGACCAGGCCGGCATCAAGTCGGCGACCCTGCAGGTCAAGGGGCCCAACGCCTACGGCTGGCTGAAGACCGAGGCTGGCGTGCACCGCCTGGTGCGCATCTCGCCGTTCGACGCGGCCGCCAAGCGGCATACCAGCTTTGCCTCGGTCTGGGTCTATCCGGTGGTGGACGACACCATCGTCATCGACATCAATCCCGCCGACGTGCGCACCGACACCTACCGGGCCTCGGGCTCCGGCGGCCAGCACATCAACAAGACCGATAGCGCCGTGCGCCTGACGCACATCCCGACCGGGATCGCGGTGGCCTGTCAGGCCGGCCGATCGCAGCACCAGAACCGGGAAGAAGCCTGGAAGATGCTGCGCGCGCGGCTCTATGAGGCGGAACTTCAGCGGCGCGAGGCGGCGCAGCAGGCGCTGGAAGACCAGAAGACCGACATCGGCTGGGGCCACCAGATCCGCAGCTACGTCCTGCAGCCCTATCAGATGGTCAAGGACCTGAGGACCGAGGTCGAGACCTCCGACAGCCAGGGGGTCCTCGACGGTGACCTCGACCCGTTCATGGGCGCGGCCCTGGCGCAGCGCGTGGGCGTGACGCGGGAAGCCTAATCATCCTTCCCCATGAAGGGGAGGGAAGGCTACTCCGCCGCCATCGGCAGGCTGAGCTGTTCCTGTTGCGGCTCGCCCAGCTTGACGCTGCGGCCGGCGAAGTGGGCGCCGGGTTCGATGGCGAGCTGGGCGTGGGTGATGTCGCCGTCGACCTTGGCGGTCGCGTAGAGGCGCACCGTCTTGGCGGTGATCGTGCCGGCCACCCGGCCGCGGATTTCCACGGCCTCGGCGCTGATCGCGCCTTCGACCTGGCCGGTCTCGCCGATCGACAGGTGGGCCACCTTCAGGTCTCCGTGCACCGCCCCGTCGAGCTGGATGTCGCCGTCGCTGGCGAGGTCGCCGTCGACGCTGACGTTCTCGGCGATCAGCGACATGGCGATCGCCTTGCGCGGCGCGGCGTCCGCCAGCTCCTGGCGGGCGGAGGAGGACGGGGCCTTAGCCGGCTTGCTGAACATAGTCGCCTGCCTTGAGGAAACGGTCCGGGTTCATGGCGCGGCCGTTCAGCCACACCTCGTAGTGCAGGTGGGTGCCGGTGGAGCGGCCGGTGGAGCCCATGCCGCCCAGGCGCTGGCCCACCGCCACCTGCTGGCCGACGGCGACGGAAATTACCGCCAGGTGGGCGTAGCGGGTCTTCAGCCCCTTGCCGTGGTCGATCTCGACGGTATTGCCGTAGCCGGACCGCACGCCGGTGAAGGAGACGACGCCGGGGCCGGTGGCGTGGATCGCCTCCATGCGCGCGCCGGAGAAGTCCTGGCCGGAGTGGAAGGCCGGCCGGCCGGTGAACGGGTCGACCCGCACCCCGAAGCCGCTCGACCGCTCGGCGTCGGTCGTAGGCTTGGCGAAGGGCAGGTCGTGGGCGGCCTGTTCCAGGGCGTGGGCCTCGCTCATGTCGCCGGCGGCGTGCTGGATGCGGTCGGCGAAGCCCTCGTCAACGTCGAGCACCGCGGCCAGGGCGCGGGGGTCCTTGGATTCGATCAGCGGCCCGCCCAGCGCCGCGCCCTGCGAGACAAAGGTCGAGGGCGTCAGGCCGGCGAGGCGGAAGGCCAGGCGCAGCCGGTCGGCGCGGCTCTTGGCGAAGGTGTCGGCGGCGTCGAGCAACTGCTCCTGGCTGACCCGCACGGTCTCGACGATGTGCGCCGGGTTGCGGTCGTTGGAGGCCACGGCCCTGTTGATCACCGGGGTCAGGGCGGCGGCCGCGCCGGGCGCGCTCTTCATGTCGGTGAGCAGCATGGCCAGCGCCGCGTGGCGCTTCTCGATGTCCGCGGCCACCCCGGCGTTCGCGCTTCCGCCGCCGGCGTTGAGCTGCGCTACCGCCGAGTTCAGCCGCGCCTGGCGGTCGGCGATCCAGCGTTCGTACTTCGCCTGGGTGCGGGCGATCTCGCGGTCGGCGGACGAGGCCGACAGCATGTTGACGAGCATGGCCGCGCTGCAGACGCCCATCCACAGCGCCGCGGCGGAAATCCCGGCGGCCACCAGCATCTGGGTTCTGGGGGTGAGGACGTAGCCCTTCATCTCACCGCCCGAGCGGACATAGAGATGGCGCTCCGGAAACAGCTCGAGGAGCGTGCGGCGGAGGCGCGCTAGGCGTGACATGCGGTCGCTGAAGTCCCCATCCCCGTGGACCCCGGGGATATGCAATGAGATTTTCCGGGCGCGCAAGATGGTTTACGCCCGGAGTTGGCGGAAGGTTAACGCTTGCGCATTTGGGATATCCGAATCGCCGAAATCCGGACGTCGGATGGGGCGGACGCCGCCGGTTCAACGCCCTGGGCGGACGCGGAAAGGAAGGACGCGCGTCGCATCGGCCGCGTCGACGCCTCAGCTCAGCTGCCGTCGTACGACCCCAGGTCGCGCCGGATCAGAGCGCCTTGGCCGCGTCCAGCACCGCCTGGGCGTGGCCGGCAACCTTCACCTTGCGCCAGATGCGCTTGATGACTCCGTCCTTGATCAGGAAGGTCGAGCGGTCGATGCCCATATATTCGCGGCCGTAGAGCTTCTTCTCGACCCAGCTTCCGAAGGACTCGATGGTCCTGCCCTCGGGGTCGGAGCCCAGGGGGATGGTCAGGCCGTACTTGGCCGCGAACTTCTCGTGGCTCTTCACGCTGTCCTTGGAGGCGCCGACCACGGTGACGCCGGCCTTGTCGAAGGCGGCCTTCAAGGCGCTGAAGTCCTGGCCCTCGGTGGTGCAGCCGGTCGTGTCGTCCTTCGGATAGAAGTAGAGCACCAGGGTCTTGCCCTTGAAGTCGGCCAGGCGGATCGGGCCCGCGGCGCTCTCCATCGCAAAATCGGGGGCGGGCGCGCCTTCGGAAATCTTGCTCATCTTCGTGTCTCCTCAGACCGGTTTCACCAGGACGATCTTCTTCTTGCCGGCGGCCAGCTTTACGACCCCCTCGATCAGGTCGGCGTCGGTCACCAGGCGGTTGGCGTCGGCTTCGGCCTTGTCGTTGACCCTCAGGCCGCCGCCTTGCGCCAGCCGCCGAGCTTCGCCGCGCGATCCCGCGAGGCCCACGTCCGCCGCCAGGGCGGCCAGCACGATGCCGGCCGACAGCTCTGCGGCCGGGACCTCGTGCGTCGGCAGGTCGTCGGAAAGGCGCCCCTGCTCGAAGGCCGCTTCCGCCGCCGAGGCGGCCTTGGCGGCTTCCTCGGCGCCGTGCAGCAGGGCGGTGGCCTCGTTGGCCAAAACCTTCTTGGCCTCGTTGATCTCCGCGCCCGGCAGGGCCTCCAGCCGGGCGACCTCGTCCAGCGGCAGGTCGGTGAACAGCCGCAGGAAGCGGCCGACGTCGGCGTCCTCGGTGTTACGCCAGAACTGCCAGTAGTCGTAGGGGCTGCGCAGGTCCGCATTGAGCCAGACCGCGCCCTGGGCCGTCTTGCCCATCTTGGCGCCCGAGGCGGTGGCCAGCAGCGGGGTGGTCAGGCCGAACGCCGGCTTCTGGTCCACGCGGCGGATCAGTTCCACCCCGTTGACGATGTTGCCCCACTGGTCCGAGCCGCCCATCTGCAGCACGCAGCCGTAGCGGCGGTTCAGCTCCAGGAAGTCGGTGGCCTGCATCAGCATGTAGTTGAACTCGATGAAGGTCAGCGGCTGCTCGCGCTCCAGCCGCAGCTTCACGGAATCGAACGCCAGCATGCGGTTGATCGTGAAGTGCACGCCGTAGTCGCGCAGGAAGTCGATATAGCCCAGCTTCGACAGCCACTCGTCGTTGTCGACCATGATGGCGTCGGTGGGCCCGTTCCCGAAGGTCAGGAAGGTCTCGAAGACCGTGCGGATCGAGGCGATGTTCGCCTGGATATCGGCCTCGGTGAGAAGCTTTCGGCTCTCGTCCTTGCCTGATGGATCGCCCACCTTGGTGGTGCCGCCGCCCATGACCACGATCGGCTTGTGGCCGGTCTGCTGCAGCCGGCGCAGCATCATGATCTGGATCAGGCTGCCCACGTGCAGCGAGGGCGCCGTGGCGTCGAAGCCGATGTAGGCCACCACCGGGCCGGAGACCGCCGCTGCGTCCAGTTCCTCCGGATGGGTGATCTGGTGGATATAGCCGCGGTCCCGCAGGACCTGCAGGAACGTGGACTTGAAGGCGACGTCGGTCATTCGGGGATTCTCAAGCAACGAGCCGGTGCGCTCTAGCACGGCCTTGTCGGCGGTTTCGAGGGACATCGCGGGACTCCGGTGGGAAGGAGGCCGGCGCTTTGTCTCTGATCTGAGGAAAGGGCGCCGGCCGGGTGAGGGCAGGCGCGTCGGATCGGTCGCCTGCGGCTAGGGCAGGCGGTAATAGCGGCCGAAGCGGGCGGCTTTTCCGAACATGGCGGCTGACTACGGGCGCGGCGCATGGCAGTCAAGCCGGATGCGCGTGCTCGGATTCATGACCGGAACTTCCCTCGACGCCGTCGACATGGCGGTGCTGGAGACCGATGGCGAGGCCATCTCCGCCTTCGGCCCGGCGGGCGAACGCAAGCTGACGGACGCCACCCGCGACCTCATGCTGGAGGCCACCAAGCAGGCCCTGGCCTGGCCGCGCGGCGCGCCGGAGCCTGCGATCTTCGCCGAGGCGGCGTTGGCCGGAGCCGAGGAGCATTTTGCAGCCGCCGAGGCGTTTCTCGCGGCCGACGGCCTGAAATGGTCCGACATCGACCTGATCGGCATGCACGGTCAGACGGTGCTGCACGAACGTCCGCAGGAAGGCCGGGCCGGCCGAACGGTCCAGCTCGGCGACGCCGCCTGGCTGGCCAAGGCGACAGGCGTGCCGGTCGCCTACGATTTCCGCACCGCCGACCTCGCTGCGGGCGGGGAGGGCGCGCCGTTGGCGCCGATCTACCACCTGGCCCGCGCGGTCGCCTCGGGGCTCAAGGCGCCGCTCGCGGTGCTGAACGTCGGCGGCGTGGCCAACGCCACCTTCTGGTCGGGCGGCGACGAGATCGCGGCCTTCGACACCGGCCCCGGCAACGGCATGATCGACCTGATGGTGCAGGCCAGGGGCGCCGGCCGCTTCGACGACAAGGGCCGCTACGCCAGCGTGGGCCGCGTCAACGAGGGGGTGCTGGCGGGCCTGCTGGGCCATCCCTACTTCTCAGCTCCGCCGCCCAAGTCCCTGGACCGTTTCGATTTCTCGCTGGAACCGTTGGAGCCCCTGGAACTGGAGGACGCCGCAGCGACCCTGGTGGCCTTCATGGCCGAGGCGGTGCGGCTGGGCTTCGATCTGATGGGCCAGAACCCCACCGAGGTGATCGTCGCCGGCGGCGGCCGCCACAATCCGGAGATCATGAAGGCGCTCGCCGCGCGCCTGCCGATGCCGGTGAGGGCGGCCGAGGACCATGGCTGGCGCGGCGATTCCATCGAGGCCGAGGCCTTCGCCTACCTGGCCGCCCGCACGGCCAGGGGGCTGCCGATCAGCTTCCCGAAGACGACGGGCGTCCCGGCCCCGATGACCGGCGGGAAGATCGCGCGGCCTTAGGCGAGCAGCAGGTTGTCGATCAGGCGGGTGGTTCCAAGCCGCACGGCGGCCGAGGCCAGGGCCTGCGATGTGACGCGGGTGAGCTCCCGCAGGGTCTCGGGATCGGCGACGCTGACGTAGTCGATAGACATCTGCGGCTCGGCCTCGACGGCCGCGCGGATCGCCCGGCGCAGGGCCTCGGCGTCGCGCTCGCCGCCATCGAACAGGGCCTTGGCCGCCTGGAGGCCGCGGTAGATCGCCGGCGCGACGGCGCGCTGCTCGGGCGTGAGGTAGCTGTTGCGGCTGGAGAGCGCCAGGCCGTCGGCCTCGCGCACCGTCGGCGCGACCACCACCTCCACCGGCAGGTCCAGGTCGCGGGCCATGGCGCGGATCACCACGCACTGCTGGGCGTCCTTCTGGCCGAAATAGGCCCGCGTCGGCTGGACGATGTTGAACAGCTTGGCGACGACGGTGGCGACGCCGGCGAAGTGGCCGGGGCGCACCGCGCCTTCCAGCACGTCGGTGACGCCGCGTACTTCGACGGCCGTGGCGAAGCCCGGCGGATAGATCTCCGCGGCCTCGGGAACGAACACCAGGTCGACGCCGGCGGCCTCGAGCAAGGCGAGATCCCGCGGCAGGTCGCGTGGATAGCGGGCGAGGTCCTCGTTGGGCCCGAACTGCGTCGGGTTGACGAAGATGCTGGCGGCCGTGGCGGCGTTCTCGGCCCGGGCGCGGGCCACGAGGCTCAGGTGACCTTCGTGCAGGTAGCCCATGGTGGGCACGAGCCCGAGGTCGCCCACCGCGTGGCGCGCGGCGCGCATCTCCGCGACGGTCCTGACGACTTTCATCGGCGTGGCGTCAACCGAGGGCCTTGGCCAGCTCGTCGGCGTCCATGCCGGCGCTCTGGGCCTGGGTCGGGAAGCGTTCCGCCGCCACGTCCTCGGCGTAGGCGCGGACGGCGGCCTCTATGGCCGCGCCGATTTCGGCATAACGCCGGGCGTGCCGCGGCGAGGTCTCGAACAGGCCGAGAAGGTCGTGCCAGACCTGCACCTGCCCGTTGCAGCCGGCGCCCGCGCCGATGCCGATGGTGGGAATCCGCAGCCGGGCGGTGACCTCGGCGGCCAGCGGCGCGGGCACGAGTTCCAGGACCAGGGCGAAGGCGCCCGCCGCCTCCAGCGCCAGGGCGTCCTCGATCAGGCGCTTGGCGCAGGCGGCCTGCTTGGCCTGGACGCGGACGCCCAGGGTGTGTTGCGACTGCGGCGTGAAGCCCAGGTGCCCCATCACCGGAACGCCATGCTGGACCAGGTGCTCGACCACCGGCGTCACATGCGCGCCGCCCTCGAGCTTCACCGCCTGGACCTGGGCCTCCTGCATCAGCCGGCGGGCCGCGGCGACGGCGGAGCCCTTGTCGGCATAGGTCAGGAAGGGCAGGTCGGCGATCACCAGGGCGCTTTCGGATCCCCGGACCACGGCGGCGGCGTGGCGGACCATGTCGTCAAGGGTCACGGGCAGGGTGGTGCCTTGCCCCTGCATCACCATGCCGAGGGAGTCGCCGACCAGCAGCAGCGGGACGCCCGCGCGGTCGGCGATGCGCGCCGCCGCATAGTCGTAGGCGGTGAGCATGGCGATCCGGCGGCCGTTCGCCTTCATCTTCCGGATGTCGAGGAGGGTGGTCCGCATCGGGTACTCCATACAGCCCGTACAGGTGGGGCTCCCGCCCCCAATTCGCCAGCGCCCCCGCGCTTGTCCGATCAGTCCTTGGCGCGCTCGTGGTAGGAAAAGTCTTCGGTCAGCACCACGACCCGGGTGCCCGCCGCGATGTAGGGCGGCACCATGATCCGCGCGCCGTTCGACAGGATCGCCGGCTTGTAGGACGAGGACGCCGTCTGGTTCTTCACCGCCGGTTCGGTCTCGGTGATCTCCAGGGTCAGGAGGCGCGGCAGCTCCAGGGCGATCGGCACGCCGTCGTGGGTCGATAGCATCACCGTCATGCCGTCCTGCAGCCAGGGCGCGGCCTCGCCCACGACCTCGGGGGTGCAGACCACCTGGTCGTAGGTTTCCGGGTTCATGAAGTGGAAGCCCTCGCCGTCCTGGTAGAGGAAGGTGAAGTTGCGGTCGTCCACGAAGGCGCGCTCGACCTGCTCGGTCGTCCGCCAGCGTTCCGACACCTTCACCCCGTCGGAGATGCGGCGCATGTTGAGCTGGGTGACCGGCGTGCCCTTGCCGGGATGGATGTTCTCGGCGGTGAGCACGACGTAGAGGCGGCCCTCCATGTCGACGACGGCGCCCTTGCGCAGCGAGCTGGCGATCACTTTCAAAGTCGGTCTTCCTTAGGTGACGGCGGCGGCGATCTGAGGTCGCGCGATTCCGCTGATGAAATTCTTGTCGCGCCCCTATAGCGATTGGCGGCGAAATCGCCACCCCCTCCAAAACCGCAGAGGCGGTCGCAGCCTTGCCCGAACTTGAACCCTCGCCCTGGTGGACGCCGGACCGGCTGGCCGATCGCAGGCCCTATCTGATGGCCCGCGGGCGCATCGTCGCGGCGATCCGCGGCTGGTTCGCGGGCTGCGATTTCGTCGAGGTCGAGACGCCGGCCCTGCAGGTCTCGCCGGGCAACGAGGCGCATCTGCACGCCTTCGCGACCGAGGCGGTGGGGATAGCCGGGGCGCGCGCGCCGCTCTACCTGCGCACCTCGCCGGAGTTCGCGGCCAAGAAGCTGCTGGCGGCCGGCGAGCCGCGGATGTTCGAACTGGCCCGGGTGTGGCGCAACCGCGAGCGCGGCCCGCTGCACCATCCGGAGTTCACCCTGCTGGAATGGTATCGGGCGGGCGAGCCCTATGAGACCCTGATGGCCGACAGCGCGGCCTTGCTGGCCCTGGCGGCAGAGGCGGCGGGCGCGAAAGCGCTGAGCTTCCGGGGCCAGGAAGCCGATCCCTTCGCCGAGCCGGAGCGGGTGACCCTGGCCGAGGCCTTCGATCGCTTCGCGGCCATGGACCTGCTGGCGACCGTCCAGGCCGATGGGGCGACCGATCGCGAAGCCCTCGCCGCAGCCGCGTCCCGGCAGGGGATCCGCGTCGCCGCCGACGACACCTGGGCCGACGTCTTCAGCCGGGTGCTGGTGGAGAAGATCGAGCCCAATCTCGGGCGGGGTCGCGCGACGATCCTCTGCGAATATCCGGTGAGCGAGGCGGCGCTGGCCCGGCCCAAGGCGGCCGACCCGCGGGTCGCCGAGCGCTTCGAGTTCTATGCCTGCGGGGTCGAGCTGGCCAATTGCTTCGGTGAGCTCACCGACCCGGCCGAGCAGCGGCGGCGGTTCGAGGCCGAGATGGCCGAGAAGGCCCGCGTCTACGGTGAGCGCTATCCCATCGACGAGGACTTCCTGGCGGCGCTGGCGGCCATGCCCGAGGCCAGCGGCGGGGCGCTGGGCCTGGACCGCCTGGTGATGCTGGCGACCGGAGCACGCCACATAGAGCAGGTGCTCTGGGCGCCGTTGGCGGAGGGCTAGGCGGGCGCGGCAGCCGGCGCCGCGGCGAGGACGGGGCGCGGCTTCCACACCCAGGCGAGCAGGGCGTAGGCGAGCATCGACACCACGCCCAGGCCAGCCTCCGTCAACAGCATGCCTGTCGAGCCGTGCTGACGAAACCCATCTGCAGGCCCACGGGCAGGAAGGTCGGCGCATAGAACGGCGGCGCGAGGCCCCGCGGCATGAAGCCGTCTGCGACCGTGTCCAGCGCTTCGTCCATCGGCGTCCCCGAATTGCACCGACATGCGCGCCCTTTTTGCGCTGCCTACCTGGCCGCCGTTATCCTGATTGGGATCGTCATTGGACTATCGATCAGTACAGAGCCACCAGATGTTTCTTGAGCCAAATGCCTCTAGTTCCAGCCTGACGATGCGGAGGTCAAGGCGGCGTTGGTGAAGGTCCGATTTCCGCCACCGTCCACCGGCCTGTTCGCGCCACCGTCTCCGTTTGAAGTATATCCGAAGACGCCGCTTTCAAGAATGCAGTTGGTGATCGTAACGGGCGTCACTTGTCCATAGGTGATGAAATATGGAATGTGGTTGTTGCCCACCGTGCTAGCGTTCATCTCGGTCAGGCCGATGAAAATGCAGTTCTGATAGAGAACTACCCCAGTGCCGACAGGAGACGTGACAATGGCGGTCCAGCCATAATTTGACTGTCCAGATCCAACATTTGGCTGACCTTCCGCAGCTACATTAACCAGGCAACTCTGCCAAGTCATCGTCGCTGGAGAGTTGGCGTTAAACTGAATAGCCTCAATATGGATTGTTCCAGAGGTTGGTGGCGCAACGCCAAGTCCTGGCACGTAACACCACGTGTTGGTGATCGTCGCCGCGGACGCGCCGCCCCACTGTTGGTTCAGGTTAGTGCCTAGGCAGTGGTCATTCGCCCACGTCCCACTGCCCGCAAAGAATACGCCTTGGTTGTAGGTGCAGTAGTTGCAGGTCGTCGTGAGGGTCGAACCGGGCGTTGTGTTGATGGTGCCGTTTATGTTGCACGGGGAAGCGAGGGCGTTCCCCAGGAACGCCGCGGTCTGCGGGAACGTGCAGTCGTTGAAGATCACCGCGCCAGTCCCATCCCAAGTTATCGGGGGGGCTAGGGTGAAGTCGTAGTTCGAGATGGTGACTGTGCTGGAGCCGACATTGAGGAAGATCGCCCCGTCGTGATTGGCCCACACGAAGCCGACTCCGGTGGAAATGATGTTCGCTAGATAGGCTGGGATGCCCGTGTTGGTATTTCCCGATCCCGGCGTGATGCCGCTGGGCCACGCCCCATTGATGTAGCCGCCCCGGGGGCCCGTCCCGCTGTACTGCAGGTTCCATATCGCTACGAGGCTCGTGCCCTGGACTGGGGTGCTGACTGAGGGTGGAGGCGCTCGGCCGCGAAGGACGGTGAACGCGCCCATCAGGTCATATCGAAGATCGAACCAGCGATAGTCTCATAGGTCTCGGTCGCCCAATTCGTCCATGAATAAGACGTGTTGGAAACGGTCGTGAGATTGTCGCTGATCGTGCTGAAAAATACCGGCCCGATGCCCGGGTCGATGCCGCTGGCGCTGTTTAGCCGTGCGGTCCAACCGGACGGCGGCGTCATGGGGGTGTTGTGACCTCCGTTGATCCGTTGGCCGATGAAGGCGAGCGCGCCGCGGCTGGTTCCGACCGGGGTGTAGCCGGTGATGCTGACCGACGTGGCAGTGACCGCGCTGTTGCCGAAGCTCTTCTTCGTCAGGGTCGTAGGGCCCATGTAGATAATCGAGACTGCGGTGGAGTTGCCGCTGCTGGTCGCTTGGGTGTAGGTCGCCGCCACAACTCCTGCCGAAATATCAGCTGCCTGCAAAATGTATAAATAGGTCGATGCCACGTATGTCCCATCCCCGGTCGGAGGCGTAAGCGTCGTATTGTCCACCACCGCCGCGGTCGCGCCGCTGCCCGTGATGGTGATAACCGGCGCCGCGTCGGTGTGGTAACGCATGACGTTGATAAACAGGGCATCGCCTGCCGACGCGCCTGTGGCGGTGATGTTCCACGCGCCACTCGACGACATGGCGTTGAGGGCTCCCGCTGCGCGGAAGACAGCGGGGGTGGCCGATACCGTGGTCTCCAGGGCAGCAACGTTCGTCGCGATAGTGGCCTGTCCGATCATGGGGTGAACTTGCCAACCGCAATGACTGATACGTTGGCCCCGGTGGTGACCTTCCATGCTCCGCTGACGCTGGCGGCGGAGTTCAGGGCGATCCAGAACGGAACTAGGTTGGAGACGGATGGCGATCCTCCAGCAAACACCGTGATCGAGGTCGCATTGTCGAGGATGATGACGTTTCCGGCATTTACGGAAGCCGGGACGATCAGGAGGCCGTCGAGAACGTCGCCGGTCGCGCCCGTGCCGAGGGTCTGGGCCGTCTGTGAGGCCGCAATGGTCTTGTAGGTCCGGCCGGTGGGGGCGACGGTGCCGATGGCCGCGGCCCCCGCCACAAGCCCGACCGTGCCCCCGGTCGCCTGCATCGGCGTGCCAAGCGTAGTATTGATGGTCGTCAGCGCCGTATTGCCGGTTGTCTGAAGGGCGGAGGTCGCCGCGCCGGTCGGAAGGCTTACCGTTCCAGAGATGTTGGCGAGGCTCCAGGTGCCGCTCTGGGTGACCGGTGAGGCTACCGAGAAGTTGATATCGGCGCCGGTGTTGTCGCTCAGGACGACGCGCTGGAGTTTCCTGGTCTCGGCGTCCTCGGTGATGTCGTAGGTTGCGACGTTGTTGCCCGATCCTGGGGTGATCTTGACGTCAGAGGTCGTGGCCATGTCAGGATGCCTTGGTTAAAGCGAGGAGGAGCCCAATGGGCTCGCCCTCTTCGGCGGGCGGCGAACTTCGAGTCAGAGCGAGCAAAAGACCGATGGGTTCGCCCTCCTCGCTAAGTGGCGAACTTCGGGTCAGAGCGAGGAGGAGCCCCAGCGATTCCCCTGGGCCACCGGTGCTCATTGGGAAATCAAGATTCGATCAAACACGTGATTGTTCGATCTCGATACTACGTCCACGCGGAACTCCCTCTGAGTGGCGCTCGGTGAAAATGAACGCAACGATTAGTGTTGCGCGTTCGCGTATAAGTTGCAAGGTCGCGGCCCATCTTCCTGACATTCTTCAGAAAGATTTTTCATCGGCTGACGGGCCACATCCAACGTCAGATGCTGGTTGAGGCGCGCCTCGTTCCCGCCCGGACCTACCTAGCCGCTTTGCGAACGGCTATTGGTGGATGTCCAGTTTCTGGAACGAAGGCAGGTTTCGCCAGTGGCGCTCAGCCGACCATCTGACTAGCAAGCCAAACGCGCCTGCTGGCGGCCGGACAGCTTCACGTTAGTGGCTTCACGCGCCCCGTGAACTGCAGATTTTTGACGGGGCCGCCCACGCAGCCCATAAGCCCGCGCAATGACCACCAAGACACTTCGCACTGTGCAGGATCTGGCCGCTGCCGGCCTGGTCGCCCCCGATCGCCTGGCGGCGCTGGAACGGGTGGCGGCGCAGTACGCCGTCGCGATCACCGGGCCGATGGCCGAACTGATCGACGCCGCCGACCCGCACGACCCCATCGCGCGGCAGTTCATCCCCTCCGAGGCCGAGCTTGAGCTGCGCGCCGATGAGTCCGCCGACCCCATCGGCGACCTCGCCCATTCGCCGGTCGAGGGGATCGTCTACCGCTATCCCGACCGCTGCCTGCTGAAGCTGAACCACGCCTGCGCGGTCTACTGCCGCTTCTGCTTCCGCCGCGAGATGGTGGGGCCGGAGGGCGTCCGCCCTCTCTCGCCGGACGCTCTGGACGCCGCCATGGCCTACATCGCCGAGCGCCCGGACATCTGGGAGGTGATCGTCACCGGCGGCGATCCCTTCATCCTGTCGCCGCGCCGGCTGCGCGACGTCATGCGCAGGCTGGGCGAGATCGGCCACGTCAAGGTCGTGCGCTTCCACACCCGCGTGCCGGCGGTGCAGCCGCAGACCGTCACCGACGAGCTGGTCGCTGCGCTCGAGGCGCCCGGCAAGGCGGTCTATGTGGCGCTGCACGCCAACCACGCCCGCGAGCTGACGCCACAGGCCCGCGCCGCCTGCGCCAGGATCGTCGACGCGGGCATCCCCATGCTCGGCCAGACCGTCCTGCTCGCCGGGGTCAACGACGACCCGGAGACGCTCACCGCCCTGATGCGGGCCATGGTCGAGACGCGGATCAAGCCCTACTACCTGCACCACGCCGACCTGGCGCTCGGCACCGGCCACCTGCGGACCTCGGTGGAAACCGGCCAGGCGATCCTGCGGGCCATGCGCGGCGCCGTCTCCGGCCTCTGCCAGCCGACCTATATCCTCGACATCCCCGGCGGCCACGGAAAGGTCCCGATCGGGCCGGGCTATCTGGCCGACGGCGGCGTCGAGGACCCGGCGGGCCGTCGCCACGCCTATCCGGCGCAATCTTCGACAAGGAAGAGCTCCGGCTGATGGCCTGGACCGGACGCTACGACGAGGCCGAGCCGCAGCGGGTCAACAAATGGCTGGGCCAGAGCGGCGTCTGCTCGCGCCGGGAGGCCGAGGGCTTCATCGAACGCGGCCTGATCTCCATCGACGGCGAGGTGGTCACCGACACCGGCCGAAAGATCCTGCCGGGCCAGACCCTGACGCTCGCCGACGGCGCCGGGCCCGCCCCGCTCAGCGTCGTGCTGCACAAGCCCATGGGGATTGTTTCCGCGCAACCGGAGCCCGGCCAGACGCCGGCGGTGCGTCTTCTGACGAAAGCCGCTCTGGTCGGTGACAGCCCCACCATTCCCGACCGTGACACCCGACTGGCGCCGCTCGGCCGGCTGGACATGGACTCCCGCGGTCTCTTGCTGCTCTCCGACGACGGGGTGCTGGCCAAGGCGATCATCGGCCCCGACTCCGATCTGGAGAAGGAGTATCTGGTCCGCGTCACCGGCAAGATCACGCCCGAGAAGATCGCCCGCCTCTGCCACGGCCTGACCATGGACGGCCGCCAGCTCAAGCCCGCCAAGGTCAGCGTCGTCCAGCGCCAGGAACTTCGCTTCATCCTCAAGGAAGGCCGCAACCGCCAGATCAGGCGGATGTGCGAGCTGGTCGGCATGCACGTCATGGACCTGGTCCGCATCCGCATCGGCTCGCTGCGGCTGGGGGACTTGCCCGAGGGGAAATGGCGGGTGCTGAGCGATCAGGAACGGGCGGCCCTGATCGCACCCCACGCGGGTCAAGGCGCGGGCTAACCCGCCGGCAGCATGAGCTGGAAGACCGCCCCGTTCGGCGAGGCGGCGCGGTGCTCCAGCCGCCCGCCGTGCCCGAGCGCGATCTGCCGCGCCACCGTCAGGCCGATGCCCGAGCCGCCCGGCTTGGTGGTGAAGAACGGCACGAACACGCCCTCCGGATCGTCGACCGGAAGGCCGGGCCCGTTGTCGGCCACGGTGAGGACCACCTGGTCTTCGTCCAGCGAGAGGGTGAGCCGCACCTTCGCGTCCGCCCGTCCGCGCACCGCGTGCACGGCGTTCTTCAGGAGGTTGATCGCCGCCTGCTCCAGGAGATCCGGGTCGGCCTCGAGGGTCAGCCAGGAGGGCTGCACGGTGCTCGAATAGGCGATCGGATCCTCGCCGATCATCGCCACGGCGAGGCTGTCGAGGTCGCGGACCAGCTCGGCGCCGGAGGTCCGGCTCTTCACCGCGGCCGGGGCGTCGGTGAGGCGGCGGTAGCGCTCCACGAAATGCATCAGGCCGTGGCCGCGGCGGGAGATCACCTCCGCCGCCTCGACGATCTCGGCCCGGGCGGCCGGGCTTTCGGCCTCCGCCAGCCGCGCGGCGATGCTTTCCGACAGGGAGCAGATGGGCGTGAGCGAGTTCATCATCTCGTGGGCCAGCACCCGCACCAGGTCCTGCCAGGCCTTCACCTCCACGGCGTCGAGGTCGGCCGAGACACTCTGCAGGGCGATCAGCCGTCGCGGCCCGCCCGCGGCCGTGAACCCGGAGACCTGGGCCAGCATGGCCCGCTGGTCGGCCAGCCGCACGATCTCACGCGCGCCCGCCGGCAACTCGCGGAGCCGCTGCGCGGTCGCCGCGCCGAGCGCCGGGATGGCCGATATCGGGCCGGGGCCGGCGTCCAGGCTGACCCGCGCCGCGCGGTTGACGGCGGTGACCAGGCCGTCGTCGTCGATCACCAGCAAGGCGGCGCTGACGGTGTCGGCGAGGGCTTCCAGGAAGTCGGTGCGTTGCTGCCGCTCGGCGCGGGTCGCCGCCAGCCGGTCGAGCGCGCCCTGAATCGCCACGCCCAACTCGCTCAGGCCCATCGGTGTCGTGGGCCGCTCGTAGCCCTCGGCCATCAGCCCATCGACGAACTGCGCCAGGGTGCGGTCGGCGGCGCGTGTGCTGCGGATCAGGTCCATGACCACCAGGGCCAGGACGCCGGCCAGCACCAGGGCCGTGGCCCAGAGCGCGCGCTCGCCCGCCAGCAGGGCGCCGAACGCCAGGACGCTGATCGCCACGGCCCTCAGGCCCGCGCCGAGCGCAAATCCCGCGGCTCCGCCCCAGCGGGAGCGCCTAGAGGCCATGCCGTTCCATCCTGCGGTAGAGCGCCGGCCGCGTCAGGCCGAGCGCGACGGCGGCGTGGCTGACATTACCCTCATAGAGGGACAGGGCCCGCACGATCGCCCGGCGCTCCATATCGTCGAGATTGAGCGCCGCGCCGGACGCCCGCCGCTCGGCGGTGAGGGCGCTGGCGGCGGCCATGGCCTCCACCAGGGCCTCGTTGCGCCAGGGCTTCAGCACGAAGTCGGCGGCGCCGCGCTTCAGGGCCTCCACCGCCAGCGCCACGCCGCCAAAGGTGGTCATCAGCACGACCGACAGCGCCGGGTCGGCCTCATGCAGGCGGTCGAGGCTGTCGAGCCCCACCATGCCGTCCCGGGCGCCGGCGGCGAAGTTCATGTCGAGGAGGACGGCGTCATAGAGATGCGCCTGCGCGGCCAGCCCGTCCGGAGAGGTCGCGGTGTCGACGCGTTCCGCCGCCCGGGCCAAGGTCGCGGCGGCGGCCTTCAGGACGTCGGGGTCGTCGTCGACGATGAGCAGGGTGGGCGGCACAGTTCGAATCTACGGGGTTGCGCCGCTCCCGGCAAAGCCAGCGCCGTCAAAGACTTGCACCGGGGCGCCTGCGGGAAGGACCCGCCGGCTGTCCGTTTCCGGACAGTCCGGCGAGGTGCAGGCGTCGCGATACGGCCTAACCGCTTGAAGCTGTAGCGTTTCGTCTGAGGCCGGGAGCGGGCGACACTGATCGCCATGAGTTCGGATATGGACAGACGGATCGTCCTGCCCTGGTGGCGTCGCCGCAGGACCCTGATCGCCGCGGGCGCAGTGGCCGCTGCGCTGGCGGCCGGTGGCCTGGGCGTGGCGGTGGTGGGCGCGGCCAAGCCGAGCGTCCGCGTGCCGGCCCAGAACGTGACCATCGCCGCCGTCGAGCGTGGCGTGTTCCACGACTTCGTGGTGCTGCGCGCCATCGCCCAGCCCAAGGACGTGATCTACCTGGACGCCCTGGAGGGCGGACAGGTGCAGCAGGTGATGGCCCAGGCCGGCGACATGCTGGCCGCCGGCCAGCCGCTGCTGCGCTTCCGCAACACCGAGCTGGAGCTCGAAGTCCTGGATCGCGAGGGCCGGCTGGTGGAATCCATCACCCAGTTGCAGACCTATGAGAAGCAGCTTGAGGACGCCCGCGTCGCCAACGAGAAGGCCGCCGCCCAGATCGAATACGACATCACCCGGCTGCAACGGACCGCCGAGCGGCGCGACGCCCTCGCGGCCAAGGGCTACGTCACCAAGGACCTCTACGAACAGGTGCACGACGAACTCGACCACGACCGCAGGCTGCTGCCGCTGCAGACCACGTCCAACGCCCAGCAGGACGCGCTGCGCCGCCGCCAGATCCCGCAGATCCAGAACGAGCTGGCGACCTTGCAGGAGAGCCTGCGGGTGACGCGGGGCAAGCTCGACAGCCTGGTGGTGCGCGCGCCGGTCGCCGGGCGGCTGACCGACATGGACATCAAGGTCGGCGAGATCCGCAACCGCGGCCAGCGCCTGGGCCAGATCGTCGCCGACACCGGCTTCAAGCTGCAGGCCCAGATCGACGAATACTACCTGGAGCGCGTCCGCGCCGGCCAGACCGGCGTCGTCACCGTCGAGGGCCGCGAGGTCCCGGTGCAGATCACCCGCGTCGATCCCCAGGTGAAGAATGCGACCTTCCAGGTGGATATCGCCTTCGAAGGCGCCATGCCGCGTGGCCTCCTCCCGGGTCAGGCCCTTGAGGGCCGGTTGACGCTAGGCGGCGATCAGCCGGCCCTCGTTTTACCGGCCGGGCCCTTCCTGGAGCGCACCGGCGGCGACTGGGTCATGGTGGCGGACTCAGGCGGGACCAAGGCGGACCGTCGCCGCATCAAGATCGGGCGACGCAGCGCCGAACAGGTGGAAGTGCTGGGCGGCCTGAAGGCCGGCGAGCGGGTGATCATCTCGGATTACGCGGCCTTCGAAAAGGTCGACCGCGTCGATTTGGCGAAGAAATAGGGGGGGCAGGCATGCTCAAGCTCACGAACGTCAGCAAGATCTACCGCACGGCCGAGGTCGAGACCCTGGCGCTGAATGAGATCAGCATGGAGGTCGGGGGCGGGGAGTTCGTGGCCGTCATGGGCCCCTCGGGCTGCGGCAAGTCGACCCTGCTGAACACCCTTGGCCTGCTCGACACGCCTTCCAGCGGGTCGTTCGAGTTCTTCGGGCAGGAGGTCGCGCGGCGCTCCGAGCGCGAACTCACTGCGCTCCGCTGCGAGCGCATCGGTTTCGTCTTCCAGAGCTTCAACCTGATCGACGACCTGAGCGTGGCCGAGAACGTCGAGGTGGCGCTGCTCTACCGCAAGGTTCCCTCGGGCGAGCGCCGCCGCCGCGTGGCCGAGGCGCTGGAGACCGTCGGCATGGGACACCGCGCCAAGCACCGGCCGCAGCAGCTCTCCGGCGGCCAGCAGCAGCGGGTCGCGGTGGCCCGGGCCCTGGTCTCCAACCCCAGCCTGATCCTCGCCGACGAACCCACCGGAAACCTGGACACCCACAACGGCGAGGCGGTGATGGCCATGCTGACCGCCGCCGCCGACAGCGGCGTCACCGTGGTGATGGTCACCCACTCCCTGGCCCACGCCGCCGCCGCCCAACGCACCGTCAAGCTGCTCGACGGCCGGGTGGTCTCCGAAACCCTGCTCGCGGCCTGAGGAGGAGGTTTTCCGATGTTCGGCAACTATCTCTCAGCGGCGCTCCGCAACCTGCAGCGCAACGGCGTCTACGCCTCCCTGACCGTCACCGGCCTCGCCATCGGCTTCGCCTCGGCCATCCTGATCGGCCTCTACCTGCGGCACGAGCTGACCTACGACCGGTTCATCCCCGGGCACGAGCGGGTGTTCCTGATGAGTCAGGCGATCATCCCTCACGATAAGCCTCGGATCACCATGGACTTCAGCTCAGGGCGGCTTGCCGACGACCTGAAGCTCGACTTCCCGCAAATCCAGTATGCGGCGCGGATCAGCAACTCCGGCTTTCCGCCCACCCTGCGCCACGGTGACATCAGCATCAGCGAGCAACCCTTCGTCTATGCCGATCCGGACTTCTTCAAGGTGCTGCCGATGCCGGCGGTCGCCGGCGATCCGGCGACCGCCCTGGAGGCCCCCGACGCCGTAGTGATGACCCGCTCGGTGGCGCGCAAGCTGTTCGGCCGTGACGCGCCGCTGGGCGAACAGCTACTGGTGGATGGTCACCCTTCGCGCGTTGGCGCGGTGATCGAGGACTTGCCCACAAACAGCCATCTCGGCTTCGAGTTCTTCATCTCCTCGAAAGCCCCCAATTCGATCCTCCCCAGCCTCCGCGCCGCCGGATACACCTCCAACTCGAACCTGACCTATATCCGCCTGAAGCCGGGGGCTTCGGCAGCGGCCATGCAGGCGGCGATGCCTGCTTTTATCGAGCGGCGGATCATGCCCGACATCCGGGCGACGAACCCCGACCAGAAGCTCGACCGCTATCAGCTCACGCTGAAACCCTTGACCGCGATCCACCTGCAGCCGGCCGATGGCGGCGACTACAAGCCCGGCGCCGACGTGAAGGTGCTGGCCGGGATCGGCATCATCGGTGTGCTGATCGTGGTCGTCGCGGCGATCAACTTCGTAACCCTGATGACCGCACGGGCGTCGCGCCGGGCCATGGAAGTCGGCGTGCGCAAGGCGCTGGGCGCCCAGCGTCGCGACCTCATCATCCAGTTCATGGGCGAGGCGATGATCTATGTCGCCGTCGGCCTGGTCCTGGCTGTATCGCTCGCCGAGCTGCTGTTGCCCCCCGTGAGCGCGGCCCTGCAGCGAAAGATCGCCTTCAACTATCTCGCCGATCCGCAGCTTCTGGCGGCCACCCTGGGCGTCACCCTGGTGACCGCACTGCTGGCCGGCATCTATCCGGCGCTCGTGCTCTCTTCGTTCCGACCCTCTTCGGTGCTGAAGGGCGGTCCGGTCGCGGCGTCCGGGGGCGGCTTCGTCCGCCAGGCCCTGGTGGTGGCGCAATTCGCGGTGCTGGTCGCGCTGCTGCTGAGCGCGCTGACCATCTACCGTCAGACCGCCTTCGCCCTAAAGGACGCGAGCCATATCAACAAGGACGGCGTGGTGATGCTGTTCGCCTCGCCCTGCACCGCGTCACTGCGCGACGCCGTCAAAGCGGTGCCAGGGGTTCGCGATGCGGCCTGCGCCTCGGCGAGCGCGGTTGGTCTGGGCAACAGTAACGATATGACCTTCGCCCGCGGCCACAAGGCCATGCTCAGCTATTCGCCCATCGATTTCGGGTTCTTCGAGGTCTACGGCGTCAAGCCTCTAGCCGGGCGCCTACCGGATGCGGCCAGGCCGGCGGACGACGGAGGCAAGCTCGGCGACATGCCGCCACCGATCGTCCTGAACGAGACCGCGGTTCGCGAACTTGGCTTCAGGTCACCCCAGGCCGCCCTCGGCCAGTCTTTGACCTGGCACTACAACCCGCGCATGAACCTGGACAACCTTGACTTGCCGACGCCTCCCGGGCGGGCCTCCGAGGTGATCGGCGTGGTTCCGGACTTCACCTTCGGCTCGATCCGCCAGAAGGTCGGCGCAACCTTCTTCTACGTCGGCCCCAAGACCAATGTGCTGAATTCGGTGGCGCTGAACATCAAGCTCGGTCCGGTGGGCGCCGCCGAAACCCTGACGCGCGTCGACAAGGTCTGGGCGAAGATCAGCCACGGCATGCCCCTGCAGCAGTATTTCGCCGACCAGTTCCTGCTGAGGCTCTACATCGACAACGTCATCCAGGGCGGATTCATCGCGGTCTGCGCGCTGATCGCGGTGTCGATCGCCTGTCTTGGCCTCTTCGCACTCTCGGCCTACACCGCTGAGCGCCGGACGAAGGAGATCGGAATTCGCAAAGCCATGGGCGCGACCTCGTCGGATATCCTGCGGCTGCTGCTCTGGCAGTTCGCCAAGCCGGTGCTCTGGGCCAATGTCCTGGCCCTGCCGTTGGCCTGGCTCGCCATGGACAACTGGCTGAAGGGCTTCGCCTATCACGTGACCCTGGCGCCCTGGACGTTTGTCGCGGCCGCCGGCGCGGGCGTGGTCATCGCCTGGGCGACCGTGTTCGTTCACGCCCTGCGCGTCGCCCGCGCCCGGCCAGTGGGAGCGCTGCGCTATGAGTAGGATCGTCATCTGGGTTGCGGGCCTGCTGGCGGCTGTTCTGGTTGTCGCCCAACAGGCGCGGGCCGCGACGGACCCGGTGTTCGGCGTCTGGCTGACGCAGACCAGGGACGGCAAGGTCAGGATCGCGCCCTGCGCCGCCGATCCGGCGCTGACCTGCGGGACCATCATCTGGGCGCGCGGGCCGAAGGGCGAGGACGGGCGCACGCTTACCGACCTGCGCAATCCCGACGCGGCCCTGCGCAATCGCCCGGTCATCGGCATGCCGATCATCTGGGACTTCCGCCGCGACGCAGCCGGCGGCTGGACGGGCGGCAAGATCTACGACCCGGCCGGCGGCAAGACCTACAAGGCCAAGATGGAAGGCGGCGCCGGCGGCACGCTGAAGGTGGCCGGCTGCGTGCTGGTGTTCTGCCGGGCCGAGACCTGGACCCGGGCGGAGTAGGCGCAACCCTCCGGGGGTTCAGGCCAGGGTGACGTAAAGCTCGCTCTCGATCACCCACTGGCCGGTCACCTTGCGCCAGGCGGCCAGGTAGCTGCCGGACATGCCGTTGCCGGTCCAGCGGCCGGTCTCCGCGGCGCGCAGGCCGGCGGCGTCCACCTCGATGGCGTCGGGGGTCCGCACATAGGCGACGAAGCCGGGCTCGCGGAACTGCGCGGCGAAGGCCTCGACGATGGCGTCCGCGCCGAGGATCAGCCCGCCGCCGCCGGGGATCAGTTGGGCGTCGACCGCGAAGAACGGCCGAAGGCCCTGCGCCTCCCGGGCGGCGATCCGCTTGTTGGTGAGGCGCCGCCGCGCCGCGATGGCGTCCTGCGGGGCGGCCACGGCGCGGCCCTAGGCCGGATCGGCGGCCAGGCGCTTGTCGAGATAGGCGCCCACGCGGCTTTCGACGTCCGGCAGGTTCTCCATCCAGAAGTGGCTGGCGCCGTCCACCACGTCGTAGTCGATGACGATTCCCTTCTGGGTGCGCAGCTTGGAGACCACGCGCTCCACCTCGATCGGCGGCACCACGCTGTCGGCGCCGCCGTGCAGGATCAGGCCGGAGGCGGGGCAGGGGGCGAGGAAGGAGAAGTCGTAGGCGTTGGTCGGCGGCGAGACCGAGATGAAGCCGTCGGTCTCCGGGCGGCGCATCAGGAGCTGCATGCCCACCCAGGCGCCGAAGCTGTAGCCGGCGACCCAGCACTGCGAGGCCGCGGGGTTCGTCGATTGGAGCCAGTCGAGCGCCGTCGCGGCGTCCGCCAGTTCGCCGATGCCTGAGTCGAACTCGCCCTGGCTGCGGCCGACGCCGCGGAAGTTGAACCGCAGCACCGAGAAGCCACGCTTCATGAACAGGTGGAAGAGCTGGACCGTCACCGGATTGTTCATCTGGCCGCCCGCCTTGGGGTGCGGGTGCAGGATCAGCGCCACCGGCGCGGTCTCCGTCTTGCCCTGCGAATAGCGGCCTTCGATCCGCCCCGCCGCGCCAGTCAGAACCACTTCCGGCATCAGAACCCTCTCAGCTCGCCCGCGAATTCAGGGCGTTGGAATACTTGACTACTGCGCTGGGTCTTCCTAAGTCGCATCGCGACCGCGAGGACCGGTCCTGCGCAAGGCGGCGGCCTATAACATAGGGTCGCTGCGGAACGCGAGAAAACTGCACTGGACGGACTTGAGATGCGTCTCTCCACCAAAGGCCGCTACGCCGTCATGGCCATGGCCGACCTGGCGCGGCGCCAGGACGAGCCGTGCCGCGCCGTGGCGCTGGCCGACATCGCCGCGCGCCAGGAAATCTCGCTCTCCTACCTCGAACAGCTCTTCGCGCGCCTGCGACGCAAGGGCCTGGTGCAGAGCGCCCGCGGGCCGGGCGGCGGCTATCGCCTGAGCCGCACCGCCGAAGACACCTCCATCGCCGACATCGTGCTGGCGGTCGACGAGCCTTTGCACGCCACCCGCTGCGCCGAGCAGGGCAAGGGCTGCATGCTGAAGGGCGAGCGGTGCCTGACCCACGACCTCTGGGACGACCTGGGCCACCGCATCGAGGACTACCTGGCCTCGGTCAGCCTGGCCGACGTGATCACCGGGCGCCTGGGCGCCAAGCGGCAGGCCGCATGAGCGTCTATCTGGACCATAACGCCACGGCCGTGGTGCGGCCCAAGGCCCGCGAAGCCATGGCGCGCGCGCTGGAGATCGGCGGCAACCCGTCCTCGATCCACGCCGCGGGCCGCGCGGCCCGCGCCCTGGTGGAGACCGCCCGGGAGCAGGTCGCGGCCCTGATCGCCGCCCCGGCCTCGACGGTCGTCTTCACCTCGGGCGGCACCGAGGCCAATGCGCTCGCCATCGAAAGCGCCGTCGCGGCGGGGTCGCACCGGCTGATCGTCTCGGCCATAGAGCACGACAGCGTGCAGGAGACTTCCCGCGTCCTGGGCGTGGCGGTCGAAGCCCTGCCGGTGGACGCCGACGGCCGCGCCGACCTGGGCTGGCTCGCCGCGCGCCTGGCCGCTTGGGACGCCGCCGACGGCAAGCCCTTCGTGGCCCTGATGCTGGCCAACAACGAGACCGGCGTGATCCAGCCGGTGGCCGAGGCGGCCGAGATCGTCCGCGCCGCCGACGGCTGGCTGCACGTCGACGCCATCCAGGCGGCCGGCAAGATCCCCGTCGACAGCCGCGCCCTCGGCGCCGACACCCTGGCCATCTCCGCCCACAAGATCGGCGGGCCGCAAGGCGTGGGCGCGCTGACCTTCGGCTCGCGCGCGACCTTGTCGCGCCGCCAGCACGGCGGCGGGCAGGAGCGCGGCCGCCGCGGGGGCACGGAGAACGTTCCGGGCATTTCCTCGTTCGGATCCGCGGCCTCCGAAGCCCGCGAAGGGCTGGAGGAATTTCACCGCCGCGCGACCTGGCGCGACGCCGCCGCCCAGCGGCTGAAGGCGGCCGGGGCGGTGGTGATGGGCGAGGCCGCGCCGCGCCTGGCCAACACGCTTTGCGTCGCCACCCCGGGTTTCCCGTCCGACGTCCAGGTCATGGGCCTGGACCTGGCCGGCGTCATGGTCAGCGCAGGCTCGGCCTGCTCGTCCGGCAAGGTGAAGGCCTCGCCGGTGCTGGAGGCCATGGGCCAGGGCGAACTCTCCGGCTGCGCCATCCGCGTCAGCGGCGGCTGGAGCACGACGCAGGACGACTGGGACCGCTTTGTGGAAGCCTGGTCCGCCGCCCGCGCCCGCCATGCGGCGCGTCACCTTCAATCCGCGACCGTGGGAGCCTGACCATGGCCGCCGTCAAACAGACCGTCGAGCACGTCGAAAGCCTCGAAAAGTACAAGCACGGCTTCGTCACCGACATCGAGCAGGACTTCGCGCCGAAGGGCCTCAACGCCGACATCGTGCGCTTCATCTCGGCCAAGAAGGACGAGCCGGACTGGATGCTGGCCTGGCGCCTGGACGCCTTCGAGCGCTGGCAGGCCATGGATGAGCCCAACTGGGCGAAGGTGAACTTCCCGCGCATCGACTACCAGGACAGCTACTACTACGCCGCGCCCAAGGAGAAGGTCGGGATCAAGAGCCTCGACGAGGTCGATCCGGACATCCTGGAGACCTACAAGAAGCTGGGCATCCCGCTGCGCGAGCAGGAGGTGCTGGCGGGCGTCGAGGGCGCGCCGCGCTACGCCGTGGACGCGGTATTCGATAGCGTCAGCGTGGTCACCACCTTCAAGAAGGAGCTGGCCCAGGTCGGGGTGATCTTCTGCTCGATGAGCGAGGCGATCCGCGAGCATCCGGAGCTGGTGCGCAAGTACCTCGGCTCTGTCGTGCCGGTCAGCGACAACTACTTCGCCTGCCTGAACGCGGCGGTCTTCTCCGACGGCAGCTTCGTCTATGTGCCGCCGGGCGTGCGCTGCCCGATGGAGCTCTCGACCTATTTCCGGATCAACGCCGAGAATTCGGGTCAGTTCGAGCGCACCCTGATCATCGCCGACGAGCGCGCCTACGTCTCCTACCTGGAGGGCTGCACGGCCCCGATGCGCGACGAGAACCAGTTGCACGCCGCGGTGGTGGAGCTGGTGGCCCTGGACGACGCGGAGATCAAATACTCCACCGTCCAGAACTGGTATCCGGGCGATCCGCAGACCGGCAAGGGCGGCATCTACAACTTCGTCACCAAGCGCGCCGACTGCCGCGGCGACCGCTCCAAGGTGTCCTGGACCCAGGTCGAGACCGGTTCGGCGATCACCTGGAAGTACCCGTCCTGCGTCCTGCGCGGGGAGGGTTCGTCCGGGGAGTTCTACTCCATCGCGATCACCAACGGCCGCCAGCAGGCCGACACCGGCACCAAGATGATCCACCTGGGCGCCAACACCCGCTCGCGGATCATCTCCAAGGGGATCAGCGCCGGGAAGTCGTCCAACACCTACCGCGGCCTGGTCTCGGCCCACCCCAGGGCAAAGGGCGCGCGGAACTTCACGCAGTGCGACTCCCTGCTGATCGGCAAGCACTGCGCGGCCCACACCGTGCCCTACATCGAGGCCCGCAACGGCCACGCCAAGTTCGAGCACGAGGCCACCACGACGCGGCTCTCCGAGGACCAGTTGTTCTACGTAATGCAGCGCGGCCTTTCGCAGGAAGAGGCGGTGCAGCTCCTGGTCAACGGCTTCGTCAAGGACGTGCTGCAGGAACTGCCCATGGAGTTCGCCGTGGAAGCCCAGAAGCTGGTCGCGATTTCGCTGGAGGGGAGCGTCGGATGAGCATGCCCAGCCGCCGCAACGCGCCGACCACGCTGTCGCTGCGCCACGCCTTCGAGGTGGAGCAGGCGCGCCGCGAGGCCGAACGCTATGCCCGCGAAGAGGCCGAGCGCCGGCAGCAGGAAGAGGACCTCTCCCGCGCCGAACAGCTCTATGACGCCCTGATCGGCGACCCGATCTTCCTGTCGGCCCACCACCTGGTCGCCGACTGGCGGCGCTACACGGTGCTGCTGGAAAGCCCGGACTTCCGCATCCGCGCCTATTTCGAGGCCGGCCAGGCCACCGTCACCGTCGGCGACAAGCGTAACGTCGCCGTTTCCGCCACCCCGGCGCCCCTGAAGCGCGAGGAGGTCGACAGCGTGGCCGATGCGCTGCGCGTGGTCGCCCAATTCCTTGCCGATGAGATCCAGTGATGTTGAGTGTTTCGAACCTGCATGCCGCGGTCGACGGCAAGGAGATCCTGAAAGGGCTGTCGCTCGACGTCCCCGCGGGCGAGGTGCACGCCATCATGGGTCCGAACGGGGCGGGCAAGTCGACGCTGTCCTACGTGCTCACGGGCCGCGACGGCTATGAGGTGACGCAGGGCTCGGCGACCCTGGACGGCGAGGACCTGCTGGCCCTGGCGCCCGACGAGCGGGGGGCGCGGGGCGTCTTCCTGTCGTTCCAGTATCCGCTGGAGATCCCCGGCGTCCCAGCCCTGACCTTCATCCGCACGGCGCTGAACGCTCAGCGGCGCGCTCGCGGCGAGCCGGAGATCACCGCCCCGGAGTTCCTGAAGCTCGCGCGGACCAAGGCCGCCGAGCTGAAGATCGACTTCGAGATGCTGAAGCGCGCGCTCAACGTCGGCTTCTCCGGTGGCGAGAAGAAGCGGATGGAAATCCTTCAAATGGCGATGCTTTCGCCGCGATTCCTCATCCTGGACGAGACCGACAGCGGCCTGGATATCGATGCGCTGCGCATCGTGTCGGACGGCGTCAACGCCCTGCGCTCGCCCGACCGGGCCATGCTGGTGATCACCCACTACCAGCGCCTGCTCGACTACATCAAACCCGACCGCGTCCACGTGCTGGCCGGCGGTCGGATCGTGGCCTCCGGCGGGCCCGAGCTGGCCCACGAGCTCGAGAAGAACGGCTACGAACGCTACGAGGAGGCCGCGTGAGCCTCACCACCGCCATCCGCGACCGCGACGTCGCCGAGCTGCCGGGCAAGCGCGACGAGGACTGGCGCTGGACGGACCTGCGCGGCCTGATCCGCAAGCTGCCGCCGCCGTCGGAGCCTTTCACGGCCGAGGTCGGCGCGGGGCCGTTCGACGCGCTGGCGTCCGACCGGCGGCTGATCGTCAACGGCCGCGGCGCCGACCCGATCGAGATCGCCCGCGGCAAGACCGCGCTCGTCGCGGCGCGCTTCGTCTCGCGCGGCGCCGGGGTCCATGTGGCGCGGCTGAACATCATCGTCGGGCCCGACGCGCGGCTGACGCTGCTGGAGAGCTACGAAAGCGACGGGGCGTCCCTGTCGCAGGCGGCCATCACCATCACCCTTTACCCCGGAGCGCGGATCGAGCGGCTGGTCCTGGCCCAGGACCATGCCGAAGCGGTCTCGGTCAGCCAGGCCCAGGTAAGCCTCGCGGCGCGCACGCATTTCGCCCAGACCGTCGTCACCTCGGGTGCGCGCCGGCAGCGGCTGGAGACCCGTGTCCAGCATCCGGGCGCCGGCGCGGAGCTGCGCCTCGATGGCGTCTACCTGCTGGCCGACAAGCGCCATTCCGACCAGACCACGGTGGTCACCCACGCCGGCCCTGACGGCGTCACCGTCCAACTCGCCAAGGGCGTGGTCCGCGATCAGGCGCGGGGCATCTTCCAGGGCCGCATCGTGGTGGAGGAGGGGGCCGACCGCACCGACGCGCGGATGGGCCACCACGCGCTGGTGCTCTCCGACCGGGCCGAGGTCGACGCCAAGCCGGAGCTGGAAATCTACGCCGACGACGTGGCTTGCGCGCACGGCAACACGGTGGGCGCGCTGGACGAGGACGCGCTGTTCTACGCCCGGCAGCGCGGCATGCCGGAAGCCGAGGCCCGCGCGCTGCTGACCGAGGCCTTCATCGGCGAGGTCGTCGACCGCATCGGCCACGAAGGGGCCCGCGAGGTGGTCCGCGCCTGGGCCGCCGAACGGCGGTGGGACTGACCATGGCCTTCGACGTCGAAACTGTCCGCGCCGAGTTCCCGATCCTGGGGCGCCAGATCAACGGCAAGCCGCTGGTCTACCTGGACTCCGCCGCCTCGGCCCAGAAACCGCGGGCGGTGATCGACGCCATGACCCGCGCCATGGAGCACAGCTACGCCAACGTCCACCGCGGCCTGCACACCCTCGCCAACGAGACCACGGAGGCCTACGAGGCCGCCCGCAAGTCCGTGGCGGGCTTGCTCGGCGCCGACCCGGCGGAGATCGTCTTCACCAAGGGCGCGACCGAGGCGATCAACCTCGTCGCCTCCGGGCTCGGCGCGGACCTGAAGGCCGGCGACGAGATCCTGCTCAGCGAGATGGAGCATCACGCCAACATCGTGCCCTGGCACTTCCTGCGCGAACGCCAGGGCGTGGTGCTGAAGTTCGTCCCGGTCACCGACGACGGGCGGCTGGACGTCGAGGCGTTCAAGGGCCTGTTGACCGAGCGGACCAAGGTCGTGGGGCTCACCCACATGTCCAACGTCCTGGGCACCGTGAACCCGGTGGCCGACCTGACCCGCCTGGCGCATGACGCCGGCGCCCTGGTCCTGCTGGACGGCTGCCAGGCCGTGGTCCACCAGCCGGTGGACGTGAAGGCCCTGGATTGCGACTTCTACGTCTTTTCAGGCCATAAGCTCTACGGCCCCACCGGCATCGGCGCCCTCTATGGCAAGGCCGAGCGGCTCGCGGCGCTGCGTCCCTACCAGGGCGGCGGCGAGATGATCGGCAACGTCAGCCTCGACACGATCACCTACGCCGACCCGCCGCACCGCTTCGAGGCGGGTACGCCGCCGATCCTGGAGGCCATCGGCCTGGGCGCGGCCATCGACTGGCTCTCGGCCCTGGACCGTGCGGCGATCGCCGAGCACGAGCACGCCCTCTATGACCGTGTGCGCACCCGCCTGAACGGCGCCAACTGGCTCAAGGTATTGGGCGAGGCGCCGGGGAAGGGCGCGATCTTGAGCTTCACCGTGGACGGCGCCCATGCTCACGACGTGGCCCAGATTCTCGACAAATACGGGGTGGCGGTGCGCGCCGGGACCCACTGCGCCGAGCCGCTGATGAAACGTTTCGGCGTCACGTCGAGCGCGCGCGCCTCCTTCGCCCTATATAACACCCACGAGGAGGCCGACGCCTTCGTGGACGCCCTTACCAAGACTCAGGCCTTTTTCGCGTAGCATGACCCCGATGGACGACGCCGCCCAACTCGACAGCCAGACCGCCGCCCCGCTCTCGCAGGCGGAGCTCGACGTGCTGACCGACAAGCTGATCGAGAAGCTGAAGACGGTCTACGACCCGGAAATCCCGGTCGACATCTATGAGCTCGGCCTGATCTACAAGGTCGACGTGTCCGACGAGAAGGACGTGGTGATCGACATGACGCTCACCGCCCCGGGCTGCCCGGTCGCCGGCGACATGCCGGGCTGGGTCGAGGACGCGATCAAGGAACTCCCCGAGGTGAAGTCCTGCAAGGTCGAGCTGGTGTTCGATCCGCCGTGGGACCCCTCGCGGATGTCCGACGAAGCCAAGCTGCAACTGAACATGTTCTGATGGACCTCAACGTCGCACCCCAGCCCCGCGCCCGCCGCGAACGCCCTAAGGTGGTCTCCCTGACTGACGCCGCCGCCGAGCGCGTACGGGAAATCATGGGCAAGGCCGAGAAGCCCTATGCGGGCCTTCGCGTGGGCGTGAAGAACGGCGGCTGCGCGGGCCAGGAATATGTCCTGGAATACGCCGACGCCGCCGGTCCGCTGGACGAGGTCGTCGAGGACAAGGGCGTCACCATCCTGGTCGAACCCAAGGCCGTGCTGTTCCTGATCGGCACGGTGATCGACTACGACGTGACCAAGCTCTCGGCGAAGTTCACCTTCCGCAATCCCAACGAGACCGACGCCTGCGGCTGCGGCGAGAGCGTCACCATCCAGCCGGCGACCCCCGACTAGCTTTTGCGGTGGCGGATGGCGTCGATGGCCAGGGCGGCCGCGGCGATGATCAGCGGCAGGATGTAGAAGGCCAGCCGATAGCCCAGGAAGGCCGCCGCCAGCACGGCGGGATCGATTTCCGGGAGCAGCGCCGCCATGGCGCTCTCGAACACCCCGGCGCCCCCCGGCACCGATGAGGCGAGGCCCGCGATACAGGCCACCGCATAGGCGCCGACGAAGGTCCCGTAGCTGGGGCCGCCGGCCGGCAGCAGGATCCACAGGATCGCCGCGGCGATGCCGTTGTCGACCACGCCCAGCACGAGCTGCGCCAGGGCGTCCCACACGTCGGGCAGGGTGACGCTGCGTCCGAAGGCGGTGAACGGACGCCGGCGCAGGGCGCAGAGGGCCACATAGGCCAGGGCGCCGGTCAGCAGGGCCGCTCCAAGCCAGTGGCCGACCGTGGGGGCGATCGCCGTGGCGTCCAGTTCCGCGCTCGACGCCAGCAGCAGGCCCGCGCCCGACAGCGCCGCTAGGCCCACGCCGAACGAGGCGGCGGCGAACACCGTGGCGCCCGCCACCTGGGTCAAGGTCACCCCGTGCCGGTCATAGGTCCGGGCGCGGATGGCGCCGGAAATCAGCAGGTTGGCCCCGATGGCGTGGGCGATGGCGTTGGCCAGGAACGAGCCGAGCGCGACCGTCCGCAGCGGCACGCGGGCGCCGGTCCAGCGCAGGCCCACCCACTCGATCACCGCCATCAGCACGAAGCTGGCGGCCGACAGCGCGATCGCCGCCGCCACGGCTGCCACGCCCCAGCCGGCGATGGCGTGGGTGACGGCCTGGAGGCTCAGCTTGTGGAACTCGCGCCAAAGCACCCAGGCCGCGGCGATCAGCATGACCACCGGCACGACGCGCAGCGCGATCCGCGTGGCGCGCGTCAGCCGCCGGCGCGGCGCGGGCGGAACCCCGGCGAGATCCACCTCGACGGGCTCTGTCTCCAAGGAGCGGGTCGGGTCTGGAGCTTTCACGGCGATGGACACTCTCGGTTGAGTCGGGCGACGGAGTCAGGCCGCGCGACCGCAAGCCGGTTGGCCTCAAATGGGAACCGAAGTCCACGGCGCCGGTTCTGCCGCGGGGGAGTCCGCAACGTAGAGGAGACCAGGTCATGGCGCGCGAAGATTGGCAGGACCGCGAGGAAGACCGCCGCCGTGCGGCGCTCCGGGGCCGCGATCGCGACGATTTCGGCCAGGCTGACTACTCCCGGGACTATGGCTACGACCCGGGGGCCCGCTCCGGCTACCGGGTCGATGACGAGCTGCGCCCGGCGCACGACGACTATGGACAGGCCGATTATTCGACGGATTACGCCTATGACGCCGAGCGGGGCGAGGCCTATCGGCGTCAATCGCCGCTGGACCGTGACGACGGCCGGCGCCCGGATGGCGGTGACTACCGACCGGCGGGCCCGCCGCGGTCGTGGATGGACAAGGCCGGCGAGTTCTTCTCGCCCGGTCCCCGCGAGCCAAGGGTCGAGACCCGCGCCGGGCGGCTGCGCCGCGGCCCGTCCGACCGCGTGCTGTGGGCGGTGATCGTCGAGCGGCTGGAGGACCAGCGCGGCCTCGATCTGCGCGACCTCGAGGTGATCGTGCAGGACGCCGAGGTCACCTTGAACGGCACGGTGCGGCACAAGGCCGACAAGCGCCGGATCGAGGACGTCGCCGATGTCGACGGCGTGCGCCACGTGCAGAACAACCTTCGCCTGCGCAGCCACAGCCACTGGACCTTCCTCTAGGCCTGCGAGCGTGTTCTGCGCCCGGTGTTTCGGGCAACCTAGCCAGGCCTTGCGGGTTCTAGTCCCACGGCAACAGCCGAGGAGACACCGATGACAGGCAAGCAGACCCAGGACGAGGCCCGGCGCGCCTTCAGCCACGGCTCCGGCGGCGCCAACGCCGACATGGCCGTGGAAGCGGCCCCGATCCACGAGGACCGGCACGTCGACGTCCCGCATTCGCGCGAAGTCGAGCCTTTGAAGGAAGGCGAAAAGCACGACCACATGGCCGCCCGCGAAAAATGCGCCGAAGACCGGCAGGAGGCCCTGCTGGACGAGGCGATCGAGGAGACCTTCCCGGGCAGCGACCCGATCAGCCCCAAACACATCACCTGACGACCGCCGGCGGCGCGGCGGGTCCTTCGACGGGTCCGCCGCGACGTGCTAGCAAGGCGGCGTGAAACTGCCGCCGCCCCGCATCGACATGAGAGGCATGAGCGCCGTGAAGGTCGGCGTGCGGCGCTTCGCCATCGACGATCCCTACTATCTGATCCTCGCCCTGCGCTGGCCGGCCTTCCTGGGCCTCGTGCTGCTGATGTTCCTGGCGGCCAACCTTTTCTTCGCGCTGCTCTTCTGGCTCCAGCCGGGCTCCGTGGCCAACGCCAGGCCGTACGCCTTCGGGGACGCCTTCTTCTTCAGCGTCGAGACCCTGGCCACCGTCGGCTACGGGGTGATGACGCCGGCGAGCCTCTATGGCCACGCCGTGGCGACGGCGGAGATCTTCGTCGGCATGTTCCTGACGGCCCTGGCCACGGGCGCCTTCTTCGCCCGCTTCGCCCGGCCGCAGGCGCGGATGGTGTTCAGCGACTCCGCCGTGGTCGCGCCCTACGAAGGCCGCCAGGCCCTGATGGTCCGGGTGGCGAGCCGCCGCCTGCAGGGGATCAGCGAGCCCACGGCGCGGCTCAGCTATCTGCGCAACGTCCCGGTCGGCGAAACGAGCTTCCGCCGGTTCGACGAGCTGAAGCTGGTTCGCAGCAACATTCCTGTCCTCAGCCTGACCTGGACCCTGATCCATCCGATCGACGAGGACAGCCCGCTCTGGGGCTTGAGCGAGGAGCGCATGGCCGCCGAGGCGCCCACGGTGATGGTCTCGATCGCCGGCTTCGACGAGGCCATCTCGGCGGTGATCAACGACCGCAAGACCTACCGCCGCGAGGACGTCCGCTTCGGCCACGTCTTCGCCGACATCCTGCGCGACCTGCCGGGCGAGATGGTCGAACTCGACATCACGCGCATCAGCGAGACCCGGCCAGCGGCGCCGCCCCTGAAGGCGGTGGAGGTTCAGGAATCGGCGGTGAGGGCCTCGTAGGCCTCCTGGGCGGCCAGCCATTCGGCCTCGGCGGTTTCCACCGCGGCCTGCGCCGCGTCGCGCTTGCGTCCCAGGTCGGCGGCCTTGGCCGGATCCCTGGCGAAGACGGCGGGATCGGTGAGCTGCGCGTCGATCGCGGCGAGGGCCGCCGTCGCGCGCCCCAGCGCCGCCTCCGCGGCCCCCGCCCGGCGGCGCGCGTCGCCGGTCGGGACCTTCGGCCGGGACGCCGGCGGCGGGGGCGGAGCCTTCGCCGGCTCGGCGGCCACCTGGGTCGGGGCGCGAGCGGCGACCCGAGCGCGGTCCAGCACGAACCTGGCGTAGTCCTCCATGTCCCCGTCGAAGGGCTCGATGCCGCCGTCGGCCGCCAGCCACAGCCGGTCGGCCACCAGCTCCATCAGCGAGCGGTCGTGGGTGATCAGGATCACCGCCCCGTCATAGTCGTTGAGCGCGTCCAGCAGGGCGCGGCGCGAGTCGATGTCCAGGTGGTTGGTGGGCTCGTCCAGGATCAGCAGGTGCGGGGCTTCCATCGCGACCATGTTCAGCAACAGGCGCGCCCGCTCGCCGCCCGAGAGGTTGGCGACCGTGGTCTCGACCTTTTCGTAGCCGAGGCCGAACTGGGCGAGCTTGGAGCGGCGCTGAGACTCGCTGCTCTGCGGCATGGCGCGGCGGATGATCTCCAGCGGCGTATCCGCAGGATCCATCGCCTCGATCTGGTGCTGGTGGAACCAGCCCACCTTCAGACGCGAGCTGCGCAGCAGGGTTCCGCTTTCCACGTCCAGCGCGCCCGCCACCAGCTTGGCGAAGGTGGACTTGCCGGCGCCGTTGACGCCCAGCAGGCCGATGCGGTCGTCGATGTCGAGGCGCAGGTTGAGCCTTTTGAGGATCGGGGCGCCGCCGTATCCGACCGCGGCGCCTTCCAGCCGCAACAGGGGCGGCGGCAGGGGCCGCTCGGGCGAGGGCAGGGTGAAGGGCGCGACGCGGTCCTCAATCACGTTGGAGACCGGCGGCAGCTTGGCGATCATCTTCAGGCGCGACTGGGCCTGCGTGGCCTTGGAGGCCTTGGCGCCGAAGCGGTCGACGAAGGACTGCATGTGGGCGCGCTTGGCCTCGATCTTGGTCCGCATGGCCTCCTGCAGGCGCAGCTTCTCGATCACCTGGCGCTCGAAGCTGTCGTAGCCGCCGGTGTAGAGGTCGAGCTTGCCGTTCTTCAGATGGAGGATGTGGTCCATCGAGTTGTCGAGCAACTCGCGGTCGTGGCTGATGACCATGGCGGTGTGCGGGTATTTCTTCAGGCGGGCCTCGAGCCAGAGCGCGCCTTCCAGGTCGAGATAGTTGGTGGGCTCGTCCAGCAGCAGCATGTCCGGCGCGGCGAACAGGGCCGCCGCCAGGGCCACGCGCATCCGCCAGCCGCCGGAGAACTCGGACATGGGGCGTGAGAGGTCCGGGGTGGAAAAGCCCAGGCCCGCCAGGATTTCCGCCGCCCGCGACGGCGCGCGGTCGGCGTCGATCTCGATCAGGCGGTTGTAGATGTCGCCCAGGTCCTCGGGCTCGGCGGTCTCCAGCCGCGCCAGCAGGTCGGCGCGCTCGACGTCGGCGGCCAGCACGGTGTCCAGCAGGGGAATCGGCGTCGCCGGGTGTTCCTGGTCGACGGAGCCGATGCGGGCCGCGCGAGGCAGGCCGATCTCGCCGGAGCCGTGGACGAGCTGGCCGAGGATCAGCTTGAAGAGCGTCGACTTGCCGACGCCGTTGCGGCCCACCAGGCCCACCTTGGCGTCCTTGGGCAGGCTGACGGTCGCGCCGTCGAAGAACCGGCGGCCCCAGGCGTCGAAAACGAGGTCTTTGATCTGCAGCATCGGGACACGAACAATGGGGCGCGGACCAGCATTCGCCGGACCTGCGGGAGAAGGGGAAGGTCAGGGATGAGAAGCCGCGCTGCCGCCTGACCGGGCGGGTCCATAGCAGACCGCCACGCCCGCGTCTTCCCTGCCCATGGAAGGAGAGGGAAAAGCCGGCAGCGCCTTGGCGAGCGCGGGCGAGGCGGGTATAGAGCCCGCCACCGCGTGGCGCTTCGCGGAAATCCCACTCGCTTTGACCGTAAAGAGACCCATGACCGAACGCACCTTCTCGATCATCAAGCCGGACGCCACCAAGCGCAATCTGACCGGCAAGATCAACGCCGTGATCGAGGACGCCGGCCTGCGGATCGTCGGCCAGCGCCGCATCCGGATGACGGAAGCCCAGGCCAAGAAGTTCTACGAGGTGCACGCCGCCCGCCCGTTCTACGGCGAGCTGGTCGAATTCATGATGTCGGCGCCGGTCGTGGTGCAGGTGCTCGAAGGCCCGAACGCGGTGGCCAGGTACCGCGAAGTGATGGGCGCCACCAACCCGGCCGACGCCGCCGCGGGCACGATCCGCAAGCTCTACGCCGAAAGTGTCGGCGAAAATTCGGTGCACGGCTCCGACAGCGCCGAGAATGCGGCGCTCGAAATCGCGCAGTTCTTCACCGAGGACGACATCGTCGGCTGAGCCCGACTGTCGTCAGTGTTTCGCAAAGGCTTGCGAAACCCAAATCGCAACCCAAATCCGCCGGGCGGGAGTTCTCCCCGTCTGACATCCAACCCCATACGAAAGCCGCGATGAGAGAAGACAAGATCGGGGGCTTCAACGAGCGCCTGGCGTCCCAGGCCGAAGCCCGCAAGGCCCTCCTGGAGAAGTTCAAGCCGAAGCCGATGATCCAGGCCGAAGTCCTGGAAACCCGGGCGCAGCGCAAGGCGCGCGAGATCGAAGAGGTCCGCGCCAAGCGCGCCGCCGAAAAGGAAGCCGCCCGCCTGAAGGCGGAGGCCGAGGAGCAGGCCCGCCTGCACGCCCTTGCCAACGACGAAGAGGCTCAGCTCGAGCTGAAGCGGCAGGAGCGCAAGGACCGCAAGGCCGCCGCCAAGGCCGAGGCCCGCGCCAAGCGCGAAGCCAAGTCCGCCGCCCGCCGCAACTAGAGCGCGCCTGGGGAAGTCGCAGCCGGCTCAGGTGTTTCCCCGCCTGAACCGCGGCGGGTCTAGTCGGGCGACTTGCCGTCCGCGCCGCCGGTCAGCTTGCGGGCCAGGTCGCCGTAGTAGCCCTGGATGAGCAGCTCGACGGTGTCGCCACGCTCCTCGGCCTGGAAGGCCATATCCTTGGCCATCTGGATCGCGGCGGAGCGGCTGAGGCCGTGTTCGATGGGCTTGCCGTCGGAAAAGACGGTCCAGTCGCCGTCCTTCAGGGTCACCGCATATTGAACCATGTTCTCCAGTTCCTTCGCTCAGGCTTGAGCGCACGAACTGCGGTGACGGTTCCCTAGAGCTCGACGGGTCTTCCGTGTGCGGTGCGCCGATAGGCCTCCGCCCAAGCTTCCTTCCGCTCGGCGAGCTCAGAGCCGGCGGCAAGCCGTTTCTCCCGCACCAGATCCTCCAGCGCCGCCAGCCAGTGCTCGTAGTAGCGGGCGCCGTCGTCGTCCGGCCCAGCCGCCTTCAGGCGCCGCGACAGGGCCTCGGCCCATTCCGTCCAGGCGAAGCAGCCCTGGGCGTGCAGTTGCAGGGCGAGCGCGAAGGCCTGCGCCTGCCAGGGCTCGGCGAAGACCGGGCCGTCTGCGTCGCGCGGCAGGCGCGGCAGGGCCAGCGGATCAGGCGCGCTCAAGGTAGGGCTCCCACAGGTCCAGGCAGACGCTGTCGCGCGGGTTGGCCGCCTCGCCCCACAGCTCACGCGCGGTAAATCGCACCGTATAGAGCGGGCGCGGGTCCTCGCCCTTGCCGTGGGCGTGGCTGTCGGGGAAAACGTGCGCCCCGCGCCGGGCGACGATCACGCCGCGGCGGCCGCGCACATAGCGGGGCAGGCGCGTGTGGCCATGCGGATTGAGGTCGCGGGCCCGCACGGCGTCGCCCTCGGCGAACAACGGCGGGGCGGCGGCTTCGCGAACATAGGAGCCGCGGCGCATGAATCGCGGCGTCACCTCCTCGGCGCTCAGCAGCGGCGTGGCCTTCGCCGCCCCGGGCGCAGCGTGGCCGGAGGCCATCTCGGCGGGCGACACGAAGCCATGGGCGACGAGCAGTTCGCTCAGGCCCCGGAACCATTTTTCGTAGTAGCTCATCGCCAGATATTCGGGGCCCGGGATCTTCTCCCGCTGGTGGCGGCCCTCGTCGATATTGCGGCGGGTGGGCGAGGCGACGCTCAGCGCATGGACCCGGCCTTCCCAGGCGTGGTGGAAGACAGGCTCGTCGGCCTCCGGGGCGATCGGCCCCAGGTTCTCCATCCCGCCCATGTCGTGGACGCCGTTCACAGCCGGGCCGTCCCGATCATGCCGTCGCGGGTCACGAGGGCCGCAAGCTGGTCCTCGCTCAGGCCCTCGGTTCCCGCCGGCCGCTCCGGCAGCACCAGGTAGCGGATCTCGGCGGTGGAATCCCACACGCGGACCTCGACATCCTCGGCCAGGGTCGTGCCGAACTCGGCGACGACGCCGCGCGGATCGATCACGGCGCGCGAGCGATAGGGCGCGGACTTGTACCAGACCGGCGGCAGGCCCAGCACCGGCCACGGGTAGCAGGAGCACAGGGTGCAGACGACGAGGTTGTGGACGGCGGGGGTGTTCTCCACCACCACCATGTGATCGCCCTGACCGCCGGCGTAGCCCAGTTCGGCGATGGCCGCCGTGGCGTCTTCCATCAGCCGCGCCTTGAAGGCCGGGTCGCTCCAGGCGCGAGCCACGACGCGGGCGCCGTTGCGCGGCCCGACCTTGTGCTCGAAGTGGTCGACGATGGCGTCCAGCGCGGCCGGATCGACCAGCCCCTTCTCGACCATCAGCGATTCCAGCGCCTTGACCCGCAACGCCATGTCGGACGGCGGCTCCTGGCCGTGGTCGTGATGATGGTGGTGGTGATCGGGATCGTCGTGGTCGTGCGCCATGGCGGCAAACTGGCGCAGACGCGCGCAAAGGTGAAGTGCGGGCAGGTGACCGGCTCGCCGTCTCCTGCGATGCTGGCCGCCTTGGGAGGCTAAGACGCCCATGACCACACCGCACCTGATCTACTTCTCCGACCCCATGTGCTCCTGGTGCTACGGGTTCTCGCCGGTGATCGAGGAGATCGGCCGCACCTTTGGCCGGGCCCTGCCGGTGCGGGTGGTGATGGGCGGCCTGCGTCCCGGAACCGAGACGCCGATGACCGAGGAGGCCAAGCTCGAGATCGCCGACCACTGGACCCACGTCCACGAGGCGACGGGCCTGCCGTTCAACGGGACCGGCATGTCGCGGCCGGGCTTCGTCTACGACACCGATCCCGCGGCCCGCGCCGTAGTGGTCGCCCGCCGCGACGGTGAGGAGATGGCCGCGGCCTTCCTGGGCCGCACCCAGCGCGCCTTCTACGCCGAGGGCCGCGACGTCACCCAGGCCGGGACCCTGGCGGAGATCGCCGAGGAACTGGGCCTGGAGCGCGAACGGTTCCTCGCCGCCTGGGCGACAGACGAGATCAAGCAGGAGACCTGGCGCGACTACGCCATCTCCCAGCGCGCCGGCGTGACCGGCTTCCCGACCCTGGTGGCCGGCCCCAACGCCGAGGGGGTCTACGGCGTCGTCACCCGCGGCTTCGCCCCCGGCGAGCAGGTGTTGGGCATCCTCAAGGAATGGCTGGAGCGGATCGCGGCGTAGTTTTCCTTTCCCGCGTCGCGGGAAGGGAAGATCACTTCAACCGTGGCGGCGGCTGGTGGCCGAGTTCCTGTATAAGCTTGGTCAGCAGGTACAGGCGCGGCGTCAGCGACCCCAGCAGCAGATATTCGGTGTCGGCATGGAAGCCGCCGGCCGCCGGGCCGAGCCCGTCGAGCGCCGGGATGCCGCCTTCGTAGGCCAGCGCCGATTCCGAGGCGCCGCCGTTGCCGCCGCGGGTGATGGTCTTGCCGAGGCCGGCGTAGATCGCTTCGGCGCGGTCGGCCAGGGCGTCGGTGCCGGGGTTGCTGGCCAGCGGCGGGAAGAACCGCTCCTGGCGCCAGACCTTCACCGTGGTGTCGGGCACGACCGTCGTCCGGGCGTTCTTCTGCAGCACCGCCTCCACCTTCGGCAGGTCGGACTTCTCGCGGATCCGGAGGCTGTAGGTGGCCGAGGCGTCTTCAGGGATGATATTCTCCCGCGTGCCCGCCTTCAGCGTGGTCAGGTTGAAGGTGATCCCGTCGCCGGTCTTCGGGAAGATCTCGTCGGCAGCGATCTGGTGGATGAGTTCCGTCGCCGCGTTGCGGCCCTCCTGCGGGGCGATGCCGGCGTGTGCGGCGCGACCGTGCACATCGATATGGATGGCGGTCGCCCCCTTGCGCCAGACGGTCAGCACGTCGGGCGTGTCACCGGGCTCGAGGTTCAGCTCCACGTCGGCGTCGGCCACCAGCCGATTGATGAGGCCCTGCGCGCCCGGCGACCCGCGCTCCTCGGATGTCTCGATCAAAAAGACGACCTGCTTGAAGTCCTTGAAGCCCAGGTCGTGCAGGATCTGCAGGGCGTAGACGCCCTCGACCACCCCGCCCTTTTCGTCGGAGACCCCGGGGCCATAGGCCTTCTCGGCGTCCATGCGGAACGGCCGCTGGGCGACCGTGCCGGGCTCGAACACCGTGTCGATGTGGCCGATCAGCAGGACCCGGCCCTTGCCGGTCCCGCTCAGGGTGGCGACGGTGTTGTCCGGCAGGCCGTCCGCCTCGGCCTTCACGCTCTCGACCGCGAAGCCCATCGCCTTCAGGCGCGCGCCGAGGATGCCGGCGACCTTGCGGCCGCCTTCGACGTCGCCGGTGCCGGAATCGATGTTCACCACCTGCTCCAGCAGCTTCAGTTGCGCCGGCCTGGCGGCCTCGGCCGCGGCCCAGACCTTGGCGTCCCTGGCCGGGGCGGGCGCGGCATGGACGGGCAGGGCCAGCAACACGGCAGCGCCGGCGAGCGCGATGAGCTTGAACGTCATGGAATCCCCCTCAACTCGGTTGCGCCACCATGGCCGGACGGCGGGCGGGATCAAGGCCGAAAGGCTCCGCGCGCTCACGTCACCTTGCGCCTGCGCCCGCGGCACGCGATATCCTGTGGGGAACGAGCCGTCGGCAGGCTCGCCCAAGAATCCAAGAAGGACTTCCTCCCTATGCGTGACCCCGTCACCACCGCGCTGGGCCTCGTGCCGATGGTCGTCGAGCAGACGAGCCGAGGCGAGCGCGCCTACGACATCTTCTCCCGGCTCCTGAAGGACCGGATCATCTTCCTGGCGGGCCCCGTCGAGGACAACATGGCGGCGCTGATCTGCGCCCAGTTGCTGCATCTCGAGGCGGAGAACCCCAAGAAGGAAATCCAGATGTACATCAACTCGCCGGGCGGCGTGGTGACATCGGGCCTCGCGATCTACGACACCATGCAATACATCAAGAGCCCGGTGATCACCCTTTGCCTGGGCATGGCGGCCTCCATGGGCTCTTTCCTGCTGATGGCCGGCGAAAAGGGCCAGCGGATCGCGCTGCCGAACTCGCGGATCATGGTGCACCAGCCGTCGGGCGGCTTCTCGGGCAAGGCCAGCGACATCGAGCGGCACGCCGAGGACATCATCAAGACCAAGCAGCGCCTGAACGAACTCTACGCCAAGCACACCGGCCAGACCGTGGAGACGGTGGAGCAGGTCCTCGACCGCGACAGCTTCATGACCGCCGAAGAAGCCAAGGACTGGGGCATCGTCGACCACGTCTGGGAAAAGCGCGAAAGCGAAGGCTAGACGCCCAGGCGCCTCCGGGCGGCGGCCATCAGCGCCGCCTGACCCGCCGGCTCGGTGACGTCGATCCGTTCGTCCGGGTCGCTGATATCGGCGAACATGCCCTTGGGGTCTTCGTGGAAGTGCAGGAAGCCGCGGGACTTCCGGTAGAACACCCCGCGCTTCTTTTCGACCAGGCCGGGCAGGGCGCGGAGCTGGGCCAGGAGGTCCTCCAGGCGGTCCAGGTCCTGGTCGCGGGCGTGCCTCATGCCGGTCCCTGGGGCGTCCCCTTGAACACCCGGTAGCCCTTGATCTCCGCCATCGCCAGCATCTCGCGGTCGCCGCCGGTGTCACCGTAGGCGGCCCGAAGCTCCAGGTCCGGCCCGAACGCCGCCTTCAGCCGCGCCACCTTTTCAGGCCCGCGGCAGTTGGGCGTCCCAAAGCCGCCGACCACCCGGTCCTGGGCGTCGAAGGCCAGTTCGGTGCCGAGCAGGGCGTCGGCCCCTAAGCCGCGCGCGAAGGGCGCGACAATCAGCTCCGGCGACGCGGTGACGATCACCAGCCGCACGCGCTCGCCGCGCCAGCGCTTCCAGGCCGCCACGGCGTCGGGACGCAGCAGGCTGCGTGAGAAGCGCTCCGCGAAGGCGCGGGCGTCCGCCTCCAGGACCTGGCGCGGGACGCCGCCCAGGAACTCGCGCGTGGCGGCGGCCTTGATGCGTCCGCGATCGCGATGGAAGAGATAGGCCAGGGCCGCGGGGATCAGGCGCGCCATGCCCTGGGCGTAGCGCCACGGGCCCGCGCGCCATTTCAGGAATGCGGTGTAGCTGTCGCGGACCGTCAGCGTGCCGTCGAAGTCGAAGGCCACAACCGGCGGGGGCCGAACCGGCGATTCAGCGGGCGGACCAACCTCGGGTCGCGGCTGGTCTTGTCCCATTTCGGCCTGTTTCCCATTTAGAATTGAAGACTGCCCTGGATTCGAGCGCCGCGCCGCCTATTGTCGCGACCCCGCGCCAAGGCTTGTGATCCGAGGCCGGATCGGGGAATGTCAAGACTTAGACAACCCGCGGCGCGTAGTTTGCATCGATTGGGCGGCAACGCCCGCGGGGCGATCAGGGGCTAGGACGCCCAGCGGATCGCCTAGAGAGTGAGAACCGACAATGACCAAGGCCGCAAGCGGGGACTCCAAGAGCACGTTGTATTGCTCTTTCTGCGGCAAGAGCCAGCATGAGGTCCGCAAGCTTATCGCGGGCCCAACCGTATTCATCTGTGATGAATGCGTCGAGCTGTGCATGGATATTATCCGCGAAGAACATAAGATTTCCTTCGTCAAATCGAAGGATGGCGTTCCGACACCTAAGGAAATCCGCGAAGTCCTCGACGATTACGTGATCGGGCAAGATCACGCGAAGAAGGTTCTCTCGGTCGCGGTGCACAACCACTACAAGCGGTTGAACCACGCCTCGAAGAATAACGACGTCGAACTGGGCAAGGCGAACATCCTGCTGATCGGCCCGACGGGCACCGGCAAGACGCTGCTGGCCCAGACGCTCGCGCGAATCATCGACGTTCCGTTCACCGTGGCCGACGCCACGACGCTCACCGAAGCGGGCTACGTGGGCGAAGATGTCGAAAATATCATCCTGAAATTGCTGCAGTCGGCCGACTACAATGTCGAGCGGGCGCAGCGCGGCATCGTCTACATCGACGAGGTCGACAAGATCAGCCGCAAGTCGGACAACCCCTCGATCACCCGCGACGTGTCGGGCGAGGGCGTGCAGCAGGCCCTGCTGAAGATCATGGAGGGCACGGTCGCCTCCGTGCCGCCGCAGGGCGGGCGCAAGCATCCGCAGCAGGAGTTCCTGCAGGTCGACACCACCAACATCCTGTTCATCTGCGGCGGGGCCTTCGCGGGCCTGGAGAAGATCATCTCCGCGCGCGGGCAGGGCACCTCGATCGGCTTCGGCGCCAAGGTCACCGACCCGGACGACCGCCGCACCGGCGAGATCTTCCGCCAGGTGGAGCCGGACGACCTGCTGCGCTTCGGCCTGATCCCGGAATTCGTCGGCCGCCTGCCGGTGATCGCCACCCTGGACGACCTGGACGAGAAGGCCCTGGTGAAGATCCTCACCGAGCCGAAGAACGCCTTCGTGAAGCAGTACGTGCGCCTGTTCGACATGGAGAACGTCGGCCTGACCTTCACCGACGACGCGCTCAACGCCGTGGCCCGCAAGGCCATCGCGCGCAAGACCGGCGCGCGGGGCCTGCGCTCGATCCTCGAGGCGATCCTGCTCGACACCATGTACGAGCTGCCCACCTACGACGGCGTCGAGGAGGTGGTGGTCAACGCCGAGGTGGTCGAAGGCCGCGCTCAGCCGCTGATCATCTACGCCGAGCGCCGCGACAAGGGCGGCGCGGCCTAAGCCCCGAGCCGATCAGACTTCGGAAAGCCCCGCTGGTGACGGCGGGGCTTTTTCGTGCGCGATACTGCGGCCTCACAATCGGAGGCGCGCCGTGGCGATCCTGGGCCTGGACCACGTGAACATCCGCACCACGGACCTGGCCAGGACCCGCGCCTTCTTCACCGAGGTGCTCGGCCTGACCGTCGGCTGGCGGCCGGACTTCAGCTTCGGCGGCGCCTGGCTCTACGCCGGCGGGCGGGATGTCGTGCACCTCGTGGAGGTGACCCGCGCGGGCGGGGCCAGCAAGGGCTCGTCCCTGGACCACTTCGCCTTCGCGATCGACGACTATGACGACGCCAGGCACCGGCTGGAGGCTGCGGGCATCGCCTATGAGGCCGGCGCGTCGCCGAACGGCGGCATCCGCCAGGTCTTCGTCACCGAGCTCAACGGCGTCACCTTCGAGCTGAACTGCCGGGAGCCGGCCCCGACGCCGTGAGCCACGCGCACCTGCATCCGCCGTGCGACCGCGCCCTGGCGCAGGCGGTTGCGGGGGTCGCCCATCCGCCCCGGGCAAGGGGCTGGGTGTTGGCCGGCACGGTGCTGGGCTCCGGCCTCGCCTTCATCGACTCCTCGGCGGTGAACCTGACCCTGCCGGTGATCCAGCAGCAGCTCGGCGGCGGGGTGGCCGCCGCCCAGTGGATCATGAACGCCTACGCCCTGCTGCTGAGCGCCCTGGTGCTGGCCGGCGGAGCGGCCGCGGATCGCTATGGCCGCAAGCGGGTGTTCGTGGCCGGGGTGGCGCTGTTCACCGCGGCCTCGGTGGCCTGTGGACTGGCCTCCAGCCTGCCGGTGCTGATCGCCGCCCGGGCCGTCCAGGGCATGGGCGCGGCCTTGCTGACGCCGGCCAGCCTGGCGCTGCTGGGCGCGGCCTACGACGCCAAGGGGCGAGGGCAGGCGGTGGGGATCTGGGCGGGGGCCAGCGGCCTGACCAGCGCCGTGGGGCCGGTGCTCGGCGGCTGGCTCACCCAGGCGATTTCCTGGCGGGCGGTGTTCTTCATCAACCTGCCGGTGGCGGCGATCGCCGTCTGGCTGGTGCTGGCCAACGCCCGGGAGAGCAAGGGCGCGCGGTCCGGGCCGGTGGACTACGCCGGGGCCGCCGCCGTCACCGCGGGCCTGGCGGCCGTGACCTGGGCGCTCACCGTGGCGCCGAAGCAGGGGGCGGACCTTGCCGTGCTCAGCGCCGGCGGCTTGGGCGTCCTGGCTCTCGCAGGCTTCCTCATGATCGAAAGAAACGCCGCCAACCCCATGATGCCGCTGGTGCTTTTCAAGTCGGCCACCTTCTCGGGCGTGAACGCCCTGACGCTCGTGCTCTACGCCGCCCTTGGGGGCGCGCTCTTCCTGCTGCCCTTCGAGCTGATCCGCGCGCACGGCTATGCCCCCTCGCTGGCGGGCGCGGCCCTGCTGCCGATGTCCGTGGGCCTGGCGGCGCTGTCGCCGCTGGCCGGGCGGCTCGCCTCGCGGATCGGGGCGCGGCCGATGCTGATCGCCGGCCCGCTGCTGGTGGCCGCGGGTTTCACGCTCCTGGCCTTGCTGAGTTCGCGGGAGGGCTACTGGACCAGTGTCTTCCCGGGGCTCGCGGTCCTGGCGGTGGGCGCGGGCGTGGCGGTCGCCCCGCTCACCGACGCCGTCCTGGGAGCGGTCGCCGACGAGTACGAAGGCGCCGCGGCGGGCATCAACAACGCCGTGGCGCGGGTGGCGGGCCTGCTGGCGGTCGCTCTGGTCGGGTTCGTGATCGGGGGATCGGATCCGCGGTCGGTGGCGGCCGGCTACCGCGAGCGCCGCGGCCGTGGCTTCCGCGGCCGCGGCCTTGATCGCGGCGCTGACGGTGCGTGATCCGGTGAAGGGCAAGCCCGGCTGAGCGCGCTTGCCAGAATATGATGATCGTCATCTAATGGGGCATGGCCGAAGGTGCACATGGCGGATAGGGCGATCATCGTCATCGGCGCGGGAGACGCCCTGGGCGGGGCGATCGCGCGGCGGTTCGCCCGCGAGGGCTATGCCGCCGTGATCGTGCGCCGCCACGCCGACCAGCTCGAGACGCTGGCCGCGGCGATCCGCGAAGCGGGCGGGGAAGCCCACCCCTTCGGCGTCGACGCCCGGCAGGAGGACCAGATGGTCGCCCTGTTCGAGAAGGTGGAGGCGGAGATCGCTCCCGTCGAGGCCTGCGTCTTCAACATCGGGGCGAACGTGCGCTTCCCGATCGTCGAGACGACCGCCCGGGTCTTCCTGAAGGTCTGGGAGATGGCCTGCTTCTCCGGCTTCCTGGCCGGGCGCGAGGCGGCCAGGCTGATGACGCCCAGGGGCCGGGGCACCATCATCTTCACCGGCGCCACGGCCAGCGTGCGCGGGCGCGACGGGTTCGCCGCCTTCGCCGCGGCCAAGCATGGCCTGAGGGCGGTGGCCCAGAGCATGGCCCGCGAGTTGGGGCCCCAGGGCGTGCACGTGGCCCACACCATCATCGACGGGGCGATCGACACTGCCTGGATCGCCGAGAACTTTCCGCAGCGCTATGCGCTGAAAGAGCAAGATGGGATCCTCAACCCCGAGCACATCGCCGACGCCTACTGGGCCCTGCACGTCCAGCCGCGCGACGCCTGGACCCATGAACTGGACCTTCGCCCCTGGATGGAGGCTTGGTGAGCCATGACCCAGTCCACCCCGACAAAGACCGTCGAGTTCCTGTTCGATTTCGGCAGCCCCGCCAGCTATCTGGCCTACAAGCGCGTGCCGCAGATGGCCGAGCGGGCCGGGGCGCGGGTGGACTATGAGCCCATGCTGCTGGGCGGGGTCTTCAAGGCCACGGGCAACGCCTCGCCGGCCACGGTGCCGGCCAAGGGCCGCTGGATGAACGCCGACCTGGCGCGCTGGGCCAAGCGCTTCGGGACGCCGTTCAACCGCAATCCCTATTTCCCGATCAACACCCTGCACCTGATGCGCGGGGCCACCGGCCTGATCGAGGACACCCGCTTCTTCGCCTATCTGGAGGCGGTGTTTGACGCCATGTGGCGCGAGCCCAGGAACCTGGGCGAGCCGGCCGAGCTGGTCCCGGTCCTACGCCGCGCGGGGCTGGAGGCCGACGAGTTCCGCGCGCTCACCGAACGCGACGAGGTCAAGGAACGCCTGAAGGCCACGACGGAGCGGGCCGTGGCGCGCGGCGTCTTCGGCGCGCCGACCTTCTTCGTGGGCGAGGAGATGTTCTTCGGCCAGGACCGCATGGACTTCGTGGAAGAGGCGCTGGCCGCCTGAAACGGCGTCCTTGCCGAACTTTGCTCGGGCGCCCACATCTTCTGGCAAGGGTTGGGGCATAGATTTGCGCGCACCACCCCGCCGTCATCGCTCAAGCTGAGTTGTGATCCCCGGTGGGACCCGATGTCGCGCAAAGGTATGGCTCCGCTTGAACCATGGGCCAAACGGTCCACATAAATCACCGAAAGCCGTCGCCTACGGGGACGGACGGATCGTCCGACTCAAACGCATCGTCTGAGTGACTGCGATCCGATAGGCCGGGCTGCGAGACAAACGCGGCCGGTCAGGAGTTTAGAGCATCATGTCCGAGATCAAAATTCTCCCGATCCTGCCTTTGCGGGACATCGTCATCTTCCCGCACCAGCCGGCGCCGCTCTTCGTGGGCCGCGAAAAGTCGGTGCGCGCTCTGGAAGAGGCGATGAAGAAGGACGGCAAGCAGATCCTGCTGGCCACCCAGAAAGACAAGGACGACGACGATCCCGCGCCCGACGGCATCTATGACGTCGGCATCGTCGCCACCGTCCTGCAATTGCTCAAGCTGCCCGACGGCACCGTCAAGGTGCTGGTGGAAGGCCGCGCGCGCGCCGGCATCACCCGCTTCACCAGCGAGAGCGAGTTCTACGAAGCCGAGATCGCCTATGTGGCGGAAGACGGCGCCGCCTCGGCCGAGGCCGAGGCGCTGAGCCGGGCGGTCGTCGAGCAGTTCGAAAACTATGTGAAGCTGAACAAGAAGGTTCCGCCGGAAGCCCTGGCCTCGATCCCGCAGATCGAGAACCCCGGCGAACTGGCCGACCGCATCGCCAGCCACCTGTCTGTGAAGATCGCCGAGAAGCAGCAGCTTCTGGAAATCTTCAATGTCGTGAAGCGCCTGGAGAAGGTCTACGCCCTGATGGAGGGCGAGATCTCGGTCATGCAGACCGAGAAGAAGATCCGCAACCGCGTGAAGCGGCAGATGGAGAAGACCCAGCGCGAGTACTACCTGAACGAGCAGATGAAGGCGATCCAGCGCGAGCTGGGCGAACAGGACGACCAGCGCGACGAGCTGCTCGAGCTCGAAAAGCGGATCAAGAAGGTCAAGCTCTCCAAGGAAGCCCGCGCCAAGGCCGAGAGCGAGCTGAAGAAGCTGCGCAACATGAGCCCGATGTCGGCCGAATCCACCGTCGTGCGGAACTACCTCGACTGGCTGCTGTCGATCCCGTGGGGCAAGGCGAAGATCAAGCCCATCGACCTGCAGAAGGCCGAGGACATCCTCGAAGGCGACCACTACGGCCTGGAGAAGGTCAAGGAACGGATCCTGGAGTACCTGGCGGTGCAGAGCCGCGTGGGCTCACTGAAGGGTCCGATCCTGTGCCTGGTGGGTCCCCCCGGCGTCGGCAAGACCTCGCTGGGCCGGTCGATCGCCAAGGCGACGGGACGGGAATTCGTCCGGGTCTCCCTGGGCGGCGTGCGCGACGAGGCCGAGATCCGCGGCCACCGGCGGACCTACATCGGCTCCATGCCCGGCAAGATCATCCAGTCGATGAAGAAGGCCAAGTCCACCAACGCCTTCTTCCTGTTGGACGAGATCGACAAGATGGGCTCCGACTGGCGGGGCGACCCGTCTTCGGCCCTGCTGGAGGTGCTGGACCCGTCGCAGAACTCGACCTTCGCGGACCACTACCTGGAGGTCGACTACGACCTGTCGCCGGTGATGTTCGTCACCACGGCCAACAGCCTGAACATGCCCCAGCCGCTGCTCGACCGCATGGAGATCATCCGCATCCCCGGCTACACCGAGGACGAGAAGCTGGAGATCGCCAAGCGGCACATCCTGGCCAAGCTGACCAAGGACCACGGGCTGAAGCCGGAGGAGTTCATCGTTCCGGATTCATCGATCCGCGACCTGATCCGCTACTACACCCGCGAGAGCGGCGTGCGGTCGCTGGAGCGGGAACTGGGCAACCTGGCCCGCAAGACGGTGCGCGACCTGGCGCGTGAAAGCGTGCTGACGATCACCATCGATGCGGAGCGCCTGGCCAAGTACGCGGGCGTCAGGAAGTACAAGTACGGCGAGATGGACACCGAGGATCAGGTCGGGATCATCACCGGCCTAGCCTACACCGACTTCGGCGGCGACATCCTGACCATCGAGGCGGTCAAGATGCCCGGCAAGGGCCGCATGACGGTCACCGGAAACCTGAAGGACGTGATGAAGGAGTCGATCTCGGCGGCGAACAGCTACGTCCGCAGCCGGGCCACCAAGTTCGGCCTCGAACCGCCGAGCTTCGAGAGGACCGACGTCCACATCCACGTGCCGGACGGCGCCACGCCCAAGGACGGCCCGTCCGCCGGCGCGGCCATGGCCACGGCCATCGTCTCGGTGCTGACCGGGATCCCGATCAAGAAGGACATCGCCATGACCGGCGAGGTCACCTTGCGGGGCCGGGTCACCGCCATCGGCGGCCTGAAGGAGAAGCTGCTCGCGGCCCTGCGCTCCGGCGTCAAGACCGTGCTGATCCCGACGGAGAACGAGAAGGACCTCGCCGACATCCCGGACAATGTGAAGTCCGAGATGACCATCATCCCGGTCTCGACCATGGATGAGGTGCTGGCCCAGGCCCTGACTCGCCAGCCGGTGGCGATCGAATGGTCGGAGGCCGACGCGCCGCCGGTCTCGATCGCGGACGAGAGCGATGTGGAGTCGATCCTGACCCACTGAACGGCGATCATCTGATCACCGCTGATCACTTCTTATGTCATTGGGCGGCGCGGGAGCATTTCCCGCGCCGCTCTCGTTTGACGGCCACGCTCTGACGGGCCTTAATTCGAAAAAGGGCGAGGGGCGCTTGGGGGCGCCCCGCCGACTACAAAAATGGGTGGGAGATATCTGAGATGACGAAGGCGGAGCTCGTCGAGCAGATGGCCGACAAGGCAGGGTTGAACAGGGTCCAGGCCAAGGACGCCCTGGACGCCTTCATCGCCTCGGTCTCCACCTCGCTGAAAGCGGGCAAGGAGGTGCGCCTGGTGGGGTTCGGCAGCTTCGTGCCGATCAAGCGGCCGGCCGGCACCGCGCGCAATCCGCGCACCGGCGAGACAGTGAAGCGCAAAGCCTCCCAGACCTGCCGCTTCCGCGTGGGCGACGCCTTGAAGAGCGCCCTGAACGCCTGACCGCTTTCAGGCCTTGGGCGACCTAGGTTAGAAGCCTGGCCTCAAAGGGCGGCTAGCTCAGTTGGTTAGAGCATCTCGTTTACACCGAGAGGGTCGGGGGTTCGAATCCCTCGCCGCCCACCAGCCTTCGCTCGCGTCGCGCGCTTCGGCTCAGCAAGCCGGTTGGGGGCGAAGACTGGGGAGCAATGAATTCGAGCACGACCCTGGCCCCCAGCTCCACCGCCGCCGAACCGGCCTCGCTCGACGCCTATATGAAGCAGGCCCGTCAGCCGCCTGACGAGGTGGTTCGCTACGGACCGGCGCCCGCGCAGGTGGCGGAGCTTTTCCTGCCCAAGGCCAAGGGCCCGCATCCGGTCGTGGTGCTGTTGCACGGCGGCTGCTTCCTGAAGGCTTACGAGGGCTTTGCGCAGACCAGCGGGCTCGCCGCCGACCTGGCGGGTCGCGGCTATGCGGTCTGGAACGTCGAGTACCGCAAGCTGGGCGAGCCCGGCGCGGGCTATCCCGGCACCTTCCAGGACGTGGCGACGGCGATCGACCGGCTGCGCGAGGCCGCGGCGCAGCACGATCTGGACCTCGGCCGTGTCGCGGCGATCGGCCATTCGGCCGGCGGGCATCTGGCGCTGTGGGCGGCGAGCCGGGGCCGCATTCCGCCCGCGAGCCCGCTGCGCGCCGCCGACCCCCTGAAGATCGGCGCGGTGATCAGCCTCGCCGGCATCGGCGACCTGCAAGGGCAGGGCGCGGTCTTCGCCCTGCCGTGCGGCGACGACACCATCGCGCGGCTGGTCGACGCGGCCCATCGTCCGCAGCCCTTCGTCGACACCTCGCCGGCGGAGCTGTTGCCCAGCGGCGTCAAGGTGGTGATGGTCCATGGCGTCTTCGACGCGGTGATGCCCCCCTACACCGGCCTCGACTACGCCCTGAAGGCCAGGCAGGCAGGCGATCGGGCCGATGTGGAAACCATCGCCGGCGCGGGCCACTTCGACCTGGTGATCCCGGGCGCGCCGGCGTGGGCGCGGATCGTCGAAATCCTCGACCGGGAGATGCGGGACCTGGCGCACGGATTTTGAAGGCGGCTTCCATCGTGGCGAACTTTCGTGCCTAACTCCCGGCCCACGTAAGGATTCCATGCCCCGTGACGACCAGCACCGCCGCCGATGACCGGGTGTTCTTCGGCCACCCGAAGGGGCTGGCCTACCTTGCCTTCACCGAGGCCTGGGAGCGGTTCTCCTACTACGGCATGCAGACACTCCTGGTGCTCTACATGGTGCACCAGCTCCTGCTGCCCGGGCATATCGAGAACATCGCCGGCTTCGCGCCATTCCGCGCCCTGATCGAGCACGGCCATCCGATGAGCAACCAGGCGCTCGCCTCGGCGGTCTTCGGGCTCTACGCGGGCCTCGTCTATTTCACTCCGTTCTTCGGCGGGATTCTGGCCGACCGGGTGCTGGGGCGCAGACGCACGATCATCCTGGGCGCCTGCCTGATGGCGGTCGGCCATTTCCTGATGGCCTTCGACCAGTCTTTCCTGGTGGCGCTGGTCTGCCTGATGCTGGGAACCGGCTGCTTCAAGGGCAATATCGCCACCCAGGTCGGCCATCTCTATTCCGAAACCGACAATCGCCGCGCCGACGCCTTCCAGATCTTCTACCTGGGCATCAACGCCGGCGTGATCGTGTCTCCCTTCATCGTCGGCACCCTGGCGGAAAAGGTCGCCTGGCATTGGGGGTTCGGCGCGGCCGGCGTGGGGATGATCGTGTCCCTGATCATCTACCTGTCAGGTCGCCGCTATCTGCCGCCGGATCTGCCCAGGACCCCTCGGGCCGACGCCGCGCCGAAGATCCCGCTCAGCCGGCGCGACAAGCAGGCCTCGATCCTGTTGATCGCCATGCTGCCGGTGCTGGCCGCCTCGGTCGTCGGCAACCAGGAGATCTTCAACGCCTATCTGGTCTGGGCCGAGCGCAGCGCCGACCTGCACCTGTTCGGCTACAAGATCCTCA
>Ga0210400_10000060_pt1 | contig 167125 bp, 169 predicted proteins | sample IncBWH26MmetaG_FD_155456 | JGI IMG/M metagenome (GOLD analysis project Ga0210400, IMG submission 155456) | Forest soil microbial communities from Barre Woods Harvard Forest LTER site, Petersham, Massachusetts, United States - Inc-BW-H-26-M | ecosystem: Environmental > Terrestrial > Soil >... | reverse complement strand
TTTCCGTCTCGGTGGCGTGTGTCTACAGCGAAATCACCCGAGAGGGCGTTGCCGACTACCTTGAAGCCGGTCGAATACGCGCGCTCGCACCCATGACCGACCTGGATCCCGCCACGGTCTTCCGGTGCGAACACATCGTCGGCCTAATGGGGCATGAGCCGATCGCGCGCGCCCTCGAAGACGGCGCCGATGTCGTCATCGCGGGGCGCGCGACCGACACCGCCCTCCTCGCGGTTGTGCCCCTGATGAAGGGCTGTCCTCCCGGCCCGACCTGGCACGCCGCCAAGGTCGCCGAGTGTGGTGCCCTGTGCACCACGGATCCGCGCAGTGGTGGCGTCTTCGTCACCATCGATGCTGACGGTTTTGAGATCGAGCCACTCGCCATGGGGGCTCGGTGCACGCCGGAGACCGTCGCCGCGCACATGCTCTATGAGAATGCCGACCCGTTCCGGATGCGCGAACCAGCCGGCACCCTGGATACCTCGGATGCGATCTATCAGGCGCTCGACGACCGTCGCGTGCGTGTCACCGGGTCGAGGTTCGAGCCGGCCGAGCAGTACACGGTCAAGCTCGAAGGGGCGGCCATCGCCGGGTACCAGACCCTCGCCATCGCCGGTGTTCGTGACCCCGCGATCCTGCAGCAGATCGAGGCCTGGCAGGGCCTGATGGTCAGCGTCCTCAAGGACGGGATCGCGAGCGTCCTCGGCCTTTCGGCCACCGACTACTCCTTGGATCTTCGCTGCTACGGATGGAACGCGGTCCTCGGAGATGCCGACAAAGACGCGACGCCCCCGCGCGAGGTCGGCGCGGTCCTTTTGGTCACGGCTCCAGACCAGACGACGGCGCACAAGATAGCCAAGTACTGCAACCCCTACCTGCTGCACCTGCCGGTGCCGGGCATGGAGAGCCTGCCCAGCTACGCGTTCATGTCATCCCCGGCTGAGATCGACCGCGGGCCGGTCTATGAATTCGTGCTCAACCATGTGGTCGAGGTCGAATCCGCGACCGAGCTCACCACCACCGTGACCTGGCAGACGCCGTGACAGATATCAACGGCGCCCCGACGCTGGGCGCTGTCGCCCGACTCATCCGGTCCAAGAACGCGGGCCCCTTCTGGACCACGATCGACATCTTCTTTCCCAGCCAGGAGGACTACGACAGCTACCACGACGAGATCACCCCGGCGCGAATCGCCGCGATCTACGGCGTCGATGCAGGAACCATAAAGGTCTTCGGCCTACCACGCCTGCTGGTCACCAAGCTGTCCTTCCCACGCGCCGTCGCCCAGGGCGGACCTTTTGAGAGGGACATGCACGCAGGCCAGCAGTTTGTGCCGTTGCTGTCGCTGTCGCTCGGCGGTCCTGTATCGCTCACCTCCGGAGGAGCGACCACACCGGACGTTGCGGATACTATTCCGCAATAGCAGATGGCGAAAGCAAACAATTGGCCACAGACGCGACGAGGCGATGACCGCCGCCTGGTCACCGTTCCGAGCCTCTCCGACCAGGCCTACCAGGCGCTGCGCGATGATATTTCGACGGGGCGCCTCGAGCCGGCCACGCGGCTGACCGAGCGATCGCTCGCCGAGCGCCTGGGCGTGAGCCCCACCCCGATCCGGGAGGCGCTGCAGCGCCTGGAGCACGAGCGCCTGATTGTCCGGACCGGGACGCGATCGATACGGGTTGCCGCACCGTCGCTGGGGCACCTGCGCGAGCTTTCCGTGATCGAGGCTGCGCTTCGGGGCGTCGCCGCGCGGCTGGCGGCGGAGAACGCCAGCGACCAGGAGCGCGCCGGGATACAGGCGAAACTCGACGAGCTGGAGGCGCTGCCGCAGGGCTTTCTGGACGACAAGCAGGTCCGGGAACGAGCGCTTGCGATGACGCGCGAGCTGCACGTGTTGATCGACCGTGCTTCGCACAGTGACACGCTGACCGACATGATCGCGACCGCGACCGCCTTCGACCAGGGCTTCCGCAGTCGATACGCAAAGCAGCTTTACGTCAGTGGGGACACCGTCATTCGAATCCACGAGACCCATCGCGGCATCGCAGCCGCGGTCATCGCCGGCAAGTCCGACCGAGCCGACCAGCTGATGCGCGAGCATGTCCTTACGGCCAGGCGTTCGTTCCTCGACGTTGTCGAGAGCGCGGCCGCCGAAGAGCTCAAATCCAAGGCGGGCTAACAGTCCAGCTTTGAGCTCATACCCTCGGAGAGCCGGACTTGGAGCCTGAGGCGGTTCACCTCCGTCGGGAGACTTCGGCTCGAGCTGAGATCCATAGCGTGTGCGCCTGGTCGCGTTCGCCATGCAACTCGAGCATGCCGCGGACCAGGTCCTCCACCGTCCCTCCCTTCTTCGCTATGGCGGTGAAGTCACCCAGGTAGCGCCGGCTGGCCTCGAGGTTCTCGGGCAGGTCGGCTGCCCCCACGCTCTTGTGACCGGCGACGACGATCTTCGGGTTCAACGCTGCGATCGAATCGATGCTGGCGACCCAGGCTTCCCGCTTCGCCTCATCGGCCTCATACATCATCATGTGGACGTTGTTGTAGACGACATCACCGCAGACAACGGCGTCGGCGGACGGCACATGGAAGATCGTCGAACCATCGATGTCACCCTGGCCGACGTGGATCAGGTTGACGATCTGACCGTCCACCAGGATCTGGTCGCTGTTGAGGACCTCGGGCACTACCGGCGTCTCGGGCAGTTCGCCCGGGAATCGCGACGTCCAGTACCTGGTCTTCTTGTCGAGTTCCACTTCCCAAACGGCGCGACCCGCGACCTCAGGAGCTGCGTAACCGCGGGCCTCGGGAAAGTGCTGGAGAAGGCGGGCTAGGCCGAGCCAGTGGTCCGAGTGCCCATGAGTGATATAGACACCGGTGATCTTCTTGCCGAAGCCTTTGGCCCAGGCGGCGATCTGATCGGCGTGGTCGATGGTGAGGAGGGCGTCGATCAGGATCCCTTCTGTCGGTCCGGAGATCAGCGTGCTGCTGGACGGCGCCCAGGTCGCGACTTCACCCGGGCCGAGCGGGCCGGGACTGACGTACGGCCGCATCGGGGCGACATAAACGTCGATCGAAAGCGGAATCGTGCTCATCGCTCGTCCCCCTGGTTAGGACCCTTTAGGGGTCAGCTTGGCTATCTCCGCCCGCGCGGCTGCGACGAGCTCTTCGTTGGTGTGCGCGTGGCCCCACAGGCCCCATCCGCCTTCGGGCGCTTCAGTCAGCAGCACCCATGTGCGCTCTGTCAAAGACGGGTCGCCGGCTGCCGCGGCTACAAGGTCGGTTAGCTGGCGGACCACGGCGATCTGCTTCTCACGGTCGAGAGCGCCGGCGTTAGTGAGTACCTGGACGCGGACGTACGAGTTGTCGCCGTCCACGTTGGCCAGCGCGCCCGCGGGTAAATCGTGAACGAAGGCGGCCGTGTTCTTGCGGAACATGGGAATGTCGGGCACCTGCTCGATCTTCATCAGCGTGGCCGCAAGGTTCCGCGCGAGAGCCTTGCTGTCAGCGAATGTTCCCGCGCTGGCATAGACGTCGATCATCGGCATGGCAGTTCCTCCTAGCTTGCCGGGACGGTTGCGGCGGCTTCGATCAGCCTGACCACGTCGTCCGGGTGAGAGACCATCGCCAGGTGGCTGGCGGGTACCTCCACTGTCTGCGCGCCCATACGCTTCGCGAACATTCGCTCTGCGTCGGCTGGGATGGCCTCGTCGTTGGTGGCCACCAGGTACCAGCTCGGGTGTGACTTCCATGCCGGCGTGCCCATGACGTCCTCGAAGGTGCTCATCGAAAGCGCCTGCTGCACCGCGAACATCACTTTTGCCCTCACCGGGTCGACATCGGAGGCGAAGTGGGCCACGAAGTCTTCCTCCGGCAGCCAGCTGAAACCCTGCTCGTCGACAACCAGGTGGGCCAGTGCGGGCGTGGGAGGACCGCCACCGAGCAGGGCGCCCAGCGACTCGCCCTGGTCCAGGCCGAAGGCTGCGATGTAGACCAGTGCCACGACTCCAGGGGCATCCTCACCCAGGGCCGTCATGATCTGCCCGCCGTACGAGTGCCCGGCGACGACGGTCGGCCCGCCCAGGCGCTTGAGGACGTGCCGCAACCGAGCGACATCGTCCGCGAGCGACGTCTCTGGGAACTGGGGCGCGGTAACGCTGTAGCCGGCGGCCTGGAGCGACTCGATGACCGCGCTCCAACAAGACCCGTCTGCCCAGGCGCCGTGGACCAGCACGATATTCGGCTTTTCGCTCATGTCGACCTCCTAGTCGGGTTGGCCTGATGAGCGTGATCGTCGATGGCGAGCGTCGCCGCTCGCTTGAGTCAACTGACTGGTTTCACGAGCGAGTCGGTGCCGGCCAGCGCGTCGCGAAGCTGCGCCCGCCCGCTGACTCCGAGCTTGGGGAACAGCCGGTAGAGGTGCCCGCCCACGGTGCGCGGCGAGAGGAACAGGCGCTCTCCGATCTCGCGGTTGGACAGCCCATTCGACGCCAGCTGAGCGATCTGCAACTCCTGGGCAGTGAGATGGTCACGTACGTCTGGCGTGCGCTGTCCTATCGTCTCCCCACTCGCCCGCAGCTCCTGGCGGGCGCGCCGGCTCCATGCTGTCGCACCGAGCGAGTCGAAGAGGGTGATGCTTCCGCGCAGCGGGCCCCGCGAATCCGCACTATGTCTTTGCCTTCGGAGCCACCGGCCGTAGGAGAACAGGGTGCGGGCCCGCAGGAACGGCAAAGACGTCAGGTCTTCGGCCAGAGCGGCGCTGAACAATTCTTCGACTCGATCGGCGTCGGCGAGGAGCGGCCGCGCGCATGTGACTTGAGCGCTTAACAATGGTGTCCGCGCGGTCGCGGCGATGGATTCCAGCTCGGCGATGATTGGCGACACGCGTTCGGTTTGACCGCTACCCAGGGCGGACTCAACCAGGTCGAGGGTCGCGGTCCAGCGCATGAAGCGATGGAAGGCCGGGTCGGACTCATCGAAGACCGGCCAGAGGTGCTCGAAGGCGTCTTCGTTCCGCCCTTCGCCGAGCGCCGACGCGCCGCGTGCCAGGTGCGCCGTCGCGATCAAAGCCCCTCCCTTCATTGCCAACACTCGCTGTTCAAGGTCTGAGAGCCTGGCATCGAGGTCGGGTGCATTCCCCCGAAGCGCCGCCACCAGCGTCCCCACCAGCTCCGCCGTGACCCCGTACTGAAGTTGCCGCGTGTCGCCGGCAAGCGACTGCGCCTCTGCAGCCGCGACGGCCGCTGTCCCCCATTCACCGGTGTGGGTCGTCGCCCACGCGTAGTGGGATAGACATTGGGTAAGCGCCGCCAGTCTCACCTGCTCCCGCAGGCCCTCTGTGGCGCGGGCAAGGAACCGCGCCCCTGCGGCAAAGTCACCTGCCTTCTCGGCGGCTATCCCGATGAACATCAGGGACTCGGCGTCTGTGTCTCCGCGCACCCGCAAGCGCGACACCCGGTGCAGCACGCTTGCTCCGGTCACCTCTGGATCGGCCAGGGCGCAAATGGCCAGGACCCGTGGGTCGTCTTCAGGAAAACCGATGCCCTGCGCCGCCCGCACCAGGTACTCCCGCGTAGCGCGTCGAGTGCGCGTCCACCAGGCGCGGTGCGCAATTGGCACCAGCGAGCGCAGCGCCAGGTCGGTCTCTCCGCCCTCTCGAATCTTCTCGGCGATGTCGACGAACGTCTTGGTGGCACCGCTTTCGAACCACACTTCTCCGCTGACGACCTCCTCTAACCACGCCAGCCGCGCGCGGTCACGCGCTTCCGGGTTCAGCCGCTGTGCCTCCGCAACCAGGCGGCGGACGTCGTCGACGAGCCCGAGGTCATACGCGACCTCCGCGGCTGACACCAGCCGCTCTGCTTTGGCTTGCGGTTCGGCGCTGAGCGCCGCAGCCCGCTGCAGCGCCGCGGCTGCCGCCGTGACCGCCCCTCGGCCCCTCGCGGCGCGGGCATGCGCCTCCAGGGCGGCTGCGATCTCTTCGTCGGGTCCGTCCGTTGCCGCTGCGCGGTGCCACAGACGGCGCTCCGGGTCGACGATGACCTCAGAAAGGGTCTCGTACATCCGGCGGACCTGCCCTGGAGCTGCCGACTGCCGCACGGCTGAGCGCACCAGCGGGTGGCGAAAGCGGACATCGGCGTCGTTGAGCTGGACCAGCCCAGCCGCGACCGGCGGCTGGAGTATTGAGGGTGCGGCGGGCCGGCTGGTGAATGCCGCAACGCTGCGTACGATCTCGTCGAGGGTGGCTCGACCATCCAGCGCAGCCGCCAACAACGCGACGCCGCTGGCTGTGGGCAGCTCGCCCAGCCTCGCTGTGAACGCCTGCTCCAGCCTTTCGGTCAGCGTTGGCAGCCCAGGCAGGAGGCCGTCGCCGGCGCTTGCGGCTACCGGCATAGACCTCGCCAGCTCGAGCAGCGCCAGGGGGTTGCCGGCGGCCTCCGCCAGGACGCGGGCGCGCATCACGGGGTGGAGGTCGGGGGCGCTGCCGTCTAGCAGCTCGCCGGACGCGGCCGCATCGAGCCGCATGAGATCGAGTACCGGCAGGTGGGCACGCTCGACCCGGGTCTCGTACCCGGTCCTTACCGCCGCCAGCAGCGCGACCGGTTCGCTCTCCAGCCGACGGGCTACAAACGTCAGCACCCCCATGGTCGCCTGGTCAAGCCAGTGAGCGTCGTCTACGACCAGGACAATCGGCGTCGCGTCGGCGGCGTCAGACAGGACCTGCAACGCCGCCATCGCGACGTTGAAGGGGTCGGGTTGAACTTCGCCACTGATGCCAAAAGCCGCCTCCAGCGCTCGCCGCTGGGGTTGGGGCAGCGACTGCATGCGGCCGAGCAACGGCTGCAGCAGTTGGTGCAGCCCGGCGAAGGCCAGCTCCGCCTCGGACTCCACACCGACAGCGGCCAGGGTTCTGGTGCCTCGCGCTCCCGCCCTGTCGCGCCCTCGCTGAAGTAGTGCCGACTTCCCGATCCCCGGCTCGCCCCGGAGCAGCAGGGCCCCGCCACGATCAGGGAGTTGGTCGACCACCGCGTCTATGAGCTCTGCCTCGGCGTCCCTGCCGATCAGTCGCTCATGCGCGCCCGTCAGGATCGATGCAGTCACTCTGCGAAGCCTATCTCCGGCCCCGCGGTCTGTCTCAGTGTGGGGAGTGAGTCGCCAGGTAGTAGACGTACGTGATTGCCGCGGCGGCGAGCAGGAACCCGAGACTGAGCCCGCCGACGAGCGCCCACACCCAGGCCTCCGAGGCCCGCTTCAGAGGCCGCTCGGGCTCGAAGACGAAAGCCGCCGGGTCCAGCTCCTGCCAGTGCTCGAGGTCCTCGAGAATCGCGGCGCAGGTCTGGTAGCGCTGCGCCGGGTCTTTGCGGAGACACTTCTGGACAATTCCTCGAAGCGTCGCCGGGACCTTGCGATTGAGTTTGCGCAGGTCGGGAACGGGAGCCGTGAGGTGCATGTCCATCACCGCGAAGACGTCCTCGCCGACCCACGGAGGACGTCCCGCCAGCATCTCGAAGACGATGACTCCGATGGCATAGATGTCGGTGCGGGCGTCGCCGCGCTTGCCCTGCACCTGTTCGGGGGCCATGTAGGTTGGCGTCCCCACCTGGGCGTTGAGGGCGCGAAATGTGAGGCGCTTGGCGCCCTCCATCAGGGCGACGCCGAAATCAGTCAGAACGACGCGATCGGTGGGGGTTATCAGGATGTTCTCCGGTTTGAGGTCGCGATGGAAGACGCCGCGGGAGTGGGCGTAGCCGGCTGCGTCGCAGAGCTGCTTTGCCACGCTGATAGTCCGCTCGACCGAGAGGCCGCGCGACGTGTTGAGCAGCTTGCGAAGGGTAGTGCCCTCGACGTACTCCATGACCATGTAGACCCGGCTCCGGTTGGCGCCGATGTCGAGTGAGCGCTGGATCCCGGGATGGTCTAGCCGCGATGCAATCTTCATCTCCCGACGAAATCGATCGAATGTCGTGGTGTCGCCGAGTATCACCTCGTGCGGGCACTTGAGGACCACCTCCCGGCCGGATCGATCGCGCGCCCGATAGACGTCGCTGAAGGCGCCGTCGCCGAGGTGGGCGACGATTTCGAACTGGTCGAGCTGGTCGCCGGGCGCGAGCGCGGAAAGGCGCGTCATTCCTCAGTCACCGGCCGTCAGACTAGCCAGCCGATCGTCAACAGCGCATCAACGATCTTCAGATTGATGCGGATCGCCGCAAGCGATGTCACGACGTCGCGCGGGCCGGCGGAACCAACCGACCGTCCATGCTCGTACGCTTGCGATTGTGGCTGCAACCGAGGGCGCCGAGGGTCACCTCGAGCGGGTGCTGGTGGTCGAGGACGACGCGGCCTTGCGCGAGACCGTGCTGCATACCGTGGCTGGAGCGGGCTACCCGGTGGAGGGGGTAGGCGATGGCGCCGCCGCCGAGCAGCGCCTTCGCAGCGCCGCCTTCAATGTCGTACTGCTGGACATCGGGCTGCCCTTTGTCGACGGCTGGCAGGTCCTGGCCTCATTGGAGAGCAAGCGGGTGCCGTCGGTGATCATCATCAGCGCCCGAGGCGACGAGCGCGACAAGGTTCGCGCCCTCGACATGGGCGCCGACGACTACCTCGCCAAGCCCTTCGGGGCCGATGAGCTGCTGGCTCGGATACGCGCCGTCATCCGGCGGGCCCAGCCGGCCCCCGGACCGGCGACGGTGGTGCATGAAGGCGATGTCACCGTGGACCTCGGCCGTCGCGCCGTGCTCCGCGGAGGACGGGAGGTCTCGCTGTCGCCGACCGAATACCTGCTCCTCGCCGAGCTGGCTCGCCACCACCACGAGGTGCTCGACTTTCGCACCCTGCTGCAGCGAGTCTGGGGTCCCACGTACGCCGACGAGCGCCACTACCTGCGCACATTCGTGCAGCGACTCCGGGCCAAGCTGGAGACCGACCCCGCCGAACCGCGGATCATCACCACCGCCACCGGTCGCGGCTACCGCTTGGGTTCGGCCGTCGAGCCCTAGGACCCGCAATGGCCGCTCCCAAAAGTCGTTTATGCATCGTTGATGGACTCGTTTCTACCGTGGAAGCATGGCCAAGCTCTTCACGGAATGGGACATCCACCAGCTCAAGGCGGTACCGGTGATCAGTTGTGACGGACTGCTCCTGGGCCGCCTTGACGGCATCGTCCATCATCCCGACGGGCGCCGGTCGGCACTGGTGGTCAGGCGTCGCTGGTTCCACAACCAGCAGGCCTGGATGGTCCATCTAGAAGGCGCCCAGTTCCGCGATGGTGCCATTCACCTCGACCAGCTGGCAGCATATCTGCCGTACCAGGAGTCGCCGCGGAGGACCACCGTTGCCCCTTGACGTGTCGCTGATCCTGCTGCTGGTGGCGCTCACCGTCGGCAGCCTTCTGTATATCGAGGGGCTCGGGAAGCTCTGATGCTGGAGACCGTCCTGGTGGGCCTAGTGGCGCTTGGGATCACCATCTACCTGTTCATCGCCCTCCTGTTCCCAGAGCGGTTTTAGATGCTGCCGCAGTTGATAGGTCTGACCGTAACCGCGCTCGCAATCGCGGTGGGGGCGTACTTCGTCGGGATTTACATGGAGGCGGTTTTCAACGGCCGGCGCACCTTCCTCAGTCCGGTGGTCCGTCCGGTTGAGCGGGCGTGCTACTGGCTGATGGGCGTCAACGAGGAACAGGAGCAGGGCTGGAAGGGCTACCTGGTGGCGATGTTCCTGGTCACCGCGCTGAGCCTTCTCTTCACCTACGTGATCCTGCGCGTGCAGGACAAGCTGCCCCTCAACCCCAACGGCTTCGCCGCGGTCGAGCCGGGCCTGGCGTGGAACACCGCCGTCAGCTTCACTACCAACACCAACTGGCAGAACTACGGCGGCGAGCAGACCATGAGCTACCTCTCCCAGATGCTTGCGCTGGCGTTTCACAACTTCCTCTCCGCCGCCACCGGCATCGCGCTGGCGATCGCGCTGATCCGCGGCCTGTCGCGCCGGAGCGCCTCGACGATCGGCAACTTCTACGTCGACGTCACCCGCTGCACCCTCTACATCCTGCTGCCGATTGCCATCGTCGGGACTCTGGTCTTCGTGTCTCAGGGCGGGATCCAGAACTTCAACGGCTACACCGCCGTCAAGACGCTGCAGGGCGCTACCCAGGTCATAGCCCAGGGTCCGGTCTCCTCGCAGGAGGTGATCAAGGACCTTGGCACCAATGGCGGGGGCTTCTTCAACGCCAACTCGGCGCATCCCTTCGAGAACCCCAACGGGTTCACCAACCAGTTCACGATCTTCCTCTTCCTGCTGATTCCCTTCGCCCTTGCCGTCACCTTCGGCAGGTGGGTGGGCAACCTCAAACAGGGTGTTGCGGTTGGCACGGCCATGGCCATCGTCCTGCTCGGATGTGTCGGTGTGATCGCCTGGCAGGAGCAGTCCGGCAACCCGGCGCTCAGCGCCATCGGCGTCGACCAGGCTCGCAGCGCCACCCAATCCGGCGGCAACATGGAGGGCAAGTCGGTGCGCTTCGGACCGCTGGACACGGCGATGTTCGCGGCCGGCACCACCAACACCAGCACCGGCTCGGTGGACGGCTCGCACGACAGCCTGATGCCGCTTTCAGGGCTGGTCGCCATGGTCGGCATCCAGCTTGGCGAGATCACCCCCGGGGGTGTCGGATCGGGGCTGTACGGGATGCTGACGTTCGCCATCCTTGCCGTTTTCATCGCGGGGCTGATGGTCGGTCGAACGCCCGAATACCTGGGCAAGAAAGTGGAGTCGAGGGACATCAAGTACGCGTCGCTGGCGATCCTCATCCTGCCCTTCAGCATCCTTGGCTTCACCGCTCTCTCGGTACTGGTTCCGGCCGGGACCAGCGCGGTGGCCAACCCAGGGCCGCACGGCTTCTCCGAGATCCTCTATGCCTTCAGCTCGGTGACCGGCAACAACGGCAGCGCCATGGCCGGGCTGGCGGCCAACAACATCTACTGGAACGTGACCCTCTCGATCGCGATGTGGCTGGGGCGCTTCCTGTTCGTCATCCCGGTACTGGCCCTGGCCGGCTCGATGGTGAAGAAGAAGGTGGTCCCGGCCAGCGCCGGCACCTTCCCTACCGACACCCCGCTGTTCACCGGGCTCCTGGTCGGCGTGGTCCTGATCGTTGGCGCCCTCACCTTCTTCCCCGCCCTGGCCCTCGGCCCGGGACTCGAGCACCTCCAGCTCTTCGCTGGGCAGCTGGCGCACTGATGGCCACCGACATCAAGAGCCGCCGCCGCAAGATGCCCAGCGTGTTGGACCCCGAGCTGCTGCGCCCCGCCCTGGTCCAGTCGATAACCAAGCTCAACCCCCGCTGGCAGGTCAAGAACCCGGTGATGTTCGTGGTCGAGATCGGGTCGGTCATCACCACCGTCTACTTCGTGATCGCGCTGCTCGGCAACGGCAACGCCCTCTTCGTCGGCCAGGTCTCGCTGTGGCTGTGGTTCACGGTCATCTTCGCCAACCTCGCCGAGGCGGTCGCCGAGGGCCGCGGCAAGGCCCAGGCCGACGCCCTCCGCCGCACCCGCACCGAGACCATCGCCCGACGGCTGGTCGACGGCAAGGAGGAGCCGGTGCCCGCTCCCCAGCTCCGGAAGGGCGACATCGTGGTCTGCGAGACCGGCGACGTGATCCCCAGCGACGGCACCATCATCGAAGGCATCGCCTCGGTCGACGAGTCGGCCATCACGGGCGAGTCAGCGCCCGTCATCCGCGAGGCCGGCGGCGACCGCAGCGCGGTGACAGGCGGTACCCGGGTGCTGTCGGACCGTATCGTGGTCGAAATCACGCAGAACCCGGGCGAGACCTTCCTCGACCGCATCATCAGCCTGGTCGAGGGCGCCTCAAGGCAGAAGACCCCCAACGAGATCGCCCTCAACATCCTGCTCGCGGGCCTGACCATCATCTTCATGTTCGCGGTGGTGACGCTGCAGCCCTTCGCCACCTACGCCGGCGCCACCGTCACCGTCACCGCGCTGATCGCGCTACTTGTCTGCCTCATCCCCACCACCATCGGCGGCCTGCTCTCGGCCATCGGCATCGCCGGCATCGACCGCCTGCTGCAGCGCAATGTCCTGGCGATGTCCGGACGCGCGGTGGAGGCCGCCGGCGACGTCGACACCCTGCTCCTCGACAAGACCGGAACCATCACATTCGGCAACCGCCAGGCGACCGAGTTCATCCCCGGACCCGGCGTCGCCATGGATCGGCTGGTGAGCCGGGCCGAGCTTGCCAGCCTCGCCGACGAGACACCCGAAGGGAAGTCGATCGTGGCTCTCGCCAACCGTTTCGGAATCAAGACGGAGTCGCCGGAAGGGCTGACCTTCGTGCCGTTCACGGCGCAAACGCGCATGAGTGGCGCCGACTTCAACGGCACCAGCATCCGCAAGGGCGCGGCCGACAGCGTCGCCGCGTGGTGTGCCGAGGGAAGCCAGAACGGCGCCATGGCGCCGGAGGTCCTCGAGGCGGTGGAGAGGATCGCGCGAGCGGGGGGCACGCCGCTGGTGGTCGCCGAGGACTTCAAGATCCTGGGCGTGATCGAGCTCAAGGACATCGTCAAGACGGGCATCCAGGAGCGCTTCGAGGAGCTCCGCCGGATGGGGCTGCGGACCGTGATGATCACCGGCGACAACCCGCTGACCGCGGCCGCCATCGCCAGGGAGGCCGGCGTCGACGACTACCTCGCCGAGGCCACGCCGGAGAACAAGCTGGAGCTGATCCGTGAGGAGCAGGCCAAGGGCAAGCTGGTGGCGATGACCGGGGACGGCACCAACGACGCCCCGGCGCTGGCCCAGGCCGACGTCGGCGTGGCCATGAACAGCGGCACCCAGGCGGCCAAGGAGGCCGGCAACCTCGTGGACCTCGACAGCAACCCCACCAAGCTGATCGAGATCGTCGAGACCGGCAAGCAGATGCTGATGACCCGCGGCGCCCTCACCACCTTCTCGATCGCCAACGACGTGGCCAAGTACTTCGCCATCATCCCCGCCATCTTCGCCGCCAAGTTCGCGGTCATGGACCAGATCAACGTGATGCGCCTGCACAGCCCCGACAGCGCCATCCTCTCGGCCGTCATCTTCAACGCGCTGATCATCGTGGCCCTGATCCCGCTGGCGCTCAAAGGGGTCCGCTACCGCCCCATTGGGGCCGCCGCGCTGCTCCGCCGCAACCTCTTGATCTACGGCGCCGGCGGCATCGTGGTCCCCTTCATCGGCATCAAAGCGATCGACATCATCATCACCACCGTTCACCTGGCGTAGAGGAGCAGACATGGCCGCTGCCGCAACCACCACCGCAACCCGAACCCGGCGCGAGATCGTCACCGCCCTGCGCCTGACGTTGGTGCTGGCGGCGATCACCGGGCTGGCTTACCCTCTGGCCATGACCGGGATCGCCCAGGTCGCCTTCAACGACCAGGCCAACGGCAGCCTGATAAGCCGCAACGGCGGCGTGGTTGGATCGCGGCTGATCGGCCAGAACTTCACGGACGCCAAGTACTTCCACGGGCGGCCGTCGGCGACTGTCAGCGAGACCGACTCCACCAAGGCGGCTCCCTACAACGCGCAGAACTCGGCCGGCAGCAACCTGGCGCCGTCGAACCAGGCGCTCATCGACCGCATCAAGAAGCAGATCGCAGACCTGCGCAAGACCGAGCCGGGGCTGGGACCGCTGGTCCCGGTCGACATGGTCACCACCGACTTCAGCGGCTTCGACCCGGACATAAGCGAGGCATCCGCCCTGGTGCAGGTGCAGCGGGTGGCGCAGGCGCGCGGACTCACTGCCGCGGCGGTGACCAACCTGGTCGAATCCAGCGTGGAAGGTCCCAGCCTGGGGATCTTTGGCGAGTCCCACGTCAACGTCCTCAAGCTCAACCTGGCCCTCGATGACGGAGCTGCTCACTAGCCGGGACGGTGCCCTGTCCGGGGAGGACCCCGGGTCGCGGCGTGGCAAGCTGAAGATATACCTGGGGTCTGCCCCTGGCACCGGCAAGACCTACGCCATGCTCCGCGAAGGCCATCAGCTACGAAGCCGCGGAGTTGATGTCGTGGTCGGGCTGGTCGAGACGTACGACCGGCCGCGGACGATCGAAGCCATCGGCGAGCTCGAGGTCCTCCCCAGGGTTGAGCTCGGCTATCGCGGGACCATGCTCTACGACCTCGACGTCGATGCCCTGCTGGAGCGCCACCCCGAGGTCGCCCTGATCGACGAGCTCGCCCACACCAACGTCCCCGGCATGGCCCACGAGAAACGCTGGCAGGACGTGGAGCAGATCCGGGCCGCCGGCATCGATGTCATCACCACCCTCAACGTCCAGCACGTCGAGAGCGTCAAGGACGTGGTCGAGCACATCACCGGGATCGTCGTGCGGGAGACGGTACCGGACGCCGTGCTGGACACCGCCACCGACATCCAGTACGTCGACATCTCACCCGAAGCACTGCGCAAACGGATGAGCCACGGCAACATCTACCGGGCCGATCGGATCGACATCGCGCTCTCCAACTTCTTCCGTCCGGGCAACCTGGCCGCTTTGCGTGAGATCGCTCTGCGCATGGTGGCGACGACTCTGTCCGATCGGAGCGGCGTCCAGGCGTTGCCCGAGGACGTGCTGGTGGCGATCTCGGGAGCGCCATCGAGCGAGCGGCTGATCCGGCGCGGTCTGCGCATGGCGCGGCGCCGTCACGGCATCTGCATGGTGGTCATGGTGGCGCGCCCGGGCCTGGCGCCGGTGATCGAGATGTACCAGGATCTCGCCGCCAAGCTTGGCTGCAGCTTCTCGACGTTGTCCGGGGCGAACGTTGCGGAAGAAATCGCCCGCGCCGCGCGTGAAGGCAACGCCACCCACGTGGTGCTCGGTGAATCGCTTGAGAACGAGGGCATGGGGCGGTGGCGCAAGACGCTGGTCGACCAGGTGATCGACCTCCTGCCCGAGTGCGACGTCCACGTCATCGCGCGGGTGGACATTCAACCGCAGGAGTTTCGCCGGCCCGATCCCGACGACCTGGTTCGCAAGCAGCCGCGCAACCGTCGCGCCGACGCCCACCTGCGCCTCTACCTCGGGTACGTCGCCGGCTGCGGCACCACCACCGCGATGGTCGACGAGGCGAAACGTCGCGCCTCGCGGGGGACCGACGTCGTCGTCGCCGCGGCGACCCTCCACGGCGAGCGTCTGCCACCGGAGCTGGAGACCATCGCCGCGAAGGGGCGGGCGGGCGCTCCCGAAGCGGTCGATGTCGAGGCGGTGCTCCGGCGCAACCCCGAGGTGGTCTGCGTCGACGACGTCGCCGCACTCGATGTAGAGGGTCGCCAGGTGATCCACTCGGTCGGTCGTTTCATCGAAGCAGGCATCACTGTTATCGGGACACTCCGCCTGACCGACCTGGTCACGGTGCGGGAGAGCGGCGTTCTCAAGGGCCGCCAGCTGGGATTGCCACTGGACGACAGTGAGCTGATGTTGGCGGCCGAGGTCGAGCTTGTCGACGCCACCCCCGAGGTGCTGCTGGAGCGGCTTCGCGCCGGCCGGATATTTCCTCCGGCAGAGGCGGCCCGGGCGATGCAGGCGGAGTTCAGGATCCGCGTCCTGGCGGCTCTGCGGGAGGGGGCCTTCCGGCTGATCGCCGCCCACACCGACCGCCTCCTCAAGAGCTACATGCGCGAACGCCACATCGAGGAGCCTTGGGAGGCCCGCACCCGGATCGTGGTCTGCGTTCCGGCGCGCGCCGGAATGGGCGGCCGGATCAAGCAGTCGGTCCGGCTTGCAGCCGCGCTCGACGCCGAGGTGAATGTCCTCAGCGTCAGGACGGGCAAGTTGACCGACGATCAGAAGCGGGTGCTAGGGGAGTACGCCGAGCTGACGGATCAGCTGGGCGGGAACTTCATCACCGTCTACGGGTCCAATGTCGCCGAAGCGATCGCGACACACGTCCGCGAGACCCTGGCGACCGAGGTCTTGCTCGGTCATCGCAGCCAGCGCTGGCGCCCCTGGGACACGACCAGCAACCTGATCCGCATCCTCTCCGAGGTCAACATCCACATCCTGCGGAGGGTCTCGGAAGTGGCGCCGGTCGGCTCTGAACCTACGCGGGCAGAGCCTCAGCCGAGGCCAACGGCAGCGTAAATCGAAACACCGCGCCGGTTCCCTCGCGGTCTTCGAGGGCGATGGTCCCGGCGTGTGCCTCGACCAGGCCCTTGACGATCGCCAGCCCAAGCCCCGTGCTCTGGCCGGGATCCCCCCGCGGGGTCCGCACGAAGCGCTCGAAGAGACCATCGCGATAAGCCGCCGGAACGCCCGGCCCGGAATCGACGACGCGTACCGTCACCAACGCGGGCTCTTCCTGGCTCAGCTCAACTGCGATCGGGGTGCCCGGCGGTCCGAAGCGGTCGGCGTTCCCGAGCAGGTTGTCGAAGATCTGCCCCAGCCGGGTCCAATCGGCCAGCACCATCACCTGCCCCGCGGCGGCGTCCCACTCCACCTCTCGCTCCGGGGAACGACGCTGGAGCCGCTCGACGGCGGCGATGATGGCGTCGGCGAGCTGCGTCGGCTCCAGCTCCAGCCGCAGCGCGTCGGCTTCGATGCGCGCCACGTCGAGGGTGTCGCTGACGAGCGCGTTCAGCCGCCGCGCCTCGTTGGCGATCGTCTCCAGGCGCCCGCGCGTCTGCGGCGCAAGCGACGCGTCATCGAGGAGGTTGGTGCTGGCGGTGAGGATGGTGCCGATGGGGGTACGCAGGTCGTGAGAGACATCTGCCAGCATCTCCTGCCGGGACTGCTCGCTCTCCTGCAAGGTCTTGACCTGCTGCTCGGTGCGGGCCAGTCGGATCTCGAACTGAGCCGCCTCCGCCTGCTCCCGGTTCAGCCGCATCAGCTCGGTATTGGCGTCGGCCAGCTGCCGCGTCAGCGCCTCCGCTCGCAGCAGGGCGCGGCGGCGTACCGAGGCCAGCACGCCCACGACGCCGGCCGTGCCGAAGAAGGTGAGCAGGTTGACCACGTCCTGGCGGTCGGCGATCGTGAGCGTGTGCAGGGGTTGCACGAAGTAGTAATCGACCAGCAGGAAGCTGACTGCAGCAGTCACCAGTGAGGGGCTGAGGCCGGCGAAAACCGCGATCGCCGCCACCAGGGCCATGTACAGGAAGACATACTCCAGCCCCTGGACCCCAACCTGAAGCAGCCCCGCAGTCAGGGCAACGGGGGTCAGGACTGCCAGCGCAAAGTAGCCAGTCTCGGCGATCCTCTGGATGCGTCTGTCCACCACGGTCAGCCTATCGGGTTACGCCCGGTCGGACGCTGTCGTCATAGATCGATGCGCGATCCTCAGTCCTTGAGCACATTTCGGGAAAGGTCAAAGATTTCCAGTGCCGAGCTGTCGATTTCGCGGCCCACTGTTCGTCTTAGTGCTTGAGTAAATGTCTCACGCATGTGGAGGAAGCCATGAAGTACGTGATGGTGATCTACCAGGGCACAGCGCTTGAGCAGCAGGCAGCGCTGCCCGAGGACGAGAAGAAGCAGGTCTACGCCGACTACCAGGCCATCAACGAGACGCCGGGCGTAACCCCGGGGGTGCCGATGGGCCTGCCCGAGAACGCGACCACAGTGCGGGTCGAAGGCGGAAAGACCCTGACCACCGACGGCCCGTTCGTCGGGATGAAGGAGGCCATAGGCGGCTTGTTCGTCCTGGAGGCCGACAACCTCGACGCTGCCATCGAGGTGGCCGCTCGCGTGCCTGCGGCACGGTACGGCGGTGGGGTCGAGATCCGCCCCTCTGAGGTGTATTGGTAGCAACCCTCGAAGAGGTCTTCCGCAGGGAATGGGGACGCGTCCTGGCCACCCTGATCGGCTTTCTCGGCGACTTCGACCTCGCCGAGGAAGCCGCGCAGGAGGCGTTCGCGATCGCGGCCGAGAGGTGGCAGCACGATGGGATGCCCGACAATCCGCGCGCCTGGTTGATGACAACGGCACGGAATCGAGCGACGGACCGCATTCGTCGTGAACGGACCCTCGCTGCCAAGGCCGGCCTGCTGGCCGGTGGCGATCGAGCTGAGCCGGTGACCAGCGCCTTCTCCGACGAGCGCCTGGAGCTCATCTTCACGTGCTGTCACCCGGCCCTTTCTGTCGAGGCGCAGGTTGCGCTCACCCTGCGTACGCTGGGCGGCCTTACCACCGACGAGATCGCGCGGGCGTTCCTGGTGCCGGAGCCCACCATGGCGCAGCGGCTGGTACGCGCCAAGCGCAAGATCAAAGCCGCCGCCATCCCCTTTCGGGTGCCGCCGGCTCACCTGCTGCGCGAGCGTCTCGACGCCGTGCTTGCCGTCGTCTACCTGATCTTCAACGAGGGTTACGGCGGCCGCGACGAGCTCGCGGCGGAGGCAATCTGGTTGGGGCGCGCCCTCGTCGAACTGCTTGGCGACGACCCCGAGGTTCATGGACTGCTGGCCATGATGCTGCTGAACGACTCCCGTCGCGAGGCCCGCTTTGACAATGGCGAGCTGGTCCTGCTGGCTGACCAGGACCGGTCACGCTGGAATGCCGAGCGGATAGTCGAAGGCCGCGAAGTGCTGGACCGCGCCCTCGCCCTGGAGGGGCACGGACCATATGTTCTGCAGGCCGCCATCGCCTCGTTGCACGCCGAGGCGCCCTGCGACTGGAAGCAGATTGCGGCGCTGTATGGCGAGCTGAGTCGCCTCACCGGCTCGGCCGTGGTCGAGCTGAACCGGGCCATCGCAATCGCCGAGATTGAAGGCCCCGAGGCCGGCCTTCGCATCATTGACGGGCTCAGCCTTGACGACTTCCGCTACCTGCACTCGACCCGTGCCGAGCTGTTACGACGCTTAGGGCGCGTCGACGCGGCGCGCGACGCCTATCTCCGGGCGAAGGCCCTTACCGACGACGGTGTCGAGCGCCGATTCCTGGAGCGGCGTATTGCTGAGTTGGCGGCAGCGGTCCAATAGGCCAGGAGGTCGCCTACAGAGGCTGCGGCTCCACCGCCAGCAGATCGGTCGCCAAAAGCGCCAGGCGTAGCTCGCCGCACTGCTCTGGATGGGTCGCCGAGAGCGCGGTTAACTCCTGGATCCGGCGCATCCGGTTCATCACGGTATTGCGGTGACAATGGGTCGCCCGCGCCACCGCGGCGACGGATCCGCCCAGGTCCATGTAGCTCCGCAGGGTGCCGAGCAGGACTTCGCACTCCCACTGAGGCAGGGCCGAGATCGGTCCGAGCACGCGGTGGGCCAGCCTCCGAGCCAGCTGCGGGGAGCCCACCACCAGCGCGGCGCTGAGGTGGTCATCCAGCTCGCTCACCTCCTGCCGGCCGATCGGGATCGACCTCATGGCTATGTCTGCAAGCAGCGAGACCCCGGCGATCTGGTCGAGGTCGGAGACCGGCGGACTCAGGCCGACGCGGGCGGTTGCTCTGGCGGCGATGGCTGCCTTCACTTGCGCCATCTCGCGATGGGCGACGGCGACTACCCCGACCGCCTGGTCGTTGCGAGTCAGCCAGCTGGAAGCGATCCCGGCGGCGGCTAGGGCTTCCGCGGGGCCGCCCGAGATCGAATAATTCTCGATCCCCTCGGCCACCGCCACCACGTATGGTCCCGAGCTTGGGAGGTTGAGAACCTTGGGGGCGAGCGCGATGTCGCCCTGGCTGGCGGTGCCCGCGAGGATGCTGTCGAGGAGCGCCAGGCGCTGCGTGACATCGCGGCTCAAGGTCTCCGCCTCGGCCCTTCGGTACGCCTCGCCGACCTCCTTGGACTGGACGTCGATCAGTTCCCAGACCACGACCGCGCCCTCCATGAGGCGGTCCAGGTGACGCGTCCTACTTGAGCGCGCTTCTTCCAGGAGCGCCTCCCAGATCACCCGACCGCCGAGGCGGTACGCGTGCAGCAAGCTCTCGAGGGGGAGCCGCTGCTCCGCCCGGCGCCTCCCGGTCCTGCGAGCGGCGGCGAAGTCCGGCGCCCGGGCTGAGAGGTCGGCGATGGCTCCCAGCACGTCCTGGAGGTTGTCGTGCGACGACTGCCAGAGGTCCTCCCGCGCCACCACACCGGGCACCGTGTAGCCCTCGTCGGCCGAGATGATCGCCGGGACCAGGCGATCGCACAGCTCGGGGATGCGCTCGCTTAGGGCGTTGGCCAGGTCAGCAAGCGTGGACAGCGCGGCGTCCGACGGCCGGCTGAAGTCGCCTTGCTTGTGCATCAGCACCAGCGTACGGCAACTCGGGGCTCCCCTAGGTGCGCCTCGTTCGGCGCCATCGACGGAGCGCCAGCGGCATCGCGGCCAGGCCCACCACGACCAGCGGCCAGGCCCAGGTGTGCGTCGCCGTGGCTGCCGTGTCCGGCAGGCCCCGAGCGCCCAGGTCGACCGGCGTGCTGGCACCCAGTGCACCCTCTCCTCGCGCACTCAGAGACGTCGATTGAGGCACCGGGCCCATTGGGACACCGCCGTAGATCACCTTCCCCGTGGCGTCCTGGTAGGTCAGCCACGAAACCGTTGGCTGCTGCCTCACGCCGGCCATGCCGTAGTTGCAGACACCGGTGGGGAACGCCTTTTGCAGGCGCGCCCACTGGGCGTCGGTGAAGGTGACGTTGTAGTCGTCGCGACGCAGCGGCTGCAGCTGGCACTTGAGGATGTCATCAGCCAGGGGCTCACCGGCGGCGAAACGCGGCGTGCCATACGCGGCCACGGTGGCATCGCAGACCGGCGCGGGGATGTCTGTCCCGGCGCCGTCGGTGCAGCGATCGGTGAGCGAGACCTGCTTGTCCTCGATGATCTTTTGGGACAGCGGCACCTGGCGGTGGTCTGCGTCGACGCGGCCAAGCCATGTGTCCAGAGCGAAGACCGCCTGGTCGGCGTAGTTGTTGTCGCCCACAATCGCTGCCAGGCCGCGCCAGAGAACCTGGTTGGCGGCGGTGCCGAAGTTGCGCAGCAGCCGCTCCCGCATGGCATAGGTGCGGTAGACGTCGTGGAACGACCCCTCGTCGGGACCGCGCAGGTCGATGATCGCCACCTGATTGAGGTTGTTGGCCTCGTCCACACCGCCGCTGCGGTAGGCGTTGGTAAGCCCGGTGAGGTCGGCGCTGCTGCGATCGGGCTGCACAACGTTGTCGATGGTGAAGCCGCCGATGTTGGCGTTGAGGTCCACGAACTGCGCCGGCGAGAGAAGGCCCTGAGTAAGACCCTTGAGTCCGTACTGGATGCCGACGTTGTCAAAGATTCCGTTGGCAAACCCGTCGGACGGTCTGCGCCCCAGCGCGTTGACCATGTAGTCCTGGATCGTGCAGCGGACGCCATGAGGATTGGTGTTGGGGTCGTACCTCTGAGCCGCCGGTAGCAGTGGGCAGGCGTGCGTGGGGTTGGCGTTGTTGGGGATCACCAGGGTGAAGGCGGGAGGATTGCTCAGGTTGGGCCCGTCGATCACCGACTCCATCTGCACCGGGGTCCAGGCGTCGCCCGCGTCCCAGCGAGCTGGGTTCTCCCAGTAGCGCAGCAGCGCGTCGTAGTCGACGTACTCCATGCCAGATGACAGGGCGTCCGTGAAGCTGCACTGTGGTGAGATGCCCTGGTACAGACCGGGATACGCGTTGGCGACCTGTTGCTGCACCAGCGACCCGCCCGAGCACCCGCTACCGATGGTCCAGCGGACTTCACCGTAGTTGTCGATGACGTGCTCCTTGGTCATGATCAGGGCCTCGGCCTGGAGCACGATGTTGCACGCGTGTCCGGCGTTGTCGAGTGCGTTCGACATCAGGATGAAGCCGCCGCCGAGCATCTTGCTGTCGGTAACACTGGGAGCCGTGGCGGCGCCGTAGGCCTCATCGCAGCTGGCCCCGTGAGTTATCACGAGGCGGCCGTTGTACTGCGGTTGCGGCGCCACCGCCGTCCACGTCATGCCGGGCTGCCAGAGGGTGGCGACGGCGTACTGGTCACGGTCGATGTAGCCGGTCTCCTGGCGGATGATGAACGGCACCGTGACCCCCTCGGTCGTGGTCGTGTTGGCGATCGTCGCCGATGGCGGCGGGTTGTTCGGGTCGTACGACTGGAAGCCGCCGCCCAGCACGGGCATGTACTGGTACGTGTAAGTCGCCGGCGCGTCGCACTGCACATCCGTCGAGCCGGTCGGGCAGAGCCAGGGTTGGAGCTGGGGGCCGAAGAAGATCGGACCACCAATGGGGTGGTTCACGATCGTGAGTTGGGCGCCGCCAGTGCCGGCGAGCGATGCGGTGACGGTGTTGTCTCCCAGTTGCAGGCCTGTGAGCAGTCCCTCGATCTTGCCGTTGGCCCGCCGGGCGAAGAGTCCGCTGACGTCGGCGCCGTTTCGCTCCACCTCCAGGCTGGTGGCTGGCGCGTTTGCAGGCACTGTTATCTCGACCAACGCCGAGCCTCCCGACACCAGGTCCGGGCGCGTCGACAAGACGTGGATGGCCACCGCGCCGGCAGTCCCGGCCGCCTGAGCGATCGCCATTGGCGGCGCGAAAAGACCCGCCATGATGCCCGTCAACGCCGCCAGTCGCAGCCGGTATCCCGGCCTCTGCTCACCCACCATCCCTTCTCACTCCTCCACCCTTTGAATCGCGACCCCGGTCGTGCCCCCTGCCGCCACTGTACCCAAGCCGATCCCACCACCACAATGGCCGGGTGCCCACCGATGCGTCACCTGCGTTGTGCTCGTGCACATTCTCTGCCGGAGGCTCGGGGCCCTGCGGCCTCCGGCCATCGCATCCGCGACTGGCCGACCGTGGGTGGTCCGGCTGGCTACGCAGGACACCAGGCGCGTTGCCAGTTCTCATCTGACGCTTGACAAAATAGCAAAACACGGATTACATTTTGCGTCATGCAAGACACGAGGAGAGAGATTCTTACTCAGGTCGCCGCCGGCACCATGACTCCTGCGGAAGCCGCCACCAGGCTCGAGGAGGTCGAGCGAGCGCAGTCCCAGGCGTCTGCTGCCCCGGTCGGGGCGTCAGCCCCGGGCGATATCCGCGGTGTCCGCATCACCAGCAGCTACGGCCGCATCGTCGTCCTGGGTGACGCCTCGGTGGCCCAGGCCCGGATCGAGGGCCCCCACGTCGCCCGCACCGAAAACGGCGTCCTCGTGATCGAGACCGACGACAGCGGTGAGGGCAATTTCTGGTTCGGCGGCCGCGAGGGCGGCCACTGGTGGGACAACTTTCGGTGGCCTCCGATCACCGTCTGGATGAACCCGCAGCTGGAGCTCTGGGTCAGCACCGACGCGGGCGGGGTCACGGTAACCAACGTCCTCGGTCCCATCCACGCCGAGGTCCAGGCCGGCTCGCTGGCAGTCAATGGCTTCGGCGGTCCGCTCGACCTGCTGGCCAGCGCCGGGTCGATCCGCGGCGAGGGCACCTTGAGGCAGGGGGCTTCCCGGATCAAATGCGATATGGGATCCGTCCGTCTCGCCCTGGCCCCCGGATCGGACGTCCGCGTCAGCGCCGTAACCGAGCTGGGCAAGGTGAGCATCGACAACGGCACCGAACACCCATCGCGCGCGGCGCGCTGGGGCGATCGCGTCGAGGCGGTCTACGGAGCCGGCAGCGCGAGCCTCGACATCGAATCCCAGATGGGCTCGATCACGGTGACGCAGCAGTGACCGAGCAGAACCGCATCGCCCCGCGCACGTGCCCGGTCTGCGCGGGCGAGCTGTCGCTGACGCGGCTCAGCTGCGACGCCTGCCACACCGAGCTCTCGGGCCATTTCCCCTCCTGCGAGTTCTGCTCGCTGTCGATGGAAGACAGGGACCTGCTCCGGGTGTTCCTATCCTCGCGAGGAAATATGAAAGAGCTGGAGCGTCATCTCGGAGTCAGCTATCCGACGGCCCGCAGCAGGTTCGACGCGGTGCTGACACGGCTCGGTCTCGAGGCCCCCGCGCCTGCCAACCCGGCCCGGGTGGAGCTCATGGAACAGGTCGCCCGAGGCGAGATGAGCGTCGACGACGCCCTCAGCCAGCTGGGATAGGGCGATGGCACCTGAATACGTCATCGAAGTCAGCAACCTGACCAAGTCCTATGGCAAGAACGAGGTCCTCAAGGGCATCGACCTCAAGGTCGAGCGAGGCACGATGCTTGCTCTGCTGGGGCCGAATGGCGCCGGCAAGACGACCACCGTCCGCATCCTCAGCACCCTGCTCAAATTCGATGGCGGCACGGTCCTGGTCGAGGGCCACGACGTCACCGCCGAGGCCGACGAGGTGCGGCGGGTGATCGGTTTGACCGGCCAATCGGCGGCCGTCGACGAGCTCCTGACCGGCCGCGAGAACCTGGTCATGGTTGGCCAGCTGTACCGCCTCACCAAGCTCAGCGCCCGGGCCCGCGCCTCGGAGCTGCTCGAGCAGTTCGACCTGGTCGGGGCGGCCGACCGGCCTGCCAAGGGCTACTCCGGCGGGATGCGGCGGCGGCTCGACCTGGCCGTCAGCCTGATCGCGACGCCCCCGGTGATCTTCCTCGACGAACCGACGACGGGGCTCGACCCGCGGTCTCGCCTGGTCATGTGGGACATCATCAAGAAGCTGCTCGCGGACGGCGCCACCATCCTGCTGACCACCCAGTACCTCGACGAGGCCGACCAGCTGGCCGACCGGATCGTGGTCATCGACGGCGGCAAAGTCATCGCCGAAGGCACCCCCAACGGGCTCAAGCAGAAGGTCGGCAACGACCGGCTCGAGCTCTCCTTCCATGACGACAAGGCGCTGGGTGAGGCGCTGTCGGCACTGGATGGAAACGTCATCGACTCCAACCCCAGGGAGTTCACCGCCACCGTCGCCGTCCAGGAGACCAACGCCGACGTCAGGAACGCGCTGGACCAGCTGGCCGCGGCCGGCATCGCGGTCCAGTCGATGACGCTGCACAAGCCGACGCTCGACGACGTGTTCCTGTCGCTCACGGGCGCACGCCGACCGACCGAAACCACGGAGGAGAACTAGATGGCGGCGCAACTCGTCTTCGATGACCGACCCAGGCTCCTCCTGGAGCTCAAAGACTCGTGGCTGATGATCAAGCGCAGCTGCACCCACATCATCCGCAACACCGACCAGCTGTTGGGCACCTTCTTCCAGCCGATCATGTTCCTGGTCCTCTTCTCGCTGGTCTTCGGCGGAGCCATCTCAAGGGCCCTGCCCCCAGGCATCAGCTACCTCAACTTCCTGATGGCCGGCATCATCGTTCAGACGGTGGCGTTCGGCTCCACCACCACCGCCACCTCGATCACCAACGACCTGCAAAAGGGCATCGTCGACCGCTTCCGATCGCTGCCGATGTCCAACCTGGCCGTGCTCAACGGCCACGTCGTTTCGGACCTCCTTCGCAATGGCATCTCAACTTTGGTCATGCTCGCGGCCGGTCTCGTAATCGGCTTCCGCAGTAGCGCCAGCGTGGTCGACTGGCTGCTGATCGCCGGGATTATCGCGCTGTTCACCCTGGCATTCTCCTGGCTGTCCGCGATCGTCGGCGTGGTCGCCAAGAGCATCGAGGGCGTCCAGTGGCTGATGTTCGTGCTCGTCTTTCCGCTCACCTTCGCCAGCACCGCCTTCGTCCCGGCCGAAGGCATGAACCCGATCCTCAAGGTCTTCGCCCAGAACCAGCCCATCACCCAGGTCATCGAGGCGGTCCGGGCACTGATCCTGGGTAGGCCGATCGGGAACTACGGCTGGCTGTCGGTGGCCTGGAGCCTCGCGATCCTGGTGGTCGCCGTCCCCACCGCCTCCTGGTTGTTCAGCCGGAAGACTTCTAACTAGGCCCCTAGAGCCGGCATCCGCACGGCCGGGCCAGGCTCGGAACCGGTAAGGGCGCCGGTCGGGGAGCAAAGCGAGGGGGCGGCGGCGCTTGGAGGCCGCCTGGCGCAGCGGCAGGAGTTGATCGTGACGCATCGGGGTGCGCCCCCGGGTGCGGGTTGGTCAATAGTGGTCCGGTCCACGCCCGCGCAGGGAAGCTCGACTTGCCGGCGTACACGATCGCGTAGAAGAAATGCCTGCCGTCGGGTCGCGGGCTCGGCCCGCGGGGCACAGTCACGTCGATCGTGGCGCTGGCCCTGGTCCCGGTGAGAGGAGCCGACCCAACCACGGTTCCGGCAGGTGGCCCGTCGTGGCGCCTGCCGCCGTCGAGGCGCTTTCGGGTGGCGGTGCCGTTGACGATGTAGCGCCGGTGCTGCTCGATATACGAGATCGTCAGCTGGCTGTGGTTCGCGGCCCAGTCGGGGTTGTCGCCGAAGTAGTGGGCGCTGCCGTTGAGCCCGTTGTCGCTGATGATCTCGACTCCCTGGAGAGGCTCGGTGGGGCTGCCCGCATCAACTCGCAAGCGCACCTTTTCGCCGGGACCGGCCTGGATGTAGCCGCCCTGCCAGGTGCCGCCCGGGCCGCGCAGGGTCGCCCACAGATCGGGGATCTCGGTGGCGCTGGTGCGGCGAGCCGCGAGCGCCGCCTTGATGCTGCCGGGCAGAGAGTTCTGGGCCAGGACCAACGACCGCTGGCCGGGCAGGAAGGTATGCCCTTCGTCGTAACCCGCCCCGGGCGTCGTGTTGCCCATCACGCCGTCGGCGGTCCACATGTGCCAGTCCCAGTCCATCACCGGGCTGACGTGCCAGCCACGGGAGAGCGCGAACCAATACCAACCGGCGTCGCTGTCAAGGCGCCCCTCGCGACCGTAGGAACCGTGGATTTCGATCAGGGCCATTTTCTCGGCGGCGCCTTTCTGGAGCCCGTAGTCGTCCCAGTTCAGGGCGCCCTTGTCGCCGGGGTGGTTGAAGATCCCGATCCCATCTGCGCCGCCGATGCCGAGGCCGCTGCCGGTTGGATCCGTCACCGGGGCGGTGTTAAGCCAGTCCCAGAACGGCTCCATCCGCAGCGAGGCGTCGCCGGTGCCAAGGCGGCTTGTCCAGTTCTGGCTGAAGTGCACGTTGAGGTGGTTCTCCTGGTCGTTGGTCCATTCGAAACCACGCAGCAGCGAGAAGTCCTCGCCTCGGTACTGCTTCGCGAGCGCCGCCTGCCGGTGCCAGATGTCGGGGACCGGAACAACCGCCGGCTGGCCGGCCTGGGCGGCATCAGTGTCGCGCTGATACGCCAGCGGAAAGAAATCGGAGTGGTCGGTCAGAGCGCAGTAATCGATCCCCAGGTCCTGCCGGTAGTTGTGCAGAAACGCGGCTATCCGCTCGCTGGCGGTATCGCCGTCGGAATCGGTGGTGTGGTCGTGGAGGCTGCCGGCAAGCACCCGATATGGACCGATCCGGGGTGCGCCCCCGGGCCGGAGCGAGGGGCGGCTCCGGATCAGCGACGGCGCAATCGCCTCGGCCAGCACTCGCTCCGGCAAGGCCAAAGCTGCCGCCAGTGCGACACCTCCCTGCAGAGCTCGACGCCTTGTGATCAGCGCAGGTTCAGCACGCCCCATCAAACCCATAGGCCTCCCTTAGATCTCGCACCACCACCCGGCGCGCAGGTCGACTCTAGAGGAGTGGTCCAGAAGGACTGGCAAACGGCGGGTTAAGAGCTGCGACTGAGCGGGTGTGACGCCGGCTTGGCTTCGATCCCGTCGAGGATGACACGCCGGCTGTCGACCCAGAATCGGCCCGGATCAATCGCAAACAATTTCGTGCGAAAGCCACGAAGTCATCGCATGACGCGTTGCGGCACGATCGAGCGATGGGAAGGAGTTTAGGGCGGAGCCCGGCGTTAGCGCGCCTCACGACGATCGTCTTTGCAGCAGCCATTGCCATGGCCGTCAGCTCTGTCCGCGGTGCAGCCGCGGCACCTTCGATTGGTACGGTCGATGAGGCGCACAAGGTGCTCACCTGGAATGGGGCCAGCTTTAGTGGGCTGCTGAACCCGCCGCTGCCGGCGCCGTGCGCCTACAACTGCGACCAGCGCTCGTTCTCGATCAACCTACCGGCCTCGGCCTGGGCGGCGCCGGACTCCGGTGTGCTCGTCTCGATCCACTACCCGTCCGTCAGCGACAGCCTCGCACTCTACGTCTTCGACTCCGCCGGCAACCTGGCCGGCAGCTCTTTCGGCATCGACACCAACGGCCAGGCAGTGTTCCTGGCTCATCCAACTGGCGGGGATTACCAGGTTGTCGTTACCGAAACCTACGCTCAGGATCCGACGGTCTCCTACGTCGGCGACATTCGCTACCAGGCAACCCGGATGCCCCCGTGCGCAAAGGCCGTTTGCGACCTGTTGCCCCGGCTGAGTCCCGCACCCCCGGCCAACTTTCACCTCAGCGGAATCCCGCCGATTCCGTCGACCGAGGCCGGCACACCAATCGCCTACAGCGGCCCCGGCTCCTGCTACCTGGACGAACTCGCCGCCGGCGCCAACCGCTGCCTCCGGTTCACCCAGGACATCCGCAATGTCGGTATCGGTCCGCTTGAGCTCCGATTCCGCCTTGCCGGAGTCGACGGCGCGTCCCCGTCGACCGCGATGACCAACTGCCAGATGGAACAGGTGGTCTATCGCACCGACGGCAGCACATGGACTCGGCCAGCCGGTCCCTGCGTCTACCACCTGCAGCACCAGCATTTTCACTACCAGAACATGGCCTTGAACACGCTGCATCGGGTGCTGCCGACGGGTGTGACCGATCCGGCGACGGTTAGAACGTCGCAGAAGCTGGGCTTTTGCCTGGAAGACGTCGACAACTTCGCGTATGGCTCGCCCGATAACATGGCGCCCGGTTACGCCATCCCCAACAACATCCGGTGCCAGCCCACCGGGTTGCCGTCGGCGACCGCGCCGCAAGATGGCATCTGGGAGACGATGGGCATCACCAAGGGTTGGGGCGATGTCTACACCTGGGACCTGCCATCGCAGTTCATCGAGGTCACTGGCGTGCCCGACGGTGTCTACGAGGTCGTCAACGAGGCCAACCCCGACCACGGCATCCTCGAGACGACATCAGGCAGCCAGGCGTCCGCGACCCGGATCTGCATCCAGGGCAGCGACGTCAAGGAACTCCCGATATACGCGGCCGACTGTGCCGGTCACGCCCCTGTGGCCGCTTCCGGCGGTGGCGCGACGAATATCGGCGGAGGCGTGATCGGGGCGTCGACGGCGCTGCCGGACACCAGCGGCCCCGGGCCGGACCTCGCTCTAGCCCTGTGGTGGCTCCCCGCGGTCGGCGGCGTGCTGGCGGCGGGCATCAGGCGAAAGCGCTTCTGACAGCAGCGAGCTAGCGGCACCCCGCCTTGCGCCTGCGGCGTAGCCCGAATCACTAGTTCCGCGGCAGTGATCTCACCGGCGCGGGCCTCGACTCAGGTCGCAGACGCCTTGGCCAGCTCTGAGTCGAAGCTTCTTTTCAGGTCGTCGAAGTGCTGCTTGATCCAGGCCGCGACGCCGGCGCTGTCAACTGAGCCATGGGCGGCGTCGGCTTTGACCGCAGCGGAGAGGCGAACCATCGCGCCCTGGTTGCCGGCTTGCGCCGCCTCAAAGAATGCCTTCCCATCGGAGCACCCAGCCTCAAACGCGGCGATGACGTCCACGAACTGGGGCGGGATGTCGGGGCCTTTTGCCAGGATTGCACCCTTCTGAAACTCACCTAGGGCGCCGCCAAACGACACCCGTGCGGCAGCGACGTCGTGCGCGGCTCCGGCCTTCCCGGCGGCGCTGAAGTCGCCCAGGGCGGTGAGGAAGATGGTGAAGAAGTCAAGCTCTGCCCGGTCGGCCGCCACAACCCTGGTCACCAGTCCGAAAGCGGCTCGCGCGTGCTCGAGGCGAGCCCGCGCTTGCCGCAAAGACTGGCCTTCAGGAGCTGTCATCCAGCTGGAACCCAGGCCGCGAGCTGCCGCGTCCAGGGCAACCTGGTCGTCAGCCACGACTTGGTCCTCAGCTTTCAGGTTCGCGTATTCGCCATCGAGCTGGCCTACGGCGGCGTTCGGATCGTTGATGGTGGCCACATCGTTCGCCAAGGCGTCACCGCTGAGCAGCGGTTCTGACTGTTTGAGATTGGCGATGCTCTGTCTAAGAGCGTCATCAGCCTGCCCGAATTGTCCTCGTGCGACGATGAATCCGACGAATAGATACGCCAGCGAGAGCGCGATGAGCACGCTCGCGACGGCGACTATCCGGCGCACGTTCGAGCCGCCCCAATGGGCTTCCGATGGCTGACCAAGCTGCCCCCTCCCTTTCTTGACACGGCAGTCTACGGTGTCCCGCGCCCGCCTTGCAGGTGCGCATACCGCCGATGTGAAGGGGTTGTGACCCCTGCACTTGCACGGTTCCCTTTCTCGGACCCGCCGGATACGGTTATGCGATGAAAGTTGCATCAACCAATCCCTCCCCCGAAACCAACGTCCTCAATCCCCTTGCTGTCACCACCTCCGGCGTGAACCGTTGGGTCGGCGTCGGCCACTCCAACAACTCGGACGCCTTCAGCGCCGGCGCCGAAGCGGCGAGCAGAGCCATCACCGGTGCCGACCCCAGGCTGTTGATCGTTTTCTGCGCCGACAACTACGACCTCCCCGAGCTTCTGCGTGGCATCAACGAGACCAGTAACGACGTCCCACTGGTGGGTTGCTCCACCGCCGGTGAGATCGCCACCAGCGGACCTGGCGATTCCGGGGTCGTCGTTACCGCGCTTGGCGGAACCGGCTTTTCGGTAGCCACCGCCGCGTCGGACGCGGTCACCGGCAGGTTGCGCGAGGCCGGCGCCGACGTCGCCGGATGCCTGGACCAGGTTGAGCCAATGGAGCACAAGGTGCTGCTGCTCCTGACAGACGGCCTCTCGGGCGACCAGCAGGAGGTGGTCCGAGGCGCATACAGCGTGGTCGGCGCCACGGTTCCCCTGGTCGGCGGATGCGCCGGCGACGCCCTCAAGATGAAGAAGACCTACCAGCTGCACAACCACGACGTGATGGACAACGGCATCGTGGCTGCCGCCGTCGCCTCCGACGGGCCCCTCGGGATCGGCGTTCGGCACGGCTGGCGCACGGTTGGCGAGGCGATGCTGGTGACCAAGAGCGCCGGTAACCGTGTCTACAGCCTCAACGACAAGCCCGCCCTCGACGTCTACCTGGAGCGTCTCGACGCGCCGGCCGCGGCTCGCACCGACCCCGCCGAGTTCACCCGCTTTGCCATCACCCACCCGTTGGGGCTCAGCCGCCGCAGCGGTGAGGAGGTGAGGTTCATCGGCGAGGCCAATTTCGAGGACCGGTCGCTTGGCTGCATCGCGGAGATCCCGCAGGGCGGCCTGACCTGGATCATGGAGGGTGACGTCGACTCGGTCCTGGACGCCACCGACGCCTCTTGCGACGAGGCCCTGTCCGGACTCGAGGGTTGCGCGCCACTCGGCCTGCTGGCTTTTGACTGCATCGCCCGGCGCGGGGTTCTCGGCGACGAAGGGATCCGCGGCGAGGTGGCCCGAATTGGCAGCCGCGCCGGGGGAGCACCTGTCGCCGGCTTCTACACGTATGGCGAAATCGCTCGGACCCACGCCGTCAGCGGGTTCCACAACCAAACTCTTGTCGTACTCGCGTTCGCCTGAGCCCCAGGCCAGCAACTCCAGCTGGGCGACTCACCAGCTGGGCGAATTCCTGTCGGCGCTGAGCCATTTCTCTTCGGACCTCAGCGCCATCCAGGGAGCTGTAGACCTGGCCGCCAGCGCCCTTGAGGCGGAGATCGGTGTCGTTATCGATGGCGACGAGGTGGCCGCTTCCATAGGTTTCGCCCGGGGGCAGGTGCCGCTGGCGTCGGTCCTGCTCGGGTCGATGGCGGCGGGGGCCCTCGACGTGGACGGGCTGGGCCCCTGCCGGACGATCTCGGTCACGCTCGAGGACGGCCGCGTCATCATGCTGGCCAGATCTGGAGCTGACGCTTTCAGCAGCGAAGAGGCCAACCTTCTCCGCGCCATGACGCGAAGCCTGGACCTAACGGTACGCATGCTTCGGCTTGTGGGTGATGAGCGTCGCCAGGCGGAAGAGAAAGCGGCGCTGGTGGCGATGCTCCAGGAACGGCAGCAGCTTCTCGAGAAGCTGAGTCGCATCCAGCAATCGATATCCATGCGAGCGCCGCTTGACGACGTTCTAAAGTCAATCGTCACGGGGGCCCAGGAGCTCCTCGGCGACGAGGTCGTCGGCTTGCGACTGGTCGACCCGGAAGACCCGACGTATCAGCGGCTGGTGGAGTCGGTTGGGATAAGTTCCGACCTCGAGGACCGGCTGCGCCGGAACCGCCTCGGCGAGGGGGTTGGCGGCCAGTCCATCGTCCAGGACCAACTCATGGTCCTCGAGGACTACCAGTCAGCGGGCGTGGCGCTCAAGGCGTTCGCCGACGACAAGCTGCTGTCCGCGATGTCGGCGCCGATTCATGAGAACGGCAAGGCTATCGGTAGCTTGACGATCGCCACCTACAAGAGCGGGCGGGTATACACCAAGACCGAACGCGAAATGCTGATCGCCCTCGCCGATCACGCCAGCCTTGCCCTCATCGATGCCAAGACCGTGGCCGCGATGGAGCACATGGCGTTCCACGATTCCCTGACTCAGCTACCCAATCGGGCGCTACTGCTGGATCGTCTCGACCACGCTTTGCGACGGATGCGCCGGGAGGTCGGGTCCAGCGTGGCCGTGCTCTTCATCGACCTCGACCGCTTCAAGTTGGTCAACGACAGCCTCGGCCACGTCACCGGTGACGCCCTGCTGGCGGCGGTCGCGGCCCGGATCGTGGCTTGCGTCCGGGACGTGGACACCGCCGCCCGGCTCGGTGGCGACGAATTCGCGATTCTGATCGAGGACACCGGCGACACCGTCGACGCGGAACCGGTGGTCGATCGGGTCCTGGAGGCTCTCAGCGCTCCCTTTGTGGTGGCGGATCACACCATGACCATCGGGGCGACCATCGGCGTTGCCATCTCTCAGAACGGCCGCGAGGAGGCCTCGGAGATGCTGCGCAACGCAGATCTCGCCATGTATCGGGCCAAAGCCGCCGGCGGTAGCGGCCGGGCGATTTTCGAGCCCAGCATGCACGACGAGGCGGTCCAACGGCTGAGCGTTGAGAGCGACCTGGATCGCGCTATCGCCAACGAGGAGTTCGTCCTCCACTACCAGCCCATCGTCAACCTGGAGACCGAGGCCATCACCGGCGTCGAAGCCCTTGTCCGGTGGGCCCATCCATCCAAGGGCTTGCTCCCGCCCGGTGATTTTGTACCCCTGGCGGAGGAGACCGGCCAGATCGTCCAGATCGGCCGGTGGGTCATGCGCGAGGCTGTTCGCAAGGCCGAGGAGTGGCAGCATGATCGACCGCCCGGCCAACCCCTCAGCGTCAGCTTCAACGTGTCAGCCGTTCAGCTCCAGCGACCAAACCTCGCCAGAGATCTCGGGGCCGCGATCCGGGAGAGCGGCATCGATCCCAACTGCATCGTGGTGGAGCTGACCGAGAGCATCCTGATGCTCGACACCGAGAACGCTACCGAGCGGCTGCGGGAGTTCAAGAATCTCGGCGTCAGGCTCGCCATCGACGACTTCGGCACCGGGTATTCCTCGCTTGGCTACCTACGACGCTTCCCCTTTGACGTTCTCAAGGTCGATCGTACGTTCGTCGAGGAGATCGGTCCGAACGAGGACGCCCCCGCGCTTGCGGGCGCGGTCGTGGAGATCGCGCGAACCCTGGGCCTGGACACCGTCGCGGAGGGGATCGAGAACGAGGTCCAGCTGACCGCGCTGCGCAAGATGAACTGCAAGCTCGGTCAGGGCTACCTGTTCTCGAAGCCGCTTAGCGAACGCGACTTCGAGAGCCTGCTGCGGCGGCGGAAGCCCCCGGTTCCGCAGCTCGAGGCGGCCAAGAGCAGGACCCGCAAGCCCACCCCCAGCGGTCCCGCCGTAGGATTCGCCGCGGGGCGGTAGTCTGGTCGGGTGGCCCGACCTTCGTTGTACGACTTCGCCGGCGGGGACCGCGCTTTCCTGGCCCTCGCCGCAGCTTTTCATGAACGCTGCTTGCAGGACCCGGTCCTGAACCATCCGTTCTCGCACACCGGAGATCCCCACCACATCGAACACCTGGCTGCTTACTGGGCGGAGGTCTTCGGCGGGCCGGCCGCATACTCCGATGCGCACGGTGGCCATTCGGGGATGCTCGACATCCACGCCGGTCACGGTGGCGAGGATGCATTCGAACCGCGGTTCATGGACTGCGTGATGAAGGCCGCCGACGACGCCCGCCTTCCGGACGATCCCGAGTTCCGCGAAGTGTTTAGGTCCTACATGGAATCCGCGGTCAAGGAGGTCATGGCAGTCTCCCCACCCGGGTCTACCGTGCCCTCCGGACTGCCTACGCCTCATTGGACCTGGAACGGCCCGGAATAGGCAGCGCAGGTTGGCCAGGGTAGCTTGAAGCTCGGCGTCGTCTTTCCCCAGAACGAAAGCTCGGCGGATCCCGGCGCCCTGCGCGATTACGTCCAGGCGGTCGAGGCGATGGGATACGACCACCTCGAGATCTACGATCACGTCCTGGGCGCGTCGCCGGATCGACCTGGTGGCTGGAACGGGCCCTACACCCACGAGCACCTGTTCCACGAAGTGCTGGTCACGCTGGGCTATCTGGCGGGAGTCACCACGCGCCTGGAGCTGGTGACTGCGATCCTGATCCTGCCTCAGCGTCAGACCGCGCTGGTGGCGAAGCAGGCCGCCGAGGTCGACCTGCTCTCGGGCGGCCGGCTCAGGCTGGGTGTCGGCCTGGGCTGGAACCGCGTCGAGATGGAGGGTCTCGGCGAGGACTACAGCACCCGCGGCCGTCGCATGGAGGAGCAGGTCGCGCTGCTGCGCAGGCTCTGGACCGAGCCGCTGATCGACTTCACGGGCGACTTCAACGTCATCTCCAATGCCGGCATCAACCCGCTGCCCGGCCGGCAGATCCCGATCTGGATGGGAGGCACCGTTGACGCGGCCAAGCGCCGGGCTGCTCGCCTTGCTGACGGGTGGATGATGAACCTCCCCATCGAATCCGATCCCTACGCGGCGCTGGATGAGGTTCGCGGCTATGTCGCAGAGGCAGGTCGCGAAGTCGAGGCTTTCGGGGTAGATGTGCGAGTCGGAGTCCGCAAAGGCGTCGAGGAAACGGCTCAGCGAGCAGGCGCGTGGCGAGACCGTGGCGTCTCGCACGTCAGCATCAACACGATGGCCGCCGGGCTGGCCTGGCCTCAAGGCCACATCGACGCCCTCAAAGCGGTCCGCGAGGTTCTCGACCCCAGCTAGGAGCTACCGGTGCCAGGCGACGGCCTGGCCGCTATCATGCGCGGGGGATGGCTGAGAGCTGGCGCACGCAGAACCCGGGCACAAGGCTCTTCCTGCTCAGCTTCACGATGCTGTTCGTCGAGCTGGCTCTGATCCGCTGGGTCGGGTCCAATATCCTGGACCTGTCCTTCTTCGCCAACTTCGTGTTGTTGGGCAGCTTCCTGGGCATCGGACTCGGCTTCGTGCGGGCCCGGTCCACGCTGGATCTCTCGCCCTGGGCGCTGGCGGCGCTCACGGTCCTGGTTCTCGCTGTATCGGCTTTTCCGGTCCAGATCACGCCGGGCTCCAGCACTTCACTGCTCTTCTTCGGCGCCGAAAAGACAGGGCTGCCGGTGTGGATCACGCTGCCTGCGGTCTTCCTGATAGTGGCCGCGGTGATGGAAACCATTGGCGAGGGGGTCGCCCGGACATTCGTCCAGTTCGACCCGCTTCGTGCCTACAGTCTCGACCTGCTGGGAAGCCTCGCCGGCATCGCCGTATTCACCGGCCTCTCCTTTCTGGGGGCGCCACCAGTCGGCTGGGCCATCATCGCGGTGGCGCTCCTGTTGTCGCTTTACACCCCCAGGGTGAGGCTGATCCACCTCGCCTGCGCTCTGGCCATTCTCGCCGTGCTGGGAGTTGAGTCGACGCGGCCAAATGCCCGCTGGTCGCCCTATTACAAGGTGACTTCGTACACCAGGACGCCGCCGGGAGTCGGTCAGACCCCCCAGACGGTCGTCCTGGTCAACGGGATCCCGATCCAGGCGATCAGGGCGATCGGGCCGCAAACAGCCACGGCCCCCATCACCGTCGTCCCCGCCTACCAGCAGACTGATTTCTACCAGGAGCCGTACCGCCACCTCAACGCGCCGCCGCGGGATGTGCTGGTCATCGGCGCGGGCACCGGGAACGACGTGGCGATCGCACTCGCCCGCGGTGCGCAGCACGTGGACGCCGTCGAGATCGATCCCAGGATCCAGGAGCTGGGCAGGCAGCTGCACCCGAACCATCCCTACGACGACCCGCGGGTGGCCGCGATCAATGATGACGGTCGCGCCTTCCTGGAGCGAACCGACCACCACTACGACCTCATCCTCTTCGGGCTCCCCGACTCGCAGACGCTCCTCACCGGGCAGTCGTCGCTGCGGCTCGAGAGCTACCTCTTCACGCGCGAGTCTTTCGAGGCGGCGAAGTCGCGCCTCAAGCCGGGCGGAGTCTTCTCCGCCTACAACTTCTATCGCGAGACCTGGCTTGTGGATCGCCTGGCTTCCACCCTCCAGCAGGTCTTCGGGCGCGATCCCTGCGTTCAGAGCCTGGGGATCGTCGGGCACCTCGCGGTTCTCACCGTGAGCCCAGACCCAGGCGTGGTGCGATGCGACACACCCTGGACGCCGGCGTCCGCCATCATCCCCGCCCCGGCGACCGACGATCACCCCTTCCCGTACCTGCAGACCGACACCATCCCCGGCTTCTACCTGGCGACGCTGGCCCTGATCGCCCTGGCGTCGCTGGTGCTGGTCCGCGCCGCCGGCGGGCCCATGAAACCGATGCTTCGGTACTCCGACCTGTTTTTCATGGGAGCGGCGTTCCTGCTGCTGGAGACCAAGAACGTGGTCCAGTTCGCGCTCCTATTCGGGATCACCTGGCAGGTGAACGCGCTCGTCTTCGCCGGCATCTTGCTATCGGTCTATGCCGCCACGCAACTGACGCGACGGGTTTCCCTGCCCTCGCCCGAAATCCTGTACCCGGCCCTTTTCGTGGCCCTGGCGGTGGCGTGGGTGGTGCCGCAGCACCTGCTCCTGCAGCTCGATCCGGCGCCCCGCTTCGTCGCCGCCGCGGCGCTCGCGTTCGCGCCGATCTTCGTGGCCAACCTCGTCTTCGCCAAGCGGTTCCGGGACGTCGGTGACTCGACCACGGCGTTCGGAGCCAATCTCCTGGGCGCCATGGCCGGAGGTCTGCTCGAGTACCTGGCCCTGATCACCGGCTACCGAGCGCTGCTGATCCTCGTCGCGGTGCTCTACGGGCTGGCGTTCATCACCGGCCGGAGCCAGCTGCTGAGGCGTCAGGCCCCCGGCTGATCCGCCGCCGGCGGGCCGCCAGCGAGTAAGGTACGGCCAGTCATGTTTCGCCAGATGACCCTGCTGGTCGGCGCCGGCCTGATCGGGCCGCTGCTGGCGACGGGTCGGAGGTGGCTGCTGCCGGTGGTGATCGGGGAATTGGGTGCGGGCGCCCTGATCGGCAGGACCGGCTTCCAGTTGATCGACCCACACGCCTCGGTGTTTCCCGTCTTCTACTCGCTCGGGTTTGCGATGCTGATGATGACGGCGGGCACCCATGTCGACATCCGATCTCCGGACCTGCGCTCGGGCGCCCCCAAAGGGGCCGTCGCCCTCCTCGTCGTCTTCGTGGGCTCGGCGCCGCTCGGTTTCGCGATCAGCGGCGTACTGGGTGTCGGCCATCCGTTTCTGCTGGCGGTGCTGCTGGCCGGCAGCTCGGCGGCGGTTGCCTTCCCGATCATCGAGGAGCGCGGGCTGGATGGCCCGGTGGTCTCCTTCCTGGTTGCCTGGATCGCCTTTGCTGACTCCATCACCGTGGTGCTGATGCCGCTGGGGCTCACCGGCGCCGGCAAGGTCATCCCGTCGTTGATCGGCGACGGCCTGATCGTGATCGCGGGGGTCGCGGCGCTGCTGCTGGCGCTTCGGATCCACGCCTTCGACCTGATCGAGGCGACAGTGAAGAGGTCGGTCACCAAGGGCTGGGCGCTTCAACTCCGGCTCTCGGTGCTGCTGCTGCTCGGGCTCGCCAGCATCGCCGAAGGCACCGGCGCCAGCCTTTTGGTGGCGGGCTTTGTGGCGGGGATGGTCCTGGTCCGGATGGGCCAGCCCGACCGGCTGGCGCTGCAGATAAGTGGGGTAGCCAACGGGTTCTTCGTGCCTCTGTTCTTCGTCCTGCTGGGCGCCGAGCTTGACCTCCGGGCGATGGCTTCGGATCCACAGGCGATCGCGCTGGCGGTGTCGATGGCGGTGGCGGCGGTGGCGGTGCACCTGGTCGCCGCCCTCGTGACCGGCAACCGGCAAACCGGGCGTGTCGCCGCCGGGCTGTCAGCGTCGGCGCAGCTCGGCCTGCCGGCGGCGGCCGCCTCGCTGGCCCTGGCCGACCACCTGCTCAGCCCTGCGATCGCGGCAGCGCTGGTCGCCGCCGGCTGCCTGACGCTGGCGCCGGCGACGATTGGGGCCGCCCGCCTGGAGCCAGAGACGCCCTAGGCCGAACTCTTAGGCCGGCTGGCTCGCCAGACCTTCCAGTCGGCGACGAGCGCCTTCTCCATCTTCCGCGACGCCGCCGGCAGCCAATCGGGCGGCTGCCGCGCCAGGTCGGCTCGGATCAGCGCCACCGCCGCACGAGTGCCCTGGTGGACGTTGGCGGTCTCGTGGCCCATCGCCCGCAGCAGCTTCTCCTCGTCGACCTTCGCGGTCAGCATCGTCAGCTCGATCCGGCTGCAGTCTGGCGCCAGGCGACGCACCACCCAGCGTTGATGGACCTGGAGCATTGGATCCGGGCACCGGACCGCGTGGTCCAGCATCTCCTGGTAGAGGATCCGCCCGGGGTCGGGCGACTTGAGGGCCCAGTCGGACGACGGCGGCACCAGGGCCTTGGCCTCGCGGGCGATCGCCCCGCCGCGCCACCGCGCCACCGCCACGAAGCGCTGGTGGCCGAGGCTGCCGACACCGGCACGCCGCCTCTTGAGGGCTACCTGCTCGGCGCCCTTCGGCAGTGCTTGCGCCAGCAGCTTGTCCGCGCCAGGCGCCACCGTCCTGGTTTGCGGAAGCTTGTCCATCTTGGCCCAGTACCCGACCGGGTCGCGCAGCTCGTTGAGCGCCTGCAGCCGCAGCCATCGGTCGTATTCGGCCAGCACCATCGGTCGCCCCGCTCCGCCGATGCCGGCCGAGTAGCCGCTCAGGATCGCGCGGCAGAGCTCCTTTTGGGTGATGCGCAGCGTACCCGTTCGAATCGCCAGCCGGGCGCTGACAGCGAGGCGGACCAGGTCGTTGGTATAGGCGACGCGGTGCACCTCGTCAAAATCGTTGACGCCCCAAACCAGGCGGCCCTCCGCGTCCCGCCAGGTCCCGAAGTTCTCGACGTGGAGATCGCCTACGGCCAGCAGCGAAGGGGCGCGGGCCAGCTCGGGGCAGATCTCCGGGAAAAGCTGCGCCCACCGGTAGTACGTCCCGCGCATGAACCGGAAGGGATCCGCCGCCATCTGTTCGTGCTTGAAGTCAAGGTCGGCCTTGACGACCTTGGTGTTGGCGGCGAGCCAGCGCTCGAAGGAGCGGGTGGCATCAACGATCGATGTTTCGGCCACACGCGCATTGTGGCCGAGTTGCGCAGGTAGAGGGTTTCTTCAGGCGAGGGTGTCCGGGGGCAGTGCCTCGGCCATGGCCATGCGCCACTCAAGGCTGGTGCGTCCAACGAATTCTTCGCTGTCCGCGCCGCAGTCCGGGCAGCTCGCCGGCCGAACTCTCTGCTGCCGAAGGTAGCCGCAGCCGGAGCAGCGCCACACCAGGTCAGTCGATGTCAAAACGCTCCGGATCGATGCCCAGGTGCTGTCGGCTGCCGCCTCAGACTGTCCCTCGGGTCCCGCCGGGGAAGTACTTGCCTTGTCCAACCTCCGCCCTCCTAGCCACACACAAGAAGTGATAGCTTGCCTATAATACATCCACCCACCGCGCCTTGGGGGTACATGGGGATGTTCACCGGCGCGGTGGGGCCATTGCTCCGCATCTCTTACGCCGGGGCCCTTCGTGCGCGATGCTATGGTCGAAGCATGAGCGAAGAAGTCATCGTCTCCTGGCGGGCGATCGTCGCCAACAGCCCCGTGATCGCCAGCGACGGGCAGCAAGTCGGCAAGGTGGTGGACGTGGCGGCGCTGCCGGAGGAGGACATCTTCCACGGAGTTGTGTTCCGTCACGGGGTGACCGGAGGGACCCACCTGGCGCCGCGCGATGACGTCGACCGGATCACCACCGACGCCGTTTATCTTGCTGTCGACAGCGCCACGGCGGGTTCGTACGAAGCCTTCCAGCAGATGCATGTCGAACGTCTGGGCACCAAGGGGCTGTTCTTCTGGAAGCACACCGGCTGGAAGGACTCCGGCGAATAGCGACCCCGACCCGATACCGGAACTAGACCCGTTCCCGGAACCCGACCAGTTCCAGGATCCCGACTGGGACGATGGCGGGTCGCCCCTTCATCCGCTCCGCGCCTCGCTGGTTCGCCTCATCGCTCGGATCGCCCTTGTCGCCTTCCTGGTCGCGTTTCCGCTGGGGATCGTGGTCGACAGCTTCTACCACAGCAGCTATCCCGAGGCCTCGCTGGCGGTGGTCGAGGTGGTCCTGGTCGGGGCGCTCGCGCTCTGGCTTCGCGGGTTGCGCCGGCGATAGCGCCGTCGGGCGCTAGTAGATGAAGCCGTAGAGCGGGACGCTGTCGAGGGTTAGGGTCCGCTCATCGACGACGCCGAGGCCCTTGTAGTTCATTTCGGAGATCGTGAAGGTCGAACCCTTGACCGACTCGACGTAGGCTACGTGCCCGACGTAGCCCTCCTTGGAGACCATGATCGCGCCCGGTCGGGGGGTTCGACCGACGCTGTAGCCCATCGCCTGCGCGGCCCCATACCAGGACCAGGCGTCGCCCGACCACGGGATGTAACGGCGGGTCGAGACGTACCAGGTGCACTGCCCCCAGGGGAAGTGATAGCCGACGCCACCCGGCACCGGGGGAATCGGCTGGGCCGGGGCCAGCGACGGCGAGGTGGGTGGCAGCGATGAGGTGCCGGGCACCATCGCGCTCGCTCTCGACGCCGTCTCCAGCCAGCTCGTCCGGGCCGTCTGAGCCAGGCTGGACTCTGGCTGCTGGATCCGGATCTGGCCGCCACCGCCGCCACCGGGACGGGCCCAGGCCAGCGTCACCGACATCGGCACAACCGCCGCCGCCAGCACCAGCAGGTGCGTCACCCGTCGGAAATTCCCCCGGGCACGGCCTCCCGCGACCGTCCAATGCGACCCCGTCGGATCGCTGGCGGCGACAATGAAGCCGTCCTCGATCTCGACTTCGGCCGAAGCCACTACTCGTGAAATTGCACGCACCTCTGCGGTTAGGGATGCGGCCGGATACACGTCCCGTCACCAGCCGCCGCGCCCTCGCCGGACCGTCCCCACGGCCCCGCTGCCGTTTCCCGATTCTTGGGCGCTGGCCCCCACCCTATCTGACCCGACTGTCATATTGCAAATGGACGGGTAACAAAACCCGCCATTGGACGTAAAAGACGAGGCCGGGATCCGGCCGTCAGCTGGCGGCTTCCAGCTCCTCGATGTCCTCGGGGGCGAGCCGTACCGCCGCCGCGGCGACGTTCTCTTCGAGGTGCGCGACCTTCGATGTGCCCGGGATCGGCAGCATCACCGGCGAGTGCTGCAGCAGCCACGCCAGCGCCACCTGGCCCGGGCTGGCGCTCACCCTTTCGGCCACCTGCTCCAGCGGCCCGCCGGGATCGGTCAGGTTGCCGGTGGCCAGCGGAAACCAGGGGATGAAGGCGATCCCCTTGCCGGTGCACGCCTCGAGGACCTGCTCGGACCGGCGGTCGATGATGTTGTAGCGGTTCTGGACCGAAACGATCTCGGTGAGTTCGAGCGCCTGGTTGAGCTGTTCCCGCCCCACGTTGCAGAGGCCGAGGTGATGGATCTTGCCTTCGCTTTTGAGCTCGACCAGCGCTCCCACCGACTCGCCGAAGGGCACCTCGGGGTCGGGCCGGTGGAACTGGAGCAGCTCGATGCGGTCGACCCGGAGCCGCTTGAGGCTGCCCTCGACGGCGCCGCGGAGGTACTCGGGCCGGCCGTTGGGGCTCCACTCGCCGGGGCCGCTCCGGGTCAGGCCTGCCTTGGTCCCTATCAGCAGACCCTCCCGGTACGGATGCAGCGCCTCCGCGATCAGCTCTTCGCTGGTCTCGGGGCCGTAGGCGTCGGCGGTGTCGATGAAGTTGACGTCGAGGTCGGCCAGCCGCCGCAGCACGGCGCGGCACTCGTCGGGGTCGTCGGGCGGGCCCCAGATCCCGGTGCCGGTGATGCGCATGGCGCCAAAGCCGAGGCGGTTGACGGTTGTCTCGCCAACCTGGATGGTGCCCGCGGCGCCCGCGCTCACAGCCACCTGGGACTCACCGCGCGTCGCCGGCGGCGATCACTATTTCGGGCCCCGAGCCGCGATGCCGACGTCCTCCGCGGTGCGCCCGAAGATCTGCTGGACCGGCCAGCTCATCACGCCGGCGTAAGCGTCGATCTGGCTGCGGTGATGGATGTCGTGCTCGGCCATCATCATCAGCAGCCGCCACGCGGAGAAGAAGACTCCAGGCGTGTCCAGCGATTCGATCTTGCGAGTCAGCCACTCTGGTGGCGAGCCGCCCATCCGCTCCTGGACGTGGGCCGCGGACTCATCCAGCGCGGCGATCCATTGCTCGTGGGTTTCCGCGGGCCCCTGCCAGGTATTGGTGGTCCAGCCCTCGCCGCAGTAGGCGGCGGTGAACCACAGCCGGGAGGTGGCCATGTGGTGGACCAGCTCGCCGATGCCCCACGCGTTCTCGCCGTCGCCGGTCGAGGGCTTCCAACCCTCGGCTTCAGGCGGCAGGCTGCTGATGTCACGAACGGCGCGCTTGTTGACCCCGGCGAACCACTTCAGGTAGGCATCGATGTCAGTGATCATGAGTCGAATCGTAGCCTGATCGATCCGTTAGGCTCGTGGTGCATGCAGGACGACAGCCCGACCAACGGAGTCCCCTCCCACCCCGCCGGTGACGCCGGCCCGGCCGGCCGGACACCAGCCGCCACCGCCGGTCCGCGCCGGCGCCGTGCCGCCGCGACAGAGGCTCCCGCCGCGGGTGGATGGCAGCCGGATCGGGCCGAGCTCGAGGAGGTGGTCCGCAGCCTCGAGGTCATGTACCGGCCGTCGGCGTCAGACGGTGAGCTCCAGGCGGCTGAGTGGATCGCCGAGAGGCTGAGGCAGATCGGCTGCACCGTCGCCATCGATGAGGAGACCGCCCACGGTGGCTACTGGTGGCCGATCGGACTGATGAGCGCCGCCGCCGTCGCCGGAGGGGCGCTTGCCCTCCGCGGCCGGCGCCTGCTGGGAGCGGCGGTCGGGGCGCTGGCTGTGGCCGGCATCGCCGACGACATCGACAGCGGCGCCCAGCTGTTCCGCCACAGCGTCCTGCCCCATCACCCGACCTGGAACGTCCTGGCCGAAGCGGGCGACGTCGACGCCGAGCAGACCGTGGTGGTGGTCGCCCATCACGATGCCGCGCACGGAGGGCTGGTTTTCAACCCGGCGCCGCAGCGCGCCCTGGCGCGGCGCTACCCAGAACGGGTCGAGCGCGCCAACAAGGGCGCACCGTTGTGGTACCCGGTCATCGGTGGACCGGCGCTGATCGCCATCGGCTCGCTGCTCAAGCTCAAGGCGCTGACCCGGTTGGGGATGTTCCTCAGCGCCGGCACCGTCGCCAACATGATCGACATCGGGCGGCGGCCGGCGGTTCCGGGCGCCAACGACAACCTCAGCGCCGTCGCCGTGCTGGTGGCGCTGGCGCGGTCGCTGCGGCAGCGGCCGATCAAGGGGCTCCGCGTCCTGCTGGTGTCGATGGGCTCGGAGGAGACGCTGCAGGAGGGTGTGCTGGCCTTCGCCCGCCGCCATTTCCACGAGCTGCCCACCTCCAGTACAAGGTTCATCGTCATCGACACCGTCGGCTCGCCCCGCCTAGTCATGGTCGAAGCCGAGGGCGTGCTAAAGATCCGTCCCTACGATCCCGAGCTCAGCGACCTGGTCGCCGCCTCCGCCGCGGCGCTGGAGGTTCCCCTGGTCCGCGGCCAGGTGGCCCGCGCCAGCACCGACGCGGTGGTGCCCAACAAGGCCGGCTATCGCACCGCGCTGATGGTGTCGTTCGACAAGGACAAAGTGCTGTCCAACTACCACCAGCCGACCGACGTCGCCGACAACCTCGACTTCAACACCGTCGCCGACTGCGCTCGCGTCACCGACGCGGTGATTCGCAAGCTGGCCGGGGGGACCGCCGCCTAGCTCAACCCAGATGCTGGAACGGCTCGGGCACGTAGCCCGCCAGCGCCTCATGCCAGGCCGGGCTGAGCTCGGTCTGCACGGTGGGGTCATCTTTGGCCAGCCAGGCCAGATGGCGGAGTCCGTGCTCGATCACCTGGACCGCCGCGATCGACGCAGGCGCCGCGGTCGCGCCGGAGCGAGCCAGTGCGGCGCGTTCGATCGATACCCCTACGTGCTCGGGCGCCTGGTCGTCGCGAATCACCACCACGAAGCTGAGGATGACGGAGCCGCGAGCGCGCCGCCATGAGGTCGAGTGGGTCAGCAGCGGCGCGCCGAGCAGGTTGGTCGACAGGCGGGTGACAACTTCGACGGGATCCTCGTCGTCACCCACCTCCATGTACCAGGGCTCCGGCCCGCAAGGTCCGGCCAGCTCGGGGACCCCCGCCGGGCTCAGGCGCAGCACGAACACCTCCGCCTGCACCGGTCCCCCGGTCGTGTACAGAGAGGGGTCCGGGGTGTCGGTCATTCCGCCGCTAGCCGGCGCCCTTGATCGCGGCCTCCAGCGTCGCGTAGCCCTCGTCGGCCTCGGCCGGCGTCAGGCTCAGCGGCGGCGAGATGCGCAGCACGTTTCCGTAGAGCCCGCCCTTGCCCACCAAGAGACCGCCGTCCTTGCACAGCTCCAGCACCCTGCCGGCGGTGGCCGCTGATGGCGCGGAGGTACCCGGCTCGACCAGTTCGACGCCGATCATCAGGCCCTTGCCGCGGACATCGCCTACCACCCCTCCGCCTTGGGCCAGGCTTTGCAGGCGCCCAATCAGCTGCCCGCCGACCTCGCGGGCGTTGCCCTGGAGGTCGTGGTCGAGGATGTAGCGCAGGTTGGCCAGCGCCCCGGCGGTGACCAATGGGTTGCCGCCGAAGGTCGAGATCGAGTTCGCGGGCAGGCTGTCCATCAGCTCGGGCCGGGCGATCACGCCGGCCAGCGACAGCCCGTTGCCGATGCCCTTGGCGAACACCATCAGGTCGGGGACCACGCCGTGCGCCTCGATCCCCCAGAAGTTCTCTCCGGTTCGACCCCAGCCGGTCTGGACCTCGTCGGCGATGAAGAGGATCCCGAACTCGTCGCAGACCGCCTTCATGGCGCCGAAGAAGCCGTCGGGTGGGACGGTGAAGCCGCCCACGCCCTGGATCGGCTCGGCGATGAGGCAGGCGATGTCGCCGGCGGTGCCGGTCTCGATCACGTTGCGAAGGTCGACGGCGCAGGCGGCGATGAACTCGGCATCGGGCAGGTCTTTGAAGGGGCTGCGGTAGCGATAGCCGTTCTGGACGAAGGCGACGTGGAAGGGGGAGAGCCCGGTCGCCGACCAGGCGCGGTTGCCGGTGACCGCCACCGTCGCGAAGGACCGCCCGTGATACGAGTTCCGCAGCGCCAGCACCTGGTTCGATCGTCGATAGCCCGTCGCCAGCATCAGCGCCGCCTCCACCGCCTCCGTCCCTGAGGTGGTGAAGAACACCTTGGCGTCGGGGATCGGCGAAAGAGCGGCGATCTGCTCCGCCAGCTCGATCGCGGTCGGGATCAAGTACAACGTCGAGCTGTGCAGCAGCTTGCCCGCCTGCTCTCGGATCGCCTCAACCACCTCGGGGACGCCGTGGCCGCTGATGGTGGTGAGGATGCCCCCGAAGAAGTCGAGGTAACGCCGGCCCTCGGCGTCCCACACGTAGCGCCCCTCGCCGTGGTCGATGGCGATCGGCTGGTCGTAGTACAGCGACTGCCACTTGGGCATCACCGCTCGGTGGCGGGCGGTCAGGTCGGCGTGGTCCAAGGCGCGCCTCAGCTCGGGGCGACCATTCTGGCGATCACCTCACCGTCGTGCCACTCGGGCTCGGCCGCCATGATCGACGCCAGCTTCTGGAAGCGCTCATCCTGGGCCGGGTCCTCGGCGTTGGCGCGATAGCTCTCCTTGCTGTCGAAGACCACCGCCATCCAGTACTCGTCGTCCCCCGCATCGGCGCGATACACGGCCGTGGCCACGAACCCGGGGATGCCGAGCGTCTCGTAGACCTTGTTCTGCTCCAGCATCTCGGCTTCCTTGCCCGGCTGCAGCTTGATGCGTGCCACTGTCCCATACATAGCGGTTCTCCTCCGGTCGGAATGACGGGCCAGTTGCCCAGGCGGGCAACGTACGGCCCGGCGTCCGGAAAGTCAAACCCTGGCAGTCAGCGCCGCTTTCATCCTTCTGAGGTCAGCATCGACCTGGCGGTCGATGAAGTAGTGGAGCAGCGGCTCGGCGACCCGGAAGAGCCCTGGTGATGAGGCGTTGCCCCAGCCCTCGACGCGAGTGCCCCCCGGGTCGTGGTGGAGAGTGAAGCCGGCCTCGAAGTAGAACCGTCCGCCGACCGAGCGGGTCTCGAACCGGTGCGGCGGCTCGTGGTGGGTGCACTCGGCGCGCTGGTTGAACTTGATGCCGAGGAAGTGCGCCTCGACCGAGAGTCGCGTTCCCGTCTCCAGTTTCTCGGTGGTCATCCCGTGGATTCGGTGCACCGGGCCTACGTATTTGGGGATGTTGTCGGGGTCGCTCAAGTAGGAGTAGACCTCGGCCATCGGGCGCTCGACGATGACCCACTTCCGGAGTTCGATCATTGTCAGCGAATGATGCCCGAGCGGGGCGCGTTAAGCGTTGGCCTTTACGCTGGACTTCGGCGCTTGAAAGGAGCAGATTGGGCGAAGCCGCCATTCCGTCCCGAGGCTGGCGGGAGACGGCGTGTTTGAGGAGGACCCCGCATGTCCCAGACAGCCACTTCACTCGAGGCACGCTTCCGCCAGGGATACGAGAACTTCGGCAAGGGCGACCTCGAGGCCATCCGTGCCGACTTCGCGCCAGACATCGTCTGGCATTCCGGCGGCAGCAACATCCTGACCGGCGACTACAACGGTGTCGACGAGTGCTTCAAGCTCTTCATGAGGATCTTCGAAGAGACCGGCGGCACCTTCAAGAACGAGGTCCACGACGTGCTCGCCAACGAGACCCACGGTGTGGCGCTGGTCAAGGTGACCGGCACGCGCAACGGCAAGACGCTCGACAGCAACACCGTTCATGTCGTGCACTACAACTCCGACGGTCAGATCAAAGAGTCCTGGATCATCCCCGAGAACTTCGAGGAGTCCAACCAGTTCTGGTCCTAGGCGGCTAGAACAGAGCCGAACCCAATTGATCGGGGCTGCCGCGAGCGGGCGCGGCGGCCTCAGTCCGCGATGATCGTCGCCTCCCACGTCTGACCGCTGGGCCGGGAGGAGCTGAGCCGGCTGGTGCCGGGTTGCTGGATCTTGAAGATGCCCGCGGTCACGCCCCGAACCAGCGTCAGCGCCCCGCTCGGGACCATCTTCAGCATGGCTGTGTCGGACGCCTGAACTGGCGCCCACTTGCCGGTGTCGGCCTCCGCCAGTGGCACGTTCAGGAAGACGGTGACGGTGTCACCGGTGTGGAGGCAGAAAGCCTGGTGGTTCTGGGCAGGCCCTAGGGTGGTGGTCGCGTCAGGAGCGGTGGCGGGTGGGAGGCTGGCGCAGGTGGTCGGGGCTGGTGAAGGGCTGGAGTCGGCCCCGCCGGCGCCCACGCTCCCGCCACAGGCAGCCAGCGCCAGCGTTGGGATCAGCCAGAGGTATCGCCCGGTCACATGGGCAAACCTACCCCGGAAAGCAAAGGAGCCGCCCGAAGGCGGCTCCCAATCTTGCTGACTTGGGTCAGGGATACGAGAGAACGCAACCGCCGGCCCCGCCGTTGAAGGCGTTGCTCCAAAGCGACTGCACCGGGAAGCTGGAGCTTCCGATTGTGACGTTGGCCGAGGCTCCCTGGCCGCTACCGATCCAGGCGCACTTGTCGCCGTTCTCAGCGCCGCCGCCGTCCAGCCACCCGCCGTTGGGGAAGATATCGGTCTCGGTCTCCGCGAACTCATGGCCGCCGACGATGGTGATGCCGGCATTCGGCCCCAGCCCGTTGAAGCCCGATCCGCAGCTGGCCCCAGCGTCAGTGATGTACGGCATGTTTGTGTAGGCGATGTTGCCGTAGCTCGACGACGTGGAGCTGTGCCAGGCGCAGTACTGCGTCCCGAACCCGCTGGCGTTGTTGTGGGTGGCGGTTGAGATGACGTACTGAGCGGTGGTATTGGAAGTGGAGGTCGTGTTGCCGAATTGGCCCGCTGCCTTGGCCGCTTCACCCGCCAGCTGGCTCTGCGTGGGCCGACTCGGCGCGGCCGAAAGGTTGTCGTACCAGACCCCCGCCAGGACCCCCGTCGGGTTGGTTGCCCCGGTGCCGGCGCCGTTGCAGGCGACGGTGCCGCTCGCGACGCCCTCGCAGTACTGGGTCACGGAATTGTTCCAGGAGCTGCCTCCGACGTTGTTGAAGAAGCTCTGCTGGATCGCGGCCTCACCAGAGGGGTCGTTGTTGTTCCACTGCGAGCCCCAGTACACGAGGTACACACGATCTTTCCCTGTCTCGACCCCCACGCCGCCGATCCCACCGTGATAGCTGAGGTTGCTGCCACCGCCACCACCACCATGGTGGCCGGAGGCCTTGGTTGCCGACGGGTGCACCACCCCGGTGCCATTCCCGCTGGGTGAGGCGTTGGCGCCTAGCGCCGGGATGGCAATCGCGACAGCGGCGCTGGCACAGAGCGCCAGGACCGGACGGGACAGAACCTTGATACGCACCGGCGGAAACCCTCCAAAACCACGATATGAGGCCAAATTACGCCCGCAGTCGGGCACGGTAGACATGCAACGTACCACGGCCTCTGCCCCGCGGCAATGAGGTTTGGTTAAGTGTTGTAAACCCCTCGGCGAAGGACTCTGCCGAGGGGTTTCAGAAGGCCTCCGGCTAGACCGGCTTGGCCTGCGCCAGGGCCTGCTCGCGCGTCACGCCTTGCATGTTGTGAACGCTTTCAGCGTGGTTCTTGACCGCTTCGACCAGCTTGTCCTCGTCGTCAGAGCGGAACTCCCACCCACAATCGCAGCTGACCTGCTTTTCCATGGCGCACCTCCTAGGTGATACATGTTGATGCTTCAGGCGGCATCGTGCCGGACCCCCTTTGGCATGAGTTTGGAGAAACCTTGATTCGTATTTATCTCGCCGGCGAGATACAGGTCGAATCCGGCGACCGGTTGATCCGGGAGACGGACCTGCCGGCGCGCCAGGGCCGGCTGGCCTTCGCCCGTCTGGCCGATCATCGCGATCACCCCTTGCCCCGCGAAGAGCTGGCCGAGACCCTTTGGCCGGGCGCGCTGCCCAAGGCCTGGGCGGTGTCTCTGAGCGCGATCATCAGCAAGTTGCGGGTCAGCCTGGGTGAGGTCGGCCTGGACCGGGATGGGGTGATCGCCACCGCGTTCGGCTGCTACCAGCTGCGCCTGCCCACGGACACCTGGATCGATCTCGAGGCGGCCAAATCTGCCCTCCACCACGCCGAGGGCGAGGTGGCGGCGGGCCGCGCGGCGGGCGCATACGGCGACGCGCTGGTGGCGCTTATGGTCCTGCGCCGGCCATTCCTGCCTGGAGCCGACAGTCCCTGGGCGGAGGCGCGCCGCGAGACGTTGCGGGCTGAGCTGGTGCGCGCCCTCGAGTGCATGATCCCGTGCCTCGAAGCATTCGGCGAGTTCGCCCTCGCCGTACGGAACGCCGAGGAGCTGGTTGGGCTGGAGCCATTCCGGGAGTCGGGCTACCGCCACCTGATGCGCTTGCACGCCGCCCGAGGGGACCGAGCCGAGGCGCTGCGGGTCTACGAGATCATCCGGGCTCGACTGATCGATGAGCTCGGGGTTGGGCCGTCGGCAGAGACCGAGGCGCTCCAGGTGGCCTTACTCAAGGGCTGACCGCCGGCCTGTGCGCCGGTAGGGCTCGCGCCACTTGCCCCCGGCCGTCTGCGGGGCCTTAATGGTGGTCCGGGATCGCCCCCCGCGATCCCCGCTCAGCTTCGGGAGGATTCTGATGCCGACCTATGTCCAGTTGCTCAAGTGGACCGACCAGGGGCGCAAGAACGCGGCCACCATCGCCGACCGCGTCGATGAGGTTGTCAAGCGATCCGAAGCGGAGTTCGGCGTCAAGGTCATCGGCGCCTACGTCACCATGGGCCAGTACGACCAGGTCGTGATCAGCGAGGCCCCCAACGACGAGGCCATCGCCAAGGTCGCAATGCTGGTTGCCGGCCGGGGCAACGCCACCACCGAGACCGTTCGGGCCTTCACCATGGACGAGGTGCGCGCCCTGGTCTAGGTCGCCTGCTCCAGCTGCCGCTCCGGCGGCCGCGCCCGCGCGGCCGCGATGACCCTCACAATCCCTGCCCGGCGCGTTCACATTCAGTTCACAGCCTCCTCCGACGATCAGGTCATGAAACAACCATTCGGAGGAAACTCAAATGCGTAGAGGATTCGGACTGTTCTGGGCGCTGGTGACCGTAGCGATCGCCAGCCTGGCGGGATGGTTCGCATACAACGCCGGCCTCGCGGCCAACATCGCCAACACTGATCACGGCACCGTCGTCATCGCCAACGGCTACGACGGCTTCCCGTTCTTCCCGTTGGTGCTACTGATCATCTTCCTGGCGTTCATGTTCCGGCGTCGTCGCTGGTACGGCGGAGGCTGGTACGGAAGAGGTTGGGGTGGACACGGCTGGGGCGGCCACAGCCACGGGCCCGATGGCAGCCAGAACTGGGAAGTCCCACCGGTGATCGACGAGAAGCTCAAGTCCTGGCACGACAAGGCTCATGGGAACGTCCCCGCCGAGCCCGCGGCCGGTCAGGCAACCCCGCCGCAGGGTCAGAGCTGAGCGCCGCGGTGCGGGCCGGGGGCTGAGCGTCCCCGGCCCGACACGCCGCCGGTGCCGGGGATGACATCCCCGCCCCCAGCGGCGCGCTCTACCATCACGCCATGGCCACCATCCTGGTCGTCGACGACGAGCCGCAGATCGTGAAACTGGTCCGCGACCATCTGGAGGCGGCCGGATTTTCGATGCTTGAGGCCGCCGACGGCCGCGGTGCGGTGCGGGTTGCCGGACTGGAGCACCCCGATCTGGTGGTGCTGGACCTCGGCCTGCCGGGGCTCGACGGTCTGGACGTGACCCGCAGCCTGCGCAAGGACAACCCGGTGCCGATCATCATGCTCACCGCACGCAGCGACGAGTCCGACAAGCTGGTGGGGCTGGAGTTGGGCGCTGACGACTACATCACCAAGCCCTTCAGCCCCAAGGAGCTGGTGGCCCGCGTCCGGGCGGTGCTGCGCCGCGCCGAGACCGCCGCCGCCGGCCCCGACGTGCTCCGGGTCGGTGACGACGTCGAGCTCGACCTGCCCCGCATGGAGGCGCGGGTGTCGGGCCGGCGGGTCGACCTGACGCCGACCGAGTTCCAGCTGCTGGCGGCGATGGCCCGCGAGCCGGGCCGGGTCTTCACCCGCGCCCAGCTGCTGGACGCGGTCCACGGCGTCGCCTTCGAGTCCTACGAGCGGGCCATCGACGCCCACGTCAAGAACATCCGGCGCAAGCTCGAGCCCGACTCCGGCGCGCCGCGTTACCTGCAGACCGTCTACGGCGTCGGCTACAAGTTCGCCGACGGCCGCGCGTGAGCATCCGGGTCGGCACGCCGCCACCACCGGCGGGCCCGCCTCCGAACCGCCCCCCGTGGTGGCCCGAAAGCGAGCCCTGGCCGCCGGCGGGCGGATGGATGGGCCGTGGTGGTTGGGGAGGCCGGGGATGGCAGGGCGGCTGGGGCGGCCGCCGTTGGGAACCCGGACGGCGTCGGGGACCCGGTCGACGCTTCATGCGTCGGGCGTTTTTCTTCGTGCTGACGTTCATGGTGATGGTGATCGCTGTGATCACCGCGACGATCTGGCTGATCGCCAACGTCGTCGGCATCAATGGCGCCGGCACCTCGCTGCGCATCGGGTCGCTGGCGCTCCTGGTCGTGGTCTACATCCTGTTGCGCCGTGGCGGGCGGGTCTTCAGGGGCATTGCCCGGCCGGTCGGGGAGCTGGTGGACGCGGCCAGCCAGATCGAGGCAGGCGACTTCACGGTGCGAGTCAGAGAGCGCGGTCCCCAGGAGGTCCGCCAGGTCTCCCGCGCCTTCAACGAGATGGCCGAGCAGCTGCAGGCCGCCGACGCTCGCCGCCGCGCCTTCCTCGCCGACGTCAGCCACGAGCTGCGCACGCCCCTGTCGGTGATCCGCGGCCGGGCGGAGGGGATCATGGACGGCGTCTACCCCGGCGACGCCGAACACGTGGGCCCGGTGCTGGACGCGGCGCGGACCCTGGAGCGCCTGATCGAGGACCTCCGCACCCTGGCCCTGGCCGACGCCGGGGGCCTGACGCTGCACCGTGAGCCCGTCGATATCGGCGTACTGGTTCGCGAGACGATGGCGACGTTCGAGAGCTCCGCCGCGGAGGGCGGCGTCCGGCTGGAAGCAAACGTTGCGTCCGATCTGCCACTGGTGCAGGCAGACCCGGGGCGGATCCAGTCGGTGCTGTCCAACCTGATCACAAATGCGATCAGGCATACGCCGTCCGGCGGGTCGGTGAGGGTGGCGGTCGGGCGGACGGCGGGTAGCGTCGACGTCTCGGTGAGCGATACCGGAGAGGGCATCGCCCAGGACCTGCTGCCCAACATCTTCGAGCGCTTCGTCAAGGGCTCGTCATCGTCGGGCTCCGGGCTGGGCCTCGCCATCGCCCGCGGCCTGGTGGTGGCGCACGGCGGCCGCATCGAAGCGAAGAGTCAGCCGGGCTCGGGCACCACCATTACTTTCTCGCTGCCGCTCGGCTGACCGCGGCGGACTGGTCAGGCCGGCTCCGCCTCCCGGGCTGCCTTGAGGGCCCGAGCGTGCCAGGCCAGGTCGTCGATCATTCGAGTCGCGGCAGCGGCGTAGAACTCGGCGTCCTTGGGCTGGCCGCTCTCGTCGAACAGCCGGCGCGCGAACTGCAGCACCATGGTGCCGCGCACCGGGACCATCTGCAGCTCGATCGCCACCATCCTGAGCTGCTGCACCCCGCGCGCGCCGCCCGACCAGCCACCGTAGCCGACGAACGCCACCGGCTTGCGGTTCCACTCCTTGTAGACAGCGTCAAGCGCGCTCTTGAGCACCGCGGGATAGCCGTAGTTGTACTCCGGCGAGATGATCACGAAGCCGTCCCCACCGGCGATGAGGTCGGCCCAGCGCAGGCACTGCTCGTCCTCCGCGTAGTCGCTCTGGGCCGCCACGCTGGGGCGGTAGTAGTAGGGCAGCTGCCAGTCGCGAAGGTCGACCAGCTCGACGGTCAGGTCCTCACGGGCCGCCAGGATCGGCAGGAGCCAGCGGCCGATTACCTCGCTGAAGCGCCCCTCGCGGGTGGAACCGAGGATGAGGAGAATGTGCGGCCGCGAACCATCTGCCATTCAGCGGCCAACTCTACCGGGCGGAGGGTGCGGCCGGTCGCGCCGCTCCGAGGCTCGCCGCCACCCTCAGGCGCTCGTCGCTACCCTCAGCCGATGGCGGCTGCCGCCGGTGCCGCCGATTCGCGGTCGCTCGCTGCCAACCTCATGCTGTAGACGACGATCCCGACCAGGATCGCGGTTCCCTGGAAGGGCACGAAGAACTTCTCGCCCGCCTGCTGGTTGATCAGCAGGGTGGTGACGAAGCCGATCAGCGCCAGGTTCATCACCCAAAACACGACATCCTCTGTCCACGGCACGATATGCCGTTGGTCGGGGGTGAAGTCCTGGATCAGCCCGAAGACCAGGTTGACCATCACGCCGATGAAGATGGCGTGGTCGGCGGCGATGAACAGGTTGAACGGGGCGTCCTTGATGCCCCCTTTGATGATGATCACAACGGCGGTGATGGTCACGATGATGTTGACCAGCACCCATGGCACGGCGATGGCGTAGTGCCGGCGGCTGCCGGCCTCGGTCCAGTTGGTGGCGAGTGCCGAGGGCCCGACCCGCACCAGGAAGATCACGGTCGCGATGATCGAAAGCGGGATAAAGGATCCCAGCAGCGGCAGGATGTTCAACAGCGCGCCGATCGCCACCAGCAGGCCGGCCAGGAAGTAGAGGACCACCTGGATCCCGCCCGGCCAGGTCAAGGTCGACGTCCCCCGCAGGCGCCAATCGATCAGCGAGAGCGCGACCAGCACCAGGTAGCCGAAGACCTGGGCCGACGCGTGGCCGGCGACGGCGTTGTCGGGCAGGAATGTGTGGTTGGCGGCGTCCTGGATCTGGATCAGCACGCCGATGGTCGAACCGATCACCAGCACGATCAGCGCGAGCAGGACGCCCAGCCGCGGCGTGCTCCGCCCGGTGCCGAGGTTGCGGAAAAGAAAGACCGCCATCCCCAGGATCAGCAGCAGCACGGGCACCCCGAAGATGGCGCGCAGGACGAAGTTTCCGCTGAGGAACGCGAGCACGTACAGAGGCACCGCCACCGCCATGGCGACGGCTACGTTGCGGGCGTGCGCGTCGGTGGTTCCGCCCGGACCGGAATAGAGCCAGAACGCTGTCGCGAAGACGCTCAGGGTGATGAACCCGAGCGTGCCCGCGTGGACGTGCGTCAGCAGCACGGCGCGAGACAGCTCGATGAAGTGGAAGCCGTTGAACAGCCCGATGGCGACGGTGACGGTGAATATCACCAGCGCCACGCGATAGAGCATTCGGGTTTCCCAGGTCCAGGACGAATCAGGCATCTGTTGTCCTCCACTCCGCTTCTGACGGGCGCCCACTCTAACCCGAACCCAATGTAACTCCAACGACGCGACCTGTGTGAGTTGAGTCGGAATTCCAGTCCGGCGATGTGCTACCATGTGCTACATGGCGGAGCGGCAGCGCGTGGGGGTTCGCGAAATCCGGCAGAACCTCAGCGTCTATCTGGACCGAGTCAAGGCTGGCGAGGCGCTTGAGATCACCGAACGCGGCACGCCCGTCGCGGTGCTGTCGCCGCTTCCCGGTCGATCTACGATTCTGCAGAGACTGATCGCCGAAGGGCGCGCTACTCCTGCAAAGCGATCTTGGGACTCGATCCCCCCACCGTTGAACATAAAGCTCGATCGGCCTCTAAGCGAGGTCCTTGAGGAGCTTCGGGAGGACCGACTCTGACAGACGGCCTGGTCTACCTCGACACCTCGGCATTGGTGAAGCTGGTCGTACCGGAGACGGAGTCTGCGTCTCTGAAAAGCGAGTTACCCCGTTGGCGCGAAAAAGTCACGTCCTCTATCGCCCTCACCGAAGTGATGCGAGCCTGTCGCAGTGCTGCGGCCGCGAGCCTCGGTCCTGGAGCCGTCGACGCTTTTGTGGGGGAAGTTCAAGCGCTGCTGGAGGGCGTTGTGATGCTGGATGCGGATCCGCCTCTTCTTAGGCAAGCGGGAGTTCTCGACCCAATCGGTATGCGAGCCCTAGACGCGATCCACCTAGCCACGGCGCTTTCGGTCGTGCAAGAGCTGGGTGCGTTGATCACCTATGACGTACGACTGGCGTCCGCAGCTCGGGCCAAGGGACTCGAGGTCCTGAGCCCGAGCTGACGCTGGGACGCAGAGAGAGCGGCGCTAGCTCCTGCGCCGCCCTCGCCGGGTTGCCGCGATTACCGCCAGCATCAGCAGCAGCGAGCCGATGGCGATGACCAGCCCGTCGCGTGTCCACTGGCCGCCGACCTGCTCGGTCGCCGTAAATGGCAGGCCCGTGCTGGCCGCCTGCACGCCTCCCGTCGCGGAGCCGCTGACGCCGGCAGAATTGCCCTCGGCCGACTCCGGTTGCTGCGGGCGCACCTGCCCGATATACACCGACGACGGGGTGCTGCCGCCGAAGTATATGGTGTCGACTCCGCCCAGCGAGTTGGTCAGCGTCGACAGGTTGGGACCCTGGTGCGGAAGGTCGCCGGTGGTGATGCTGAGCCGAAGGCGGTGGTCCTTCTGGAGCACCAGCGACGTCGGGAAGATCTCGATCTTCAGCTCCGTCGGCTGAGAAGACAGCGGCGGCTGAGCCTGCTGCGAGTCATACGTGTAGGGATGCCAGGGCACGACCGGGATGCCGTCGATGTACAGCGAGCAGTCGATCACCTTGGCGCCGCAGTGTTTGGTGCTGGTCTGGCCCATCGACGCGATCAACGAGCCCGCCGTGACGCGGTCGGAGGTGCCGTCGGGGCGCACGTCGGTGAGGGTCGCTGTCAGCTCCGTGTCGGCGCGCGTCGAGCTGACCCAGAGGTCGGCCATCAACGGACCCGAGACGGTGTAATCGCTCGGGAACTTGGCGCTGGTGAAGCTGGCCCCGCTCTGCTCCGCGATGCTGTTGTCCGTCTCGCACTGGGGCAGCGTTTTGACGATGCCGGCGGTCCACTGCGTCGTCGACCGCGAGCAGGCGCCGGTGAGCGGCTGCCACGGGATCTGGGTCGAGCCGGATGCGCCAGCGGCCTGGGTCAGCGAGCCATCGAGGAGTGCCTGGGCGCCGGAACCGGACGCCGCGCCGTCGAGGTACCAGGGCGTGTACTCGGTGCCCTTCGCCGGGAACGAACTGTCCGCCGACCAGGCGTTGCGACCGAGCTGATATGTCTCGACGGTCGGGAACTTCTGGATCCCGTTGTCGAAGCCCTTCAGCCAGTGGTCGAACCACGCCAGCGACAGGTTGTTGGTAGACGGGATCAGGTGGCCCTGCTGGTCGGTCACCGGCGAGGTGCCGTCGTCCGCGGTCAGGTTGGCGGTCGGCGAGCCGTGGTACCACGGTCCATAGAGGATCTTCTTCTGGCTGGACGGCAGGTCCAGGCCGCGGTACAGCAGGGGCTCGCCGCGCTGGAAGATGTCGTACTCGCCGCCGACGATGAAGGTCGGGACGTGGACGTTTTCGATGTGGTTCAGCGGCGCGACGTCGCGGTAGTAGGGCCCGTCATAGGCCTGGTCGGGGAAGGTCTGTGCCTGCGCCGGGAGCATGTGCTCGTACGAGCCCAGAAACGCATCGCCCACTGCTGGCACGGCGAACTGGGCGATGTCCATCAGGTGCTGCGACTCGGCGTTCAGCGCGATCGCCGGCTGCGCCTGCGCGTCGTCCGCAGGGATGGCGTTGAGTCCGTTGACCAGCCCCAGCCACAGCGGGATAAAGCCGGTGTCGGTGTTACCGCCAGAGAAGACCACGTCGCGGTAGGGATCGCTCATCGGAACGATCGGGAAGATCGCCTTGACCGGGTTGTTGTTGGGCTGGGCGGCCTGCAACTGCTCCACTGTCAGAAACTGGTTGATGGCGCTGTAGCTGACGCCGGCCAGCCCGATCTTGCCGTTGGAGAACGGCCGATGTGCGGCCCAGTTGACGATCGTGACGCCGTCCTTCTGCTCGTCCTGGCCAAACGAGTCCCAATAACCGGTACTGGACCCGGTGCCGCGGACGTCGACAACGATCTCGGCGTAGCCGTGGCTCGGGTAGTACGTGTTGCCTTCGCCAACCACCTGGCCGCTCTTGCGGTATGGGGTCTGGATGACGATGACGGGGCAGGGGCACCCGGAATCGGGCACGTACTCGTCGGAGTCGAGGCTGATGCCGTCGGGAGTCCCGATGCGCACGTCGTGGGTAATCGAATACGTGGTCACCGGGTCGGTCGTGCCCGAGGCGCTGGTGGCTGCCGAAGCTCCGATGCCGAGCAGGCCAAAGGCAAACAAGCCCAATGTCAGAAAGAACCCAATCCGCCGCAACCCAATTCCTCCCGCGTGGCCCAAACCCCCGGGCCGTTCACAAATATATACAACGTTTGAAGCCGCGCTGTCCTGCGGCGACTAGGATCGCGTCATGCGCGTCATGGGACTGATCGGAGGCACCAGCTGGGAGGCCACCCAGGTCTACTACCGGCTCATTAACGAGGAGGTCAAGCAGCGCTTGGGCGGGTATCACTCGGCGCGGATGGTGATCGTCAGCGTCGATTTCGCGCCGCTGGAGGAGGCGATGCGCCACGATCGTTGGGACGAAGTGGGTGCGCACCTGTCTGACGCGGGCCGGCAGCTGCAGGCGGGCGGCGCCGGTTTCCTGATGCTGACGGCGAACACGATGCACGAATGCTTCGACGCGGTCGCTGATGCCGTCGACATACCGCTGCTCCACATCGCCGACCCCACCGCGGATGCCATCGAGCACGCCGCTGTCCAGAAGGTCGGCCTGCTCGGCACGCGCTACACGATGGAGCGCGAGTTCCTGCGCCAGCGGCTCGAGGACCGCGGCCTGGAGGTGATCGTCCCGGAGGAGCCCGACCGGACCACCATCCACGACATCATCTTCGGGGAGCTGGTGCTGGGCAAGATCCGCGACGAATCGCGGACCGAGTTCGTCGCTGTGATGGACCGCCTCGTGGCGCGCGGCGCCGCCGGGATCATCCTGGGCTGCACCGAGTTCGGGCTGCTGATCAGCCAGGCGGATGCGTCAGTCCCGCTTTTCGATACGACCGAGTTGCACGCCCGCGCGGCTGTGGACCTGGCGCTGGCCGAATAGAGCCTGAGCCCACTGTGCCTGGGAGCCGGGCGGCCCCGCGCTCCGGGCTACTTATTTGCGAGTGTGACTGCAGGACGCGGGTTGTTATCGTTTTAGGGCCTATACGATAATAACGGAAACCTTGTTATCACCACCTTTCATATGAGTAACGATCGGGCTGGCTTCTTCTCGCCGCAACCAGGCGGCTATCAAACATTTGTGCCCAGGACCCTCCCGCCGGATCCTCCAATCCGGATGGACGCGGAGATGTTGACCCTGCTCTCGAAAGCTGATCGTGCCCTCGGTCGCCTGGACGGTGCCACCCAGACTTTGCCGAACCCAGAGCTGTTCGTTTCGATGTACGCCCGGAAAGAAGCACTACTTTCCAGCCAGATAGAAGGAACTCAGGCCACCTTGATCGAGGTCTTGAGGTTCGAAATCGCGGAGCAGCCCAGCACGCCGGACGTGATCGAGGTCACCAACTACGTCAACGCGATGAACGCCGGGCTGGCCAGACTGGCAACCCTGCCGGTCTCGACACGCCTGATCAGAGAGATCCATTCCAGCCTGATGACCGGAGTGCGGGGAGGCGAGCGCAATCCTGGCGAGTTTCGGACCACTCAGAACTGGGTCGGGCCACCAGGCTCAACCCTCAGAGAGGCGACCTACGTACCGCCAGCCCCGGGCGACATACTCAGTGCCTTAGCCGATCTCGAAGACTTCATCCATGCAGATGAGCCTTTCCCTGCGTTGATCAAGGTCGGCCTGGTCCATGCGCAGTTCGAGACAATTCACCCGTTCCTCGACGGTAATGGGCGCATGGGGCGCTTGTTGGTTACATTCCTGCTCTGCGAACAGGAGGTGCTCCAGCGTCCATTGCTGTACCTCTCCAGTTATCTCAAGGAGCATCAGGCCGAGTACTACAGGCGGCTGCAGGAAATCCGCGACGACGGCGCATGGGAGGAGTGGATGAAGTTCTTCTTGACCGGCGTCTTTGAGGTGTCGCAGGAGGCCTCCCGGTCAGCGCAGGCGATCATCAAGCTGCGGGAGGAGGACCGTGGCAAGGTGACGAAGAATCTCGGCCGTGGCGCCGGTGCTGGACTTCAGCTCCTGGAATCGCTGTTTCAGCTGCCAGTCGTCAGCGTTCAACGAGCCGCCGCGGCGGCCGACCTTTCGTTCGCAAACGCAAACCGCCTGGTCTCGACCTTTCTGGAGCTGGGCATCCTTCGAGAAATCACCGGTCGCAGGCGCAATCGCGTGTTTGCGTACGATGCCTATCTCGGCCTGCTCTAGATAGCCATCCTCGCTGGGCGAGGGATACGAGCGAACCCCGCGGCTACTTCTGGCTGGGCACCGGTAGCGACTGCGCGATCACCTCATAGGTGTCGACCGCCTCGAAGACCGCGCCGGTCATCTGGGCCGCCTTGTCGCGCCGCTCGGCCGAGGCGATAACGCTGTCCTTGGCCGCCGCGTCGTCCTCCCAAAAGGTGATCGAGATCCCGGTCATCTTCTCCCGGTCGGCCAGGAAATAGGCGCCCCGGAACCCCGGAACCTGCTCTAGGGAGGGGATCGCATAGTCCTCGATGAATTGCCGGGCCTCATCGGCATCCGAGCGCTGTGACGTTGTCACCCTGGCTATCACATCAATACCTCCGCATGTACGAATAGGGTACCGTCACTGTCGTCGATGGTGATAGTGGGAGTGATCGCCGAGACCGCGCCGGGCGAGAGCCGGGTGGCCCTTACGCCGGCAGTGGTGCCGGCTCTGACGAGCGCTGGGATCGAGGTCGTGGTGGCGGCCGGTGCCGGGGCGGCTGCCGGCTTCTCGGACGATGCCTATCGCGAGAAGGGAGCCCGGGTCGCCTCGCGGGAGGAGGCGCTGGCGGCCCAGGTCATCGCACGGGTGCAGGCGACTGATAGCGGCGACATCCTGCCCGACAGCGCGGTGGGCATCGGCATGTGCCGGCCGCTGGCGGGGCACCCCGCTCTGCGGGAGCTGGCCGAGCGGGGAGTGACCGTCTTCGCGATGGAGCTGATGCCGCGCATCACCCGGGCCCAGAGCATGGATGCGCTCTCGTCGCAGGCGACCATCGCCGGCTACAAGGCGGCGCTGCTTGCGGCTCTCAACCTGCCCAAGATCTTCCCGATGATGACCACCGCCGCCGGCACGCTGGCGCCGGCGCGGGTGCTGGTGGTGGGCGCGGGCGTGGCGGGGTTGCAGGCGATCGCCACCTCTCGGCGGCTGGGCGCAGTGGTCGAGGCGTACGACGTCCGGCCCGCCAGCAAGGAGCAGGTGGAGAGCCTTGGGGCGAAGTTCGTGGAACTCCCCCTTGAGACTGGCGACGCGGAGGAGAAGTCCGGCTACGCCAAGGCCCAGGACGAGGAGTTCTACCGCCGCCAGCGCGAGATGATGGCGCGGGTTGTGGCAGCAAGCGATGCCGTGATTACCACCGCCCAGGTGCCGGGAAAGAAGGCGCCGGTGCTGGTGACCGCTGAGATGGTGAAGGGAATGTCGCCGGGGTCGGTCATCGTCGACATCGCCGCCGAGCAGGGCGGCAACTGCGAGCTGACCAAGCCCGACGAGACCGTGGTCCAGGACGGCGTGACGATCCTGGGCCCGACCAACCTGCCGGCAACGGTCCCGACGCACGCCAGCCAGATGTATGCGAAGAACATCTCCTCGTTCCTGGCCAACCTCGTCAAGGACGGCGAGCTGCGTATCGATCTCGAGGACGAGATCACCCGCGAGACGCTGGTCTCGCGGGGCGGCGAGATCGTGCAGCCGCGGGTGCGGGAAGCGTTCGGCCTGGCGCCCATCGAGGCGGCACCCGAGGCAGCCCCGCCCGCAGCGACGCCGCCGGCGGCCGACGCTTCGCCGGACGCTGAGGCCGTGCCAGAAGCCACGCCGCCGGATGACGCCGAGCAGAAGGAGGCGACGCCGTGACCATATCCAACCTGGAGATCGGGCTGTACATATTCGTGCTCTCGGCGTTTCTTGGGTTCGAGGTCATCCGCCGCGTGCCGCAGCTGCTCCATACACCACTCATGTCGATGACCAACGCCATCTCCGGGATCGCCCTGGTCGGCTCGCTGCTGATCGCCGGCGCCCATCGCACCACGCTTTCGACGGTGCTGGGGACGCTGGCGGTCATCGCCTCGACGATCAACGTAGTCAGCGGATTCATGATCACCGACCGCATGCTGCGCATGTTCAAGCGCCGGGACGAGCGCAAGGAATGAGAGACAACATCATCGCGGTCAGCTACCTGGCCGCCGGGGTGCTCTTCATCCTCGCGTTGCGGTGGCTGAGCAGCCCGCGGACCGCGCGGCGGGGTGTGCAGGCCGGCGAGGTCGGGATGCTGATCGCGGTCATCGCCACCCTGCTACGCAGCGAGATCGTCAGCTACGAATGGATCCTGGTGGGACTGTTCATCGGGTCTGCCATCGGGGTCCCGATGGCGGTGTTCATGCCGATGACGGCGATGCCCCAGCGGACCGCGCTGTCGCACGCGTTCGGCGCCCTCGCCGCGTCGATGGTAGGCATCTCGGAGTTCTACCTGCACACGCCCAGGATCGATCACTTCACCATGGGCGCGCTCGGCTTCGAGGTGCTGCTGGGCTCGCTGACATTCACCGGCAGCCTGATGGCATTCGGCAAGCTGCAGGGCATCCTGCCCGGCCGGCCGATCGTGTACCGCGGGCAGAACGTGATGAACCTGTCGCTGCTGGCGGTCGCGGTTGGGCTGGCCGTCTACCTGGTCGTCGACCCGTCAGTTAGCGCGCTCTTCCCGATCGTGGTGGTGCTGGCCTTGGTCTTCGGGGTGCTCCTGATCATCCCCATCGGCGGCGCCGACATGCCCACCGTCATCTCGCTGCTGAACTCATACGCCGGGCTCAGCGGCGCGGCGATGGGGTTCGTCCTCAACAACAAGGTGCTGATCATCGCCGGGGCGCTCGACGGCGCGTCGGGGTTCCTGCTGTCGGTGATCATGTCGCGGGCGATGAACCGGAGCTTCCGCAACATCATGTTCGGGGCGTTCGGGCAGGTTCAGATCTCGGCGGCCGGCGAGGCGGTGGACGAGAGGCCGGTGCGCAGCGGCAGCGCCGAGGAGGCGGCGATGGTGCTGGAGACGGCGCGGCTGGTGATCATCGTTCCTGGCTACGGCATGGCCGTCGCCCAGGCCCAGCACAAGGTGCGCGAGCTGTCCGACCTGCTCACCCGGCGGGGCACCGAGGTCAAGTTCGCGATCCACCCCGTCGCCGGCCGCATGCCGGGGCACATGAACGTGCTGCTGGCAGAGGCCGACGTGCCCTACGACCAGCTGATCGAGATGGACGAGATCAACTCGGACTTCCCCCGCGCCGACGTCGCAATCGTCATCGGCGCCAACGACGTCACCAACCCCGCCGCCCGCCACAGCCAGGGCAGTCCCATCTACGGCATGCCGATCCTGGAGGTGGACAAGGCGCAGTCGGTGATGGTCATCAAGCGGAGCATGGCGCCGGGGTTCGCCGGGATCGAAAACGAGCTATACCACGAGGACAAGACGATGATGCTTTTCGGCGATGCGAAGGCGGTGGTGGGGGGCCTCGTCCACGAGCTTTCGCAGACCGGGGTCGCGGTTTGACGCGAGGATGGAGGTGATTCGAAGATGCAGATCGGTCCGGTAGTCAGTCGAGCCCTGCTGTTCGTGACCGCGCAGGACACCATCACCGAGGCCGCCCGCAAGATGACCGAGCGCAAAGTGGGCGCGGCCGTCGTCATGGCCGACCAGGGTCCGGGCATCATCACCGAGCGCGACGTGATGCGCGCGGTGGCCGCCGGGGTCGACGTCGCAACGGCGCCGGTCGGGGACTACATGACCCACAACGCAATCACCGCGTTCGAGGACTGGGACGTCGACGCGGCGGCAGAGCGGATGGCGAGCGGCGGCTTCCGCCACCTGATCGTGCTCAGCATGGCCGGCCAGGTGGAGGGTGTCCTATCGATCCGCGACCTCTTGCGAGCATTGCTCGAGGAGAACAAAGCCGCGCGAGGCAACTGAGCCGGTGATCGACAAACATGTGGTTTTGATCGCGCGGTTCGACGGCGACCTCGACGAGCTGACAGCCGCGTACGACAGGGCGCACGAGTTGATCATGAGCCGCGGCGGTGCAGTGCCGTCCGGAGAGCTCCGCCACCACTGCGCTACGTCCGATACCTCGCTCTACATCATCGGGGTGTGGGAATCGGAGGAAGCGGCCCGATCGCGGTGGGCCAGCGCCGAGTTTACGGACCTGCTCACTTCCGTCGGCTTCCCGCCCAGCCCGACAGAGTTCACGATCCTCGATCTTCACGCGATCGAGCCCCCGCTCACATAGCCATCGCCTCGTAAACCCGGACGCTCGAGATCATCGGGCAGCCCTGGGCGACCTGCTCTGCCTCGTCGAGGCTCTCGGCGCTGATGATCGAGTAACCCGTCAGCGAATCCATGCCGAGGGGCAATTCCTTCGTTCCAGCGTGCGAGATTTCTCGACCCACAACCAGAGGGCTGCCGATGTCGACCATCCGGTCAGCGATGGATGCAAACCAGTTGCCCCAGGCCTTCTCGATTTCAGGCGTGGGGGGCTCAAACCCGTAGTGCAGGATCAGAAACTTCTTCATGCGACTCCTTGTTTGGGTGGCGTTGCCGGCGGGGCCGGATCACGACTGAAAACGTCGTGTGGGTACCGTACCAACCATTGCGGACATCTTCTGTCCTGAAGCCATGGCAGAATCGGTGGTGTGATTGCAACCTCTGCCAGGCTGCTGCGGTTGATCACCCTGCTCCAGGTGCGCCGCGAGTGGTCCGGCGCGGAACTGGCCGCCAAGCTCGGGATCACAACCCGCACTGTCAGGCGCGACGTGCAAAAGCTCCGCGACCTTGGCTATCCGGTGGACGCTGCCACCGGCATCGCCGGTGGCTATCGGCTAGGAGTAGGTGCGCAGCTCCCCCCGCTTGTGTTCGATGACGAGGAGGCGGTCGCTATCGCGCTGACCCTGCGGACCGCCACGGGCAGCGGCGTCGCCGGCGTCAGCGAGGCGGCGCTGAGCGCAATGATCAAGATCGAGCAGGTCCTGCCGTCTCGGCTGCGACACCGCGTCAACGCGTTCCAGTTCTCGACTGTGACCGCGCCCGCCGCCGGGCCGACCGTCGATGGCGCGGTCCTGGCAGCGATCGGCATCGCCGCCCGCGACCATCAATGTCTTCGGTTCCAGTACCGCGGCGATCCCAACGCCGGTGACACGCGGTTCACCGAACCGCACGAGCTGGTCACGTGGGGAATGCGCTGGTACCTCGTGGCCTGGGACCTGGATCGCGATGGCTGGCGCACCTTCCAGGTCGATCGGATCGTGCCGCGCGGACCGACGAGTCCACGGTTCACACCGCGCGAGATCCCGAGCGGCGGGGTCGCAGCGCTGGTCGCTCGCAGCGTGGCGCAGATGTGGCCGGATGAGGCGAGGAGCCGGATGCACGGCCGAGCGCCCGACCGGCGCCGCCCTAGCGAGTGATGCTGTCGGCCTAGATCGAGATAGGCGTCAATTCCGGGCGACGAGATTGAAGTCGGTGAAGACCACGTCGCCCCCGACCAACTCCGGCCTGTAGGTCTCCTCGAATTTCGCGACGGCGGCGGATTCGCTGTGCGTGGTCTGGGCGGCCTCGTCGGCAAAGATGAAGAAGTGCAGGAACCGCGTCGGATCGTCCTGCCGCTGCCACGCCAGGTACATCTCCGTCCCCGGCTCGTTGGCGCGGACGTAGTCGACAAAGTCGCGAACGGCTTGCGCGCACTTCTCGACGGCTTCGGGCCGGACCTGCCATTCGGCGGTTTGGTAGATCTTCATCTGCTTCTCCTTTCGGCACGCGGTTTATTCCGACGACCATCCCCGGGACGCCGGCTGGCGTGCCGTCAGGTGGTGCTGACTACGAGCCCGGCTAGGTTAACCAGCCGCGGTTACATTTCTCGAGGCGGCGCTCAGGACTGAGCTGGGCCTGGAGTAATTGCGGGCGGGGGTACTGGTATCGCGGGCTGAGCCTGACCCAGGTACGCGTCCCAGATCTTGTTCAGGTGATATTGCCAGTAGAAGATGCCCAGCGACCAGAGAAACATCAGCAACAAGCCGACCCAGGGCTCGACCCGCTGAGCGATTCCTGCATGCTCCTGCATCCGGCGGACGCGCTTCCCGGTGTTGTAGTACGAAATGAAGGGTGGCACGATCAGGAATCCGCCGAGCGTGATTGCTAACAGCGAGATACCCGGGCGAATGCTCTCGTCGGTGAGGTACCGCCTTGCCTCGTTGTTGATCTTGTAGTACCAGACGAAGTAGTAGATCCCCAGGGTGATCAGAGGCAAGCCCAGCCACACTCCGAGTGGGCTGCGTCGCTTGAAGGTGTTGGGGCCGATCACAACTGTGCGCGCCATTGACGCTCCTCCGAGATGACTTCGATTGAGGTGATCGACCCGCTATCACCGTGTGGGCTGCACCTTAACAAACGCGCTTGCGGATGTGCCGATAGATTTCCAGCCTCCCAGCCGGCTCTCGCCAAGCTTGGCTCAGCTGAAGCTCTGAAATGAGAGACGGGCCACGGATGTTTTGGCCATGGTGAGTCGGGTGCAAAATCAGCCGCGGATGGGCGTTACCAAATTGATCGGCCGGGACGCTGAGCTGGGGCAGCTCGACGTCGCTCTGGGCGAGGCGACGGAGCACGGCGGCGCTCTTTTCGTAACAGGAGCACCCGGCATCGGCAAGACATCGCTGCTGGACGCCGCCGCCATAAACGCCAAGACCCGCGACTACAGGGTGCTCACTGTCACAGGGCTCCAGAGCGAAGCCGACCTCCCATACGCGGGGCTGCACCAACTTCTGCAGCCCGTGCTGTCGTCGGCCGGCGCGATTCCTGGTCCTCAGAAGAACGCACTCCTGACCGCGATGGGAATGCGTGCCGGGTCGCCGCCCGAAGTGTTTCTTGTCGCCCTGGCCACGCTCAGCCTCCTCGACGAAGTCTCCGACGAAGCGCCTCTCGTTGTCCTTGCTGACGACTACCAATGGCTGGACGACGCCACCTCCACGGTCCTGCGGTTTGTCGCTCGCCGGCTCGATTCGACCCACATCCTCGTTATCGCCGGCCTGCGAGACAGCTTCCAGGCCGCGTTTCGATCCTGGCAGCTCCCCGAGATCCGTCTCGAACCTCTGAGCGACACGGCGTCGGCGGAGCTGCTGGGATCCGTCGCGCCAGACCTCGACGTTCAGACCCGCCGCCTGATCCTGGACGAGGCCCTGGGCAACCCACTGGCGCTGATCGAGCTTCCACGTGCTCTCCGGCTGCGGGGCACCGACGGGCGCGAGGGCGCACTGCGAAGCGTTCCGTTGACTGATCGGCTGGAGCAGACCTTCTCCGTGCAAGCCCGGCAGCTTCCGGAGATCACTCAGTCCGCACTGTTGCTGATCGCGCTCGACAAGGACGCCAACGTGGGCGACGTGGTCGGTGCAACTCGCAACCAGGTGGGCGAGGAGGTCACCGTCGACGTTCTGCAACCGGCGCTGGACGCGGGCTTGATCTCCGTGGAGGGCTCGACCGTTCGCTACCGCCATCCGCTGATGCGCTCAGCGCTGGACCAGGCGGCGAGCGCCCGACAGCGCCGGAACGCCCACATCGCTTTTGCCGAGGTCATCGAGGACCCGGACCGCCGAGCCTGGCATCGTGCCAAAGCGGTGATCGGTGAAGACGAGGGCGCCGCCGCCGACCTCGAGGTCTCCGCCGGCCGGGCACAAGACCGGGGCGCACCGGCGACAGCGCTTGGCGCCCTGGAGCTTGCCGCCTCAGTGACGCCGCACGGTCCGGACCGCGCCCGGCGCCTGCTGGCTGCCGCTGAGCTCGCATTTCAACTCGGGGATCCGCCGGCCGTGGCTCGGCTCCTGGATGGAGCCGCCACGTTGGAGCTTTCACCTCACGACAACGGGCGAATGGCGTGGCTGCGCGAAATTCTCTACGACGGCGCGCCCGGAGAGCCCAACGCCATCGCGAGGTTGGTCGCGGCCGCACGCGAGGCCGCCGCCGAAGGTGACCGAAATCTGGCGCTGAACCTGCTCCAAGGCGCCGCCCTCCGATGCTGGTGGGCGGATCCCGGCGCTGCCGCCAAGGCCCTGGTCATCGACGCGGTTGAGGCAGTCGCCGGCGACGTGCCCGATCCGCGCGCCCTGGAAATCCTGGCCCTGGCGGCGCCCATCGACGCGGCGTCACGAATCACGAGTGGGGTTCGCGGGGCTGCCCAGGTGGAGGATTCGGACCCGTCTCGCACACAGATCCTGGCGTTCGCGACGTATGCGGCAGGCAACCTCGGCGAGGCAATCGAGCTGATGGATCGCGCCGCCCCTGGCTTGCGCGCCCAGGGTCGTATCGGGATCCTGGCCCAGTTGCTCGATGTGCGTGCCTGGGTCGGGATCAACACGGGCCAGTTCCGGCAGGCGCTTGTATCGATCGAGGAAGCCCATCAGCTCGCAATCGAGACCAGCCAGCCGATCTGGACCGCGATCAGCAAGCTGGGACTCGCTGTTCTGTCCGGCCTCCACGGCGACGAGGAAGCTGCCGAACGGCTCATCGCCGAGGCGATCGAACCGGTGGCGTCGTTGCGCCTTTCGATCGTTGCCGCCAAGGCGGAGTTTGCGCGTGGCGTCACGCACCTCACCGCCGGACGTCACTCCGAGGCCTTCGACCACTTCATGCGCATGTACGACGCTCACGGCCCGGCGTACCACGAGCGGGTGGCACTCGCGGCCGCGCCCTACCTGATTGAAAGCGGGGTGCGAGCTGGTAGGGACGAGGAAACGCGCCAGATGATGACGCTGCTCGAGGCGCTCGGCGAGCGCACTCCGGCAGACCTCGTGCACATCGGGTTGCGGTTCGCGCGCCCGTTGCTCGCGGACGATTCGGAGGCGCAGAACCTCTATGAGGTGGCGCTTGACGCGGAGCCGAAGTGGCCATTCGACTTCGCCCGCCTGGAGCTTTCGTATGGCAGCTGGCTGCGAAGGCAGCGCCGCATCAGCGAGTCGAGGCCACACCTCAGGGCGGCTCAGGACATGTTCGCCGCGCTCGGCGTGCTGCCCTGGGCGGACAAGGCGCGCCGGGAGCTGCGGGCCGCGGGCGAAAGCACTGATGAGCCGGTGAGGGCGCCTCTCCAGCAGCTTTCACCCCAGGAGCTGCAGATCGCGCAGATGGCGGCCACCGGCCTTTCCAACCGTGAGATCGCGGAGAGCCTGTTCCTGTCGCACCGCACTGTGGGCACGCACCTGTACCGCGTTTTCCCGAAGCTTGGGATCGTCTCCCGGTCAGAGCTGGCTCGGGCTCTTGCCTCGATCGAGCCGGCTCTGACGCAGGAAACGGCGCGACTCTAGATCGATTGCCTCTCTACGACTGCCCCGCGAGCCAGGGAGGGGTGTACGCGCCGACCCCGTAGACGAAGGCAAGCAGGTCGTCCGCGGCCCACTCCTCGGCAATCTTTCCGTCCACCACGCGGTAAACGTCGACCGCATCCCACCTGACGCGCTTGCCCGACGCGGGGATCCCGAGGAGTTCTCCCTGGTGGGTTCCCTCGACCACCGCGCGCACGGAGACGATGTCCCGCTCCGCGATGATGTCCTGCTCCACGTTGCTCAGGTCTGGGAGGGCGGCGACGATCGCGCCGATCAGCCCGCTGAAGTTCTCGCGACCCGCGACTGTGCCCAGGGTGCCGCCGTGCCATTTGATGTCCGGCGTCATAAAGTCGGCCGCCTTATCGGCCTGGTGCTGGTTGAACGCCGTTTCGATGAACGCGCGAACGATCCGCTTGTTTTCCTCAAGGTTGTTATCAGCTGTCATCTCGGCCCCTTTGATGTGTGGTTTTGGTGCTGATGGGCAAGTTACGGCGACGAGCCGATCCTTGGCTTCCGTCGGGCGACTGATCTTTTGCCGGCGACTCTCAGTCGATGACTTACTCACCGGACCGCGATGACTTAGCGGGAAGCGCTTCCGCCCGATCAGCGGCCAAAACGTAAACGCCCCTTTACGAAGTGGGCTAGCGGCCGGCGCGCAAGTCCTCGCGAAGGCCGCGGATCTGTTCTTCGATAGCATCCAGCCGGCGCGACACCGCCGCCTGACCAGCGGCGTCGGTGTGCATCAGGCGTTGCGTCAGCTGCGCCGAAGCGAACCCCACTAGGCCGATGCCAATGAAGATCAGGGCGCCGGCGAGGATTCGACCTTCTGGCGTCGTCGGTGTGATGTCGCCATAGCCGACAGTGGTCGCGGTGATGAACGTCCAATAGAGCGCATCGCCGAAGTTATGGAGGCTGGGGTTGACTCCGTGCTCCAGTGACCAGTAGGCAGCCGAAGCGCCGAGCCAGATGACAATCAGCACCGGGCCCAGGTACCACCAACTGTCGTGCCTCTGGTGGGCTTCCGCCTCGTGTTCGGCCAGCGCGAAGATCCGCAGGGCCGCCCCCAGACGCAGAAGGCGAAGGATCCGCAAGCCTCGCAGCCCGCCGACCAGAGGGATACAGGACACGAGGTCGAGCCAATGGCCTCTTAAGTAGAGGCGTCGCGAGGGCGCATCCCAGAGCCGAACGAAGAACTCGGCGAGGAAGATGGCCGCGAGGATCCCGATGATGATCGTGGGAGCGCCTTGGCCTTCGTCGATCGAGAATCCGACGCCGAGGTACACCACGGCGAGGGTCGCCATCGCGATCTCCCAGGCCGTGTTGTGCCGATCGATGAAATCCGTGACCTGCCCTCGCCTCAGTGACCTCGCCTCGGCCATAGCCGCCCATGATAGAGATCCGCTCCCTGCCCGATTGGCGGTAGCGTGAATAGAACCTCCGATGGGTAAGTTGGAGTCCACATGATGCATTCGAACGGCGGCGGGCCCTGGCGGGGGCGCCCCAAGCGGAACACGGCGGCAACCACGCCCAGCGAGGAAGCCAGCACCTCGGGGATCTCCGGCCCACCGGTCGTCGAGGAGCCGCCCGATCCCGACAAGCCGACCAACCTCCGCGAGCGCTGGAAGCTGATCCGCGACTCGGTGCGCGGCACCTTCCTGGCGTTACCCCGCGTCGGCCGCCTGGTCTGGGACGCGAGCCCGAGCGCCACAGTCGCCCTCGCCATCGTCACCGTGGTCTCCGGCATCATCCCCGCCATCACGGCTTACATCGGCAAGCTCCTGATAAACGCCGTCGTCCGAGCCATCGCCCTCCGCACCGCTCACCAGGCCGACGTCTCGCACCTCACGGTGCCGCTCCCTGGGTTCACCTTCAACTCGCCCGCCACCACTTCCATCAACGTTGTGATCTGGCTAGCTGTCATTTCCCTCCTCATCGCCGCCATCAGCTCCCTGATGAGCACGGTCCGCAACATCGCCCAGCAGCTGCTCCAGGAGCGGGTGCAGATCCGCATCCAGCTGATGGTGATGGACCACGCTGCAGCGCTCGACCTGCCGTTCTTCGAAGACCCCGCGTCGTACGACCTGCTGCGCCGCGCCCAGGAGGACTCGCGCAACCGGCCGGTGCAGATGATCAGCGGCACCTTCGGGCTGGTGCAGACGGCGATCACCTTCCTGTCGATGATCGCGCTGCTGCTGGGGGTGAGCCCGCTGCTGGCGGCGATCGCGCTGGTCTCGCCGATCCCGGCGTTCATCTCCGACACCCGCTACAGCTGGTGGGGCTACCGGATCGCGCGCTGGAACTCGCGGCTGCTGCGGCGGATGAACTACCTGGTGCAGCTGGTGACCACCGACACCTACGCCAAGGAGGTCAAGCTCTTCGGCCTGGGCACGTACTTCATCCAGCGCTACCGGCTGCTGTCGCAGACGTACTACGACCGGCAGCGGCGGCAGATCACCCGCCGCTACATCGCCGGCTACGCCTGGGGCGTGCTGACCACGCTGGCCGGCTCGGTGACCTACCTCTATGTCGCCCTGCAGGCGGTGGCCGGGAAGCTGACGCTCGGCGACCTCAGCCTCTACACCAGCGCCGCCAGCGCGGTGCAGAACTCGATCTCCAACCTGCTCGGCGGCTTCAGCTCGATGTACGAGCACAATCTCTACCTACAGAACCTCTTCACCCTGCTGGAGACGCCGACCGCGGTGGAGCGGCCGGAGCACCCGCGGCCGATGCCGGTGCCGCTGCTCGGTGAGATCGAGTTCCAGGGCGTGTCCTTCGGCTACCCCGGCCAGGAGGGCCAGGCCATCAAGAACCTGAGCTTCGTCATCAAGCCGGGGGAGACGGTGGCGATCGTGGGCCGCAACGGCGCCGGCAAGACGACCCTGATCAAGCTGCTCTGCCGGCTCTACGACCCCACCGCCGGGCGCATCCTGCTGGATGGCATCGACATCAAGGAGTTCGACCCCGACGAGCTGCGCGCCCAGGTGGGGGCGATGTTCCAGGACTACGTCACCTACCAGGCGACGGCCAAGGAGAACATCGGGCTGGGGTCCCTGCCGGAGCTGGAGGACGACCGCGCGGTGGCGATCGCGGCGCAGCGCGGCGGCGCCGAGGAGCTGGTCAAGGGCCTGCCCCACGAGTGGGAGACGATGCTGGGCAAGTGGTTCGACGAGGGCGTCAACCTATCGGGCGGGGAGTGGCAGAAGGTGGCCCTGGCGCGCGCCTTCATGCGCGACGTGCGGATCCTGGTGCTGGACGAGCCGACCTCAGCCCTGGACGCGCAGGCCGAGTTCGAGCTCTTCGAGCGCCTCCAGGCGCTGACCCAGGGTCGGACGGCGGTCTACATCTCGCACCGTTTCTCGACCGTGCGGCGAGCGGATCGGATCCTGTTCCTGGAGCACGGCGAGCTGGTTGAGGCGGGCACCCATGAGGAGCTGATCCGATTGGATGGGCGATACGCGAAGCTCTTCCGGATGCAGGCTAGTGCCTATGTTGGTGAGCCTGGCGCCGTCCCGGTTGTGGGAGCGGTGGACTCTTAATGCCGGCTAAGGCCGCTTAGCCAGATCCGGCCAGCGGACCAGTCATCGGGCCTGCCGCAGGCTGGTGGCGAGCAGCTAGCTCGATAACTGCGTCCAAATTCGTCACAGTCTCGAGTGCCGGAATCGACCACCAAAACTCTTTGTATTGGGCATCCCACCCTGAGTCTAGGTCCGAGAGTGGGTCGTTCTCGTGAAGTATGTCAACCGGTGCGGGAAGTTTGATCTTCAGCCGGGGTACTCGATTCCACCAAAAATCGATCACAACCACGTTGTAGCCCGCATCTCTCTGAAAGGAGATGTATCCCTTGTTGAACTTGGGCCGCCACTGAACTTTCTGCGCGGCAATGGAATTCTCAGCGAGCGAGAAGAGGTGCTCGCCAATTTCTAACTTGTTCGTCGAAACGTGCAGGACATCACGGTAGGCGTCCCAATCCCAGGCCACGACGGACTCAACACGGTTTCGCTTTTGCGCCTTCGCAGTCGCGGTTTGCCCAATGAGCTGCGGCTTCAAAATCTGGCGCCCCCCACTCGAGTACTGGGCCACCTCGACGGCTAACACCTCTACCAGTTCCATTTGCTCGTTAAGGAATTCCACCAACGTTCTGAGCTCGGATGGAATCTCATCGGCCACAAAAACCAACCGAATTCTTCGGTTCTTTAGGTTTGACCCGAATAGGTTCCAGAAGGTTTCATACGACTCCTCTGAGGCATCAGTCGAACACAACGTCGCTATCGATTCCCTTGCCGGCTCCATTCCGCCGGCTTGATCTTCCAGCCACGAGCGAATCTCATCTATTGGCCAATAGAGCGTGCCGTTCGCCGCGTATTCGATCAGTTGTGCCACGACCTCGCGTCGAGCCTCTGGGTTTCCGCCACGTTTAGCCTCAACCAGAGTCGGTATGGCATCCTGGTCGACGAACAGGTGGTCCAATGACCAACGAGCTCTGGTCGTGGCGGTACCGATAGCGGCTTCGCGTTTGATCAGTCGCCAGCGCCGCGGAGAATCCGGATCGATCTGCGCTCCGGGTAATAGGTCAGGATGGTCTGCGATCAACTTTTGTAGATCGTCCTCAAGTTCAAACGGGACTCGAGGAATTTCGCCAAGGCTACCGTCTTCTTCGACGATGAACAAGGCGTCGCTCATGGCAGCGCTTGCTGGAGCCGGGCGCCTGCCCGTCCCAGATACCTTCCGGGCTCGGGATGTCCGTTCGGTGCGTCAACACTCACACGATTCCTCCCGGTGGTCCGGTCTACGCGATTGCCGCCAAGGCAGGCACTAGACGGTGCAGGAATATCTTGACTGATTGCTCCCAGCGTTAGCGACCAAACCTATGGTCGGTGCTCGTGCCTCCCCGGACCGTGCGCGCGAAGCTCGATTCAGAGTGGCCTCAGCCAAGGAGCCCTTCATGACCTCACCCGTTGCCGGACCTGGAGGACGACTGAGAGGTAGCCATGGCGGCACAGCGCGGCGCCGCCGGGGCGCTGGTCAACGGCCGGTACGCGAAGTTGATCTGGATGCAGGCTAGTGCTTACGTCGGGGAGGCGCGGCAGGACGCGGTCGTCCGCCTGACCGTACCCCGAGAGGGGTGGCGTCGTAGACAATCTCCTGACTAATGGCGAAAGCAAGGCGACCTAGGACCGGCGCGCCGCCTCGTCCTGCTACAGCTCTGGCACGCGAATTCCGAGAGTCGATTGGCCAAGCCCGCCGCGATTGGCGCCGCCTGATTTCAGTGATCGATCAGACCGAAGTTCTAAGGGCACGCGTTTCGTTCGATGTCCGTAGGTACCTAGACCCAATCAACCGCACAGCAGTTCTTCAGTCCGGCGCAGTGGCCAGCTTCCTGTCCGCGGTCGTTTCATGGGAGGTCTTTGCGTCTGACTGGACCATCCAAGCAATCGCTGACCAGCCGGAGCGTTTCGTTCGGCGAGTTAATCGGGCGATCGAGCAGCACGCTCGAGAGGCTGAAGGCAGCATCCCCGCTTTCTCCCGCGAACACATTCAGATTATCCACGGTCACATCCAAGAGCTGCCCACGCTTCGCGAGATCCGAGAGCTGTTGATTGCGTCGGATCAGAATCTCTCAATCAGGCATGGCGCGTGGGCGGGAATGAGGCGCGATCTCGCGCCGACTTATGCTAGCCGGTTGGCTTGGTTGGGTCAGACTCCCGCCCATAACGACGAGCTCCTCATGAATGCGGCATTCAGCTTGCGTGACTTGATCGCGCACCGAAGCCAAGCTGCCAGAGATCGTTTGCGAACGGACCTCGACCGCCTGCGCGGACCGGACTCCGTACTTACGCGCATTGTCTACGGTGTTGGCAACCGCCCTGGGAGCTACCTCGTCGCGGCCATCGGCGACGGTTCACAAGTTCGGCTCGAATACTTTTTGGATCGACTGAGCCAGTTGAGTCAACATTTGGGCTAACCATCGTCGCCCCTCTCACCAGAGCCCATAGCTAGGTCCTAAGCACAATGTGAGCTGACGCCCAGGTGCATTGGGCTCTACATTCTGCCGGCTGAGGCAAATGGGGCACCAAGGCCATCGCCTCCAAAATGCGTGGCTCAGTGGTGCGCGCGCGAGCGGGCGGCCCCGGGTTCACGCCGTCCCAGAGATGCAAGACGTACCCGGATGTTGCTCGTGTCGCTGTTTCCCACTCGTGGACCGAAAGGAACAGTTCGAATGAGGTTGGGCTAGGTCGCGAAAGGCTCTTGACCTCTATGGCAAGTGGCTCATCCGGTGCCGTCGGAAGCCCGGAAAAGCTGAGGACGTCGAAACCCCAGGCTGGGCTCTCTTGCGCTACCCAGCGCACTTGATTCGCCAGTTTGTCGTAGCCGGCTGCTCGCAACCTCTTCAATTCATACTCGACAGTTAGAGCCTCACCGGCGTCGCCGATGAGCTTACGGTGGGCTGACGCGTCCTCGGATGGCGGGGTGTGAGCGAGCGCATTCCACCAGGCCCAATTGGTCGGGTCGCCCCCCTCCCGAGGTGGAAGGAGCCCTACCTCGTTCAGTAAGCGGCGCTCCGTTTCAGGAACCACTAGATCCAGGTCGTCTGGATTCCCCTGCCAGAATGCGACCCACGGCGGCGGATCACGAAGCAGCAGCACGGATAGAAATAGCCGGCGGAGATCATCGGTGGGCTCGTCCTCCTGGGCCATGCTTAGTGCCCGCCGCCCGAGAGGTGCGAGATCTAGTTGTGTCGCATCGCTAACGGCGAATCCTCCTTCCACGGCTAGGGCCACTCCGTCGCTGATCGGGAGGGCCCCAGATCTCAGGCTGTTCATGGAGGCGTACGAGTGGAGTTCTCGAGCGCTGGCCCTTCCTCCGATGCTGTCCAGCGTCCTGAGGACAAGCCAGAGAGCCGTGAGTCGTCCTGGCGATAGGCGGACACTCGGCATCTACTCCTCGCCGCCGTCAGCAACCAGGTGGTCTATGACCTCTTCGATGTCGTCGGGTTCCAGACCGGCGGGCAACTCTTCAACAACGTCTTCAGGGTCGTACGCGAGCGCCCGTAGGCCGGGATCATTGAGGATTTTGGCCATTGCATCGATCTTTTTTTTCAGCCGTAAAGCGACAGTCTGATCGATCGTGCCTCGCGCCTCCAGGACCTCGACTGTAGTCAGTTGAGTGGCTGGTAGTCCGAGGCGATGGATCCGGTCGACAGACTGCAGGAAATGGGCCGCATTAAAAGTCCGGTCAACATAAATCGCGTGATGACACACCAGATGCAGGCTGATCCCCTCGCCACATGCCGCGGGGTTGGCGATCATCACGCGGCAAGAAGGATCCTCGTGAAATCTACGAATCCTGCCCTCTCGAGTCTCGTCATCATCTGCGTCCCCGGTTGGAATCTGTCCATAAAGCACGACCGGGCCAAAGTCGGACAAGAGTCGCTCGAGAGCCATGACATTCGTGACGAAGCTGGACCAGATGAGAACCTTTGATCCGCCCTCAATCAGCTCGGCGGCTCGCTGTACAGCCGCCTCGATTTTTGCCGAAACCTCATAGCGCGCGTAATCGCGGAGCAATTCCCACGCTCGCACACCCTCAGGAGGAAGCTTGAGTTCGGGGCGATCGACCATTTCTGACTGCGTCAAGAGCATCGGATTCGACGCGGCCTGCAAAAGTCTGACTACATGCCGGCCGAGGATCCTGAAGAATCGACGGTCCTCGAATGACATAGCCGTCAGCAAGCGGCTTGCGCCGCTCCGCAGCAGGTCATATAGCTCCTGTTGAATCGGCCCCATTTCAACGACGATTGGTGTAGGCCCGACCAAGGGCGGCAACGCCAGCTCGTCTTTGGTGGTTCGCACATACAACGGCCGTACCCGGGACTCCACATCGGCGAGGAGCTCTTCGGGCGAGTCGCTTACTACCCTCAAGTCAGGCATGATTCGCTGCCCAGGCCACAGGAAATCCAATTGTGGCCTCAAGTCTTCGGGCGACTGAGGCAACGGCGTGCCGCTGAGGATGGCCCGCCTCGAGGCGATCTCGGCGAGATCTAATGCAGCCGACGCAATAACGCCGGCCATTCCCGCCTTGACTCTATGCGATTCATCAAGCACCACGTAAGGGCTATGCTGCCTGGCCCAACCCTTGATTACGTTGAGCACATTAGGCAGCAGTTGATAAGTGAGAATGACCGCCTCTGGGTCGGTCGCGAGCCCCTCCATTGCTCCGGCTTGACCACCTATAAGCCTGCGTATCAAGGGTCCGGCACCGCCGTACGCCAACAGTAGTTCCTGGTCCCAAGACAGAAATGCGTTTTTAGGAGCAATTACCAGGAGGCGATCGACAGCGCCCTCACCCCGAAGCGCCTCATAATGAGCAAGTAGGGCTGTGGTCTTCCCGGCGCCCGGGACTGAGAAATTGGCAGAGTTCGGCAGCAGTAAAAGGCGCCCGAGGTCGCGGACTTGAGGTTGGGTCAACGTGCGGGCGAACCGCCCAGTGGAACCGATCGCGGCGTGCACATCATCCGCAGACAGCGGTGCCGTAGTTTCTGCCGCTCGACGTGCCCCAATTTCTGCGAGTTGAACCTGAAGGACCGTCAGGACGGCGGCATCTGGAACGACCTCGGCGTGCGACTGTAGAAGCTGGGCTAGATCTACCGCACTCCGTCTGAAAGCCAGAAGGGGGATCACAAAACCGCTTGGATTGGGGAGGCCGCCAGTGGACAGGATGAGATTTCTCAGTTCGGCATGGACGCCTGCTTCCAAGTCCTCCACTTCGAGACGAACCTCGCCTTCGTGGCTGTCTAGCGAAATGGAGACCCGCGCGCCCACTGGCTACTCGTCCGAGCTAACCATTCTTCCCAGCTCGAGGGCAAGGCGCTCTACCTCGGTTCTCACTGCGTCAAGACCCTCTGCCACCTGGCTGAGGTTCGTTGTTTTGTCTTGTATGCGAAGGCCTTTCAGGGCACCGCTAGCCCGCTGGAGGACCTTCACTGGATCCTCACGGCGCTGATTCTGCCGCTTCTCCAGGTCGAGGTCCGTTACCAATTCGATCAACGCCTCGCCCACTTGTTTGGCCGCAGTCGGTTCCTGGACCAGACTCGCGATATTCAGTCGGGCGCTGGGTTTCTCGGGAGGCTCGGCTGTCGCAAGTTTGGCGAATACGTCTCCGCCATCCGCTACCTCAGGAGCGCTCGCTGACAATTCCTCCGGAGACGGATACAGAACTTGTTTTGCTGCGCCTGGCTTCGCCGAGTCGGGCATTGTTTCAACTAACCTGCGGACGACCTCGTCAGGCTGTTTGCGCAGGTTTTCTATGACCGACCTAACGTTCTGATACCCGCCCTTCGCCAAAATTACTGCGAAGGCAGCCTGTCGCATCACGATCTGTTCGTTGAGGGGCAGTCGCTTCACCGCAGGCGCACTCATCCGGCCGACGATGTCTGCGAATGCCTGGCGCATCGATCCGCCGCCCTCGCCCTCTGGCACGAGGTGGTACTTACCCCGTTCGCCTAACCAGCCGAGGTAGAGATCGACCATGGCCAGTCTTGCCAGGATATCGCTGACTTCCACAGCCTTCAGGTTCATGCGGCGGGCGACCGCAGCAAACGCGTCCTTCTCCTTTCTATTGTTGACAACCAGAAGGTCATCCACGCCATGGCGGATATGGAGCGCCTCATCGATCCAGTTGTAAGGCGCTTTGGTTTCCCGAGCCATTTGGAGCTCTAGCTCTGTTTCGAACAGTTCGGATTTGGCGGCATCCTCGGGCAATACGACCGCCTTTACATTTTCGGTATGCCCGTCCTTTCGGAGTGCGGCCAGCCGACGGTTCCCGTCGATTACGAAGCCGTCATGCGTAAGTACCAGCGGCGACTTCTGGTGTTTATCTTTCAAGTCCTTGTCGAGACCTTGCTCTGCGATCATGCCCAGCAGCAGCTGCTCTTGCGCCCGCTGCACGGATTCCTCCTCAGGGTCGGTGAAGAAGTCATCGGGTAGGCCGTGTACGTCGACATACTGAGTCTGTGCCCTGTGTGTTCTCCCATTTTCGATGTTGTACCTCGGGAAGCCAATGGGAACCTCGATAATCACCCGGTTTAGTGGACTCTGTCGAAACGGCACAGCAAAAGTGGCGCGGTCCGCGCGATTCTCCGCGGCGTTAACCCGCTGTCGCAGGAACGCGACCCTGGACATAGAGGCTTCACTCAATGCGGGAGACCGTCACGGATAAGTCTTCGCTCCATGGGTGGGCAGAGCTCCATATATTGCCTCCGGAAATCGCGACTGCGGCCGCCGCAGAAGTTGGACAGCGCAGCCCCGGCGGCCAGCAACTCACGTTCTTCGTTGTTGCTCGGATGCGTAACGGTCTGGGGAAGGGTCGCATCGCCCTCCGTCCTGCATTCGATTACGAGATCATGGGTGAAGGCTCCTTGCCGGCGTTTCGAATGATCGGCGTAGTTCTCAGCCAGAGCGGTGGCGAGACCGGTCACTTTGAACCCGGACTTTCGAAGGGCGACCGCGAGGGAATCCCAGGCTCGAAGGTCGGAGTTGTGAAACGTCAGGATCATTCGTCCGTCCGATTTGAGAACGCGGGCAGCCTCCCCGAAGATGTCCGTGAGCAGACGTTCGTAGTCGGAGCCGTCGGTTTTCCGTACTGCATTCGGCACAGCCTCACGTCTAAGGTCGAGGGCCTGGTCGGCTGGAAATAGCCCGGTAGCCTGAGCCCAGACGAAGAAGAGGGCAGCCAGCTCACCGTACTGGACGTCATCGTGATACGGGGGGTCAGTGAGCACCAGGTCTGCGGTAGAGCCGGTCAGAAGCAGACGCTCACTAGAACCGACTGCGACAGTTGCCCCGGACAGCGCCCGACGTCTGCCGGCCGCGGCCAAGTGGCGCGGAGCACCTTGCGTAGGAAAAGTCTCCTCGACCCATCTCGCTGCCTTGACCGAGCTGGCCAGACGGCGTCGAAGGGTACCGCGGCCTCGAGCTCCCAGGAGGTTCGTCTCGCAGCTCAGGCCCACGACTGAAAACCTGTGGTTCGATGCGATTTCAAAGGCTTTCGGATAGTAGCGATCCCAGCGGCTTGCATAGCCAGCCATCTCGGCCGTGCCACAGATGGCAAGCAGCAAACGTCTTCGGACCCGTGCGTTTACGCGCATTTCCTTAACGACCCGGGCTGCTTCCAGGATGACCCCGACCTGACGGGTTGGATATAGATCGATCCATCGGTGGAAGCCGGCTCTCCTTAGGACCGAGGTTTCCTGTCCGTCCGGTATCTCAGCCATCAGCATGCCGCCCTGGGCGGGCGGATCTCCAGTTGCATCGCGGTGAGGCTTGGGGTTGGCAATAAAGTGGAGCTCCTTCCCACAGAGGCGCTGTTCGAGGCACAGGGTCCAACGTGGCCCCAGATCGTCGGCGAATGCCGGGAAACTTGTTGAACAGCCCGAGCAAGTCGCGATCCTGCCTGGCGTAAGGGGCACCGATTGATCCGACAGCCTGAGGCGGCAGCGTCCGCATTTGCGATTGGAGCTGTCAGAAGTCAGGCCCGAGCGCGTTACTGCACCACAGCGCTTGCAACCGAAATAGCCCCACTTTTCGCTCCGCCGTCGACTGGCGACCGTGATCAGCGAGTATGGAAAGAGGTACACGCTGGCGGAACAACCAGGGCACTGAACACTTCGCACCCAGAAGCTGTGCGCCAACTCGCTGTGCTGGCCGTGTTTCTCGCAGGGCGTGCGGTAAAGCTCGGTCCGAACCGGCTCGAGCAAATCAAGAAGCGAGTCCGCTGCTTGCTCAAGGGCGTCGGCCTCGACGCGATCAAGCGCGACGGCTAGGCCCATGGTCGCCCATGGGTGCAGGTCCTGTGCGTAGGTGCTGAAACCGCGTCGGGCCGACTCGATCGCGACTGTACCTCCTCCACTGAATGGATCCGCAACCATGTAATCGGTACTGGCTGACGTACCAGCCGCGTCTAGGAGACTCCCGATCAGAGCATGGGGGCGTCGCGCCCACCATCGGAATAACGAGATGGTCGGGGCGTACACCTCACGGTTGGATTGCTCCGCTCTGACCCGATCGGATACGGTGGCCCAGTCCACAGAGCTGAGGATGGTCTTAACCGCGGCGAACGAACCTATGGGAGAAACCTCAGCGGCCATGCACCGCACAATAGACGAAAGGTACGCGCCACCGATACCGACACGAATACGCTGTTCCAATTTTGGATTCTAGCGCACACCTGTTCGCTTCCGCGCGGTGCCCGTCTTGCGGGCGAGCGATGGATATCCACCCGAATGTGGAACTGGTGGGCGCTCCCCCAAACGAGCTCAGCAGCCCGCGTCCTTAGCTGCTTAGCTCCCAGACACCTCGTGGGGATTCTTCAGCTGGGCGTAGCACTCCCGATCGCCGCAACCGATTGGCTGCCCATCTGACGTCGTACTGCCACGTGAAGAACAGATCCCCCGATGTCTGTAGATCCGCGGCTCGGTCGGTCCAGATCTCCTTGCAGATGTCTACGATCGTGGCGCCTCCGCCCAACTTCCCCAATGCTCCGACGATCTCGTTGTCTAGGTCCGTCTTGTTCATTTGCACCTCTCGCCCGCCAGTATCACCCGACGCGGTGTCGCCTGGGGCGTTGCTAATCAGGCGGCCATTGCCTTCTGCCCGTGCCGCCTGGCCCGCGAGGCGTCTTGAACAATCTTACAAAATTGTATGACGAAAGCATAGGTGACTGTGTGATACTGATCACTCAGCGTGATGGCCCTCTGCCGTCACTCCCACGCATGGAGGATGGATGTGCACCCCAGAACTGAAGGTTTCATGCATGGCACTTGGGCTGCATATTGGCGACGCCATAAGAACCTAGGGGCGGCCTTCAACAAAGGCGAGAACGCCTTTACGGATGGAAAGGATTACACCGACAATGAATACGAGAAGCCGTCGGGTAGGGCAACCTGGGCCACCGCTTACTCGTATGCCTGGGAGGCCGGCTGGTTGTACGCGGCTAGCAAGAGCTACGGCTGGAACATGCCGGGCGATGTGCCTGCTGGGACGAAACCCAAGAATTATGGCGAGCTCCGCGGGCCCATCGGGGTTTGGTTTGGAGATGATGGAAAGATCCATCTCACATCTAACGAGAAGGATCAGCCCCTGCATATGGCGGTGAAGCCCGGAGGCTCCGGTTGGGCGCAGCTAATGCGTTATCTGCCTGAGCACATCCAAGCCAAGATCAGCAGCGAGGTCTAGCCCCAGTCTTGAGGCGCTGGCCCCGGCAGCCTACAGGTGGTGTCAAGTGACCTCGACGATCGAGACTCTAAGAACGAGGCTGAAAACGGCCGCCGGAATGAGACCGGAAGCCGGGGAGCTAATGTGCTGCCAGCTGTACTGACGACTTGGCCGTACGACTTCGGCGCCCGTTGGTGTTCGGCCGGACGGCCGTCTTCGTTCTAATCTCCAAATACTCCTGTACCCCAGCCTCGATCCCATCGCACAGCACCTCGAGGTCCGGCGTCGAATCGTAATCACCGGTCACCCCATAGTTGAGCTGGCCCAGGTAGCTGAAGATCGCGATGCTGATCCGCACGCTCCCAAGGATGGGCACGAACGGGTAGGCCTCGATCATCTGGTGCCCCAGCATGTAGAGCGGGAACTGCGGCCCTGGCACGTTGGTGGTGACGGTGTTGATGGTGTACTGCGGCACCCGGCCGGCCAGGCGCGTGCCCATCGCCAGCAGCATCGGCGGGGCGAAGCCGGCCATCTGGATCAGGCTGTCGCCGCCGACCGCCATCTTCGACTCCTTGAGGCCGTCCATCTGCAGGCGGATGTTCTCCAGCCGCTCGACCGGGTCGGCGATGCCCACCGGCAGGTCGGCGAACATCCCGCTGACGCGGTTGTTGTAGGTGCCGCGCTCCTGCTCGCTGCGCACCGAGACCGGCACCAGCGTGCGCACCACCCGCCCCTCGACCTCGGCGCCGCGGCCAAGCAGCAGGTCGCGGAAGCCGCGCGTGATCACCGCCAGGACCACGTCGTTGACCGTCCCCGGCAGCGCCTGGCGGATGGCCTTGATGTCGGCCAGCGACGAGCGCGCCCAGCTCCAGCGCCGGTGCGGGCCGATCGGGCCGTTGAGGTCGGCGGTCTTGTTGCGCAGCATCGACACCATCACCGAGGCGCTGCGCCGCACGTTGCCGAGCGTCATCCCGCCGGGCAGCGGCGAGCGCGCCAGCGCCGGCAGACCGCGCAGCCCGTCGATCGGCCGGGCCACGTTGCCGACGGCGGTGTCGAATAGCAGCTCGGCGGTGGTCGGCTCGGGCTGCGGCTCCCATTCCGCGATCTGTGGCTCCTCGACCTCGGGGCGGTGGTCCAGCAGCACCGTCAGCAGGTCGGTGCCGGAGACACCGTCGACCATGGCGTGGTGGACCTTGGAGATCAGCGCCCATCGGCCGTCCGCAAGCCCCTCCACGATCCACATCTCCCACAGCGGCTTGCTGCGATCCAGGTTCTGGGCGAAGACCCGCCCCGCGAGGTTGCGCAGCTGCTCCTCGCTGCCGGGCGACGGCACCGCGGTGTGGCGGATGTGGTAGAGGATCACGAAGTGGGGGTCGTCGACCCAGATCGGCCGGCCCAGCTGCAGCGGCACCAGCTTCACCTTCTGGCGGTAGCGGGGGACCTGGTCCAGCTTGCTGGCCACCATCCGCACCACGTCGCCGTACTTGGGCGCCGGTCCCTCGAAGATCGCGACGTTGCCGATGTGCATGGGGTTGTTGCCGTCCTCTATAGCAATAAAGGACGCATCCAGCGGGCTCATTCGGTCCATCGCGACAACCTCTAGTAGCAGTGCGCCTACGTGGGCGAAGGGGGTCAGTTTACGCTGCCTGAGACGTGGGTCTCAGTCTCGTGGCGAGCTGGCAGATCCGAGCGGCTATGGTGGTAGCCAATGAGCGCGGCTGACGAGCTCGAGGGCACAAAGACCAACCTGCCGGCGCGGCTTCGCGGGCACTACGCGTTCCACTTCACTGACCCTCGACGCGAGCGGCTCTTCCTGGCTTCCCTGGGATTTGGTGCCGGCGCCATCACGGTGCGCGTCGTCACCCACATGATCCGCCACGGGATCGGGCCATTCCGCAACCTATCGGTCGGCGGCCGGCACCTTCACCACCTTGTGTTCGGCATCTTCGGGCTGCTCGGGTCCGGATACGTCTGGCTGCTGATCGCCGACGACCCGGCACGAAGCCCGCGCGACAAGCGTCTGACCTCGGCGGTGTATGGCCTCGGCGCGGCGGTGACCCTGGACGAATTTGCGCTCTGGCTCAACCTCGAGGACGTCTACTGGGCGCGTCAGGGCAGAGAGAGCGTCCAGGCGCTGATGATCTTTGGAGCGGTCCTGTCGGTTGGGCTCTGGGGCGGGCCATTCCTTCGGGCCGCCATGCGGGAGATCGCCGGCTCGGCCTAAACGGTCTGTGCCAGTACGGGAACTAACTCCACGTACTGAGTCTCCACCTCGTCCCCGCCGCTGGATTCAGCCTCGTCGCCCAGCGCATACCTGATGGCGTCCAACGAATGCTCCTCCGCCTCCTCGCGTGTCTCGCAGGCCCCGCCCACGATGCGCAGGGCCGGAACACGGAAGCCCCAGTTCCGACTCTCGGGATCGAAGTAATACTCCACGCGGATCTTTAGCGGTGCCATGACTACATTCTCCTACAGCAACTCGAGCAATTCGTCACGCGTGTACCCGAATTGCTTTGCGATCTGCGCGAGCTGGACTTTGCCCAGGTCGCTGCCATCGTGGAACGCCCAGCGAGCCATGCTTCCATCTTTTTCCAGCGTCCGATGCGATCCCGAACGTCGGATCTCAACCCAACCGTCTCGCTTGAGTGCGGCCAGCACTCGCGACGCCTTGGGCATCCATCGAGGCTAGCAGCCAAGTTCATACTGCCCGAATGCCGAGAGCTCAGCCATTGCCACCGGCGATCGAAGTCAACGGCGTTACCAAGACCTTCAAGGACCTTCGCGCGCTGGACGGCGCCAGCCTCAGGATCGAGACGGGCGAGATCTACGGCCTCCTCGGCCCCAACGGCGCCGGCAAATCGACCCTGATCCGCACCCTGGCGGGGCTGCTGACCGCCGACAGCGGGACGGTGAAGGTCCTGGGCCACACGATGCCGGACCTGGCCGCGCTCGACCAGATCGGCTACATGACCCAGCAGCCGGCGCTCTACCCGGACCTCTCCGTGGAGGAGAACGTTCGCTTCTTCGCCGCCCTCTACGGTCGCGAGGACGACGGCGTCCAGGCGGCGCTGGAGCTGGTCGACCTGGCGTCGCGGCGCCAGAGCATCGTCGCGACGCTGAGTGGCGGGATGCGGACGCGGTGCTCGCTGGCGTGTGCCGTCGTCCACAAGCCGAGGCTCCTGGTGCTGGATGAGCCGACGGTTGGCATCGACCCGCAGTTGCGCGCCGAGATCTGGGGAAAGCTCGGCGAGATGGCGGCGGATGGAGTCACGGTGGTGGTCTCCAGCCACGTCATGGATGAGGCCGAGCGCTGCCAGCGCCTGTGCCTGATGCGCGCCGGCCGGATCCTGGCCGAGGGCACCGTCGCGGAGCTCAAGAAGCTCGCCGGGGTCAAGCGCCTGGAGGATGCGTTCCTGCGGCTGTCGGCGGAGCCGGCGGCATGACAACGTCGGCAGCCGCGCCGCGCCATGAGTAGCCGGCGCGTCCTTGCGATCACCCGGCGGCTGCTGCAGCAGTTCCGGCGCGATCGCCGGACCCTGGCGGTGGTCTTCGTCGCGCCGGTCGTGATCCTCTCGTTGCTGGGCTACGTCCTCCGCGGCGGCGGCTCTGGCCCGAAGGTTGACCTGGTGGTCGAGGACAGCGGAGCGCTGGCCACGGCCGTTGCCGACCACGTCGCTCACGACTGGGACATCACCGTCTCGCGAACCGACCTCGCCACTGCCCGATCGGACCTCGACACCAACGCCATCGCGGGTTACGTGCGCCTGCCCGCGGGCTTCTCCGACAACGCTTTGAGGAGCCGGGTGGTCGCGCCCGAGGTGATTGTCCAGGGCGACGAGCCCGGCCCGGCGACGACCGTGATCGCGGCGATGCAGCGCGCCACCGCCGGAGCCCTGACGGCGCTTGTGTCGGGTCCGCCGCCGCGGCTGGCGCCCACGGTCACGTATCGCTACGGCGGCCCAAGCCTCGACACCCTCGACTACTTCGGCTCCGCATTCATCGTCTTCATCGTCTTCTTCCTGGTCTACGTCATCACGTCGGTGTCGTTCCTGCGCGAGCGAACCCAGGGCACCCTCGAGCGACTGATGGCGAGCCCGCTGCGCCGCTCCGAGCTGGTGCTCGGCTACATGATCGGCTTCAGCGTCCTGGGCCTGGCCCAGACGGCGGTGGTGATGGGGTGGTCGCTGCTGGTGCTCCACATCCATAACGCCGGCAGCCCGGCGCTGGTGTTCCTGGTGGTCGCGGTGACCGCGCTGGTCGCCGTCAACCTCGGCATCATGCTGAGCAGCTTCGCCCGCACCGAGTTCCAGGCGGTGCAATTCATCCCGCTGGTGATCGTGCCCCAGGTGCTGCTCGCGGGCACGATCCTTCCGATCAGCTCCGAGCCCGGGCCGCTGCAGGTGATCTCCAACGTGCTGCCGCTGACGTACGCGGGATATGCCATGCGCGATGTGATGATCCGCGGCGCCGGGCTGGACTACGGGCCGCTGGTCCTGGCGTTGGGTGTGATAGCCGCGGTGGCGGTCGTCCTGATCATCGCCGCCGGGGCGACCGTCAGGCGCGCGCCGGCATAGGGACAATGCGGCGCGCGCCCGCATAGCATCAAAACCTACTCACTGGAGGCTGACGACGTGCGGAAACTGACCTTCGGCATGAACCTGACCCTGGACGGCTACATCGCCGCGCCCGGCGGCGACCTTGGCTGGAGCGTGCCGAGCGACGAACTGTTCCAGTGGTGGTCCGACCGGGTGGCGGGGACTGGTCTGGCGCTGTACGGACGCAAATTGTGGGAGACGATGAGCTCCCACTGGCCGACCGCCGACCAGCAGCCCGGCGCCACACCGGCGGAGATCGAGTTCGCCCGCCGCTGGCGGGACATGCCGAAGGTGGTGTTCTCCTCGACGAGCAGCACGGTCGACTGGAACACCCGCCTGGTCACCGGCGACGCCGTCACCGAGATCACCAGGCTCAAGGCCGACGACGGCGGCCGCATGGACATCGGCGGTGCCACACTCGCCGCCGCGGCTATGCGGGCCGGGCTGATCGACGAGTACGTGATCGTCACCCACCCGGTTCTGGTGGGCGGCGGTACGCCGTTCTTCGCGGCGCTGGACAACTGGGTGAACCTGAGCCTGGTGGAGACCCGGGCCTTTCCCGATGGCGTGGTGTTGACCAGGTACGAGACCAGGCGCTGATCGGGCCGGCCTAAGACAAGCCGCCCGTCCGTTATATTCGTTCACGAACGAACTACCCCGGGAAGGGACCCGTCCCACTGGAGGTTGAAGTGGAAGACATGGCGACATCAGAGGCCGACTACACCGAGGCCGCATCCGAGGCCTCGCTCGAGAAGGTTGCGGCGGCGCTCAGCGCCAACAACATCGAGGCGCTGATCGTCCAGGACGGCGCCGAGGCGCGCGCCCGCATCCTCGACATCATCCCAGCGGGCGCCGAGGTCTACACCGCCAAGTCGAAGACGATCCAGGACATCGGGCTTTTCGACGAGCTCAACGACCCCGAGCGGTACGACGCGGTCCGGCCGAAGTACATGGCGATGGACCGCGCCACCCAGGGCGACGAGATCCGCAAGCTGATGATTACGCCCAAATACATCGTCGGCAGCGTGCAGGCGGTCACCGAGGACGGGGCCCTCGTCGTCGTGTCCTACTCCGGCGGCCAGGTCGCGTCTTACGCCGCCGGCGCTGGCCGGGTCCTGCTAGTCGTCGGCAGCCAGAAGATTGTGCCCGACTTCGAGACCGCCATGGAGCGCATCCAAGAGCACGTCTTCCCCTACGAGGACAAGCTCCTCCGCGAGCAGCTCGGTGTCGGAACCCAGATCGCCAAGGTCCTGCAGATCCGGATGGAAGGTCGTCCCGGCCGAACCACTGTGTTCCTGGTGCGGGAGCCGGTGGGGGTCTAGACCAACCCGGATCTAGCCCAACGGGCTGAAGGCGAACCTTCCCGCAGCCTGCTGTATACTGTGCTGTATATGGCATCGACTCGCACCCAGATCTACCTGACCGCCGAGCAGCGCGCCGCCATCGACGCGCGGATCAAGCGCGACGGAAAGAGCCTGGCCTGGATCGTCCGCGAGGCGCTGGATCAGTACTTGGCGCCGAAGTCGGAAGACTTTGAAGCAGTCCTTGATCGAACATTTGGTTCCATCCCTGACATGGAGGTTCCGCCGCGGTCGGAGTGGGACAGGTACCCAGCCGGCGTCGACTTTCTGCGCGATCCGCGTGAGTCATTCGCGCGCGATAGAAAGCGCAAGCCCAGCTGACGGCAATTTCAGCTCTTCCAACCGCCGTCGTTGATACCGACCTGGTGATCGATCACCTGCGCGGTTACAGCCGGCTCCAGCCGGGCGGAGGGTTGTTGGCCTACTCGGTGGTGACCCGCTGCGAGCTGCTAGCCGGGATCCACGGTGAAGAGCGTGCGCGCGATTTGCTCGACAGCATGATCGAGGTCCCGGTCGACCGCGAGATCGCGGAGCAGGCCGGATTCATTCGTCGGCGCCACGGCACGATGATCGCGGATGCCCTCATTGCAGCGACCGCCATGCAGCTGGTGGTGCCGCTGCTCACCAGGAATAGGCGAGACTTCGAGGGCATCAAGGGCCTGAAGTTGCGGCCAGTGGATCGGCCTTGAACAAGCGCCGGGTCGAAGACTTCAGCGGGTCCTCGCCCCGCGCCGACCGCCGTCAGGGCGTGATGTTCTGGTTCAGCTGAAAAAGGTTCGTGGGGTCGTAGCGGCGCTTCAGTTCGCGCAAACGGCTAAGACGCTCGTCGCCGTACGCCGTCTGGGCATTGGCGCTCTCGACCTCTGACATGAAGTTGACGTAGTCGCCCCCGGTGCCGAAGCGGTCCAGCTCCGTTGACAGCGCGCGCACCCAGTTGCGTTGAGCCTCGTCGTCGTGAGGGTCGGTCCAGCAGCCGTAGACGTTGGAGGTGATCAGCGCAGAACGCCCGGGGAACGCTGTCTCCATCTCGCCGACACGGCTCGCCGCGCCGCCCATGTGGTGGAGGTCAACCTCGCAGCGCGAGCCGGGTCGCCGCGAGAAATGCTCGACCAGCACCTCGATCATCTCGTCGGGGTACGCGGCGCCGAAACCGCCCTTGAAGTAGTAGCGATCGCCGGCGGGTACGTCGGCGTCGAACATCTGCTGCATCGCCGTGTACGGCATCGACTCGTAGGCGAAGAGCTCAGGCCGCAAGTCCTCGATCGGGCGCAGGTCGGCCATCGCGACCTCCGGCTCGGCCATGTGGCAGGCGACGATCGCGATCACCGGCTGGCCGCGCAGTTCGGGCGGGATGGGCTCGCCGTCGGGGCCCTCGAGGAACACCAGCATCGGCGTGAGCTCGTCGGGGATGGTCCCAACCCAGTCGCGGTAGAAGGTGAAGACGTCGCGAGCTCGCGCCATGTGGAATAGCGCTATGCCACCGAACACCGATTGCAACGGAGTGAGCCGGAACTCGAAGCTGGTTGCCACTCCGAAGTTGCCACCACCTCCGCGTAGGCCCCACAGCAGCTCCTGGTCCCCGTCACCTCCTGCCCGGACCACCTCACCTGTTGCGGTGACCACCTCGGCAGAGAGGAGGTTGTCGCAGGCCAGCCCGCACCTCCTGGTCAGCCATCCGATGCCGCCGCCCAGCGTCAGGCCGCCGACGCCGGTGGTGCTGACCAGTCCCCCGGTCGTAGCCAGGCCGAAGCGCTCAGTCTCAGCATCGACCATCCCCCACGTCGCACCGCCACCGACCCCGGCCACGCGCGCATCCGGGTCCACATCTACCGACGACATCGAAGCCAGGTCGAGCACGATGCCGTCGTCGCACGTCGAGAACCCGGGCACACTATGGCCGCCGCCACGCACCGCCAGCGGAATACCAGCCTTCGCTGCCGCGCGCACCGTGGCGATCACGTCGTCAACCGTCGTGCAGCGGACCACCGCCGCGGGACGTCGGTCGATGGTGCCGTTCCAGACTCGGCGGGCTTGGTCGTAATCGGGATCAGACGGAAAGATCGTCCCTGGGGGAAGATTCAGGTCCGAGGGTGCAGCATTCATGGGCGGCAGCCTACCCCGGAACGGTGCCGGGGACTGTGCTGCGTGGCACACTCCCAGGATGGTCGGCGTCACCCGGACCCTGCTCACGACCTACCTCTTCCAGGACCTGAGCCCGGCGGAGGTGGATCGCATGTCGGCCAAAGCCACGGTCATGCGCTTCGAGCGAAACCAGCACATCTGCCGCCAGGGAGATGCAGCCGACGAGATCTGGGTGCTGGCGACTGGCCAGTTGCGCGAGTACCGGGTAGATGTCGACGGCAACGAATTCGTCTCCGAATTGATGTCGCCCGGTGCCGTTTTTGGCGAGCCCGGCCCATTTGCGCGGGAACGGGACAGGGTCATGAACGTGGTGGCCGTCGTGCCATCAGAGGTAATTCGGATCCCGCGCGATGACCTCTACGAATTTTTCCTTGATCATCCGCCGGTGCTCCAGCGGCTTCTGGAAGGGTTGGCCAGCGACGCTCGGGCGGCGCTCATCGACCTTCCGACCGCGGCCTACCGCTCGGTATTCAGCCGGGTCCTGGAGCGGCTGATCCTACTCGCCAGCACCCACGGTGTGGACGCCGGCGATGGCGCGGTACGCATTGACCTACGGGTATCTCAGTCGGAGCTGGCAGCGATGGTTGGTTGCACCCGTGAGAACGTCAACCGCGTGCTCTCGACGCTTGCGGATCGTGGCGTGGTGCGCTTGGATCGGCGGAGCATCCTCGTCACCGACCCACGCCAACTGGAGTTCGTTGCCGGTAGCTCCGAACCCGTGCTCCATCGCCGCAATCGACGCGTCGAGTAAGCCGATCGGAAATTGAACAAGCGCAGGGTCGAAAACTTCAGCGACGGCATCTTCGCGGTCGCAATCACAATCCTGATCTTCAACATTCCCGTGCCCAATGGGGCGCCGGGCACGCTGTTCCATTCGCTGACCGCGCAGTGGCCGACGTACGTCGCCTACGTCGCCAGCTTCCTGACCATCGGCGTGATGTGGATCAACCACCACGCCATCTTCGAGCGGATGGAGGCGATCGATCGGCCGCTCCTGATGCTGAACCTGCTGCTGGTGATGCTGGTGGTCTTCATCCCTTACCCGACGGAGCTGCTGGGGAAGTACATTCCGGCCGGCGGCGCCGACGCCCGGACTGCTGCCACTTTCTACGCCCTGGTCAGCGTCGGCCTGGCGCTGATGTTCTCGTCGATGTGGACCTACGTGATCACCCACCCGGCGCTACTGAGACCGGACTTCGACCGCGACGCCGCCTGGAAGGCGATGCCGCGCTTCGCGGTGGGCTTTGTGGTCTACATCCTCTGTGTGCCGCTGGCCCAGATCAGCCCGATCGCGACGGTCGTGGTGCTGGCGGCGGTCGCCGTGTACTACTTCTTCGAGCGCCTACCGGAGCCGGCCGCTGGGAAGACGGCGGGCCATGTTCTCGGCCAGGCCGATGAGCCCAAAACCCACCACCAGGTGGAGCACCTGGACCGTCCAGTGGAGGCTTCCGGGGAGAATCCCCTCCTGGGTCAGGCCGAGGATCGGAGCGACCAAGCCCCATAGCACCGCGACCGCCACCAGGCGGCCGTTGACGCCGGCGCGGGCGGCGATGTAGGCCATCGCCCAGACCGCCAGCACCAGGGCGATGCCGAGGACTCGATGGAGGGGGATCAGCGGGTCGAGATGACCGGTCCAGAAGATCACGCCAAGCACCAGTTGCACCAGGAAGGCGGCACGAATGCCCATCCGGAGGGCGGTGGTCACGAGGGGGTTGGGGGCGGCGACGCTTGCTGTCGACATGGTTATGCCGCTCCCGCCAGGCGCCCGCCGTCGATGGCGATGACCGCTCCGGTGACGAATGAGCTCTGGTCGGAGAGCAGCCAGGTGACCGCGTCGGCAACCTCCTCGGATCGTCCGACTCGAGCCAGCGGAACGCCGGCCGAGACCCGGCGCCGGCCCTCTTCGTCAAGCGCGGCCATGCGCTCGGTCAGGATCGGCCCGGGTGCGACCGCGTTGACTCGGATCCCGCGCGCGCCGTAGTCCAGCGCCGCAGAGCGGGTCAAACCGATGATCGCGTGCTTGGCCGCCGAGTACGCACTCATGCCTCGAACCCCCTGCATCCCCGCGGTCGACGACATGTTGACGATGGCACCGCCCTTGCCGCTCTCAAGCATGGCGCGGATCTCGTGTTTCATCGCCAGGAATACACCGCTGACATTGGTGCCCAGGGAGCGCTGCAGGTCCTCGATCGTGAGGTCGGCGAGGGGAGCGGGCATGTGGCCGTCGCCGGCGTTGTTGAAGGCTCCATCCAGGCCGCCGAACTCTTCGACGGCGGTCCGGATCGCCTGGCGCACCTGCGCCTCGTCGGTGACGTCCGTGGCAACCGCGGCAGCCCGGCCGCCGGCCGCGACGATCTCGGCCGCTATCGAGGTGATGGCCGACTCGTCGCGGGCTGCCAGCACGACAGAGGCACCCGCTCGGGCCAGCGCCCTGGCCGTCGCCGCACCGATGCCACGGCTGGCGCCGGTGACGATCACGGTCCGGTTCGCCAGGACCCCCGCCTCGGTCACACTTGGGCTCGCGTATGTCTGCATTTCTTCTCTCCGATCAGGTGGCATGGCCTATACTATACACAATGTATAGACGCAATGCCTAGAACGACCTCGAAGCCGCCGGCTGACCGCGCCGCACCGAAGCCGCCGGTTGGCCGTAGTGCGCCCAAGGAGCCCACCCGCGGTGCCAGCAGCACACGCCGCTCGTCCGCCGGAGTCAAGCCATCAGCGCGGGATCGGGTCCTCGCGGCCGCCAGGACTTTGTTGGAGGCTGGCGGGTCGGCGGAGTTCAGCATCGACGCCGTCGCCCGCGAAGCCGGCGTTACGCGGATGACGGTCTACTACCAATTCGGGGGCAAGCCGGGGCTGCTCGAGGCGATCTACGACGACATTGCCGTCAGGGGAGAGATCGGCGAGCGGCTTCCACTGGCGTTCCAGCAGCCGACGCTCGAGGCATCGATCGACGCCCTGGTCGCGGCCTTCGCCTATTTCTGGGCTTCTGAACGCAGCATCATTCGACGCATCCGCCACATTGGTGCCCTGGACCCGGAGCTGGCTCAATCGCACGGCAGCCGCGACCAGCGGCGGCTGGAGGCGCTGAGCGCGGTGTTCACTCGCTGGTCGACGGGGCGGAGCCAGCGCGCGACTGCACGCGCGAAGCGCAAAGCCGAGCTGATATACGCGCTTACAAGCTTCGAGGTCTACGACGTGCTGGCGTCCCAGGGTCGCTCCGAGGCCGAGATCACCAAAGACCTGCAACACCTGGCGCGGGCGGCGGCCGGTCTGTCCACCGGCTGAGCGCTGTCTACCGCCGGTCGCTGAGCTCCGCCTCTAGCCGAAGATAGCGTCCGCCAGCGTCTGGCCCATCCATTTGCGCCAGCGATCGACGGTCCAGCCGCGGAGCCGGACGACTTCGTTGTACAGCGGGGGAGCGAGCAGCACGAAGGTGATGTCGACCGCTTCGTCCAGGGTCAAACCACGCCGCAGCTTGCCCTTGCGGACTACGGCCTCGACGATCTTCCGATAGCCGTCGATGCGCAGCTGTTCCGAATGCCTCCACAGGGCGTCGACGTCGGGATCTCCGCTCCGGCTGATGCTCGGTGAGAGAGGGCCGACGCGCTCAATGATCTCCGTCGTGGCGTCGACGAAGATTTGCAGCGCCTTGCGCGGGTCTGGTTCGGCGAGCAGCTTGGCGAACCAGGGCCGTTCAATCGGGGTAAGCGGCAGGTCATCGCCCAGGACCGCCAGCTCGAGCACCGCCCCCATCAGCTCGGCCTTGGTGTGGAAGGTGAAATACACCGTCTGGACCGCCACCCCCGCCTCTTTGGCCACGTCGGTCAAGGGCACCGTGTAGCCCCGCTCGCTGAAGAGCTTGTAAGCCGCCTCCACCATCCGCCGCCGGGTGGCTCGGGCGCGCTGCTTGCGGGGATCCTCGGGTCGGGGCTCGCCGCTGGCTGCCATGCCCTGATCATACTAGGTGAGTACACTAGTTGCAGACCCTAGTGTCATATGCTAGGGTCACGCTTTAGTCTGGCGCTGAAGCCCATCCAGGGGCCGCCGGCAAGGAGGTAGACGTGGTGACACAGGCAATTGGACAGAGGAGCGCCGCAGTCGCAGGATCGTGGGGGGTTTCGAGCTACGCGCCGGCGCTGGTGCTGGTGGCCGCGGCGATGCAGGTGCCCGTCGGCATCGCAACCGCGACCTTCGCGCCGGGCTTGGCGGATAAGGCAACAGCAGCTTTCTTTGCGAGCGGCGCATGGTTGACCCTCGCGCACATTCTGATGCTGGCCGGCGTCGCCGGCCTCTACGGCACGGACGCTGTTCGCGGCGGCTGGCTCAAGCGCATCGCCTTCGCGGTTGCCGGCTTGGGCCTGGCCGCCCTGGTGCTGGGGGAGAGCGTGCTTCGCGTGAACTTCGATCTTGGTAACGCCTTCTTCGGCATCGCGTCGCCGGCTACGGCATTGGGCATGGTGCTGATCGGCATCGGGACCATCGTCAGCCGCACTTGGACCGGATGGCATCGGTACGCGGCGCTTATCTGCGGCCTGTACGTGCCGGTGGTGCTGATCCCATCGTTCATCGCCGCCAAGGGCCCCAGCTTCATCGCCCTGGCCGGCTGGTCCTGCTGCTTTCTGTCGCTGGGCCTGGCCATGCGCGCCGAGCAGCGCGCCTAACCGATCGGTGGCCCGGGCAGACCGGGCGCCTCACGACACGCAACGGAGGAATTTGAAATGGCAGTCATGGTGATCGCGAACGACCCAACTGGCACGCCGGAGGCGGCCATGAAATACAAGGCGCTGCTGGAGGACAAGCTGCTCGAGGCGCCGGGGTTCATAGCCCAGGTCACGGGCCCCGTCGAGGACGGCTACCAGATTGTGACCGTGTGGGACAGCCAGGACGACTTTCAGCACTGGTTCGAGAACCACGTCAGGCCGGTGCTTCCGGCTGAGGCGCAGTCCGGCCCGCCACCTCAGATCCACCAGCTCGACACCGTCACCGTGCGGCGGTAGCGTGGAGTCCAAAAGGGCGCCCGGGTTCCGGGCGCCCTTTTCGTGTGCGCCGGCCGGGCTATGTGTGGAGCATGCGGAGATGGGCGGGGGCTCTGGCAGTTGCGGCCCTGGCATTGGGCGCGGGGATTGCCGGTCCGGCCGCGGTGGCACCCGCGGCGACCAGCCTTGCCGCTCAACCGGAGCCGTCCGACAGCCTTGTTCGTGACGTCCAGGCGTCCATCGATCAGCTCACCGGCGAGACCGGCGCCTGCCCTGTGGCGAACCCCCCGGACGGCTGCTTCCAGAACGACGCCGAAGCCGAGCCGTCGATAGCAGTCGACCCAGCCAATCCCAACCACGCCATCGCGGTGTTCCACGTTGGCCGCGCCAATGACGGCGGCGCCGCCACCGACGGCTACGCCACCACCTTCGACCAAGGCCGCACCTGGACCAACGGGCTGTTCCCTGGCCTGACCATCGCCACCGGCGGCACGATCCAGCGCGTCAGCGACCCGCGGGTGGTGATCGGCCCTGGCGGAATCGCCTACGCCACCGCCCAGCCGTACAACAACGACGCCCTGCCGGCGTACTCCTCGGTGGTCAGCATGACCTCCGCCGACGGCGGCCTGCACTGGTCTCAGCCGGTGATCGTCCTGTCAGATCTGTTCTCCCAGAACCTGCCCAATTCGGATGCCTACCTTCTCAACAACGGCTTCGATCAGCCGGACATCACAGTCGACATCGGCAGCGGAGCGGGACATCACCTGGGCCGCGTCTACCTAGCCTGGGTGCGTCTCTCCGCGCTCGGCCAGTTTGCCTACGCCGCCTACTCAGACGACCAGGGGGCGACCTGGCAGAAGGGCCCGACCGGCCAGGGATTCCCCACGACTTCGGTGCAAAATGTGCCGCTCTACCCGCGGCCGTTGGTGATGCCCAACGGCGACCTGGCGGTGATGCAGTGGAACGCCAACGCGGTGGCGCCGGCACCGACTTACGTCGGCGACCCCGGACCGCTCGTCGACACCAATCCCTGCCAGACCGCGCTGACCAACCAGACCGGCGGATACCAGCTGTACATCGCGGCGTCCGCCGGTAGCGTCAGCGGCTCGACGCCGCTGGTATTCGGGGCACCGTCGAACGCCGCCTGCGTCGCCAACAACACGCTGCGAGGGATGCGATCGGCGGAGAAGGAGCCGCTCCTCGCGATGGATCCCAACAGCGGGAGGATCTTCCTGGCCTGGACCGACGCCCGCTTCCGCAGCGACGGCGGCAACGACATCCTGCTGACCTACAGCGACGACCGCGGTTCCACTTGGACTGCACCGAAGCGCGTCAACCCCGGCGGTCCCGCCGACAACATCGACCACTGGTGCGCGATGATCGCCGACGCCGGGGACGGCGTTCTCCGCCTGGCCTATCGGCAGCGCCAGGAGGCCGCCAACCCCACGGCAGACTTCTCCAACTTCAGCCGGCAGGTCGACACGTTCTACCTCGACTCACACGATGGCGGCGCGACGCTGTCGGCGCCGCTCAAGGTAAACACCAACGCTGGCGACGCTCGCTTTGGCGCCTTCGACGGCGGCCAGACCAACGTCGGCCAGGGCGGCATCTTCCTGGGCGACTACGACGCGATGGCGTCAGTGGGCGGCCTGACGTATATCGTGCGGGCGGAGCCCGTCACGGTTCTGGGCGACCCGACGCCGGTCTTCCCGCCGGTGGTCCACCACCAGCGGACCTGGGTTGCGGTGCTGGGCGCCGCGACCTCAGCCGGACCATCCCTGAGCCCGGGCGGTTCGGGCACACCGACTACTTCGCGCACGCCAGCGCCGCCCTGGTGGCCGGCGATCTTGCTCGTGGTTTCCGGAGCGGCGCTTGGCTCGGCGGGGCGCAGGTGGCTTCGCAAAGCGTCGAGGTCAGCGACGGCCGGGCCAAGTTAAGACGGCTGGGCCAAGCTAAGGAGGGCTCATGGTCTACACCACGCAATCTGCCGACGGCACCACGATCGCGTACGAGCGCAGCGGCGACGGTCCGCCGCTCATCCTTGTGGGTGGCGCGCTGAACAACCGTCACTCCGCGGCTGCCCACGCTGCCTTGCTAGAGCCTCGGTTTAGCGTCATCCGCTACGACCGGCGCGGCCGGGGGGACAGCGGTGACACGCCGCCATATGCGCCGGCCCGCGAGGTCGAGGATCTGCGTGCTCTGATCGACGCCGCCGGCGGGGCCGCTTTCGTGTTCGGCCACTCGTCCGGAGCGGTGCTGGCGCTGGAGACGGCGGCGGCGGGCGCGCCGATCACCCGGCTGGCGGTGAATGAGCCTCCCTATCTCACCGATGTTTCCGGCGGCGAAACCTCTGCCGCCACCGCCAGGGAAGTGCAGGAGGCGCTGGATCGCGGCGATCGGGGCTCGGCCGTCGAGATCTTCCTCCGCAGCACCGGCGCCCCCTTCGACCCGGCCATCAAGGAGTCGCCATGGTGGCCGGCCATGACCGCGGTTGCGCATACGCTGCCCTACGACCTGGCCATCGTCGGCAACAGCCAGGTCCCCACCGAGCGCCTGGCGAGGATCTCGATACCAACGCTTGGGCTTTATGGAGGCGCGAGCCCATCGTGGGCCCACGACTCGATCGCCGCCGTTACCGCCGCCATCCCTGGCGCGGCCATGAAGGTCCTCGAAGGCCAGACGCACGCCTCCGCACCCGAGGTTCTGGTGCCCGTTCTCATCGAGTTCTTCGGCTAGACCGACCTCTGGTAGACGCGGAAGGCCCGCGTCGCCAACGTTGCCGAGAAAGGGAGGAGCAGCACCAGCGAGGCGGAGCGCATCCCCACCAGGCCACAGTTAGCCGGCGGTGCGTCTCCGGCGACGTATCCGCGAGCCGAGCTCCAGCATCACCAGGGCGCCCGCCAGCGTGATCAGCAGCAGCGGCAGAGCCGGCCGGACGGTCGAGCTGTTTGGCGTCGGGATGCCCGAGCTGGGCAGCGGCACGTAGACGACCCCGGCCGCCTGGAAGTTGTAGCAACAAACGCCGTCGATCTCGGTGGCCCCGCTGTCGGCGCGCTCGGTTGCCTGCGTGAATGCCGACTGAGGGGCGGTGGCGCTGAAGGCGTAGCTGCCGACCTCCTCGAGGAGGCTACTGTTGGTGGGCGAGCCGACGTCGGCCAGGTTGACCCTCTCGGTGATCGTGCAGGGGGTCGCGACAGACGGCGTTGGGGGGCAGTCGATGCTGCCATTCTCGGCGGTCCCGGTGCTGTCGGGGTAGACCAGCGCGTGGGGGTCGCACGCCGACACCGAGCAGTCGTCGATGGTCTTCACCGCTCCCGCGTAGAACGCCTGGCCGCCCGGCGGCTGGTTCTCGAACATCGCGTAGTAGAGGGTGTTGCCCATCTGCCAGCGGGTCACGAACTGGAGCCCGCAGGTGGGGCTGGCGCAGCCGCTGGCGGTGGTGGCGCCGGCCGCGTCGCGCGGGTCGCCGCCGATCTTGGTGGTGATGGTCAGCGTCTGCCCAGAGGTGCTCATCCGGTTGTCGAGGATGTCCATCTGCGGGATGTTGGTGCCACCGAAGAGCGGGAACAGCGCGTCGCCGGCCGCGTCGGCAAGCCCTGTCACGGGCGCGTTGGACGGACCCGAGACATCCATGGGTAGCCCGGTGTTGGGATCGTTGAAGATCCCTGGCCCGGAGGCCTGGCGCGCGACGGTGACGACGGGGGCGCCGGCGTGGTCGGTCGCCTGTGCGGTGGGACAGCCAAACGTGGGCTGGCAGAGGCCGTTCGACATGTCGTCATAGACGATCGTGGCCGCGCCCGTGTTGTCGACGCGGATCTCGAAGAAGTCGGCGAGGTTGCGATTACCCAGCGCCGTGATGCACGTCGTGCCCAGCAGGCAGACGTCCTCCAGGTCCATCGGGTGAGGCGTGACCTTGACCTCGGTCACGCTCGGTACGGATTGCGGGGTGATCGCGCCCGGAAAAACAACCTGGCTCATGTAGACGTCCCATTTGTGCGAGACGGTGGTGTCGTTCGGGGCCGCCAGAGTGGAATCGCCGTACCAGACCACGTCTGCGCGCCCGGCGTCGCCGGCCTGGATCCACGGGAAGATCGAAACCTGCGACGGGGCGTTGCTGACCCGCACGGGCGCTGACCAGCTGGTCCACGGATACGGCGCCACCGATACCCAGGCCTGGTGCTGGGCCGGGGTGCCGGCGTGGTTGACCCAGACGACCCAGAGGTTTCGCGCGCTGTCCAGCGAGGTAACGGTGAAGTTGGCCGCCTCGGTGTCGTCGTGGACGACGTTGTGCAGAGCCGGGTTGTTGGTGGCGACGGTGATCAGCGAATGGCCGAGGTTCCCCGCCTGGCAGGCCGCGGTGACGGTGTCATCGAGGAAGCAGAGGTCCCCCGCCGGGTCGATCGGGGTGCCGATATTGAGCTGAATCGCGTCGGCGCCGTTGACGGTGCCGAACTCGGCCTCGGCCACCTTGCCGGTGGTCTGGTCGATCGACGGGTAGCCGTCGGCGCCGAAGGGGCAGTAGGTGTTGCTGGCGCCACCCGACTGTCCCATGATCGCGCTGCTGTAGGTCAGCCCGTCGGTGCTCCGGTACCAGCCACCACCACCGTTGGTGTTGCACCCGCCGACCGTGTTCGCCTCCATGTAGATCAGCGGGGTCGACGAGCCTCCAGGGTTGGGACCGGGACCGTAATGGACCAGTGGATCCTTGACCAGGATCCATTGGCGGTCGGAGCCGGGGAACGGGCATCCGCCGTTGAAGTAGTTCTCGTTCACGGTCTCCTGATGCGTGCCCGGATTGACTGTGCGAGTGGCCACGTGCTGGCATGCCAGGGCATAGAGGTCGGCGAAGTACTGCTGGCGGTTATGGTCGAAGTTGATCTCGGTGTCGCCGCCGCCCGGAGCCGCCAGCGGGGTACAAGTCCCGACGATGCCACACGGACTGACCGGCACGGCTGGAGCCACCCTGGTGACGTTGCGGAAGGTGTGGCCGCCGTCGACCGATCCCTGCCAGATACTGCGCTGCGTGCCCGTGCCGGTGGGGCCGCTGACGTAGACCTCGCCGCTGGTCTGGTTACTGGGCGCGGCGACATACGCCGCCTGGTTCGGCGCCACACCGATGTCGGGCTCCCCATACGTGTGGATGGGGTCAGCTATGCGGGGGGTTTCGAAGGCGATCCCCGTTCCCTGGGCGCGAACGGGCAGAGGCAAAGCTCCCTGCATCTGCACGGTCGCCGCCGCCATCGCCAGCAGTAAAGCCAGGCGGACTCTCATCTTCCTGGCGCACAGGATAGGCGATTAGGCCTAGGCGTGCTCCGCGGCAGCCGGCGTCGAGGACCTGACCCGGCGCACGAACGAGACCAGGTAATAGACCCACGCCGGCAGGAAGACCAGCGCCACCGCAAGCGTGGGCCCAGGGATGTCGCCACCCGAGTTGGTGGCGCTGTGGGAGACCAGGTTGTAGGTGAGCACGGAGTATGCGGCAGCGGGCAAGGCGAAGATCGAGACCACCCCGAAGCCGACCGTCCCGATCAGGTACTCGGTCTTGGTCAGGCCCGAGCTCTTCCTCTCGTCCTCGGTTTCCATCGACAGCTGGCCGAACCGGTGGGCACCGCCGATGACGAGGCCGGCGACCATCAATGACAGGCCTCTGATGAGGTCTTCCTGTTGCCGGGGGTCATCGCCCTGGGTCTGGGTCACGCAGTTCTGCGTCGAGCCGTAAGGCGCCGGCTGGCAGATGGTGCTGCTGCCGTGCGAGTAGAACGTGTTGTAGCTGAAATCGTGCCCAACGACCGCCCCGAAGGCCGCCGTCAGGGTCATCACCGCGCCGGCCATGAAAACGAACAGGCTGACCAGGTACGCGAGCCGCAGGTAGGCGCGCAGCAGGTTGCGGAAGGTGAAGTTCTCGGAGCCCCCCTGGCCCCGCACGGCGAAGTAGATGCCGGCGCCGATGCCGCCGATCACGAGGACGAACACGGCGAACACGATCGCGCCCGCAATCATCTCAGCGACCCCCTGCCGCGTACATGGCGGCAGTATGCGCCCTGCGGATTCCTGTCGCAATCGCACCGCGTGGCGCGCCGCGTCATGCACAATGCACAAGGACATGGCGCCTTCACTGGTCACACTTGGTCGCTGGCACCCGATGCCGCCAATCTGGCTGGAGGGGCGGGTGTGGCTGGAGTTCGTCCAGCTCCGTCGCGATCCGATCTTCTCGGGCCAGGGCGTGCCCGACGGCCACGGCCGCCAGGTCATGCTGATCCCCGGCTTCATGGCCGGCGACCGATCGCTGGACACCATGCGCGGTTGGCTCAAGCGCAACGGCTACCGCCCGCTACGGTCGGGTATCGATCTCAACATGCAGTCGTCCACCGTGCTGGTGGAGCGCATCGCCAGGCGGATCCGAGCCGAGGTCCCGCGCGGCAAGAAGGTGATCATCATCGGCCAGAGCCGCGGCGGCACGCTCGGCCTCGGGCTGGCGCAGAAGTACCCCCAGCTGGTGGAGAGGGTGATCGCCCTTGGTAGCCCGATCGCGGCATCGCTCGACATCCACCCGGTGACGATGCTGGGTGTCCACGCGGCGCGCGCCGTTCACGCGCTCAGTCGCGGGCCCTGGGACATCGACGATGAGTTCGATCGCCAGGTGTTGGAGAAGCCCAAGGTGCCGGTGACGATGCTCTACTCCAAGACCGACGGGTTCGTGCACTGGGAGGCGTGCGTGCGCGACGACGTCGATGCCGTCGAGGTGGGCGGCAGCCACATCGGCATGAGCGTCAACCCGCGCGTCTATAAGGAGATCGCGCGGGTCCTAGCGGCGGGTTGATCCGGGCCGCATTCGCGGCGCGCCCGCTGGCAGCCCTGGCGGTGGCGCTGCTCACCGGCTGTTCCAGCCAGGTCGGAACCCCGAGTGCGAGCCCATCGCCGATCGCGACCCCTACGAGCCAGCCGTCGGCGGCCGCGGTGTCGCCCGCGACCGCTTCGTCGCTGTCGCCCGCACCGGTGGCGTCCGTGTGCCGCAACCCCAGCGAGCACGTTTACCACCCCTACCGGCTGCAGCTGCACAACCCCTGCATGACCGTCACGGGAACGGTCTTTGCGGTTCGAACCGAGCCAGACGGCGACTACCACATCCTGCTCAAGCTCGACCCGCAGTTCGCCAACCTGATCAACAGCGCCAATGTCTCCGGGGAGCACGGCGACCTGGTGCTGGAGCCGGTCTGCGAGCTGCCCGTGACGCAGCAGGACGCGATCGCCAGCTGCGCCGGCGTGTCGCCGACGATCGCCCGCCCGGCGGTCGACAGCCACGTCAGCGCCACCGGCGCCTACGTCCTTGACGTTGACCACGGGTGGATGGAGCTCCATCCGCTCTGGGAGATCCACGCCATCGGCTGAACCGAGCCTGGCTTAGGGCCAACGGCGGCGCCCGCCCCCCGGCGCGGGGGCAAGATTATGTCTCCTCGGCGCGTTGAGGTATTCGCGGCGATTGCTGCGGACGGTATCATGGGGCGCAGTCGGGGTGGGTCCGGCATCGTGGGGGTGTGAGTAGGTGAAGCGCGTATTGATGGCCCTTGGGGCCGCTTTGTTGATCGCCGTGCCGGTTGGCGCGGCTGGAACCACGGCTGCTGTCGCCAGCGGCTTCACCGTCACGTCGGGAGCGCACTTCCACGCCGTCGGCCTGGGCCCGGACGGGACCCACAGCTGCGACATCATCTACGACCTCTACGTGCCCAACGACGCCAGCCCGGCCCACCAGGTCCCCGCGATCCTGACCACCAACGGCTTCGGCGGCAGCAAGGCCGACCAGTCCGGCGAGGCGGCGCTGTGGGCCAGCCACGACTACGAGGTGCTGTCCTACAGCGGCCTTGGATTTGGCGACAGCAGCTGCCCGATCGAGCTGGACTCGCCGCAGTGGGACGGCCGCGCCGCCTCCCAGCTGGTCACCCTCCTGGGCAAACGACCAGAGGTGCTCAAGGACAATCCGGCGACCAACGACCCCCGGATCGGAACCTGGGGTGGCTCGTACGGCGGCGGTTTCCAGTTCGCGCTGGCAGCGGTTGACAAGCGCATCGACGCGATGGTCCCCGAGATCACCTGGAACGACCTCTCGTACTCGCTGATCCCCAACAACTACTCGCCGACCCTCAAGTACGACCAGATCGCCAACCCCGGCGTCGAGAAGGTGCAGTGGACCAGCCTGTTCTTCGCCGAGGGCCAGTCGGAGCCGCTCCAGCACCCTGGCCTCAGCGGCTGGACCGACAACGTGGGTGGCGCCGCCAACAGCGGCAGCTTCAATCCGACTTGCCCGGGCTTCGACCAGGCCGCCTGCGATGCCCAGGTCCAGGGCGCGGTCGATGGGTCTCCCAACGCCGCGACCATCAATACGCTGCACAACGTCTCGGCGCAGTACGAATACTTCGACGGCTGCAAGGCGGGCCGGTACCCGCCGACGCTGCTGGCGCAGGGCCAGAACGACACCCTCTTCGACATGGCCGACGCTGTCGCCAACTATCGCGGCACGCTGGCGTGCGGGGGCACCGCCAAGCTGGTCATCAAGGAGGGCGGCCACAGCGGCGCCGACGCCGCCGGCGAGTACAACAACACCGACCTCAGCAAGGGCTACCTGACGCAGCTGGAGCTCAATTGGTTCGACCGCTACCTCAAGGGAACGCACGTCAGCACCGGGCCGTCGGTCGAGTACTTCCGCGACTGGATCACCTACGACGCGAACGGCTCTGCTCAGCCCGCCTACGGCAGTGCTCGGGCGTGGCCCGTCGGCGACGCCGCCAAGCTCTACCTGTCGGGCAGCGGCGACCTGGTCGATAGCGCCGACAAGGTCCAGTCCGGGAGCGTGAACTTCGTATCGCCGGTGGTGGCGCCGCCCAGCTACTCGGAAACGTCGGCGGTGCAGAGCGCAGGTCTCGACGCCATCCCGCCGACCGATCCGCCGGGAACCTTCGCCGCCTTCACGACGCCCGCGCTGACACATGACATCGATTCGGTCGGAATACCGACCGCCGACTTCATGCTCAGCGATGCCAACCCGGCGTCTTCGGCCGCGTCGTCAGCGGCGGCGTCACTGGCGGTGGTGCTGTTCGGCAAGATCTACGACGTCGATGCGTCCGGTAACAAGACGCTGGTCCATCGCCTGGTCACTCCGATCCGGGTGATGGACACCAGCCAGCCGGTGCACATCAACCTTCCCGGTGTGGTCCACCACTACGCCGCCGGGCACCAGATCCAGCTGGTGCTGGCCACCAATGACGCCGCCTACGTCGGCTCGCGGGCGCCTCACGCGCTGACCATCACGTCCGACCCGGCGCATCCCGGGACGTTGACGCTGCCGGTGGTGTCCCCCGACGACGAGAAGGGCAACGGCCGGCAGGACTCGGCGTCGGCATCGAGCCAGGGCGGGGTCGAGGGCGTCTCCACCACGACTCTGCCCTTCACGGCGGCGGCGGCGCCGAGGTCGGACGTCGGCGCTTTGCTGATCGTGCTGGCCACGCTGATCAGCCTGGTCGGTCTGTTGGGGCTCAGGCGCCGGGGAAATCGCTCCGGAATGGATCCAGGAATTCGACCCCGTCGAGGATTGCCCCGTGGGAGAAATCCTCACTGAGCACCACCGGCACCTGGTTCAGGCGCGCAACCGCCCAGATCTGGGCATCGAAATAGCTCAGCTTGTGCGCGGCGACGCCGCGTAGCGCTTCGAGGACAACCGCGCCGGTTAGCGGCAGCACCTCAAAGGCACGCCGCAGGTCCTCGACCTGAGCTGACAGAACCTCCGGCGAGGGCTCAGGGCGGAGCTTGTCCAAGCCCACGCGACAGAACTCCGCCAGCGCTTGGGCCGGCAGGGCTGCGTTTCCCGATCGAGCGAGGCGGTCGAGCAGAGTAATGGCCTGTTCCTGTTTGGCGGGATCCTCATCAACCTGGGCGTACACCAGGACGTTCGTGTCGAGGAGGTAGTCCACGCCGCTCAGCGGCGCCGAGCCGCGCCTCGGTCGTCGTAGAGATCTTCGCGCTGGTAGGGGACCAGGTGCGTCGACTGCGCGATATCCCTCGCCCGGGCTATGAAGGCGTCGATGTGTCGCTCCGCCGAGGTCCGAGGTGCGCCGGTTGTGGCTTCGAAGAGCCCACGATCGAGCAGCCGGCGGACGATCTCCGCTTCCGAAATGCCTAGTTCCTCAGACCGAGCTTTCAGTTGGCGCTCCTGGGCATCGTCGATGTAGAGCTGCTTGCGAACCATATACATCACTATACATCATGGCAAAAACCGACGAGCTTGATACAGCCAAGAGCCGACGAGCTCGAGCGCCCGCGCCGTGACGGCAGGCGGCTGACTAGGCCGTTTCGGCTTCCAGGATCGCGAGCGTCCGGCGCAGAGCCAGCGCGAACACTGCGGTCGAGCCGGGCAGGTAGCTGAGCGCCTGGACGGCGTGGCCCTGGAGGCCGGTGAAGTCGCGCTCCAGGACGGCGTCGACCCGGCAGCCGCCGCCGGGGCGCTTGCTGACGCGGAACTCCCAGGTGGTGCCTGGCTTGAGGAAGTTGCTCTCCTCGACCGTGGACACGACCAACCCAGGCTTGGACCAGTCGTAGCGCGATTGCTCCCAGGCGAGGCCGGTGCCCTCGCGCACCAGGGCCCAGTCCTTGCCCTTATCGATCAGCCGGAACTGGTTGGCGGTCATGCCCGGCCAGTATTTCGGCCGGTCTTCGGAGAAATCGGTTAGAGCGTTGATGAAGCGCTCGGGCGAAACGTTGCCCTCGGCGCTGTAGACGAACCGTCGGAGTCCCATCTCGAAGATTCTGGCAGCCCCGGGGCTGGGCTTGCGGCGTGCGCGGGCGACCCCCGCGCCGTCAGGTTCTCAGGACGATCTTGCCGTGGGTGTGGCCCGCCTGGCTGGCCTCGAGGGCTTCGCGGGCCTGCTCCAGCGGGTAGACGTGGGTCGCGTACGACCTCAGCTTGCCGGCTTCGATCAGGCTGCCGAGCGCCGCGAAGGTTGCCCCGGTGCTGGCGGCGGAGAAGGCCTCGCCGGAGATACCCCGGCCCTCGACCGAGAGGTCGGGCATAGGGTAGGCCACCAGCGACACTCGCGCGCCATCCCGAAGAGCCTTGAGGGCGGTCTGGCCGGTCTCTGCGCCGGCGCTGTCGAAGAGGGCGTCGGCACCTCCGGGAACCACATCGCGCACGGCATCGGTCCAGCCCGCGTCGTGGTAGTCGAAGACCTCGGCCGCACCCAGCGCGCGCACGTCATCGAAGCTTCCTGCGCTGCAGATGCCGATCACTCGGGCGCCGGTGGAGGCCGCGATCTGCACGGCCGCGCTGCCAACGCCGCCTGCCGCTGAGGTGACGACGATGGTCTCGCCCGGCTGAAGCCTGAGGCGGTCGATGATGCCCTCGTGCGCGGTCGCGCCCGAGATCACCAGCGCCGCCGCGTCCTCGAAGGACAGCCCGACCGGCTTGGGTACCAGCGCGGCTCCGTCCGACACGATGTATTCGGCGTAGGCGTGGCGCGCCCGGCCCCACACCTCCTCACCGGCGCTGAACCGGGATCCTTCAGGGGCCTGCTCAACCACGCCGGCGGCCTCGGCGCCAGGGATGTGGGGAAACTTCAACTCCCCCCACCGGCCCGAGAGCGCCTTCCAGTCCCACGGACCCACGCCGGCGGCGTGGTTCCTGACCAGGAGCTGGTCCGATCTCGGCTCCGGTGCCGGCAGATCCCCTACCCTGATCTGCTCCGGCCCACCAGCCGCTTCGACGTAAGCCGCCTTCATTCGATCGTCCCCTGGGCGGCATCGTACGAAGCCCGGACGATCTGCCAGACGACGTCCACCTCGCCTTCGTTCCGAGGTCCAAAAACCATGACGTTGGTTGGCGGCATCATGCCCTGTTCCACCAGCGGGTGGAACTCACCCCAGCCGCGCTCGATGACCTGGCGGGCAACCGGCTCCGGCAGCACGATGTGGAGGCTGCCGTCGTAGGCGGGGTGGAGGTGGGCGAACTCGGTGCCGGCCATGAAGGCGCCGGAATCGCCGCCGGCGGACTCGGGCTCCAGGTGGAAGGCTCGGGCCCCCGGCACCGAGACGTGGCTCTGCCCGACGATCACGCCGGGGAGCGCGGCGAGGCGCTCGAAGAGAGCCTCCTGGAACTCAGAAGGGGCGTTCTGGGAGACCTGCTGATGCGGCATCGCGTGGTGTGTCTGCGGCCGCTCGCCGGTGCGCTGGGGCAGGGCTGAGAGATCGGGTGCGACGCTCATTTCAACTCAGAGCCTACGCACCGGGAACCCCGCACCGTCGCCGTCGAATATGCTGCGAGCCGTGAAAGAAGACAACGAGCAACTCATCAACCGCTTCTACCAGGCGTTCCAGAAGCGGGACGCCGCCGCGATGAACGCTTGCTACGCGCCCGACATCCGGTTCAGCGACCCCGTGTTCGGAGCCCTGGAGGGCGACCGGGCGCGGGCGATGTGGACCATGCTCGCCGGCCGCAGCCAGGGGCTGGAGCTGACCTACCAGGTCGGTGCCGTAGACGACACCACCGGCAGCGCCACGTGGCAGGCGAAGTACGAGTTCTCCCAGACCGGCCGCATGGTCGACAACCACATCAGCTCCAAGTTCTGGTTCGAGAACGGACTGATCGCGCGGCAAGAGGACACCTTCGACCTCTGGCGTTGGGCGGGAATGGCGCTCGGTCCACGCGGTCAGCTGCTGGGGTGGGCGCCTCCGGCCCAGGCGGCGATCCGCAAGCAGGCGGCGGCCGGGCTCGAGAAGTTCATCAACAGCTAGCCGCGGGCCCGGCGACGCTAGGATCTCGGTGCGATGCGTGACTGGTGGGAAGGCCTCGAGCAGTGGAAGCAGGCGGCAATCGGCTTCCCGGTGCTGGGCATCTTCCTGTTCCTGATGAACTACGGGCCGTTCGCGCAGCCGCTGGGCAGCTCGATCATCTACGGGATCATCGAGGGCGGGCTTTTCACGGCCTTCCTATTGCTGGCGACCGCGGCTGAGAAATCGCGCCGGGAGGACGGCGGGGGCCCCGACAACTAAAGGCCCGCCAGCCGGCTCAGCCGACGTAGGCCGCGAGGTGCTTGCCGGTGAGCGTGGAGCCGGCGGCTACCAGGTCGGCGGGTGTGCCTTCGAAGACGATCCGTCCGCCGTCGTGGCCGGCGCCGGGGCCGAGGTCGATGATCCAATCCGCGTGCGCCATCACCCCCTGGTGGTGCTCGATGACGATCACCGACTTGCCGGAGTCGACGAGGCGGTCGAGCAGGCCCAGCAGATGTTCGACGTCGGCGAGGTGCAGACCGGTGGTTGGCTCGTCGAGGACGTAGACGCCTCCCTTCTCCGCCATGTGGGTAGCCAGCTTGAGCCGCTGCCTCTCGCCGCCGGAAAGGGTGGTGAGCGGTTGGCCGATGCCGAGGTAGCCCAGCCCGACGTCATCGAGCCGCTCGAGGATGGCGTACACCGCGGGTGTGGGCGCTGCACCGCCGTCGCCGAAGAACTCGGCGGCCTCGGTCACCGACATCGCCAGCACCTCGCTGATGTCGCGCCCACCGAGGTGGTAGTCGAGCACCGAGGCCAGGAACCGCTTCCCCTCGCAGTCCTCGCAGGTGGTGGCGACGCTGGCCATCACCGTCAGGTCGACGTAGATCACGCCGGCGCCGTTGCAGGTGGGGCAGGCGCCTTCGGAGTTGGAGCTGAACAGCGCCGGCTTCACGCCGTTGGCCTTGGCGAAGGCGTTGCGGATCGGGTCGAGCAGCCCGGTATAGGTCGCCGGGTTGCTCCGCCGCGAGCCGCGGATGGCGCCCTGGTCGATCGACACGACGCCGGCGCCGGCGGGGATCGACCCGTGCACCAGCGAGCTCTTGCCGGAGCCGGCCACGCCGGTCACGACGACGAGCACGCCGAGCGGGATGTCGACGTCGACGTCGCGCAGGTTGTGGGTCGTCGCGCCGCGGATCTCAAGATTGCCGGTGGGCGTCCGCTGCGTCTGCTTGAGGGCCGCCCGGTCCGAGAGGTGCCGGCCGGTGAGGGTGCCGCTGTCCCGCAGCCCATCGACTGTGCCCTCGAAGCAGACAGTGCCGCCCGCCTGGCCCGCGCCCGGGCCGAGGTCGACGACGTGGTCGGCGATGGCGATGGTCTCCGGCTCGTGCTCGACGACTAGCACTGTGTTTCCCTTGTCTCGCAGCAGGAGCAGCAGGTCGTTCATCCGCTGGACGTCGTGGGGGTGCAGGCCAGCTGTGGGCTCGTCGAATACGTACGTGACGTCGGTCAGGGATGAGCCGAGGTGGCGAATCATCTTGACGCGCTGCGCCTCGCCACCCGAGAGCGTGCCCGAGGGCCGCTCCAGCGAAAGGTATCCGAGCCCAATCTCGACGAAGGAGTCGAGGATCTGTTGCAGCGACCCGAGCAGCGGCGCCACCGCCGGCTGGTCCAGGCCCCGTACCCACTCGGCCAGGTCGGTGATCTGCATCGCGCAGGCGTCGGCGATGTTGATCCCGCCGATCCGCGACGAGCGGGCCCCCTCGCTGAGTCGGGTGCCGCCACACTCGGGGCAGGCGCCGAAGGTGACCGCCCGGTCCACGAACGCCCGGATGTGCGGCTGGAGCGCGTCGGGGTCCTTGGAGAGCATCGACTTCTGGATCTTGGGGATCAGCCCCTCGTAGGTCAGGTTGACGCCCTTGACCTTGACCTTGACCGGCTCCTTGTAGAGGAAGTCGTCGAGCTCCTTCTTGGTGTACTTGCGGATCGGTTTGTCCGGGTCGAGGAACCCCGACTCGATGAAGATCCCCGTGGTCCACCAGCTATCGGTCTTGTAGCCGGGGATCGTGATCGCGCCTTCGGCCAGCGACTTGGAGTCGTCGAAGAGCTGGGTGAGGTCGATGTCGGAGACGGTGCCCCTGCCTTCGCAGCGCGGACACATGCCGCCGGTGCGGCTGAAGGTCACGGCCACCGTCTTCTTGGCGCCGCGTTCCACGGTGATCCCGCCGCTGGCTTTGACCGAGGGGACGTTGAACGAAAAGGCGTTGGGCGAGCCAATGTGCGGCTTTCCCAGCCTGCTGAAGAGGATGCGCAGCATGGCGTTGGCGTCGGTGGCGGTGCCGACTGTGGAGCGCACATCCGCACCCATCCGCTGCTGGTCGACGATGATCGCGGTCGTCAGCCCTTCGAGGACGTCGACCTCGGGCCGCGCCAGCGTCGGCATGAAGCCCTGGACGAAGGCGCTGTAGGTCTCGTTGATCAGCCGCTGGGACTCGGCAGCGATGGTGTCGAACACCAGCGAGCTCTTGCCCGAGCCGGAGACGCCGGTGAATACCGTCAGCCCGCGCTTGGGGATATCCAGACTGATGTCCTTGAGGTTGTTCACCCGGGCGCCGTGCACGCGGATCAAGTCGTGGCTGTCCGCGACCCTGCGCGCGGGCGACGTCCGGTCCGTCTTCGTTGCAACGCTCATCGTCGCTCCAACTCTAGCGAGGGCTCTGTGACTGGCGCTTCTCGATTCCTGATCGGTCTGCCCGCCAGGCACGCCGTGAGCGCGTCAAGCGCCGGCACGCTAAGCGTCAGCGCGCGATCAGCAGCAGGTGGGCGAGGTTGGACACCGGTGCGATCATCGCGATGCTGCCGAGCAGGAGCAGGGCCCAGGCCCGCCGGTTGGGGCTGATGAGGCGATGAGCCGCCAGCAGGACTCCCAGCATGACCGTCAGCTTCAGCACCATCAGGACCTCGGTGCCGCTGGCCATCACCCCTACCGCGAGCGGGTTTCCCTCGCGCAGCAGGCCCGAGCGCAGCGCGAACATCGTCGTCGCCACGTCCAGCAGCTCGGCGCACGCGAAGAAGAGGATCGCCCGCATCTCCGCCGGCGCAAGCCGTCCAACCTCTTCCCGCTGCATGTATCCGTTCAGACTCTACCGCCAACACGGGGGTCGCCCTGGGGCGGCGAATACGAGCTGGGCGGCGGCCCTGCCGGCCGAGGATTCGCCCTGTCGCCCGGTTCAGCCGGTGGTAGTGCTGGCTGGAGCCTGGAGCTCAGATCGGCCGAACTTCTCGGCCAGGAAACGACCGTTGGCGAGGAGCTTGTCGGAGTCATTCTTGGCGATGTCGTCCGACACCTCGTGCATCTTCTCGTCGAGCAGGGTGAGCTGGTCCAGCAGCACCTGGCTGGCGGTCTTGGTGCCCTCCACCGGCTTCAAGGTCGCGTACGCCTTGGGCAGGTTGAGATACGCCTCGAGCGCGGTCGGCAGGTACTCCAGCGCCGTGCGCTGGACGATGTATAGGTCCTCGGAGCCTGCAGGCAGCCGCTCCACTCGCGGTAGCACGTCCAGGATGGTGTCCTGGATGCTGGACACCTTGGCGACGACATCGTTGGGCACCCGGTTGTTGATGGTCTTCATCTGGGTAGCGAGGGCCTTGCGGACATCGCCCGGGTTCCAACCCGAATGCAGGTCGTAGGTCTGGCTGCCCGGCGTGATCAGGGCGCCCACCAGGTAGAGGCCGACGACCACCACCGGCCAGAGGGTGGTGACGACGCCGGTGAAAAAGAGCCCCAACCCCACCAGTCCCAGCGCCGAGCCAACCAGGTTCTTGGTGCTGAAGAGGTAGAGCGTGGTGCGCCGGGGGACGTGGATGATGCTGCCGCTTCCGGTCGTCGCGATGCTAGTGCCAGGGCCGACGCCACCGCCGCCGGTGACGGGACCGACGCCACCGACGGCGCTGTCAGCGTCTTCGGGCGGGTCAGTCGTAGCCACGGACCTGCTTGAAAATCTGGCTCAGCGGCGCGTTGCGGGCGTCGAACACCTGCCCGCCGGTGAGGCTTGCCAGCTGCTTCAGCTGGTCCGGGTTGGCCTCGCCCAGCAGGACGGTGAAGGCCTTGATCTTCTGCGTGTCTTCGGGGAGGTTGTGGAAGTCCTGCAGGAACCGGGCGCCGTCGCGACCGACGTTGTTCTCGCCGTCGGTCATCAGCACCACCGAGTAGAAGCGGTTGGGGTCGGCGGCCTTCTTCTGGCCGGTGATCTGGAAGGCCTGGTACATGGCGTCATAGATCGCGGTTCCGCCCCCGGCGCGCAGGCCGTCGATGTAGGCGCGCAGTCCTATGAAGTCCTTGCTCTGGGGACTTACGTCATTGATGTCGAACTCCCGGGTGTCCTCGACCTGTGAGCTGAAGGTGATGATCGAGATGTGCTCGCGGCGACGGAAACGAGCGAACGAGCCGGTGACGCTGGTGTCCAGCCCGGTGAGGTTGTCGAGCGCGCGCTTGAGACTGTCGAGGCGATCGCCCTGCATCGAGCCGCTGAGGTCGAGCACGTAAGTCGTGGTCGACGGCGGGCGGATCTGGTCGAGATACGCGGTGATCAGGTTGTTGACCACGCTTAGGCTTCCCGGGAAGGCCAGCTCCACCAGCACCGCCTTGGGGAAGCGCGAGTCGAGCGCCACCGATGTCACCGAGGGCCGGCGCGCGGTGCTCGACATGATCTGCTGCTGGACCTTGTCGGATCGCAGGTAAGCGACCACTTTGTCGTACTTGGCTCGGACGCCGGAGTCCTTGCTCAGCAGCATCAGGGGATAGTCGGCGGTGACGATCCCCTCCTTGGGGTAGAGGAGGTCCAGCTGCTCGTGGAGCTTGCCGCCCGCGTTGAGCGACAGCAGCACCGACTCGTAGTTGATCAGGCCGTCGAGGTCATCCTGGCTGCGGACGAAGCTGTCGGCAAGGAATCCGGAGCTGCCCGCGGTCAGCTTCTGGCCGGTGAAGAAGTCCTTCAGCGCCGCGGAGTCGATCTGGCCGCTGTCAAGCGCCGCTCCGCTGGCGGCGAACGCCGAAGCGACGCCGGCCAGGGCCGAGAAGCCGCTGTTCGAGGACGACGGGTCGGTCATGGCGAAGCGCAGCGTACCGGCCTTGCTAGCGGCGGCGATGTCGCGCCACGTCAGGTCGGCCTTGCCGGCCCACCCCAGGCGCTGGGCGGCGCTGTGTTTGACGCCCATCACAACCGGCGAAAGCATGATCGGCTGCTGCTCCACGATCCGTACCCGGGTCATGGTGCCCTGCAGCAGGCTCAGGTAGCGGTTGCTCGAGAACCACGCCAGCGGATGGGAGTCCCCGCCAACGATCTGCTGGGCTCCGTCGAGCGTGCCGATGTAGTCGAACTTGAGGTTGACCCCGGTGGCGCTCTGGACCTGCGGCAGGATCGGCTCGAGGTCCTTCAGCTCTGACCCCGCCAGGATGTGCAGGGTCCCCGGCGGCTCCGGGGTGGTGGTGCCGCCGACATCGCAGGCCGCCGCCAGCAGGGCGACGACCAGCAGCGCCGCCAAGCGGCCGCCCCGCAGCAGCGCCGCGTCGCGCCCCATCACCGCTCGCCCAATCCCATCAGCTCTCCGGCTGTGGCCTCAGTTCGCGCCCGGGAGCTTGAGGTCGCCCTGCCCGCTGCTGTCGCCGACGGCGTCGGCGGTGGGCGGCGCCTGGTGGGCGCGCTCCAGGTAGCTCTGGGCGGTCTGAACCTGGGTCGACAGCGCATCGACGGTCTGCTGCATCGTCTGCAGCGCCTGCACCTTGTAGGTGTCGATGGCGTCCATGGTGGCGTAGATGTTGGCGAACGCCGCCTGCAACTTCTGGATGTTGATGGTGGCGCTGGCCGCCTCGTCGTGGATGTCCGCGCTCTGGGTCTTGAGCAGCTCCGAGGTCGACTCGATCAGGTTGCTGGTGGTGGTGTTGAGCGCCGTGATCTGATCCAGGACCAGCTTCTGGTTGGCCATCGCCTGGGCCACGATCACGGCCGTGCGCAGCGCCGAGATTGTCGTGGTCGTAGCCCGGTCGACGCCCTTGATCAGCTCGATGTTGTTCTTGCGCACCACCTCCAGCGCGAGGTAGCCCTGGACGCTGACCGCCAGCTGCGTGAGCAGGTCCTGGACCTTCTGGCGGACGTAGAAGAGGAGGTCGTCTTGAAGCGTCTTGGCGCGCTCGGGGTCGGTGGCCTGGATCGCGGTCACCTTGGCCTCGATGGCGGTGTCCAGCTTCTTGGCCATGTAGGTGTATTCCTGCAGCCGCAGCATGATGTTCCAGAGGTTGACCTTTTCCTGCTCCACGGCGGCGTTGTCCTGGCGCAGCTCGTCCTGGCCGTGGTAGAGGGCCTGCAGGATCTTGTCGAGGTGGGTCTGCGCCGACTGGTACTTCTCGAAGTAGCGATGCAGCTTGTTGCCGAACGGGATGATGCCGAGAAGCTTGTGGGTACCCAGCAGGCCTTCCTTCGAGGGATCAAGGTCCTCGACGGTGTTGCGCAGGTCGACCAGGGAGGTCGACACCTGAGACGTCTTGTCGAGGCCACCCTTGGTCATCGCGTTGACCGGCCGCTCCAGCAGGCGGTTGGAGACGTTGGCGGAGTCCCTGATCTCCTTATCGCCGAGGTTCTGGACCGAGCTGACCTTGGTCGCGAACTCCGCGGAGTGGGTGTCGAGCGCCAGCAGCGAATCGGCGAATCCCGACACCGTGGCGTCGATGGTGGAGACGGTCTCCGGGTCCAGCTTGACCATCGAGTCGGCGCTGGACACCTGGACCGCCCCGACCGCCGCGGGCGGCTGTAGGGTGAGGTCGGTGTCGGGTGCGTCGACAGTGGTTGGCGGTGCGGGGGTGGTGCTCATTTCATTGGCCTCCGATCTTCTTCTCTATGGTCGAGATCATGTACTCAAGGACCTCGTACGTGGGCGGGTCGACCGCGTTGGCCAGGGTGTCCGGCAGGGAAACCCCGTGGGAGCTGGCGAACTGCTTGAACGCCGCCGAGTCCGACGTGCGGAAGCCGTACTGAATCTCCAGGGTGCGCAGCTTGGCGTCGTTCTGGAGCAGCTGTCCGACCTGGTCGCCCTTGGAGTCGAGCGGCACCAGCGTGTGTTTTGAGAACAGGCCGGGGGAGGGGTACATGAGCACCTTTTCCTTGGTGATGGACCCGTCCCGGGCCGCCGCCCTGGCGACGAACTGCGATTCGTAGATCATCACCAGCGGCTCCTTGCCGATGCCGATCGTGAGGTAGTCGTTGAACGGCCCCTCGCTTGAGGTCTGGGTGAACCCCTGCCGCAGAAACAACGGCTCGACGACCGGCAGGACGGCATCGGCCTGGGCGGTGCCCTGGACGATGTTGTTGCCGTTGGCCACGTAGGAGGCGATCGCCAGGTACATCGCGGCGGAGTTGGAGGTGCGCACGTCGGTGGAGGTGACCAGGATGCTCTTGCCGACGCTGTAGGCGGTGTTGTTGGGGAGGTCCGACCAGCGCGTGTTCTTGGCTACCAGGGCCTCGTAGGCGGCGATGTCGATGGTGTAGTACGAGCCGGCGTTGGCTGCCACCTTGTCGGCCACCAGGAGGTCGGCGATCGGCTTGAAGGTGGCCACCACCATGGGGGTGTAGAAGGGCTGGTACAGAGTCGCCGCCTTGCGGTCGGTCTTGATCTTGACCCCCTGGGGTTCGCCGGCCGGGAAGGCGAAGTCGTACTTGGAGAGGTCGGTGCTGGTGGCGATCTGGCGGGAGCCGGCGGTGTCGACGCGGACATCGAGGCCGTGGGCATGGAAAGCCGCCTGGACGTCGGCGTCGGCGAAGAACGGCTGCTTCTCGGACCCGATCACCCCTTTGACGACAAGGGTGGGGGTGGTCGACCCTGGCTTCACCTTGCCCAGCACGGAGATCCCGATCGCCGCGATGACGCCGATGCCGAGAACAACTGCCAGACCAATGCTCAGCGCTCGCGTCATGGTGGGATTCTGCCCCACCTGGGCGCGCCTAAACGGGAAGAAAGGTTAAAGGCAGAGGCGCCGATCTCCAGCCGCGCCGCTGCTTGCCCCCTACTCCTCTGTGCCGGCGCCGCTGCGAAGCGCTTCGACCACTGTCGGATCGGTGAGCGTGGTGGTGTCGCCCAGGGCCCGCTTCTCGGCGACGTCCCGGAGCAGCCGGCGCATGATCTTGCCGGAACGGGTCTTGGGCAGCTCGGGCGTGAAGTGGATGGTCTTTGGCTTGGCGATCGGTCCGATGACCTTGGCCACGTGCTCGCGAAGCTCGGCGCCGTGCTCTTCTGACGGTGTGTTGCCCTCCCTCAGGATCACGTACGCCACGATTGCCTGGCCGGTGGTGGCGTCGGTCATCCCCACCACAGCGGCTTCGGCGACCGTCGGGTGCTCCACCAGCGCCGACTCGACCTCGATCGTCGATATCCGATGGCCGCTTACGTTCATGACGTCGTCGACTCGCCCCAGCAGCCAGAAATCCCCGTCCGCGTCGATCTTGCAGCCATCACCCACGAAGTAGACGGGCTCGGGGTCGCCCTCGGTCCGCCAATCGGCGTCGGTGAAGCGCGACCAGTAGGTCGACACGTATCGGTCGTGGTCCTTGTAGATGCCGCGCAGCATCGCCGGCCAGGGCCGGTCCAGGACCAGGTAGCCGCCGCCTCCGGGCGAGACCTGCTTGCCTTCGTTGTCGACCACCCGTGCCGAAATCCCCGGGAGCGGACGTGACGCCGAGCCGGGCTTGAGCGTCGACAGGCCCGGGAGGGGGCTGATCATGATCGAGCCGGTTTCGGTCTGCCACCAGGTGTCGACCACGGGGACGCGGTCGCCCCCGATGTTTTTGCGATACCAGAGCCAGGCCTCCGGGTTGATCGGCTCGCCCACGCTTCCGAGCAAGCGGATCGACGACGTGTCGTGCTTGGCGGGGTACTCCTCGCCCCACTTCATGAAGGTCCGGATGGCGGTGGGCGCGCAGTAAAGGATCGAAACCTTGTAGCGCTCGATCATGTCCCACCAGCGGTCCCTGACGGGCGTATCCGGCGTGCCTTCGTACATCACGCTGGTCGCGCCATTGGCCAGCGGTCCGTAGACGATGTAGCTGTGGCCGGTGACCCAGCCAACATCGGCGGCGCACCAGTAGATGTCCTCGTCCTTGACGTCGAAGACGTAGCGGTGAGTGGCGGTGACCCCGGTCAGGTATCCACCGGTGGTGTGGACGATGCCCTTGGGTTTGGCGGTGGTGCCCGACGTATAGAGGATGTAGAGCACGTCCTCCGAGTCCATCTGCTCCGGCTCGCACGTGGCCTCCTGGCGCGCCACGATGTCATGCCACCAGACGTCGCGGCCGTCCTGCATATCGGTGTCCTGGCCGGTGCGTTTGACCACCAGCATCTTCTCCAGCGAGGGCGTTTCCAGTGCTGCCTCGTCGCACGCCGGCTTCAGCGCCGCCGGCGCGCCACGACGGTTGCCGCCGTCGGCGGTGATCAGCACCCGCGCCTCGGCGTCCTGGATCCGCCCCCGCAGCGCCTCCGCCGAGAAGCCGCCGAAGACGACGGTGTGGGCGGCGCCGATCCGGGCGCAGGCGAGCATCGCGATCGGCAGCTCGGGGATCATCGGCATATAGATGGCGACGCGATCGCCGCGTCCCACGCCCATCTCTTTGAGGGCGTTGGCGCAGCGGCAGACCTCGTCCAGCAGGTCCTGGTAGGTGAGGGTTCGCTTGTCGCCGGGCTCACCCTCCCAGTGGTACGCGACGCGGGTCCCCTTGCCCGCCTCGACGTGCCGGTCGAGGCAGTTGTAGCTGACGTTGAGTTTGCCGCCGACAAACCACTTGGCATCCGGCGCGTTCCACTCCAGCGCTTTTTCCCACGGCTCAAACCAGCTCAGCTTGCGGGCTTCGTCCTCCCAATAGCCGACCGGGTCGCTCGCGGCGCGCTGCACCAGGGCTTCGGTGGCGTTGGCCTGCGCGGCGAACTCCGGCGAAGGCGGGAATTTCTGGCCGCCACCGTAGAAGATCTCGATGCCGCTGCCTTCCGTCACCTGGGCCATGAATTCACCTCCAGCGGTTGGGCCGATGTGCCCGCCTGGTATCGCTCCGCAATGGTGCCTCAGCTGGACGTATCACGTGGCCGCGGTTGGCTTGACCGCCGGCGCCGCTGACGCGCGGCGGCCGTAACGTTTTGCACTTGCGAAGGCTTAAGAAGACATCTCTATCCATAGGAGGTGTCCCCATCATGCTTACGGCTGAAAACCGGACTCGCGCTCTCAGCATATTGCTGGTCTTACAGGGCGCATTGATCCTAGTTGGCGCCGTGCTTCTGGGCCTGACCGGAAGCGTTTTCGCGCCCCTCGACAGCATTGTCGGCGCCGACGCGTCGATCGCGGCGATCGTCCTCGGAGCCGCTTTCATCCTCGCCTATCGCACCCCCAACAAGACATGGCTCAACCTGGCCATCATGTACAACGCGCTGGCCGTTGTGGCCCAGCTCTGGAAGGGCAGCGGCGGCTGGGGTATCCACAGCACAACCTCGACGACCGTCGTCGCGGTGATCTTCCTGGTGCTGTTCCTGGCCCTCTATCCCCGCGGCGAAGCGCTGGAGATGCACCCCGGGCACTGAGCCTGGTCGAATCTGGAAAGGACGGGTCAACTGACCCGTCCTTTTCTTTTTCGGACGCGAGGCCGGCTCCAGCCGCAGGGCGCTAGAGCTTCGCGCTTCGCCGCTCCAGCAACATCACGTCGCGCCAGCGATCATCCATCTGCCCCAGCTTCTCGCGGCGGCCGACGACCCTGAACCCGTGGCGTTGGTGGAGCGCCATGCTGGCCTCGTTCTCGGGAAATATCCAGGCCTCCAGGGTCCAGATCCCGGCCGCCTCGGCGGCATCGATGAGCGCCGACATCAGCGCCGAGCCGATCCCCTGGCCTGCGACCGAAGGGTCGATGTAGATGCTCACCTCCATCACGCCCCCGTAGGCGCAGCCGCTGGAGACTCCCGCCAGCACCGCCCAGCCGACGACCTCCCCGTCCCGGCTCGCGACCAGGCGCGGCGCGGCCTCGTGTGCGGCGTCCCATTCATCCCAAGGCGGCGCCTGCCGCGCGAAGGTGGCGTTGCGCGTGGCGATCCCCGCCTCGTAGATCGCCTTGACCCGCGGCCAGTCTTCGGGGGACAGGTCGCGGATCTCGAGCTGGATATTTCTTACGCTGGCCATGTGTCGGGTTGCGTATAGTACCGCCGATGGCCGAGCCCGAAATCAACCCGATCATCCGCGGCGCCAAGGTCTACCTGCGGCCGTTCGAGAACTCCGACAAGGAAGCGTACAAACGCTGGCGTGCCGATGCCGACCCGATGGCTACCGCCGAGTTCGGCTTCCGCGCGCCACTCAGCGATACCGAGGTGGACAACTACTTCGCCGACCGCCCCGGGCAGCAGGGCAAGAGCACCTACCAATTCATCATCTGCAATCTCGAGGACGACAAGCCGATCGGCAACATCATGCTCTTCGACCTCGACACCAGGGTCGGCGGCGCCGAGCTGGGCATCTTCATCGGCGAGGCCGATTACCGTGGCAAAGGTTTCGGGACCGACGCTTGCAACGCGATCGTCGACTTTGCCTTCGGTGAGCTCCGCATGGAGCGTGTCTACCTGAGCACCCGCGTTGACAACCCCGCCGCCCAGGCCGCGTACGCCAAGTGTGGGTTCAGTGTCGACGGCGTATCCCGGCACGCGGTGTACGCACGAGGCGCCTTCATCGACGCCACCAAGATGAGCATCCTCCTGGGCGAGTGGCAGAAGCTCAAGCGCAAGAAGAGCTGGGACTACAGCAAGGCCGACCGGCCCAAGCCCAAGTCGAAGGGCACCGGCTTCCGCAAGGAATAAGGTCCCGGCACCCCAGGACATGGACACCCTGATATCGACTGCTGCCGCCGTGGCCGCGCGCGCCGTCTCGCCGGTGGAACTCGTGGATGCCGCCATCGCCGCCGCCGCCAAGCTGCAGGACAGCTGCAACGCGTTCACGCAGATGATGTTCGACGAGGCCCGCGAGCGTGCTGTGGAGCTGGCCGACCTGGATCCGATCGGGCCGCTCCACGGCGTGCCAATCGCCGTCAAGGACCTCTACGACGTCGCCGGCCACCTGACCAGCGGCTGCTGCGCCGCCTACCTGGATCGGCCGCCGGCGGTGGAGGACTCCGCCGTCGCGGCGCGGCTGCGGGCGGCCGGCGCGATCTTCTTCGCCAAGACCAACCAGCACGAGCTGGCCTGCGGCGCCACCAGCCAGGTGAGCTGCTACGGGCCGGTGCGCAACCCCCACGACACGACGCGGATCCCCGGCGGCTCGTCCGGCGGCTCGGCTGCGGCGGTCGCGGCGCGAGTTGTGACCATGGCGATGGGCTCCGACACCGGCGGCTCCATCCGCGAGCCGGCCGCGATGTGCGGGATCAGCGGGCTCAAACCCACCCACGGCTCGGTAAGCCTTCGCGGCGCGATGCCGATGATCCCGGCGTTCGACTCCGGCGGACCGCTGGCGGTGTCAGCCGACGACTGCCTGCTGGTCCACAGCCTGCTGGCCGGGTACGACGACGGCGACCCGTACTCCCGCGCCAGCCCCACGCCGGGTACGGCGCCGGCGAGCCTTCGCGGGCTGCGGGTCGGCATCCCTAAGCGCATGTACACCCGCTGCCACAAGGAGGTCCACCAGGCGGTGGACGAGGCCGCCGCGGTGCTGGCCGGCATGGGCATGACCCTGGTCGAGGTCGAGGGGCCCGATCCCGACGAGGGCGCCGCCACCTGGAACACGCGCTGGGCCGACGTCGCCGACTGCTACCGCGACCTCTGGGAGGACGACCGGCCTTCGGACTACATCAAGCGTCTTTTGGAGATCGGTCGGGGCATCAGCGGACCGGACCACGCCAGAGGGCTGGCGATGCACGGGGTGGTGCGGCGCGATTTCGAGCGCGCCTTCGAGGTGGCCGACGTGCTGCTGGCGCCGACGTCGCCGTATCCCGCGCCGCGCCCCGACGACGAGCAGGTCGAGGTGGAGGGGGGCACCCTCGATGTGCTCTACGGGGGCGCGGTACGGATGACGATGCTCGTCAACCTGGCCCGGCTACCGGCGCTTTCGGTGCCGGTCGGATACTCCAGCGACGGCCTTCCGATGGGCGCCCAGCTGATCGGCCCTGAGTTCACCGAAGAGTTGATCTGCGCGGTCGGATCGGCTTACCAGCGCGAGACCGACTGGCATTTGAAGGCTGCGACGCTCGCCTAGGCGGTTTTCGTCTCCCGGATCAGCACGTCCTCGCGCTTGGTGCTGGGATTCACCATCACCACGGTGAAGAGGTCCTCAAAGTCGCACTTGAAGAGCTTCATCATCTTCAGCCGCAGGTCCGCGCTGGGGTTGCGGTTGCCGAGCTCCATCGCGGGGATGTAGTTCTGGGTGACGTCGAGTCGTTTGGCGAGCTCGCGCTGAGTCCAGTTCATCTTCTCGCGCTGAGCTCGCAAGCCGGTGGCCCGCACTTCTACTTTCACGCCTACATTTTCTCACTGAGGGGTGTGTTTGTCAAAGCGAAATGGCGGCGGCCGAAGGCGCAAACCAACAGGGGCGACCAATAGACTTGGCCACGTGGACCGCCTATTGCTGCGCAAGATGAGTTTCTATGGCTACCACGGCGACGTGGAGGCCGAGCGCGAGCTTGGCGGCCGGTATCGCGTCGACCTCGACATCGGCATGGATCTCAGCCCCGCCGGGCGCACCGACGACCTTCAGCGGGCGGTCGATTACGTGCTCGTCTACCAGATGGTCCGCGAGGTCGTCGAGGAGCAGCAGCATCGCCTCCTGGAGTCGATCGCCGAGGCCATCGCCAAGCAGGTTTTGAGTCTCGCGCCGGTGAGGGAGGTCAAGGTGCGCGTGGGCAAGGCGCCGCCGGTCCGCGGCAGCTTCGGCGAGTTCGCCGTGGAGATCACCCGCCAGGCCGCGACGGCGCGATGAGAGTCGCCTACTTCGACTGCGTCTCCGGTATCTCGGGGAACATGGCCCTGGGAGCATTCCTGGACGCCGGCGCCACCGAGGCCGTCCTCCAAGACACTGTCGACCGGCTGGGCCTGAAGGGGATGGTCAACCTCAACGTGGAACGGCAGACCAAGCTCAGCATCAAGGCGACGCACGTCGAGATCGAATCGACCGGGTCGCCCGACTGGCGCACCATCGGGACGATCGAGAAGCTGCTGATGACCGCCGACCTCGATGAGGGCGTGCGGGAGCGGAGCCTGCTGGCGTTCAGGCTGCTGGCCAGCGCCGAGGCGCGCGCGCACAAGGTCGCAATCGGCGAAGTGAGGCTGCACGAGACCGGCGCTCTGGACGCGGTGGTCGACGTGGTAGGGACTTTTGCGCTGGCGGACGAGCTGGGCGTGGAGGCGTTCTACTCGTCGGCTCTGCCGCTCAGCCGAGGGGTGACGATATCCGCCCACGGCGAGATCCCCCTCCCAGCCCCGGCGACGATGCGGATCCTGGAAGCTGTTGGCGCGCCGACCTACGAGCAGGCCGGGGATTCCGAGCTGGTCACACCTACGGGCGCGGCCATCCTGGGTGCGTGCGCCACTTTTGACACTCCCCAGATTGGCTCCGAGCACGAGGGATTTGGCGCCGGCACCAGCAACCTGGACTGGCCCAACGTTCTCCGCGTGGTGATCGGGGATCTCCTCACCACCGACCTTCTGCGTCCCGCCGCCCCCCCTCGGCGGCCGGGAATGGAAGCCGCCACGGCGCCGCTGATCGACCCTGTCGCGGGCACCGTAGCGTCCGGCCGGCCGCCACGCCGTCGCGCCGGCGACCTGATCCCCCCCAAGAGGAGGGTGCTGCCGGCGCCGGTGATCGGCAATGGCATCGACCGCGGTTCCAGCCTGACCGAGGAGACAGTGTCGGTGCTGGAGACAAACATCGACGACATGGCTCCCAACATGCTCGCCGACCTGCCCGAGCGGATGCTCGCCGCCGGAGCCCTGGAAGCCTTCATCACCCCGGTGGTGATGAAGAAGGGTCGGTCGGCGCACCTGGTCACCGTGATCTGCGACATCGACAGAACCGAGGACATGGCGGGGCGCCTGATCAAAGAGACCTCCACCCTCGGGGTCCGGGTCCGGCAGGAGCGACGGTTCCTGGCGGAGCGACGTATCGAGATGATGGAGACCAGCCTTGGTCCGCTGAACGTCAAGCTCAAGATCGTCGACGGACAGGTAGTGGACGCCACTCCCGAATACGACGACGTGAGGGTGTTGGCCGCCGCTGCCGGCATGCCTCTGCCGGACGCCCACCGCCGTGCTGTGACGGAGGCGCGCAGCCACTTTCTGGAGCCGTGACCAACCGATGGGCGGGCTGAGCGTGGGCGCGCGCCTGATCGACGGCGCCGGCCTGGCGGCGCGGATCCGGGGCGAAGTCGCGGCCGAGGTCGAGGCGATGAAATCCCGAGGCGCCGCCCCGCCCGGCCTAGGGGTGGTGCTGGTCGGCGACGACCCGGCATCGGCGATCTACGTCCGCAACAAGACAGCTGCCTGCGCCGCGGCCGGTTTCTACTCAGTGCAGCGCAACCTGCCGGACACCACCCCGCAGGCGGACATCATCGCCGAGGTGGAGGCGCTCAACCGCGACCCCGCCATCCACGGCATCCTGGTCCAGCTTCCGCTGCCCAAGGGGGTTGACAGCGACGCCGTGACCCGCGCCATCAGCCCGGCCAAGGACGCCGACGGTCTTCACCCCGACAACGTCGGGCGGCTGGCGATGGGCCACCCAGCCGTGCTTCCCTGCACCCCGGCGGGGATCATGGAGATGCTTCACGACGAGGGCGTTGCGATCGCCGGTCGGGAGGCGGTGGTGGTGGGTCGCAGCAACATCGTCGGTCGTCCGATGGCGCGCCTGCTCCTGCTGGAGGACGCAACCGTCACCGTCTGCCACAGCAAGACCGCCGACCTGGGGGAGGTGACCCGGCGGGCCGACATCCTGGTGGCGGCGGTGGGCCGGGCCGGCACCATCACCGGCGCCATGGTCAAGCCCGGCGCCACCGTCATCGACGTCGGCATGAATCGCCTCCCCCCAGGGGAGCCTGGCGGCAAGTCCCGTCTTGTCGGCGACGTCGATCGGGAAAGCGTGGAGCTCGTCGCGGGGTTGCTCACACCGGTGCCGGGGGGCGTGGGCCCGATGACCATCGCGATGCTGCTCAAGAACACTCTCCGGGCGGCCCAAGCGGCGTCGTGAGCCGGCGCCGGTGTCACGGCGCGTAGGGCCAGGCTGATGGACTACCACGAGGCGCTCGACTACATCTCCGCCAGCGGCCGCTTCGGGATCAAGATGGGCCTGGAGCGCACCCGGGCGCTGCTGGACGCGATGGGCGCGCCCGACCAGGGACTACTGGGGGTGCTGGTCGCGGGGACCAACGGCAAGGGCTCCACCTGCGCCAACCTGGTGGCGTGCCTACGAGCGGCGGGATATCGGGTGGGCAGCATGCCCAAGCCTCACCTGCAGTCGTACACCGAGCGCGTGCAGGTCGATGGAGTGCCCATCAGCGAGGCTGATTTCGCCCACATGATCCAGCTGCTCCAGCCGGTGGTCGAGCTCGTCGCCGCCGACCACGGCCAGGCCACCGAGTTCGAGATGCTCACGGCCGGCGCCATTCGCTACCTGCGCGACCAGCAGATCGACTACCTCGTCTGCGAGGTCGGGATGGGCGGTCGGCTCGACTCCACCAACGTGCTCGACCTCGGCGTCAAGGTCATCACCAACGTGGATCTCGATCACATGCAGTACCTCGGTGCATCCGTCGTCGAGATCGCGACGGAGAAGGCGGGCATCATCCGCGCCAACGACATCGTCGTCACCGGCCGTCTCGGCGACGACGCCGAAGCGGTGGTGCGTGCCCGAGCGGAAGAGGTCGGGGCCCGGCTCTGGGGCTTGGACCGCGGCTGGACGATGGAGACGGAGTCGTTGGGATGGGACGGCAGCCGGTTCGCCGCCGGCGATTCCACCACGTATGTCAGCGGCCTGGAGACCCGGCTGCTAGGCCCGTACCAGGCCGTCAACGCCGCGGTTGCGATGACGGCGATGTTCGCGATGGCGGAGCGCCACGGCACGCGGTTCTCCGAAGACGACATCCGGAGCGGCCTCCGCGCCGCGACCAACCCGGGCCGGCTGGAGCTGGTCGACGGCAGTCCCCCCGTCCTCATCGACGGCGGCCACAACCCGGCGGCGGTCAAGGCAGTGGTCGAGGCGGTGCAGGAGCTGGTGGCGGGAGAGGGCGGGCCGCGACGGGTGGTGGTGCTCTTCGGAGCCATGGCGGACAAGGACTGGGAGTCGATGGAGCAGCTGCTGCCGGCGGAGTGGCCGGTGGTCTTCACCGCCGTCGACGAGGAGCGGGCGGAGCCCCCGGTCAAGCTGCTGGAGGTCGCCGACCAGACCGGCCGGGAGCAGGCCCAGGCGGTGGAGGGCTCGGCCGCGGCGCTGGACGCTGCGCTCGCCGCCGCCGCAGAAGACGGGATGGTGCTGGTGGTGGGGTCGCTCTACCTGGCCGGAGAGGTGCGCCAGGCGATGGGGCTGAGCTGACCACGGCCCCGCCGACCGCCGCGCCGCCACGACTGTCGATGGCATCGATGGGCGACGCGGCGCTGCTCTTGCGCTGGACCGGCATGGCGCGCGACGGCGACCCCGCGATGGTGGAGTCCGCCTACAGGTCGATCCGCCGGGCCCGGCTTCGCGGTGTCGTCGACGTGGTGCCGGCGCCGGCCTCGGTGCTGGTCCGCTTCGATCCGTCGCGGGTGTCGGCGACGCTTCTGCGCCAGGCCCTGCCACCCCTGGTGCCACAGCCGGCCCAGGCGAAGCAGGGTAGAGCCCATGCCATCAGCGTCCGCTACGGTGGCTCCGCCGGGCCCGACCTCGAGGAGGTCGCCCACCGGCTGCACCTATCGCAGGACGAGGTCATCCGGCTCCATCAGGGCACTGAGTACACGGTGCTGGCGACCGGCTTCGCGCCTGGCTTCGTCTACCTCGGGCCCCTGCCGCCGGCGCTGCGGCTGCCGCGGCGGGAGGACCCTCGGATATCGGTGCCCGCCGGCAGCGTCGCCATCGCCGATGCGCTGACTGGGATCTACGGGATTCGCAGCGGTGGTGGGTGGTGGCTTATCGGCCGCACCGAGACTCCGACGTTCGACCCCAACCGGCTTCCTCCGACGCCTTTTGCGATCGGCCGCCGGGTCTGTTTCCGGGCTGTGGACCGATGACGCTCGAGGTCATGAAGGCCGGCGTCGCGAGCACCGTCCAGGACATGGGCCGGCCGGGCTTCGGCGCCTACGGCGTCCCCGAGGGCGGCGCCATGGATCGCTCGGCTCTGGCCGCCGCCAACACCCTGATCGGCAACCCGCCAGGACTTCCCGCCATCGAGTTCGCGCTCCACGGGCCGCGGCTCTGCTGGAGGGGAACGGGTCGGATCGACTGCGCTGTCATGACCGAGGAGCCACGGCGCGTGACCCTGGTCTCCGGTGGCGATCTTCCCAGCGCCGCGGTGCACGAGCGCAACTACGGGTACATCGCGGTGGCCGGCGGGATCGCCGTCCCCCGGGTGCTCGGTGGGCGCGGCACCTGCCTTCCCGGCAGGTTCGGCGGCCACGAAGGCCGGGAGCTGCGAATCGGCGACATGTTGATGGTTGGCATGGGCGCGGGGGTTGCGCGCAGCCGCGGGGTCGGTGGTTCCGCTGCCACTGCCGCGGAGGCCACCGCCGTCGCGCGGGAGCGCCGTCCGCAGCGTCACGGCATCAGGTCGGTGCGTGTTCTCCCTGGCGATCGTCCCACCGCGCGACGGGCAGACTTCCAGGCTCTCCTCGACGGCCGCTGGCAGGCGACCTCGGGGAACCGTGTCGGGCTTCGACTGGAGGGCCCGAGGCTGTCCGCCGAACCATTGGGGCTCTCCCAGCCGGTGCCTCCGGGCGCCATCCAGGTGACCGGCTCCGGCCAGCCGATCGTGCTGCTGCGCGACCATCCCACGGTCGGCGGCTACCCGGTGGTGGCGGTCGTTGTCGCGGAAGACCTGGACCTGATCGCCCAGGGGCGCACCGGCGACCGGGTCATCTTCGTGCGCGCCTGATGGTGGCGTCGCGGCAGGTGGACATCAACGCCGACGTGGGCGAGGGCTTGGACGACGAGATCCTGATGCCGTACCTGACCTCCGTCAGCGTTGCCTGCGGTGGGCACGCCGGCGACCTGGAGTCGATGGCGCGGACGCTGGCCGCGGCTGCCCGGCACCAGCTTCGCGCCGGCGCCCACCCGTCCTATCCCGACCGGGAGAACTTTGGCCGGGTCGAGATGGCGATCTCCGACGACGAGCTGGCCGGCGCACTGCTGGAACAGCTGACCGCCCTCAGCTTCGTTGCCGCCGACCAGGGAATCACGCTCAGCCACGTCAAGGCGCACGGCGCGCTGTACAACCGCGCCTGGCGGGACGCCGCTGTCGCGGAGGCGGTGGCCGGGGTGGTGGCCGGCTTCAACCCGTCGCTGGCGATCTTCTGCCCCCCGGGCTCGGCGCAGGAGGCGGCTGCCCACCAGGCCAGGCTGCGCCCGATCCGTGAGGTCTTCCTGGACCGGGGCTACCGCACCGACGGGGTGCTGATCAACCGTGGCAGCGCGGGCGACATCCTTCACGATCCTGCGGCCCTGCCGCGGCAACTCTCCAATCTCGCCGAACTACAGTTCGAAACCATGTGCGTCCACGGCGACAACCCGGCGGCCCTGGACTTGCTGCGCGCCCTGCCCGATCTGTTCGCGGAGCGCGGCTGGACTCCGACCGCCTACTCCGACGCCCGCTGATGGCGCCGCGCAAGCCGGCGAAGAAGCTCGACTCGGCAGAGCCCGCCTCGCCGGGTGAGCCGGCGTCGCCGCCAGAGCTCGCCGCGCCGGGCGAGGTGCCAATCCCAGTGGGTCCCCAGGGCAATCGCGCGATCTTGACCGACGCCAACATCGCGCGCCTCACCTTCATCCTGGCGATGCTGCTGCTGGGGGCGGTGCTCGGCGTCGTCTACTTGAACCATCAGCCCGCAACCGGCAACGTCACAGGCGCAGGCAACCATCACACGCTCGACTCGCCGTACTCGGCGCGGCCATTCTTTCGCGGACAGGCTCAGGCGCAGAGCAGCTTCGGCGCCGGGCATTCCGTGCCCCGGACGCTCTCCTTCGACTACCTCAACCACGGCTACCAATGGTTCTCGATGACCGACATCAACACCCCGACTCCGACAAAGCAATACGACGCCGTTGGTCTTGTGACGATGGCCGGCGAGCAGGTCCAGTACCCGTTTGGGGTCTTCCTTGCCTACGGCGTGGATCGCTTCGTGGTGGTGGACACGCCTCAGAAGGCGATCGACTGGATCCACGGGGATGCGGGCGCCGTCTTCCTGGCGACTCCGCTGGTGCCGCCGGCTCCCGATTACGCCGGCATTCGAGGGCTGAAAGGCCTCGACGGCATCCAGATCTACGACGCCCGGGTGGCTCGCGACCAGCCCGCGCTGGGTGACGCGACCGCGCTCTGGGACCGCCTCCTGACGGCGGGCGATCGGCTCTGGGGGATCGTCGGTGACGACACCCTCGAGGGCGCCGGGCCGGCGTCGACCTTGGGCACGACCGCCGTCGACGTCCAGGTCCCAGACCAGACCCCCGTGCTGATCGAGGCGGCCCTGAAGCAGGGCGCCTTCGTCGACACCACGGGGGTTCGGGTGCTCGGCGTCTCTGACGACAACAACGTGGTCACCGTGGTCACCAGCGACGCCACCGAGATCAGGTTCATCGGCGCCCGCGGAGAGGTCCTTCAGGTCAGCCACGGCTCCCGCGGCGACTACAAGGTCCGGTGGAACGAGGGCTACATCAGGGCCGAGGCGATTCGAGCCGGCGACGGCGCCAAGGCGTGGACCCAGCCGATCTTCGTCAATCCTTAGAAAGGGCCGGACAGGAGGGACCCGTGTCCGGCCCTCCTCCCCCGCCATCATCAGTAGACTGCAACGCCCGTAAGAAGTGCAGTAACGGTGTTGGCCTGGCTCTCAGTATTGTCTGCCTGGGCCCCAGCGCTGCCCGTCTACGATTCGCCCAAGACCGCAGCCGCCAGGTGCGCTTGGTGCTGAGCCCTTACCAGTTGGTCGAACAGCCTCCAATGAGCACGGTGCAGGTCGCCGGCAGGATCGCTGCTATCGCAAGGCCCAGCACCAGTAGGCCTCCGGCCCGGCGGGTGAAGACAAAGGCGGAGGCGACGTACCAGAGCGGCCAGACGGGATAGTTCTCCGGAGGCTGGTCGGGCCGGGGCTTGTTGAAGTGCCCCAGGACCTCGACCAGGCGAGGCACCGCCAGCAGCACCAGCAGGGTGGGCACGGGCAGCTCGCGGAAGACGACCATCCCTACCACCACCACCACAAAGCCGACCAGCAGCACCTGGGTGACGCGGCGCGCCAGCGCCTCGCCCAGCAGGTATGGGAGGGTGCCTACGCGGTTGGGCGCGTCCCAGGGCAGCTTGTCGATGTGCTTGCCCATCAGCACCGCCATCACCAGGAAGCCGTACGGGATCGAGGCCACCAGCACCTGCCAGGGCAGGCGCCCGGTGGCGGCGAAGTAGGTGCCGCCGATCATCAGCGGTCCCCAGATCAGGAAGACGCCGGGCTCCCCCAGGCCACGCTTCTTGAGGCGCAGCGGGGGCATGGCGTAGCCGACGCTGATGAACAGCCCGGCCAGGGCGAAGAACAGGATCCAGGGGCCGCGGACAGCGACCAGCGTCAGCATGATCACCAGGTCGATGGCGTTGACCACCAGCGCCGCGTAGATCAGGCCGCGGCGGGTGATCATGCCCGACAGCACCGGGTGGGGGGCGTACAGCGCCCGCGGATAGTCCTTGGTGTCCGAGCCGGCGTCGAGGTCGAAGAGGTCGTTCATGAGGTTGTTGTTGGCGTGCGCCAGCATGCTGCCGATGGCCGCCAGCGCGAAGAAGAGGACGTTGAATCCGGGCGCCCGCACCGCCAGCAGTCCCGCGGCCAGCACCGCGCTGACGGTCATCGGCTGGACGCAGGCTCGGGTCAGCACCAGCCAGCGGGTGACGCCGTCCACCTGGCCGTTGGGGCAGTTGCAGGTGCGCAGGCTGTAGCGCCAGTTGTTGAGGAGGCGAACCGGCGACAGCGTAGCCGGCTCGACGGCGATGGTCGGTGTGCTCATGGCTTCTCCCTACGCGACTAAGAGCGGCGCTCGACGGCGAAGTGGGCGTAGGCGCGCAGACGGTCGCCGGTCTCGCTCTGCGGCAGCCGGTCGAGGTGGGCGATGGCGGCGTCGCGGTAGTCGCGGGCGCGGCGGAGGGCTCGATCCAGGGCACCCGCGCCGGCGACCAGCGCGACCGCGGCTTCGCCGTCGAAGTCGCCGCCGTTGCGCAGCGCGGCAAGCCGCTCCCGGACCGCGGGATCCTCACCGGCGTAGACCAGCGGCAGGCTGGTGACAGTCTGCTGCAGGTCCTGGGCCAGGGTCTTGCCCGAGCCGGTCGAGAAGTCGAGCACGTCGTCGACCATCTGGAAGGCGATCCCGAGGTTCTTGCCGTAGCCCTGGAGGGCCTCGATCATCTCGTCGGAGGCGCCGGCCACCGCCGCCCCGGCGGCGCAGGCGCCCGCAAACAGGGCCGCGGTCTTGCCCTCGACGATGCGCAGGTAGCTGGCCTCGTCGAGATGGTCCTCACCGCGCTGCATGAACTCGTCGATCTGGGCCTGGCAGACCAGCGCCACGGCTTCCACCACCAACCGGGTGGCGCGCTGGTTGTTGAGGCTGCCGAGCAGGTCGGCCGCGCGCCCGAAGTAGAAGTCTCCGACCCGGACGGCGGCCGCAGGACCGTAGGCGAGGTGGATCGTGGGAAGTCCGCGGCGGAGCGGGCTCTCGTCGACGAGGTCGTCGTGGACGAGGGTGGCGTTGTGAATGAACTCAACCACCGCGGCCAGCGTGGCCGCCCGGCGCGGGTCGTGCCGCGGCCCCAGTGTCGAAGCCAGGTAGGCAAGCACCGAGCGGAGGCGCTTGCCGCCGGCGCCAAGCAGCTTGGCCATCGGCTCGCTCACGACGATCGGGTCGCTCGCCACCACCGCGCCGAGATAGGCGTCGATCGCCGCCAGCTCGTCGCCGGCGATGACCGCCGGCGGGGGTGCCCCCTCCGGAGCGGCCTCGCCGGAGGCCGGCGCCGCCGCCATCGTCACTGCGTGCTCCAGCAATGGGACGTAGTCCTGGCCGGCGGCCGCCGTCATGGCCGCCTCGGCAAACTCTCGGTCGACGTCGGAGCGGCCCATCCGGGTCGCCAGCTCGGCTGCGCAGACCAGGCTGTAGTCGCCCAGCAGGAGCTCGTCGCGGCGACAATCGGCGCCGTCCGCCAACTTGTGCATCCGGAAGCCGCGGTCGACCAGCTCGGCGGCGACCACGATCTCGGCGACACGGTCCCAACCACCGGCGTCCTCGGCAACGGCGACGTAGTGCTCCAGCACGGCGAGGTCGGCCGGAGGCAGCGGCTTGCCCTCGCGTACCGCTTCCGCCAGCCCCTCGACCCGCCCCATAGGGGACTCCATAGGAAGCGCGGCAGGCGTCATGGTCGGCGGGGCGCCGAAATGGAGCGGGTCACGGTCTAATCGTACTTACGACAGGAGTTCGGAGATGGATGCGCCCGGACAAACGCAGGCCTGCAGGCTGCCGCCGGCGGCTTCGTTGGGGCCCAGCGTCGTGAAGCCCCAGTCCCGAGTCGCCGAGCGCCCCTGGATCGAGGCGATGACATGGACGTGGTATACGACTCCGGGTTTCAGCGGCGATTTGGGCAGGATCGTGTAGACATTCTCGTCAGCGATGCTGGGGGCGATGGTGTACGCGTCGACGCGCTGGCCGGTGTCATCGGTCACCGACCACTCGTGCACCTGGACGCTGACCCTGGGGTTGAAGTTGATCGTGATCGGGTATCCGGTGGGGTACTTGCCGCCCGGCGGCACCGGGTCAGGCAGCTCGTTGCCGAGGAACGCGACCGGCACCTGGGTCTGGCTGGCGGCGGGATAAAGGACCTCCTGGGTGGGATCTCCGGCTTCGTTGCGGTAGCCCATATCCATCACATCGATGGGCAGGCCGCCGCCGAGGGCGGCGCCGAAGCCGATCACGTCCAGGTCAGGTCGCATGATCGGGAAGCGGTGGTACACGCTGTCCACCCAGTCGCTCATGGCCCCCGCCGGTGTGCCGCGGTGGGTGATGTCCTCTGCCATCGACGCCAGCGGGTAGCCGAAGGTGGTCGCCCGGTCTCGCATCGAGACGCCGGTGAAGCCCGGCGTGCCGCCGACCTCCTTGTGGATGCCGAGGCCCTTGACGTCGGGGAGCGCGAGGTTGAACAGCCACCAGTAGGCGTGTGAGGTTGCGCCCTCGGTGACGCGATCGTCGAGGCGCACCGCCGCCAGGCCCGCCTTGGCGCGCGCCGCGTTGATGGCGTCGAGCGCAGCCTGGTTGGTTGCCTGGCGCAGAGCCTTGATGGACATCGGGAAGCGGGCGTCGGGGTTGATCGGCTCCCGGGGAGGCTTGCCGACGACGATTTGGTCGGCGGCCGCGGGCTTACGTTCGATGTAGCGAAGGAAGCCTTCGAGGAGCTCGGCGATGGCGACGTCGGCGGGGCTGTCGGCGGAAGCCGCTCGCAGCAGGGCCTCGGCCGAGGCCGTGTCCCGGTTGGTGGCGAACGTGGTCATCCCCAGCGTCGACTCGATCGAGGCATCGTGCGGTTTGAGCTGGTTGGCGGCGGCGAACGCGGCTTGTGCGGTCGCGACGTCCTCCTGGTCGAGGGCCACGGTCCCCAACGTCACCCGTAGGTTGGCGTCCTTGGGCGCCATCGCGATGGCGTGCTGGAACTCGGCGGTCGCCTTCGCCGTGTCCCCGGCGGCGTAGTAGTACTCCGCCAGCTCGCGGGTGCGCTCGGCCCAGTCGGGCTGGATCGTGCGAGCGGCCAGCAGGTGGGTCAGCTGCGCGGCCTTGTCGGCCTGGTCGATGGCCAGGTTGGCTGCTTCCCGCTCAACTTCGGCCTTCTCGTAGGCGCCGCTCGCCAGCGGCCGGGCGACGTCGATCTCATGCTGAGCGGTGGCCGAGTCGCCGCTGTCCGCCAGGGTCTCGCTGTAGAAAACGTGCGCCAGCGCTGAGCGTGGCCCCAGCTTTATCGCCGCCGCCCCGAGCCGCGCCGCCGCACGGATATCATCCGGCGACTGGGCCGACCAGTCATGCACCCGGGTGTCAACGGCGGCGGCGAATACATCGTTGGGACCCCTTCCGATCGCGGTCTGGGCTTCGGCCAGCGCCTCGCTGAAGCGCCGGTTGTAGTTCAGAAAGAGGGCGTAGGCGGCGTGACCCGTGCTGTCGGCGGGGTGTGCGGCAATGTATTTGCGGTAGTCAGCCTCGGCGACCGTGTACCGGTTGGCGAAGAAATCGGCCTGGGCGGTGGCCAGGGCGGGAGCGTCGATCGCGGGGGCGGCCTTCTTGGTGCTCGAGCTGGTGCCGCCCAGCGATATCGAGCATCCGCTCAGAACGATGCAGCCAAGGAGGGCCGAACACAGGCGTCGCACTGTGAAGGACGGTATCAGGGGACCGGTTCGCGATCCCCGGCGAAACTACAGCTGCGTCAGTCGGCCCGCGGACGAAGGCCGCGCTGGGCTTGGCCGGCCGGCGCTTCGGCGCCTGAGCTGGTGCTCAGGAACCCCTCCTGGAGCTCCCAGATCCGCTCGATCAGCTCGGTGACGTTGGCCTTGGCGCCGGTGTCCAGGCCCACGTTGTGGAGCCGCTCGCGCAGGTTTACAGGCAGCTGGTTGGCGTCCTGTAGGTTCAGGCGCTCGAGCGCGTCGAGGATTCCATCAAGCTCGTGGAGGCGGGCACGTCTCTCGCTCTCTTCCATCGATTAGTCCACCTGCCGGGTTCGGGCCGGGCGGGTCCGGCGCCGGGGGGTTTGGCAGGAGGCTCATTATAGTGGCGGGTTCCGTCGCCGGCGTGGTCAGCCTCAAAGCAGCCGCGTATTCCCCAGCGCGGCGAATCGCGGGTAAAAAGGGCCATAATATCTCTTAGGTCTGCCATAATAAAACGTGATACTGATCCACTCATGAGCGAGCAAACGGCACAAGGCCGGATTTATTCTCGCGGCCGTCGCTGGGACGACCGGCTGACGCGCGCTTCGCTGGGCTGGCTCGAGGTCAACGAATCCGCCGCCGTTTTCGGCATGCTGGCCTGCCTGGCGCTGCTCTCGCTGGGCCTGATCAGCAACATCACCTACGGCGTCAGCATCGTTTACGCCTTCCCGATCGCGCTGTCGACCTGGCTCTTCGGGCGCTGGGTTGGCGTCGCCACCGGGGCCTTCGCGATCTGCGCCGCGATCACGGTGGCGATCGTCCAGCATGGTCGCAGCGACACCCTGGCGGTGGTGGTGCCGGCGCTGGCGCTGATCACGGTGGTGTGCATCGCCGGGTCTGAGTGGGCACGCCGCTCGGAGCACCTGGTACGGCTCCTCAACCAGCGTCAGCTGCGGCATCGTCAGCTGCTCGAGACGATGACCAAGGTGGGCCAAGAGCTGGTCGCCTCCAAGCGCTGGGAGGTGATCGCCGAGCACATGATGTCGAGCCTGGTGGACGACCTGGAGCTGGATGCCGCCTGGATGTTCGAGCGAGACTCCAGCGCTCCCAGCCCCCACCTCAACCTGCTGGCCGCCGCCGGCGACCAGCCCGCGGTGGAGGTCGCCGAGCCCGGCGTCGGCACCGTCGGCTGGGTGATACGAACCGGACGGATCATCCAGGCGCACTCACGAGAGGAGCTGCTCGCGCTTCAGCCGGGGCTGGCGCTGGGGCCGCTGGAGGATGGGCTCGAGGGGATGCTGGTACTCCCCGTCCTGCTCAAGGGGACGACCACCGGCGTGGTCATGCTCGGCACCAGGGAGCAGCGCACCTGGCGCAGCGAGGAGGTCGGGATCGCGGCCGCCCTGGTCAATCAGCTGGGGTTGGCGATGGAGAACGCCAGCGCGTACAGGGCGACGATTGAAGCGCTGGTGCGGATGGAGGAGATCAGCCAGCTGAAGTCGGACCTGCTGAAGACCGTCTCGCACGAGCTGCGGACCCCGATGACCGTGCTCGCCGGCTACATGGACATGATGCGAGACGGCAGCCTTGGCGCCGTCCCCGACGCCTGGGTCAGGCCCCTCCAGCTGGTCACCGTGAAGGTCGACGAGCTCAATCGCCTGGTGCAGATGATGCTCGATGCCTCTCGCGCCGAGGGCCCCAGCCTGCAGGTCCATCTGGAGGATGTCGACGTCGCCGCGGCCGTCGCGATGGCGGTCAGCGCCCAGGAGGATGAGGCGGCGACCTCTCAGCACCAACTCCGGCTGGAGGCGCCGCGGAACCCGGTGTCGGCCCGCGCCGACCGCGACAAGCTGCTGGTGGTGATCCGGAACCTGATCGAGAACGCCGTCAAGTACTCGCCGCCGGATACCTCGGTTGACATCGGGCTGGCGGCCGACGCCGACGTCGTCCGGATTTGGGTGGCGGACCGCGGCGCTGGCGTTCCCGACGACGAGAAGCATCGAATCTTCGAGCAGTTCTACCGTGTCGCCAGCTCTGACGGGCACCGCAGCGTTGGCGGGGCCGGGCTGGGACTGTTCATCGTCAAACAGCTGGTCGAGGTGCAGGGAGGGCGGATCACCGTGGATGATCGGCCCGGTGGAGGCAGCGTGTTCACGATCGTGGTTCCGAGGCGGCCCGAGGTCCTACCCGGCACCGGGCAGGTGGCTTCACTGGAACCTGACGAGGTCTACCTCCAGCACCACGTTTGACACACAGCTGGTACCCAAAACGTATTGGCGGTGGCGTGCGCGTGCTTCTAAATCAGGGATGCAGGCATCATCCCTCCCTAACCCAGAGACGACCCGAGCCCCTTCCGGCTCGGGTCTTCTCTTTTTCGGCCCCTAGGATCGAGCCATGTTCGGCGAAGCCAGGGCGGTGCTGACCGCGTTCGTGATCACGGTCAGTGACCGTGTGGCGGCGGGAGAGGCCGAGGACCGCAGCGGACCGGCGGTCGCGGAAGCCCTGAGGCGGCACGGCTTCGAGATCAGCGGCACCGCCGTCGTCAGTGACGACGTCGCCGCTATCACCGCCGCCGTCCGCAAGGCGGTCGCTGCTGCGAGCCTGGTCGCTACCACCGGTGGCACTGGCCTTGGTCCCCGGGACCGCACTCCCGAGGCGACCGTGGCTGTTGGCGATTTCCTGGTGCCGGGCGTTGCCGAGGCGATGCGGAGCGCCGGCAGCGCCTCGACCCCGATGGCGATGCTGTCCCGGGGAGTGGCGGCGGCGGTCGGCCGCAGCCTGGTGCTCAACCTCCCTGGCAGCCCCGCCGGAGCCGTCGAGTCGCTGGACGCGGTGGCAGCGGTCCTGCCCCACGCGCTCGAGATCCTCGCTGGGGGCGCGACGCACCCCCGTCCCTAGCGGCGCCTAAGCCCGCGAGGGACGTGTCCGGGCACCGCTGCGCCCGCCCTTTTTGGCCGCCACCTGGAGAGCCTCGACCCGGGCCCACGGATCGATCGCCTTGATCATGTCGATTGCCGTCAGCCCGGCAACTGCGCATGCCGTCAGCGCCTCCATCTCGGCGCCGGTGCGTTCGACGCAGCGAACCCGCGCCGCCAGCCGGATGCCCGGCAGCGATGGATCGAGCACGGCTTCGACGTCGATCCCGGTAAGCCGCAGGGGATGGCACATCGGCACCAGCTCGTGCGTCCGCTTTGCGGCCATCACGCCGGCTAGCCTGACGGTGGACAGCAGGTCGCCCTTGGGCAGGTCGCCCGCGGCGGCGGCCGCAAACGCCGTTTCGGAGACGACGACATCCGCGGTGGCACGCGCCTCGCGCAGCGTCACGGCCTTCTTGGAGACATCCACCATGCGCGCCTGGCCGGTGGAATCGAGGTGGGTCAGGGCGCGTCGAGCGGGCACCGGCCCGGGCTCAGGTCAGGCTTGCCTGACGGATGGCTTCGTGGACGACGTCGCGGAGCCCGTCGAGGCTGAAGGGCTTGGTGATGAAGGCGTCGGCGCCAGCAGCCTTGAGCTCGTCCTCGCGGGTCTCTGCCGCGGTGAAGATCACGATCGGGATGCGCGGCGAGGCGTGGGTGGCGCGGACCTCGCGGACGACCTCCTCGCCGCTGACCTCCGGCATCATCAGGTCGAGCAGGATCAGGTCGGGCTGGTACTCGCCCAGAAGGGAAAGCGCCTCGCGGCCGTTGCCGGCGCGGACGACGTTGTAACCCTCAAGGTCGAAGAACATGGAGAGGACCCGGATCAGCTGGGGGTCGTCGTCCACGATCATCAGGGTCAGCGCCATGTCGACAATTACTTTAGCCCTCGGACCCCAAGCTGGGGCTGAAATCGGGTTCAGTCGCGGCTGACGCTGTCGATGTCATCACGACGGAAGTCCCGCTGCTCGCCCGGGGTCGGCTGGCCCCGCAGCACCGCCTGCGGTCCAAAGCGCTGGCGCAGCTGGTCCATGGCCCCATCAAGGGCTCGGCGTCGAACCCGGTCCTGGTCGAAGAGCCCGTCCTGGGTGGCTTCCGAGAGGCCGGCGGCGCCGATCCCGATCAGGCGGACGGGGCGTGACGTCGTCAGCGCGTCGGCGACCAGTTTGTCGGCGGTTCGCAGGACCTCGTCGTCCAGGTCGGTGGGAGTCGGCAGGGTGGCCTGGAAGGTGTGGGTCTCGAAGCCCTCGAAGCGAACCTTCAGGCGCACCGTTTTGGTCCACAAACCCTGGCGTCGCAGGCTCTGAGTCACATCTTGGGCCAGGCCCCTGACCGTCCGCCGCAGGGCTTCCCGATCGACCACGTCGCGCTCGAAGGTCACCTCACGCGAGATGCTCTTGGGCGCCCCGGGCACGCTCACCGCGCGAGCGTCGTCGCCCAGCGCCATGGCGTGCATCGACGGGCCGGCGCTGCCCAGGCGTGCCGTCAGCACCTCCACCGGCGTTGCCGCGATGTCGCCGATGGTGCGAAGTCCAAGGCCGTCGAGTCGTCTTTCGGTGGCGGGCCCGAGCCCCGGCAGCGCCCGCAGCGGAAGCGGCGCCAGGAAAGAAGCCTCGGTGCCGGGCGGCACCACCACCAGCCCGTCGGGCTTGCGCAGATCGCTGGCGATCTTGGCCACCGACTTGGCTGTAGCGATCCCCACCGACGATGTCAGCCCGCCGGTCGCCTCCCGGACCTCGGCCTTTATCCGGAGCCCGGTCTGCTCGGGGTGCTGGCGCGCTTCACGGCTGCCGCTGAGGTCCAGGAAGGCCTCGTCCAGAGACAGTGGCTCGATCACCGGGGTGTAGCGGCGGAGCACGGCGAAGACCCGCGCCGAAGCGTCCCGGTAGGCTGCGAAGTCGGCGCCGACGAAGATCGCGGAGGGGCAGAGTCGCTTCGCCGTCGCCGAGGGCATCGCCGAATGGACCCCGAACTTGCGGGCCTCGTAAGAAGCCGCGGCGACAACTCCGCGCGGGCCGTCGTACCCGACGATCACGGGCTTGCCCCTGAGCTCGGGGCGGCGGAGCTGCTCGACGGAGGCGTAGAACGCGTCCATGTCGAGGTGCAGGACGCAGTGAGCGAAGCCGCGCGGGGGTTCGTCAGCCGCGGCCAGACCTCGGCTTGTACTCGGCCAGCTCCGACGTGGTCAGGTAGCCGGCGCGCATCAATAGTTCGACGTATGGCACTTCGAGCAGGGGCGCGATCCGGCGCAGCACCCAGGGGGGCGGGTTGTCCTTGTTCTTGTTGACCGATTGGTAGAAGTAGATCTGGTTGAGGTCGGCCTGCACCGCCAGCTTGTGCAGCGACAGTCCACGGTCGGCACACCGTGCCTTGAGGTAAGCCGTGAACTCCGGTGTCGCCATCAGGCCCCAAGTATGCACGGGCGGGGGATGTCGAGTGGCGCCCGTGGAGGGTCAAATCCGCATCGGTAGCAACGCCGTCACATTGCGCCTATTTACGTAGGCTTTCGCAGGCTCGACTGCCATAATTCGGCCATCTTGGGACACCTTGAAGCGTGGCCTTCGCCCAAGACCGGATTTGCCGCTGTGACAACCCCACGGACGGAGCGGGGACCGTCATCAGGGGCTAACCGCCGGTAATCGCCGTGAAGATCGGTGTCGGTTTCAGGCGTGCCTGGAGTGAGCTGAGAAACTTCGGCGACTGGCGGCTATCGACGAAGGTCGTCGTCGGATTCATGGTGTTGGCGCTGGCCGCCATCTTTGTTCTCGCCAAGCTGTCCGAAGCGACCACCACCCAGAAGGTGACCAGCATCGAAAGCCACCAGCTCAGCGACGAAGCTGGTTCGCTGGCGCTGCAGGTGGACAGCCAGGTCACGCAATATCACCGCGACGCGCTGGCCGTCGTCACCGACCCGGACACCGTGTCCTACATGGAGATGAGCGCCGTCGACCAGGCCTCCGGCGTGAGCGCGCTGCTGGCCCACATCGAGCCCGCCCTCAAAGCCGACCCGGAGTACCGCGAGCTTCTCATCCTCGATCCCGGAGGGCGTGTGGTCGTCAGCAGCGGCGGCAGCAGCAAGCCGGGCGACAACCTCAGCGGCCGTGATTTCTATACCCGCGGGCTGACCGCTACACGCGCCGAACCGTACCTCTCCGACATCGTGCTGGCGCCTGACGGGAGCTCCCAGGTGGTCTACACGTCACTGCCGATTCGCGACGCCCCGGGCCGGATCCTGGGTGTGGTCGCGGTACAGGTTTCGGCTGTACAGATCACCGCCCCGCTGAGCAGCAAAGACCTGATCAGCCAGCATCGCAACGGCTTCCTCGTCAGCCAGGACGGCGTCATCCTCACCAACAGCGCCGACCCCGCGCTGAACTATCGGAGCGTGGGCTCGCTCGATCCTGCCCACGCGGCCGCGGTGGAGAAGCTGTACGGTCTCGACTCCGTCCGATCGCTCGGCCTGGACGACCTGGCGCTGGCTATCGCCGGCTCCCATGGAGGCGTCGCTACGGCCAAGCTGCTCAACAGCCGCGAGACCGACGTCATCGGTTTCGCGCCGCTCTCCAACCAACCCTGGACGGTGCTGGTGGCTGAGAACCAGGCGATCTTCACCGCCGACGTCAGTGACCTCGCGCGGACCCAGTTCTTCAACGCCTTCCTGCTGGCGCTGATCATCGGCGGGCTGGTCGTCTTCGTGGGCCGGGCCTTTGACACCACCGAGCGAGAGTCGCTGTCGGACCCGCTCACCGGGCTCGCCAACCGGCGCTTCCTGCAAGAGATCCTGCTGCGCGAGCTCCGCCGCGCCCAGCGCTCCAACCAGCCCTTGTCCCTGGTGATCATGGACATCGACCACTTCAAGGCGGTCAACGACACTTTCGGCCACAACGCCGGCGACGAGATGCTGGAACAGATCGCTGGGATCATGATCAGCGGCGTGCGCGCCACCGACTTCGTGGTGCGCTACGGCGGCGAGGAGTTTGTCATCCTGCTGCCGGAGACCAGGGTCACCGACGCCCAGCAGGTCGCCGAGAAGCTCCGCAAGACCGTCGGCGAGACGGTCATGGAGTCAACCTCGAAACCGGGACTGACGTTCGGCTGCACCGTCAGCGCCGGAGTCTCCACATACCCGATGGACGCCAGCTCCGGTGAAGCGCTGATCCTCAAGGCGGACAAGGCGCTCTACTACGCCAAGCAGCACGGGCGCAACCAGGTGATCACTGTCGCGGAGGCCGAGGCCCCCCACCAGGACCCCGCGGTGGCTTCGATCCAGGGCTAGGCCAGCACCAGGGCGGGTAGCCGCGAGAGGTTGGGGAGGATCTCGACCTCGACGCCCGGGCCAGGCTCCTCCTGGCGAAATTCGTGCGTCAGCACCGCCGCGATGCCGCACTGCCGGGGGCCGCGAATGTCCTCACGGATCCGGTCACCAATGAAGAGCGACCGATCGGCGGGAACGCGGGTCAGCCGAAGCGCCTCCTCGTAGATCGCCGCGTTGGGTTTGCGGACGCCTACCTCTGACGAGTAGACGGTGGCGTCGAAGAGGTCGAAGATGCCCAGGTGGCGGAGCTGGTCCCGCATCGAGCGTGGCGGGAAGGCGGCGTTGCTGACCACGGTGAGGCGAATCCCCGCGCCCTTAAGCCACTCCAGGGTCGCTCGCGCATGGGGACTGGGAAGGACGCCGTTGAACCAGGCCACCTGTTCCTGGTCGATGACCCACGCCAGCGTCTCCTCCTGGCAGGTGATCCCGATGCCGTCGAGCGCCTCCCGGTAGAGATCGGCGATGTCAACCTCCTGCTCCGAACCGGTGCGGTACGACCGGCCGATCAGGTCGTCGACCTTCTCGGAAACCGAGACGAGGAGGTCGGAAGCCTGCGGCACGCTGTGCTGCAGCTCGAGCTCCAGCCGCTGGTTGATCTCGTGATAGGCCCTCAGCAGGTGGGTCTGCGGGCGTTGCAGGTCCACCAGAGTGTGGCCGTAGTCGAAGAGAACGGCGTCGTAGGCGCGCGCCGTCATGCCAGCGCCCGCAGCGTTTCCAGGTTGCGGCGGCCCTCGATGCTCTCGTCGCCAGGGGTCTCCAGGATGAAAGGAAGGTTGCGCAGCTCGGGCAGGTGCAGCATGTAGGCGAAGGCATCCTCGCCGAGGAGCCCTTCGCCGATGTGCCAGTGCCGGTCGGCCTTGCCACCCGCGGGGACCTGGGTGTCGTTGGCATGGATCACGAAGACGTGTTCCAGTCCGAGGACCTCGTCCAGCTCGGCCATCACGTCTCCGGTCATCTCGGCTCCGCTCATCTCGTGGCCCGCGGCGTGCGCGTGGCAGGTGTCGAAGCAGATCCCCACCCGGTCGGAGACGTCCTCCAGGCGCCCCATCAACTCCGCGAGGTCGGCGAAGTCACCACCCACGTTGTCGCCGGTCCCGGCGGAGTTCTCCAGCAGCAGCCGCGGGCTGGCCTCTGCGGGGACGGCCGCCAGGGCTCCGTGGACCGCGCCTGCCACATGGCTGTAAGCCGACTCCAGGCCGGTGCCTTTATGGCTGCCGATGTGCACGATGACGTGGTCGAGCCCGTAAGCCGCCCCGCGTTGCAGCTCGCCAGTCAGCGCCTTGCATGACTTGGTGTAAATCGGCTCTTCTGCGCCGGCCATGTTGATCAGGTAGTTGGCGTGGCTGACAACGGTGCGGACGCCGGCCGCGCGCAGCGCGTCGGTGAAGGCGTGGGCCGCGGTCGGATCGGCCATCTTGGCCTGCCAGGACGACGGGTTGGTGGTGAAGATCTGAACCGCCTCTACTCCAAGCGCCTTGGCCGATGCCACCGCCGCCGGGAAGCCTTTGTCGGTGCTGATGTGGATCCCGATCGCGGGACCCTCGGGGCTCAGGGCGCCTCCACCGATTCCCGCACCGGCGCCTGCCGGGCGGCATGGACGCGGAGCGCTATCAGGGCCGCGGCCGCGCCGGCGCCGACGCCGTTGTCGATGTTCACCAGGGTCACCCCCGGCGAGCACGTCTGCAACATCGACAGCAGCGCCGCCAGCCCATTGCCCCCGGCGCCGTAGCCGGTCGACGTCGGGACCGCCACCACCGGCGCCGAGACCAGCCCTCCGACCACTGTCGGCAGGGCGCCTTCCATGCCCGCGGCCACCACCAGCGCGTCGACGCCGGCCTCGACCATCGCTTCCAGCGGCTCGGCCAGCCGGTGCAGTGCCGAGACGCCGACGTCGTACGCCCGCAGCACCCGGACGCCCATCGTCTCCGCCACCATCCGCGCCTCCTCGGCGACGTCGACGTCCGAGCTGCCGCCGGTCAGGATCCCGATCGCGCCCGACACGGGTTCCGCGAGGTCGGCAGTGCGCAGCCGCCGGCCGCTGCCGAAGATGTCGATGATCACGCCTTTGGGCGCGGCTGCGGCCAGCGCCGCGTCATGCTCGGCGCTGACGCGGGAGACCAGGGCGACCCCGGTCACCTCGAGCAGCCGCAGGGCCAGCTCCGCGGTCAGCTCGGGCGTCTTGCCGGAAGCGAGGACCACCTCGGGGACCCCCTTGCGCCGCATCCGGTCGGGGTCGAGACGGGCCAGTTCTCCCACCTGCTCGACCCGTTCCGCGTCAAGGGCTCGGAGCGCCTCATCGACGCTGAACTCGCCCGCCAGGAGGCGCTCAAGGATCTCCTTCATCTCGAGATCATCCTATCGGAGCCCGGATCTCACGCCGGCCGTCGCGTGGCCGTTAATTACGTGTGAGCCTGCCTCCCTTCCAGACCCTTGTCGACGAGCACAAGGCAGAGGTCTATCGACTGGCGCTCAGCGCGGTCGGGCCCGACGACGCCGACGACTGCTTCCAGGAGACGTTACTGGCGGCGCTGCGGGCGTACCCGACTCTGCGGCACGCCGACAACCTGCGCGGCTGGCTGCTTACGATCGCGCACCGCAAGGCGCTCGACCATCATCGGGCGCGGGGTAGGGGGGCGGTGCCGGCCGGCGACATGGCCGACATCGCTCACCTCAACGGCGCCGCGGTGTTGCCGCCCGACGTCACCGATGCCGAGATCTGGGCTTCGGTCCGGCGCCTGCCACCGAAGCAGTCGCTGGCGGTGGCCCATCGGTTCGTCAACGACCTCGCCTATCGCGAGATCGGCCGGCTGCTGGAGTGCACCGAGGAGGCCGCCCGGCGCAGCGTCCACGAAGGCTTGAAGAAACTACGAGAGGAGTACGCGAGATGAGCACCATCAAGGAGCGCCTTCAGCGCGCCCGCCGCACCGATGTTGGCGATGCGGTGGAGAGGGCGGCGGCGCGGTTCCGCGAGCAGGCGGCCGGCGCCGGGCTGCTCGACATCGGCTACGGCTGGATCGATACGCCGGTCGGAAGGTTGCTGGTGGCAGCTACGGAGGATGGCGTGGTTCGCGTCAGCTTTCCGTCGGAGAGCGTTGACCGCATCCTTGCCGACCTGGCGAGCAAGGTCTCGCCCCGGATCCTGGAGGATGGCGCCCGGCTGGAGACAACCCGGCGCCAGCTGGGGGAGTACTTCGAAGGCCGCCGCAAGAGTTTTGACATGCCGCTCGACCGGCGCCTGATCCACGGCTTCCACCGCCAGGTGCTGGACGTGACCGAGCGAATCCCGTACGGGTCGGTTTCGACCTACAAAAAAGTCGCCGAAAAGGCGGGTAGTCCGCGCGCCAGCCGGGCCGCCGGGAACGCGCTCGGCTCCAACCCGATTCCGATCATCATCCCGTGCCACCGCGTCGTCGCCACCGGCCGTGGGCTGGGTGGTTACGGCGGCGGCTTGGACAAGAAACAGCTACTCCTCGACCTGGAGGGAGCGACCCCCTGGTGAGGCCCCGCAACCTCTAATAGTTGGGCCAGGATTGCCCCCCTATAATCGGATTCCTACCCGATATGAACATCATCGCCTTCATCAAGGAGCGCGCCCGGTACTACAACTGCCCGGCCTGCGCCCGCAACCTCGAGAGCTGCGAAGTTCGCATGCTGAAGCAGGCCGAGTCGCACCTGACTGTTGAGGTCACCTGCGCCCGCTGCCATGTGACTTTCATCGTCGTCCTGGCGGTGCAGTACAGCGCCGAGGAGATGGAGGAGATGGCCGGTGAGGAGGCCCACGCGCATGCTCACGCCGGCGTCGACCTCGACCCGATCAGTCACGACGAGGTGCTCGACGTCCACGACATGCTGCGTGAGTTCAAGGGCAGCTTCAAGGACCTGCTCCGCTCCGAGGATCCGGGCGCCAATTAGCAGCCGCAGGATGCGGCGGGTGATTGGCGCGGATAGCAGTCGCATCGTGCGGCGCTGATGATCTACCTCGACCACGCGGCGACCACGCCGCTAGATCCCGAAGTCCTGGACTTCATGATGCCGTTCTTCGGCGAGCTCTACGGGAACCCTTCGTCGATCTACAGCATCGGCCGCAAGGCCCGCGGGGCTCTCGACGATGCGCGCGACGTCATCGCCGGGGTGCTGGGATGCCAGGCCCGCGAGCTGATCTTCACGTCGGGCGGGTCGGAGTCGGACAACCTCGCCATCAGGGGCGTGGCGGCGCGCAATCGCGACCGTGGCAAGCACATCATCTGCAGCCAGGTCGAGCACCACGCCGTGCTGCACACCTGCCAGGACCTGGAGCGCCAGGGCTTCGATGTCACCTACCTCCCGGTAGATTCGACCGGCACCGTTTCGGCCACCGACCTGGCGGCGGCGCTCAGGGACGACACCATTCTGGTGTCGGTGATGATCGGCAACAACGAGGTGGGCACTCTGGAGCCGGTGACCGAGCTGGCGGCGCTGACCCACGACAAGAGCTCGGCGTACTTCCACACTGACGCGATCCAGGCCTTTGGCAAGGTGCCGATCCGGGTCGATGACCTCGGCGTCGACCTGCTCAGCATCTCGGCGCACAAGATCTACGGGCCCAAGGGGGTGGGCTGCCTCTACATGAGGATGGGAACCCGGATCGAGCCGATGATCACCGGCGGCGGCCACGAGCGCAACCGCCGCGCCGGCACCGAGAACGTTGCGGGCATCGCGGGGTTGGGCAAGGCGGTGGAGATCGCGGCGCGCGACTTCGAGCGCGACTCCGCCAGGATCCGCGACGTCCGCGACCGGCTCAGCGACGGCGTCCTCAGTGGTGTCAGCGGGTCGAGGCTGACCGGCCACCCGACCCAGCGGCTGCCCCACCACGCCAGCTTCCTGATCAGCGGCGTCGCCGGGGACAGCCTACTGATGCGGCTCGACCACGAGGGCGTCTTCGCCTCCAGCGGCAGCGCCTGCACCTCCGGTTCGCTGGAGCCATCGCACGTCCTGCTGGCAATGGGGATCAGCCCGCAGGACGCGTTGGGCAGCCTTCGGCTGACGGTTGGCAAGCGCACCACCCAAGCCGATGTCGACGCCGCGCTCGAGGTCATCCAGGACGCGGTGGGCGCCCTTCGAGCCTGACCCGCATGTAACGGTTGGGTCACGGATTAGGGACATCGCTTGCCAGGCGGGGGGGTACGGGCCTAGGGTCGCTCGAGTGCAGAGGGCGGACCACTTGATATCCCAGGGTATGGGCGCGTTGCTTGATCGGGTCAACCACTTCTTCGCGCGGGTCCAGGGCACCGACGCGGTCGAGCTGTCACCGGAGGGCGTCCGCAAGTTGAGCTGGCGCCAGGTCCAGGCCCTGCTCGCAGAGGCCTATCGCCGTAGGGGCTACGGCGTCAAGCCAATGACCAGCGACGTGCCCGCGGACTTCGTCCTCGACAAGGACGGCGAAAAGACCGTCGTCAACTGCAAGCACTGGCAGGTCTGGGAGGTGGGTGAGCACCCGCTTCGCGAGCTCTACGGCTACACCACCGGGCTGGGCGCCAAACGCGCCGTGATGGTGACCACCGGGCGCTTCAGCGAGCGCGCCATCGGCTTTGCCGATCGCCACAACCTGCGGCTGATAGACGGCCGCGGGATTCGGGAGCTGGTCACAGGCAACTGACAAAGAACGCGGCCCGGAGCAACAGCTCCGAACCGCGATCTTTAGGGGGTTGGGGTCTGGCTCAGGCGACCGGCACCGGCTCGCCCTTGCCGTCTTTGGCGCCGGTCGCGGAAACCAAGTCCGCGATGTCGTCCGCGGGCGCATCGGTCCTGGCCGTTTGGCGCTCGTCGCTGATCACGCGGCCGTCTTTGAGGCGCACCAGGCGGTCGGTTCGCGAGGCCAGGTCGAGGTCGTGCGTGACGAGGATGAAGGTGACGCCCGTCTCCCGGTTCAGCCGCCGCATCAGAGCGATCAGCTTCTGGCTGGTCTCCGTATCGACTTCGCCGGTGGGCTCGTCACCGAGCACCAGCGTGGGCTGGTTGATCAGCGCCCGAGCGATGGCGACGCGCTGCTGCTCGCCGCCCGAAAGCTGCGTCGGCCGGTGGGTCATACGGTCGGACATGCCGATCTCCTCGAAGAGGTCCTGTGCCCGCAGGCGAGCTGCTTTCTTGTCGCCGCCGCTGTAGCGCAGCGGCAGCATCACGTTGTCGATCGCGTTCAGCGACGGCAGCAGGTTGAAGCCCTGGAAGATGAACCCGATCTTGTGGCTGCGGAAGTCGGCCCGCTTACCGTCCGACAGGGTGCTGGTATCGGTGCCGTCGATGACGATCTTCCCGGAGGTCGGCCGCATCAGCAGCCCGAGGCAGTCGAGAGTGGTCGTCTTGCCGCTGCCGGATCGTCCCACCATGGACACGAACTCGCCGTCGCCGATGGTGAGGTTGATGCCGTCGACCGCATGGACCGCGCGCTCGCCTTTGCCGAATGTCTTTCTAAGGTCCGTGAGTTCGATGTTTGCCATTTCTATCTCCTAATCGATTGGCTGCTTACTGCGAGCGCAGGGCGGTGACCGGGTCCAACCGGGCCGCGCTGAAGGCGGGGATCACCCCGGCGAGCCCGCCGAGGACCACAGCGAACGCAAGCGCGGTCCCTGCCAGCGACGGCGTCAGCAGGAAGAGGTCCAGGTTCTGGCTGGCGGTGCTGGCGTTGATCGTGCTGGTGATGATGAAGCCGAGCAGAAGCCCGATCGAGCCGCCGATCAAGCCGATTACCACCGACTCGGTGAGGAACTCTTTGATGATGTGCCGGGTTTTGGCGCCGACCGCCTTCTTGAGGCCGATCTCGCGATAGCGCTCGGTGACCGACATCAGCATGGTGTTGACGACCGAGAGGCCGCCGACGATCAGGGCCAGCAGAGCGGCGCCAAGCGTGATCGCGGAGAAGATCAGTGAGAACGACTTGAAGGCGTTGACCACCTCGGTCGGAGGTTGGGCCTTCACGCCGGGAACCTCGGTGTTGATCTTCTTGGCGAGGTTGTCAAGGTTGACGCCCGGTTTGCCGTAGACGTCGATGCCGCTGATCAGCTTGCTGGTGTCGACCTGGGAGCGAACCGCCGGCGGGAGGGCATCGCCGAGGGCGACCTGGCCGTCGTGCAGCGATACGAAGGCGAAGTTGTCAGGCGCTGTCAGTGTCTTGTTGAGCACCCCGATCACCTTGAAGGAGTGATTCACGAAATCAGCTCGAGGTGTCTTGGGCGCCTGGGGCAGGTCGATGGTGTCGCCAACGCTCTTGCCGAACTCCTTGGCGATGTCCGAGCCCAGGACCACCTGGCCGTCGGGAATGTCGGTCGGCAGCACGCCCGTTTTGGCGCTGAGCTTGAAGTTCTCGTAGTTGCCCTCACCGGGCGCGGCGCCGGCGATCTCGTCAGGAACTCCGAAGCTGAAGCCGCTGTCGGCCTTGGCGGCGGCTCCCGCGGTCGCAAAGGCCGCCAGGACGCCGTCGACCGCCTGCACCCTGGCGACCTTGGAGACGTCGATCAAGCCGCCGCCGCCGCCGCCGAAGCCGCTGGTGGAGTCGCTGACCGCGATGTGGTCGGAGAAGTACTTGACGCCGCCATCGATGAGCTTGTTGTTCTTCTCCGCCATCGATCCCATGGTCGTGAAGGCCATGATGCCGATCGCGATCCCCGAGATCGTCAGGATATTGCGCAGCTTGCGCCGCCAGAGGTTCCGCAGAATTTCCATTGATCGCTCCTAATTGGGTTTTCGAAATCAGGTGATTGGGCGGGCGCAGCGCTCAGGAGGGGTCGCGCTCCATGATCTTGATTGCTGTCCGGGCCAACGTTATCCGGGGCAGGACGGCTCCGGAAGTGCCCGCGATAAGCGATTCGACATGACATCCGTCACGACGGATTGATTAACGGGGTCAGTTCGGTTTCTCAGCTCCAGCGCCTATCCTGAGTTGGCTATGAGCGAGGCCCGTTCCCACCTCTTCGGGACCTTCTTCGCCCTGGCCTGGCTGGCGCTGCTGGTCTTCAACGTCGCGGCCGCCGCGCTCTCGCCGGGTGGGCTCGGGCCCGACGGGGCCATCGTCGGAGGCGGGCTATTAGTCTTCGTGCTGGTCTACATCTGGTTCTGGACCAGGGTGGTGTACGGCGAGCACATCGTCCGGGGCGCCATCCTCGCGGCCGGGGGAATGGCGCTGATCAACCTCTGCCTGATCTTTGCCGGCGGCAGCAGCGCCGCCCAGAACCTCGGCTACGACTTCATCTACGTGGTGGTAGTGCTGGCGTACGGGTTGCCGTGGCGTGCCGGGGTCATCGCGTCGCTGCTGACCGCCGGGCTGACCGCCGGGATCACCGTGCTCTTCCAGGCCGGCCTCGATACGACCATCGGCGTTACAGTCCTCGTCCTTCTTATCGGCCTCGGCATGGTCGGCGTTCGAACGATGCGCAGCAGCATCTACGAGCTGCGCAACGCGCGCGATGAGATGGCGCGCTTGGCCGTCAGCGAGGAGAGGCTGCGGTTCGCGCGCGACCTGCACGACCTGCTCGGCCACAGCCTGTCAGTGATCGTGCTGAAGAGCGAAGTCGCGGGCAACCTCATCGAACGGGACCCGGGAGCGGCTGCCGAGGCGGTGCACGACATCGAGAGGGTTGCGCGCGACGCTCTCCGCGATGTGCGCGACGCTGTCGGCGGCTATCGCAAGACTAACCTCGCGGTGGAGCTCGCGGGCGCCCGGGAGATGCTCGAGAGCGCGGGCATCAGCGTCCGCTGGGAGGAGACGGCCGGCGACCTTCCGCCGGATGCCGAGACCGTGCTGGCCTGGGCCGTCCGCGAGGGCGCCACCAATGTGCTCCGCCACTCGCGCGCCCGCGAGTGCATGGTGAAGCTCGATCGACGCAACGGCAGCGCCGTGCTGGAGATGCTTGACGATGGGGTCGGCGGTGAGGCCCCCGACGACGCCGCGCTTGGAAACGGCCTGCGCGGTCTGGGCGAAAGGGTCGCGGCGGTCGGCGGCGACATGGTGGCGGCGCCGGCAGAGGGCCGCGGCTTCAGGCTGGCGGTACGGGTGCCGGTGGCCGGTGGAGCCTGAGCCGAAGGATCAACCTGTCCGCGTGATCCGGGTCCTGCTGGCGGAAGACCAGACCATGGTCCGCGAGGCGCTGGCGTCTCTGCTGGGGCTGGAGCCGGACATCGCAGTGGTGGCCGAGGTGGACCGAGGCGACGCCGTGCTGGCGGCGGCGCTGGAGTCGGCGCCGGACGTCGCGCTGCTGGACATCGAGATGCCCGGCGCCGACGGCATCGAGGCGGCCCAGCAGCTGGCCGCCGAAATGCCCGCGTGCGCCGTGCTCATCCTCACCACTTTCGGGCGCCCGGGCTACCTGCGCCGGGCGATGGAGAGCGGAGCCCGCGGCTTCCTGCTCAAGGACGCCCCGGCCAAGGAGCTGGCGGTTGCCATCCGCCGCACCGTCGCCGGCGAGCGCGTGGTCGACCCGACGCTTGCGGCTCAAGCGCTGAGCGAGGGCAAGGGGCCGCTGTCCTGGCGCGAGCGCGAGGTGCTGCTGGCGTCAGCGCAGGGCAGCACCATCAGCGAGATCGCGCAGTCGCTGCATCTGTCCGAGGGGACGGTGCGCAACCATCTCTCCTCGGCGATCCAGAAGCTCGGCGCTCGCAACCGCTTCGAAGCGGCCAAGGCGGCTGAGGAAAAGGGCTGGCTGTGATGAGAGCCGTCGTCCATGACGCCTACGGTCCGCCCGAGGTGTTGCATCTCGAGGACGTGGAGAAGCCCATCCCCGGAGAGGACGAAGTTCTCATCCGAATCCGCGCGACTACTGTCAACCGTCTCGACTGCGCGACCCGCGAAGCCAACCGCAGTGGCGGCACCACCATCTTCCTGCTCAGCCACCTCATCTTCGGTCTCCGAGGGCCGAGGCGACGGATCCTGGGTACCGAGCTGGCCGGCGAGATCGAGGCGGTCGGCACATCGGTCTCAGAGTTCGCTGTCGGTGACCACGTATTCGGCATCACCGGGCTGCGGTTCGGGGCGCACGCGGAGTACACCTGCGTGCCGGAGAGCGCACGAATCGACAGCATGCCCGCCGGTGTGAGTTTCGAAGACGCGGCTGCGGTCTCCGACGGAGCGCTCAACGCACTCTGGTGCCTGAAAGGAGCCGAGATCCGGGAGGGACAGAGGATCCTGATCTACGGGGCGTCTGGATCCATCGGCACCGCGGCGGTACAGCTGGCCCGCCACTTTGGAGCCGACATCACAGCAGTCTGTGGCACCAAGAACCTCGAGCTGATGAGGTCACTCGGCGCCGACCGGGTCATCGACTACACGGAGGATGATTTCACCAGGAGCGGCGAGACCTATGACGTCATCTTCGACGCTGTGGGCAAGCACTCCTTCAAGCGCTCCAAGGGCTCGCTAAAAGCTGGCGGTCGATACCTCGCTACCGACGGCTTCCGGAACCTCTTCCTGGCGATTTGGACCCGGCTGGTCGGAGACAAGAAAGTCATCTTTCGGCTTCCGCCCAGATACGCCCAGCAGGACCTCCGGTTGATAAGAGACCTGATGGAGAGCGGGAAGTATCGCGCCGTCATCGACCGGCGCTACCCCATGGAGCAGGTGGTCGATGCGGCCAGGTACGTCGACACCGAGCAGAAGACAGGCAACGTCGTTCTGCTCGTCAGCGACGGCTAGAGGCGGCTCAGCTCGTTCCGGAAAAAGGGGATTAGGTCAGGCGATCTTGTGGAGGAGGGCCGGCGCGGTTTGGGCCACCGCCACATCTGCCTCAGCGGAGCCGAGGAAGGAGATGTGGTCGCGGTTGAGCAGCATGAACGGGCGCTTGAAGCCGAGCAGGGGTGTTCCCTGGTGAATGGGCGTCGCGGTGGCGTCCGTGACCGGGACGAACCGGCCCTTGGAGACGGTCAGGAACTGTTCAACATCCGCATCGGCGGGCATGTGGATGTCGGCTTCGATCGAGAACGTGCCGGTGTATGCCTGGATCCGAATCCGTCTCTTGGGCACGCGTAGATATGCCGAGCTGGCGGAAACGGGTACGTCCGCATCCCGCTCGGTGAGCATCACGATGGAATCCTTGGCGACGACGCCGTGAGGGCGACGCCCAACCGGGACGAGCGCCTCGCCGGAATAGGCATACGCCTGCACATCGCTCATCGAGAGAAACGGGTCGTCCTCGTTGGCGAGCTCCGTAAGACGACGCCGGGACTCGATGCACCCCTGCATCATCATTGTCAGCCCGAAGGCTTCGATTGTGAATCGTCTTCCGTCGATATCCATTTCGCCCCAAATTCTTGCTCCCAAAGTCGCAATCTGTGTGTAAGCAAAAACATAAATTCACACAAGAGTTACACGCACGATGAGGCTTTCAATTTGCGGCTGTCACCAGGTGGTCACATCGAAGGTCGGGTACCCTCGACCAGGGGATAAATTTTGAGTATCGGGGTATCCGGACCGGGGCGCACGACGGCCGCGCGAGTCACCTGGCTGATGGTCATTTTGCGATGTCTTGCCGGGTGCGGTTTTCGCGCAGCGCACAGCAGGCTCGACAGCGATCACCTGGTCTATCGTCATGTCTTTACCGGACCTACGTCGCCGCCAATCCATCTCCCGGCAGGGCGATACACAGCCTTTGGAGGTGTCACGCCGGAGGGCTGCGCCTGGCCCGCGCTATCCGTCTTTAAGCAGTCCGGCGCGCGTGCGGTCCCGGAGAACATCTCGGTCGTTCAAACCGACTTCCCATGGGGCGACTACACCTTCGCGCTGGACCACCCATCGACGACCACAGCATGCGTCTGGAAGCTCGAGATCGTCATGAACCGCCCGGCTGCCGGGACGTCCTGGCCACCGGTATTTCCAGTGCAATCCCCCCACACCATCCGACTTGCGGGCGTCGACTCGGGCGTCGTGGCGGTGCCTGCGGCCGGCAACTACATCGTCGCCGTAGCGTCACCGAAGACAGCGGAGACTGCCCGCCGGCAATGAGGCTGCGAGGTCCGTTAGGTCTGTCCGTCAACGCAGCGCTGCCCGGGAAGGGCGCATTTCAATCTGACAGCCGGCTTCTCCTCGATGGGACGTGGACGATCGAAACCTCAGTCCAGTGCCACTGGATCTTGGAGCTGAGTCCGATATACGGCCACAGTGGCGGTGCAACCAACTTCTAAGCCTCTTGGGCTTTGCGCCCGCATCAGCCGCCGGTTGCGCTAGAGCCCAACCTCGGTCGCGAGCAAATCCTCGTACGTCTCGCGTCGTCGCATCAGCGTCGCGTTCCCATTGCGCACCATTACCACGGCCGGCCTCACGTTGTAGTTGTAGTTGCTCGACATCGCCAGCGAGTAAGCACCGGCGGCGGGCATCGCCACCAGGTCGCCGGACGTGAGCGGCGGCATCTTCGCATCCTTGATCAGGATGTCGGTCGATTCGCAGTAGCGCCCGGCGATGGTCACCGTCTCGGTCGCCGCGGCATTGGGGGCGTCGACCTTGAAGGCCTCGTAGCGAGCGCCGTAGAGCTTGGGCCGGATGTTGTCGCCCATACCCCCGTCGACCGAAGCGTAGGTGCGCACCCCCGGGATCTCCTTGATAGCTCCGACGGTGTAGACGGCGACGCCGGCAGGGCCGGCGATCGATCGTCCCGGCTCGATCAGCAGACGGGGGAGGTCCAGGCCCCGTTCGCTGCAGCCCTCGTTGACGGCGTCCGCCACAACGTGGACGAAGTCGGCGGGAGTTGGTGGCTCGTCCTCGCTGGTGTACGCGATCCCGAGCCCGCCGCCCATGCTCAGCTCCCGGGCCCTGAAGCCCAGCTCGTCGCGCGCCACGACAAGGAAGTCAAGGATGCGCTCGACCGCGGCGGGGAAGCTCGACAGGTCGAAGATCTGGCTGCCGATGTGGGCGTGGACGCCGGTGACGTCGGCCACCGGCACCTGCAGCAGCTTGTGCAGCGTGTCCAGCGCCTGGCCGGTCTCCACCGGAAAGCCGAATTTGGAGTCGAGCTGGCCGGTGGAGATGAAGCTGTGAGTGTCGGGCTGGATCCCCGGGCTGACCCTGAGCGTGGTCCGGATGTGCGGTGTCGCCGGCAGGTGGCGCAGCAGCTCGATCTCGTGCAGTGAGTCGACCACCAGCGCCCCGATCTCGAGCCTCGCCGCGGCTGCGACCTCCTCCTCAGTCTTGTTGTTGCCAGGGAAGAAGACGCGCTCCATCGGGAAGCCCGCCCGCTCGGCCAGGAACAGCTCGCCGCCGGAGACCAGGTCCAGCCCGGCGCCCTCGTCCGCGACCAGCTTCGCCATCGCGATCGAGAGGAACGCCTTGCCCGCGTAGAGAACCAGGCTCTCGCCGGGATAGGCGCGCTTCAAAGTCTCGCGATACTCGGACAGCCGCGCTCTCAGAGTCGTCTCGTCGTACACGTAGAGCGGGGTGCCGAACTCGCGCGCGAGGTCCGCGAGGTCGCATCCGCCAACCTGCATGCGGCCGCTGGCGTTGACCTCGTAGGTGTCAGGCAACAGCATCCGGAATTCTATCGACGGCCATCGCGGGGCCCGCGCTATCCTGCTGGGATGGTTGCCTCGCGGGTTCTTGTCGCCCAGCGAATTCGCGGTCCGGAGCCGGCGATGGTGGCCGGCGGGCTGTCGGTGCTGGGCGCCTCCTACGTGCTACCGGTGTTCTGGAGCCGCGGGGTGACACCCATCCCGCCCTGCATCTTCCACCAGATAACGGGCCAACCCTGTCCCATGTGCGGTGCGACGCGAAGCTTCGTGGCGCTTGCGCACGCCGACTTCGGCAAGGCTGTCTACCTCTACCCGCTGGCGCCCCTGATGTTCCTGGCGATGCTGATCGGGATCGGTTATGGCGGATGGGTGATGCTCACCGGCCGGCGCATCACCTGGCGCCCCAGTCGGCGCGCGCAGCAGCGGATAGGGCTGGTGATCGTGGCGCTTTTCGCGGCCAACTGGCTGGCCAAGCTGCTGTGGCTCGGCTTCGGGCCGCTGCCCTTCCCGGGCGCCTGACGCGCCCTTCTCGGGCCGAGCTCGACGCCCGGCTGCACCAATACCTCGACCTGCTGCTGGCGCGCAACACGTCCATGAACCTGACCGCGGTCCGCGACGCATCGGCCGCCTGGGACAAGCTGATCCTGGGATCGCTGGCGGTGCTGGATGCGCATCGCTTCACGGGATCCGAGCGCGTAGCCGATGTCGGCTCCGGCGGCGGGCTGCCGGGCATCCCGCTGAAGCTCGCCGTCCCCGGCCTCAGCCTGTGCCTGGTCGAGTCGGACCAGCGTAAGGCCGAGTTTCTGCGTGACACCGTCATCGCCCTCGATCTCACCGACGTCGAGGTGCAAGCCAAGCGAGCGGAGGAGATCGGTCGCGATGAGCGACATCGAGAGGCCTACGACGTGGTCGTCACCCGCGCCGCCGCCAAGGCGCCGGTGGCGGCCGAGTACTGCCTGCCGCTGGTGCGGCCGGGCGGTTTGATGCTGGCCCTGGCCCAGTACAAGGACTGGGACCTGGCGCGACGCGCCATCGGCCAGCTCGGCGGGAGATTGGACGGCGAGCGATCGGGGGTGATCGTGGTGAGCAAGCTTCGGCATACCCCCGAGCAGTTCCCCAGGCGCGTGGGGGTCCCCGGAAAGCGGCCCCTGTGATGCCAGAAGCTGGCGGTGCGCAGCCGATAATCAACCAGAGGTAAGGATTGGCGACAGCGACCGATGATGTCCTGGAGGGGACGATCACCGTCCTCTTCACCGACGTCGAGGGCTCGACCGAGATGCGCAACCAGCGTGGCGATGACGCCGCCGGTTCGATCCTTCGCGCCCACGAGGAGCTGGTCCGGGAACAGCTGGAGGCCCATTCGGGGCGTGCTGTCAAGGCCCTAGGCGACGGCTTCATGGTGGCGTTCACATCGGCGCGCAAGGCGGTGTCTTGCGCAGTCGCGATCCAAAGAGCTGTCCATGAGTACAACCACCAGCATCCCGACCGCGAGGTGCACGTGCGCATCGGCCTCAACAGTGGTGAGGTGAGCCAATCGGACGGCGACCTCTATGGCGCCGCGGTAAACGCCGCCGCGCGGGTCGCCGCCAAAGCCGTCGGCGACCAGATCATGGTCAGCGGCGTGGTCAAGCAGCTGGCGGGCAAGGTTCCCGACGCCGAGTTCGTGGATCGCGGGCGCTTCCGGCTCAAGGGTTTCGAGGACCGCTGGCAGCTGTTCGAAGTGACCTGGGAGCACGATCACAGCGAGCCGGCGCCGGTCGTGCTGACGGGCCACGTTCGGACCCCGCTGGTGGGGCGCGCCGACACGCTCAAGGAGCTCTACGCCTGCCTGGAGGCGACCGGCGCGGGCGAGGGCGGCATGGTCATGGTCGGCGGCGAGCCCGGCGTCGGCAAGACACGTGTTTGCGACGAGGTCCTCTCGGAAGCCCGGCGGCGCGGATTCCTGACCCTGGTCGGGCACTGCTACGAAAGCGAAGGCTCGCCTTACATCCCCTTCGTGGAGATGGTGGAGTCAGCGATGCGTCAGGTCGAGCCGGACGTGCTCCGGGCGCACCTCGGTGATGGAGCCGGCGAGGTTGCGCGGCTGGCGCCCGAGCTGCGAAAGCGGTTCCCGGACATCCCGCCCGCCCTGGAGCTGCCCCCGGAGCAGGAGCGCCGGCACCTCTACAACAGCTGTCGCGACTTCATCGGCCGTGCCGCCGCGGCATACCCGATCTGCGTGCTCTTGGACGACCTGCACTGGGCCGACGAGGGCTCGCTTCTGCTGCTCGAGCGTTTCGCCCAGGATGTCGCGGGCCTCAGGGTTTTGGTCCTCGGCACCTATCGAGATGTCGAGTTGGACCTTGGACGGCCGCTGGCGAGGACCCTGGACGGCCTGGTGCGGCAGCGCCTGGTGCGACGGATGTCGATCAAACGCCTGGCCGAGCACGATGTCGGCGGCATGCTAGAGGCCCTCGGTGGCAAGGGTGCGCCGCAGCCCCTCGTCGATGCGATCTACGGCGAGACCGAGGGCAATCCCTTCTTTGTCGAGGAGGTCTTCAAGCATCTCTCCGAGAGCGGCCAGCTTTTCGATGCGGGCGGGTCCTGGCGTGCCGACCTCGCGGTCGGGGAGCTAGACGTCCCCGAGAGCGTCCGCCTGGTCCTGGGGAGGCGACTGGAGAGACTCAGCGAGGATGCCAGGCGTGCTCTGAGCTCGGCGGCGGTGATCGGTCGCAGCTTCGACTTCACCCTGATCGCCGCGATGGGGGGTGGCCTGTCCGAGGACGCGTTGCTGGACGCTCTTGACGAAGGCGAGCGTGCCGGCCTCGTGACATCGACGGCTGATGGAACCGACGTCCGCTTCACCTTCGGCCACGAGCTGATCCGGCAGACGCTGCTCACCGGTCTGACCACGCTGAGACGCCAGCGGATCCACCTCAAGCTCGCCGACACGATGGAGCAGCTCTATGCCGACAGCGTCGAGGAGCACTCCGGCGACATCGCCGGCCATCTCCTCCAGGCGGGGGTAACCGCCGATGCCGCCAAGGTGGCGCGCTTCCTCGCCATCGCCGGCGACCGGGCGATGGATGCCTCGGCGTTCGAGGAGGCGCTGCGGAGTTTCGAGTCGGGCCTGGCGGTGCAGCCCAAGGAAGACCGGGCGGGATGGGCCCGCCTGCGCGCGGGCGAGGGCGGCGCCTACCGAGCGCTCGGCCGCTGGGAGGAGTCTGAAGCGGCCTGGAACGAGGCCATCGATATTTACGAAGCGCTGGGCGACCGCGAGGTCGTCGGCAAGCTCTGCGTCGAGCAGGCGCTGCAGCTGGCGTGGGCGTTCCGATACGAGGAGGCCTTGCTGGTGGCCGGCCGCGGCCTGGTGGCAGTAGGCGAGGAGCCATCCCTCGACCGCATGACCCTGCTCAGCCTCAGCGGGGTCACACTCAGCATCTCGGGAAACCACGCCGCAGCGGATGAGATGACCGCCGAGGCGTTGGAGATGGCGCGGGGCCTGAAGGACAACGCCGCCCTCAGCTTCGCCCTCGGCGTCCGAGCGGTGCACCACTGGGCCTATTTGGAGCTGGCCGAGGCGGTCCGGCTGGGAACCGAAGCGCTAAGGCGGGCTGCCGAGTTCTCGGTCTGGCGCCAGGCAGACGTCGGCCCCTTCACCGCCATGGCGCTGCATTTTCTCGGCCGCGATGAGCAGGCGACAGCAGTGCTGGACGAGGTCGAGCCAGTAGCGGAGAAGGTTGGCCACCGGCAGTCGCTCGCGCTCTGCTTCCGGGTGCGTAACTTCATCGCCGCCCGAGGTCCGGGGTTCCCCGACGAGCAGTTGCGCTTCGTAGCCAACGACCATGAGCGTATTGCCGGCCTGCTGGGCGGCAGCTGGGCAGCCGACTCCGAGGCGCAGGCGGCGATGGCCCATTTCTGGGCCGGCGACTGGACTCGCGCCCGCGACCATGCGAACAAGTCTCTCGGCGCCGGCTTCTACTGGGTCTGGAACCCTGCCTACCCCGCGATCCAGATGCTGATTGCCGCCTATGACGGCGATATCGATGCTGTCATGACCACGTTCAAGACTGTCGAAAACGACCGGCCGGTCCCGGGCCAGCCGGCCACGGTCGGCGCTTGGAGCGCCTATGTCAACGTCGTCGAGGCGCTGATCCTGGTCGGCGAGACGGAGAAGGCCGCGGCGCTACGCCCCATCCTCCAGCACGTCATCGACGTAGGCGCGGTCTCGCTGGGTTACACGTTCCGGCTGGTGCAGCTCGCCGCCGGGCTGGCCGCCTGGGCGGATGGCGACCCCGCTGCAGCCGAAGCCCACCTGGCCCAGGCCGAGGCCGACGCGACGATGCGCCGCGACGAGGTGCAGGCGGTCGATATCAAGCGGTTCCGCGCGATGATGCTTCTGGATGGACGAAGCGAGGTCGACGGGGGCGCTGCCCGCGAGCTACTCGAGACCGCCGCGTCGGACTACCAGCGCATCGGGATGCCGCGCCACGTGGCGATGGTCCGGGAGATGCTGGGCCGGGCCTGACAGCCGCGGCGGGGTCTGAAGACTACCCCGCGATCCAGCCGGGGTGGGAGTTGGCGTCCAGGTCGGCGCCCCACGTCAGCCGCTGGGCAGTCCCGCCCGCTGCCGGGACGCTCCACAGGTCCGAGCTGCCGCCGTGCTGGGAGATGAAGACCAGGGTCCGGCCGTCGGGTGACCAGGTCGGCTGGCGGCAGTCGGCGAAGTTGGCGACCACGCTGGGGCCCGAGCCGTCGATGCCGCCGACCACGACATTTGCGATTCCACCCTTGCGGCTGACCCACGCCAATTTCCCGGCCGGCCCAGGAGCTGGGTCCAGGACATCGGCGCTGGTGCCGTCGATCACCATTCGCGGACGGCCGGAAGGTACCGCTGCCTGGTCGAGGTTGCCGTGGTTGTTACGCCAGGCCACCAGCACCAGCGCGCTGCTGTCGGGAAGGTAGGCCGGGGCGTCGTCGCCGCCGCTGAAGTCGGGCGGGAAGCTGACCTGGTGGGGCCGGCGGATGGGGCCCTCCCAGATCGTCTCGTCGCTGCAGCAGCTACTCCGATCGGACATGAACGCCAGTCGCTTGCCGTCAGCGGAAAGCGACGGCTTCAGGTCTAGCGAGGCCTTGTGCGGATCGGCACGGTGTGGTGTCAGAGCAGCCAGCCCGCTGAAGTCCGGGCCGCCGACGGCGATCTGGGCCTGGCCGGCGCCCACCTCGCTGACCGCCGTCACCGTGCCGTCGGCGCTTACGGTGGGACCCGCCAGCTGGAGTGATGCATCCGTCAGTACCGCCAGCTTGCCGCCGTGGAGCTTCCAGATCCGGCCCCCCTGCGCCACGTAGATGGCGCCTTTGAGGGAGCGCGCCTCGGACCGGGCGGTGAGGACAGTTGGCGCGTTGGTCGTACCCGGCAGCTGGACGCCGTTGCAGGACGAAAGGGCCGCGGCCAGGGAGAGCCCCAGCCACAGCCGGCGAGAGCTCAACCGGTCACGCGAAGCGCTTCCACCGCGGCGGTGGCCTCGGCTGCCTCATCCCAGGGCAGCACCTGGTCGCCGATCAGGAGCCTGTCCTCGTGCCCCTTACCGGCAAGCAGGACGGTGTCGCCCGGCTGGGCCCGACCGATGATGTCGCGGATCGCCTCCCGGCGGTCAGGGATCAGCCGGAAGTCCCGACCTTGCGCGCGCCCCTCAGCAGCGGCGCCCTCGGCCACCGCCGCCGAGATCGTCTCGATGCTCTCCTGTCTCGGGTCGTCGGCGGTGATCACGAACTCGTCCGCGGCCCTGGCCACGGCCGCACCCATCAGCGGCCGCTTGGTAGCGTCGCGATCGCCAGGCGCCCCGAACACGACCAGGAGACGTCGATCGGTCAGCGGCCGCAGCTCCCGGAGGACCTGCTCCAGGCCGTCGGGGGTGTGCGCGTAGTCGATCACGACGGCGAACGGCTGGCCGAGCTCGAGGACCTGCATCCGGCCGCGAAGACCCTGCGCCCGCGCCAGGCCTTCCGCCGCCTCCTCCAGCGAGAGCCCGAGGGCGTGACAGATCCCGAGCGCGCACAAGGCGTTGGCGACGTTGAACCGCCCCGTCAGAGGCAACCGGACAGGGATGCCGCCGCCTACGCCTTCAGCCCTGAAGGACACGCCTCCGATGCGGGGTTGGATATCCGCCGGCCAGAGGTCGGCGCCGGGCGCGAGCCCGTACGTCACCCGCCGGTCGGTGGGGGAGTGAGCAAGCGGGCCCCAGGCCGGCTCGTCGGCGTTGTAGACGATCGCCTTGGCGACTCCGGGCTTCCGCGGGCTCTGGCGCGCCAGCTCGGCCAGCTGCAGCTTGACGTCCCGGTAGGCCTCGAGGCTGCCGTGAAAGTCGAGGTGCTCGTGGGTCAGGTTGGTGTAGGCGGCGATGTCAAAGGCCACCCCGGCGACCCGGTGCAGCGCGATCCCGTGGCTGGTGGTCTCGAGCACCGCGGTGTTGACGCCACCGTCGACCAGCCGGCGCATCCGGGCCTGGATCACCGGTGCGTCAAGGGTTGTCAGGTACGTGGGGTTGGGCTCGATCTCGTCGAGGCTACGGAACTCGAGACTGTTCATCCCCCCGGCGGCGACGCCGCAGGCCCGCAGCGCCTCGACCGTCAGCAGGCAGGTGGTGGTCTTGCCGTCGGTGCCGGTGACTCCGACAACAGTCATCTCCTCGGTGGGGTGGCCGAAGAGGCCGGCGGCGGCCAGCCCCAGCGCGAAGCGGGTGTCATCGACGATCGCCGCGGCGCAGCCCGGCGGAAGCGGAACCTCGCGCTGGAGCAGGAACGCGCTCGCGCCCGCACCGCCGGCGTCGGCGACCAGGTCGTGGGCGTCAACCCTCATCCCTGGGATGGCCACGAACAGCGCCCCGGGTGTGACCGACCGCGAATCCTGGCTGACTTCGCTGATCTCGGGATCGAGCTCGGCCGCCGTCAGACGGCGCGACCTGACGCCGCGCAGGGCGAGATCCGCCAGCAGCTCGGAGAAGCGCATCCTGGCGATCTTATCGATTCGGACTAGGATTCCTGTAGTGGAGCTCGAGTGGGGTAGCCGGACATTTGTGATGGGGATCGTCAACGTGACCCCCGACTCTTTCTCTGGCGATGGCGTGCTCGACCCCACCACCGCGGTCGCCCAGGGTTACGAGATGGAGTCCGCCGGCGCCGACATCCTCGATGTGGGTGGCATGTCCAGCCGCCCGGGGCACGCCGAGATCTCCGCGGCCGAGGAGCTCGAGAGGGTGATGGCGGTCATGCCCCGCTTGCGCAGCGCCGTGGGGGCGCTGATCAGCATCGACACCTACCGCTACGAGGTGGCCGAGGCCGCTGTGGAGGCGGGCGCCTCGATGATCAACGACATCTGGGGCTTGAAGCGCGAGCCGCGCCTGGCTGAGCTGGCCGCCGCGCGCAGCTGCACCCTGGTCCTGATGCACAACCAGGACGGCACCGAGTACACCGACCTGGTCCCGGAGGTGATCGACTCGCTGCGGCGCTCGGTGGAGGTGGCGGAGTCCGCCGGGGTCAAGCGCGAAGCCCTGATCGTCGATCCTGGCATCGGCTTCGGCAAGACCGCGGAGCAGAACCTGGAGATGCTGCGCAGCCTGTCGGCTCTCCGGGTCCTCGGTCTGCCGATCCTGCTGGGGACCTCGCGCAAGTCGACCATCGGCAAGGTCCTGGGGCTGCCGGTTGACGACCGGCTCGAGGGGACGGCCGCGACGGTGGCGCTAGGCATTGCGGCCGGTGTGGACATCATCCGCGTCCATGATGTCGAGCCGATGGTGCGGGTGGCGCGCATGACCGACGCGATCGTCCGCGGCGGCTGGAAGGAGCCGGAGGTGGCGGCGTGAGGGCCTACCTCGGCCTCGGCTCAAACCTCGGCGACCGCGCCGCCAACCTGGCCTTCGCCCGCTCCCGGCTGCGCGCCGAGGGGGTGCAGGTGATGGCGGAGTCGGCGGTGGAGGAGACCGAACCGGTAGGCGGAGTGAAGCAGCCCAAGTTCCTCAACCAGGTGATCGAGGTGGACACCGACCTGACCCCCGGTGAGCTGCTGGAGAAGTGCAAGTCGATCGAGACGCGCGCCGGCCGCAAGCCGGACGCGCAGCGATGGGGGCCGCGCGAGCTGGACATCGACATCCTGCTCTATGGCCACCTTACCGTCGATACGCCGGACCTGCAGATCCCCCATCCTCAGCTGGTCAGTCGCGAGTTCGTTCTCCGTGAGCTGAGGCAGATCAATCCTCGACTCACAGACGCCGTATCCGGCGTCACCGCCGAGCAGCTGGTGCAGCAGATGCGCCGGGAGGATGAGGCGGCGCTGCTCTAGCCGACACGGACTGCCGCGTGGGGGCAGTCTGCGCTAGTTGTCCGGGGAGGCCGACGAGGTGAAGCGGTAGCCGATCCCGGGCACTGCCAGGATGAAGAAGGGGCGTCCGGGGTCGTGTTCGATCTTGCGGCGCAGGTTGCGCACGTGTACGTCGATGACGCGCGTCTCAATCGGGTACTCGTAGCCCCAGACGTGGTTCAGGATCTTCTCCCGGGACAGCACCTTGCCGGAGTTGCTGGCCAGGAAGGCGAGCAGGTCGAACTCGGTGTGAGTCAGCTCCACCTCGCTGCCGTTCTTGAAGACGCGCCGCTCGTTGAGGTTGATGCTGAGGTCCTTGAAATCGAGCCGGCCGTCGGAGCCGTGCTCGTCCTGGCGGACGCGGCGCAGGTGGGCGGCGATACGGGCCAACAGCTCGCGCGCCCGAAACGGTTTGGTGATGTAGTCGTCGGCGCCAATCTCCAGGCCCACCACGATGTCGATCTCCTCGGTCTTGGCGGAGAGGATGATGATGGGGACGCCGGAGCCGGTCTTGCGGACCTCGCGGCAGACGTCGAATCCGGAGATGTCGGGCAGCATCAGGTCGAGCAGCATCAGGTCGGGCCGGCTGGTCTCGGACAGGCGCAGCCCCTCCGTCCCGTTCTCGGCCTCGACGACCTCGTAGCCCTCCTTCTCGCACGCCATCCGAATGGCCTTGCGGATAACGGCTTCGTCCTCGACTATGAGGATCCGGCGGGCGGCCTCGTTCACGCGCCGGCCCCCAGCGCGGCCTTGGCCAGCGGCAGGGTGAACGCGAAGGTGCTGCCCTTGCCGTAGGTGCTTACGACGTCAATCGAGCCGCCGTGCAGCTCCACCAGTCCGCGCACGATGTAGAGGCCCAACCCGGTACCCGAAGTGTTGCGGGTGGCGGGGTCAGGAATGCGCTGAAACTTCTTGAACAACCGGCTTTGGTCCTCCGACTTGATTCCGATGCCGCGGTCCTTGACCGCGACCCGGACCTTCTGATCTTGGACTGTCGCCGTCAACACCACGCTTGTGTGCTGCGGCGAATACTTTATCGCGTTGGTGATCAAATTCACGAGAATTTGACGCAGCTTTGGGCGGTCCGCCCAAACCATCGGAAACAGCGCCGGAATTTTCACCAGCAGGTCCGCCTCCGTGGTCTGGCTTTGCAGCTCGTCCAGCACCTCGGCGACAGTCTCTTTCAGGTCCACCGGGGCGGGGTCGAGAGTGACCCGTCCGGAGTCCAGCTGGCTGGTGTCGAGGATCTCTCTGATCAGCAGCTCAAGGCGCTCCGCCTGCTTGTAGATGTCGCCCATCATGTGCTGCCTTTCGGGGGCCTCGATGTTGTACGAAACCAGCAGCTCGGCGGTCGCCTTGATCGCCGTCAGCGGCGTCTTCAGCTCGTGGCTGGTGACGCTGACCAGGGCGTCGTGCGCGTCCAGGATTTCGCGCACCGGGCCGGCGTCCGCCACCAGCACCAGCGCCCCTCGCCTCAGGGGTCGAATGTTGATGCTGAGGAACATCTGATGGTCACCACCTTTGGCCGCGATGCCACTCAGCGGAGAAGTCCAGGTGGCGCCACCGTCGATGGTCGCGCGCAAGGCCGAGTCGACCTCGCCGAAGATGGCGCCATCCAGGTCCTCCGCCTGGATCACGTCGGCCACCGGCCGGCCGATGGCCTCGGTCTCCGGCAGGCTCAGCAGGCTGGAGGCGCGCTCGCCCATCTCGACGACGATGCCCCGCTCATCGACGACGATATGGCCCTGCTCGAAGCTCTGCAGGATCTCAGCCGGATCAACCCTGTTAATCGCCGACCTTCCTCAATCGCGATCTCACACGCCGAACGTTACCCCTGATTTTGGACATCGCTTGATGTCCGCGCCATATTGTGGCCTGAAGCGGCAGGTCAAATGCTCCCGCGTAGGCCACCATCCGGCCGTTCCAGCCCGACTTGAACTGCCATAGGCCGGCCAGCGGGTGTCCGGGGAGGTCGTCGGGCGGAATCCCCCAGAGGTCGTAATCGGCGTCGCCCAGGTTGCGCATCTCCTGGATCGCGTGCCAGTGCAGCAGGTAGGCGGGCATCAGGTTACGGCCCTCGCGGGCGGAGGCGCCGAAGAGGTAGGTGGCACGTCCGGCGAAGCGCAGCACCATGATCCCCGCGAGCGCTCGGCCCTGGTGGCGGGCGAGGAAGATCCGCGCGGTCCCGTCCGCGGCCATCAGCTCGTGCACGGCCCGGTAATACGGTTCCCTCGCCAGCTGAATTCGATGCCGCGCCGACGTCTGCTCTGCCAGCTCGGCGAAGGCCCCGACGTCGTCGCTCTGCTCGACGACCACTCCTTTCTTCTGGGCCAGCCGCACGTTGTAGCGGGTCTTCGGCTTGAGCGAGGCAAGGATGTCCTCAGGTTCCGGCCGCAGGTCGATGATCGACGTGTGCTCCGGCTGCATCGGCGTTCCACTGCGCCAGGGTGCCGGTGGCGCCCAGCCGGACGCCAGCTCCGGCTCGATTGTGAGAAAGGCCAGCTCCAGCCCGCGTGCCAGGTCAGCGAGCGGCTGCAGCGCGGCGGAGATGCGATCCGCGTCCAGGGCCGGACCCTTGGCGACATATCCGTAGCGGCCGCCCGGCACCAGCGTGGGCGCTACCAGCACGCTCACCGGGACTGTCAGCTCGCCGGCTTCGACATGATGCCGCTCGACAACCCAGCCGAAGCGCGACTGAAGCTCGCCCCATCGATGGCTCTGCAACAGGTGGGGGTTGGGCATCGCGCGGAGCGCCGTATCCCACGCGACCGAGCCGGCCGTGGCCGTCAAGCCACCCGCTCGGCGCTTCGCAGGTGCAGGTTGTCGTTGATGGCGACGATCTCCATTTCCGGCGTCAGCCACCGGGCCCTGTCGACGGGCCCGCGGAGCACGGTGAGGGCGGTGTTGTCCACCGCCCAGGGAAACCGCAGGCTGCCGGCGGAGATGCCGACGATCTTCGAGAGCAGGCAGCGGAGGACACCGATGTGGGTCACCACCGCCACCGTCGCCTGGTCGCCGGCGTCGGCGGCGATTCTGCCGAAGCACCGCACCACCCGGTCCTCGAAGGCCGCCGAGCCCTCGCCCCCCGGAACCATGTCCCACGACGGCGACTTGAGCCACTGGGCGAAGAGATCCGGCCAGCCCCGCTGCAGCGAATCCCGGTCGGCGCCCTCCCACTCACCCAGGTCGACTTCGCGAAGGTCGCTGTCGAGCTGCGCAGCAAGGCCGGGATGGAGCCGAGCGATCGCCTCAGCCGTCTCACTGGCGCGCGACAGATCAGAGGTGTACAGCGCGTCCAGGTCGACGGCGGCGAGCCTCTGCGCGACCAACTCGCACTGCTCCCGCCCGACCTCGCTGAGCTCGGGGTCAGCCTGACCCTGGATCCGGCCGGTCGCGTTCCATACGGTCTGGGCGTGGCGGATCACGATCAGCCTCAAGACCCTGAGGTCCCGTTCGCTAAGCTTGTGACGCACCCGCCGTTGCCGAACCGCAACGCGAGCGTGGCTGCAATTCCGAATTGCAGCGTGTTGAATACGAGTGTCACGTGTGACACTATAAAAGGCCCTTTGGCGAGCAAGGATTGTGGTTCGCGCCCTGGATTCCGGATGGCGCGGCGATTTCGCATCGAGTAAGCAGAGGTTGTCTTGCAAAACAGCGGAACCCTAAAGGAGATGCCCCTCGAGGCCGTCCTGGAGACGATCCAGAAGGAGCGCGCCACCGGCACCCTGCACCTCGACGCCGCCGCCGGCAAGGCAACCCTCTATTTCCTCTTCGGGCACCTCTTCCACGCCGCCGACTCAAAGCGGACGGGTGAGGCCGTCGTCTTCGACACGCTGGGCTGGAACGAAGGTGATTTCAGCTTCGATTCCAAGGCCAAGCTCCCCGCCGAGGAGTCAATCAAGAGGTCGACGGCCGAGCTTCTCGCGGCTCGAGCCGCGGGTGCGGTCGCCCCTGAGCCAGAACCAGAGCCAGAGGTCGAGGTGCCGGTCGAACCGCCGGTTCCGCCGGAGGTCGTGGCAGAAGTGCCCGAGGTCACGCCCGAGCTGGCGCCGATGGAGGACGCCGCGCCGGCACCGGAGCCGAGCGATGGGGCCTCCGAGGTCCCGGCCTTCGAGGCAGCCGAGACGGCGCAGAGCGCGCCCGGCTTCGCCGAACCCTACGGCGAGGTGGGCTTCGAGCCGCCCCCCGAACCCGCCGCTGAGCCCACGACCGAGCTCGACGCCCAGCCTGGCCCGGCCACGCCTCATCCGAAGCGCCGGCGGACCGACGTCCGCCCCGGCACCCGGCCCCCGGAGACGATGGAGCTCTACCCCGTGCCGATGGGC